>Ga0182742_1000660_pt1 | contig 51091 bp, 49 predicted proteins | sample eDN5th37CBELigMG_FD_128880 | JGI IMG/M metagenome (GOLD analysis project Ga0182742, IMG submission 128880) | Enriched Miracle-Growth compost microbial communities from Emeryville, California, USA - eDNA 5th pass 37_C BE-Lig MG (version 2)... ...
AGGCGCAGTGGAAGGATTTCGCCATCCTGTACCGCAGCAACCACCAGTCGCGCATCCTGGAGCAGGCGCTGCGCAACCTGAAGATTCCGTACACCATCTCCGGCGGCCAGAGCTTTTTCGACAAGGCCGAAGTGCGCGACGTGCTGGCCTATCTGCGGCTGCTGGCCAACGACGATGACGATCCCGCCTTCATCCGCGCGGCCACCACGCCCAAGCGCGGCATCGGCCAGGCCACCCTGCAGGTGCTGGGCCAGTACGCCGCCAGCCGCGAACTGTCGCTGCTGGCGGCGGTGGCCGAGACCGGGCTGGAAAGCCTGCTGGCGCCGCGCCAGCTGGAGCCGCTGCGCACCTTCGCCGAATTCATCCGCCGCATGCAGTGGCGCGCCGGGCGCGGCGCGGCCACGGCCGGGGACGCCGCGCCGGCCGAGCCCGCCGGCGTGATCCTGGACGACCTGCTGGAGGCGATCCAGTACGAACGCCACCTGTACGAACTCTTCGAGGAACGGCCCGCGCAGACGCGCTGGCAGAACGTGCAGGAGCTGACCGGCTGGCTCAAGCGCAAGGCCGAGGAAGACGACATGACGCTGTTCGACCTGGTGCAGCACGTGGCGCTGGTCACCATGCTCGAGCGCGGCGAAGAGGAAGAGCCCGACGCGGTGAAGATGTCCACGCTGCACGCCTCCAAGGGGCTGGAGTATCCGCACGTATACCTGGCCGGCGTCGAAGAAGGCCTGCTGCCGCACCTGGGCAAGGACGACGAGGTCGGCGACCCGGCGCGCGCCGCCGAGAACCTGGCCACCCGCATCCAGGAAGAGCGGAGGCTGATGTACGTGGGCATCACGCGCGCGCAGCGCAGCCTGAACCTGAGCTGGTGCAAGCGCCGCCGCCGCGCGCGCGAGGACCTGGTGCGCGAGCCCTCGCGCTTCATCGAGGAGATGGGCCTGGGCGACGTGCGCATCCAGGAGGACGAGGCCACGGCCGCCATGAACCCGAAAGAGCGCATGGCCATGCTCAAGGCGCTGCTGAAGAAATAGGCCGTCCGGGCGCCTTGGACAAGCGCGCCGGCTGCTCCTACACTGGACCGCGCGGGGTCGCCCGCCACAGACAAGGAGCGCGCCATGTGCCGTTGGCTAGCCTATACCGGTAGTCCCATCCAGATGGAGAGCGTGCTGTTCAAGGCCCGGCACTCCCTCATCGACCAGAGCCTGCATGCGCGCATGGGCGCCACCACCACCAATGGCGACGGATTCGGCCTGGGCTGGTATGGCCGCGCGCCGGAGCCGCCGTTCCGTTACCGCAGCGTGCATCCGGCCTGGAACGACCGCAATCTGCGCGAGGCGGCGCGCGCCATCCATGCGCCGCTGTTCGTCGCCCACATCCGCGCGGCCACCGACACCCCGGCCCAGGAAACCAACTGCCATCCGTTTCGCCACGGGCAGTGGCTGTTCGTGCACAACGGCGTCATCCGCGATTACCCGCTGCTACGGCGCGACCTGATGCTGATGATCGCGCCGGCGTATTTCGGCTCGCTGGAAGGCTCCACCGATTCGGAAGTGATGTTCCTGCTGGCGCTCAGCTTCGGCCTGGAGGAAGACCCGGTACTGGGCCTGGCGCGCATGGTGGGCGCGGTGGAAGAGACCGGCAGGCGGCACGGCGTGGCGCAGCCGATCAACATGACGGTCTGCGCGCTGGACGGCCAGCGCCTGATCGCGGTGCGCTATTCCAGCGAGGGCGATTCGCGCACGCTGTTCCACAACACCTGCGTGCGCCACCTGCGCGAGCTGTACCCCGACAACGCGCAGATCGCGGCCCTGGACGACGATGCTTTCCTGCTGCTGTCCGAGCCCCTGACCGAAATGCCCGGCGCCTGGGAAGAAGTGCCCGAGGCCACGGCCATCATCGCCGGCCGCGGCAGCGTGACCCATCATCCGTTCGCGCCGGTGCCGCCGGGGCGGTAGCGCTCAGTGCCCGCTATGCAGGGCCGGGTTCAGCGTGCCCCAGGCGGCGGTGCGCACCAGCGACTCGACCGCGCCGGTCTGCGAGTTGCGGCGAAACAGCAGGCCGTGCTGGCCCGCCAGCGACGTGGCCTTGACCACCGCGCCTTCCGGCGTCAGCACGCGGGTGCCGGCGGTGATGTAGCAGCCGGCCTCGACCACGCAGTCGTCGCCCAGCGAAATGCCGATGCCCGAATTCGCGCCCAGCAGGCAGCGCTTGCCGATGGACACCACCTGTTTGCCGCCGCCGGACATGGTGCCCATGATGGAAGCGCCGCCGCCGATATCGCTGCCGTCGTCGACGATGACGCCGGCGCTGATGCGGCCCTCGACCATCGAGGCGCCCAGCGTGCCGGCGTTGAAATTGCAGAAGCCTTCATGCAGCACCGTGGTGCCGGGCGACAGGTGCGCGCCCAGGCGCACGCGCGCGGTGTCGGCGATGCGCACGCCGCCGGGCACGACGTAGTCGGTCATGCGCGGAATCTTGTCCACGCCGCGGATCTCCAGCACCTGCCCCGAGGCGCGCAGGTGCCAGCGCAGCGCGTCGACCTGGTCGACCGCGCAGGGGCCGGCCGAGGTCCAGGCCACGTTGGACAGCACGTTGAACAGGCCGTCGAGGTTGGCGTCGTGCGGGCGGATCAGCCGGTGGCTGAGCAGGTGCAGGCGCAGATAGGCGTCGTGCGCGTCGACCGGCGGCTCGTCCAGCGAGGCGATGGCGGTGCGCACGGCCACGATGTCCACCTTGCGGCGGGTGTCGCGCACCAGCGCCGTGGGCACGTGTTCGCCGAGGGCGGCGCGCGCCTCTTCGGGGCTCAGGTGGCGGGTGCCGGTGGCGGGCGCGCCTTCGGCCAGCGAGGGGCGGGGATACCAGGTGTCCAGGATGCTGCCGTCGGCGGCCAGCGTGGCGACGCCATAGGCGATGGCGCTGAGGGGCGTGTGGGAGTCGGACATGATCAGAAGGGCGGGGCGCGGTCTCGGGGGGTAAATTCTAGGACAAAACGCCCGCGTCCCCCGAGGCCACGCGCGCCCTGTCAGACCAGTTCTTTGAGCAGCAGCTGCCAGAACTTCTGGCGTTGTTCCAGCGTCGAGACCAGCACGTATTCGTTCAGGGTATGCGCACCGTCGCCGTCGGCGCCCAGGCCGTCGAGCGTAGGGATGCCCATGGCGGAGGTGAAGTTGGCGTCGCTGCCGCCGCCGGTCATGGGGGCGTCTTCCAGCAGGAAGCCGGCGCGCTCGGCGTAGCCCTGCACCAGCGCCAGCAGCTGGGCCGCGGCCTCGGTCTTGACCATCGGCGGGCGGTTCAGCTCCACGTCGATGTCCAGCTCCACGTCCGGGCCCACCGCGCACAGTTCGCGCATGCGGCGCAGCACGTCCTCGGCGGCGCCCATGTCGGGCACGCGGAAGTCCACCACGCAGCGGCACTGCGCCGGCACGGTGTTGGTCACGGTGCCGCCGGCGATGGTGCCCACGCTGACGGTGATGCCGCGCTCATAATCGGTCATGGCTTCCAGCGCCAGCACCTGGTGCGCCATTTCGCGGATGGCGCTGCGGCCCTTGTCGTGGTTCATGCCGGCGTGCGCCGGACGGCCCTTGACGTTCAGGTTGAGCATGCCGGTGCCCTTGCGCGCCGTGACGCACTTGCCGCCGTTGGCGCGGGCCGGCTCGCACACCAGCGCGTACTTGGCGTTGGCGGCGAAGCGCTCGATGTGCGGGCGCGAGGCATGGCTGCCGGTTTCCTCGTCCGGCACCACCAGCATGTCCACGGGCAGCCGGGTCGCGTCGGGCTGCGCCAGGCCGGCCAGGGCCGACAGCGCCAGGTAGATGCCGGCCTTCATGTCGTAGCCGCCGGGGCCGTAGAGGCGGTCGCCCTCGATGCGCACCGGGTTCTCCAGCAGCGTGCCGACCGGGTGGACGGTGTCCATGTGGGCCAGGATCAGGATGCCGGGGCGGCTGTCGCCGGGGGCGCGGTTGGTGACGTACAGCAGCGGGCCGGTGGCCGGGCCCAGGGACGACAGCTCCACCGTCAGGCCGGCGGCCGCGGCGTAGTCGGCGATGATGCGCGCCATCGCGGCGATGCCTTCGGGAAAATTCGAGGGCGATTCGCATTGCAGCCAGCTCTGGATGCCGGCGACGATCTGTTCGGTGCTGGGGGTGGTGGACATGGCGGTATCGGATTCGGGCTAAGGGAAAGGGAAGGCGCTCAGGCGACCTGCTGGCCGGCCAGGCGGGCCAGTTCGGCGGCGTCGGGCATGCAGCCGTCGAACCACAGGCTGGCGCACACCGCGGACATGGCGCGGCCGTCGTGGCCGATGCCGGGCACGACCTGCAGCTTCCAGCCGAACGGCACGCCGCGGCGCTCGGCTTCCTTGCGACCGAACTCGTAGTAGTTCTGCGCGCGCGCGAAACGGTGCGGTCCCTGGCGCATGGCGGCCGGCTCGGACGGCAGGTTGGGGTCGTCGGTGGCGATGTCCTGGTCGCCGGCCAGGATGGTCATGGGATAGGCCAGCAGCTTCACCAGGTGCGCTTCGGTCAGGCCGACGCCGTCCATGCCTTCGGGGAAGGGATGGTCGAAGGTGGGCAGGGTGTACCAGCCCGGGTTGCCGGCGGTCACGGCCTTGAACGGCGCGTGCGACTGGCTGCTCATCAGGCGGTGCACGAACTGGCCGCCCGCCGAATGGCCGAACAGGTGGACGTTCTGGCCGTCGGTGATCTCGGCGGCGATCAGGTCCTTGATGACGTTGCCGACCAGCGCATAGGTCCAGCCGTCGACGTGGCGCGGATTGCCGCCGGCCGAGAACACGCGGCCGTTGTTGTAGCTTTCCACGCCGGGCCAGATCTCGTTGGAGAAGGTCGGCGCCACGATCAGCAGCTTGTGCTTGTCGGCGGCGGGCACCCAGAAGTCGCGGTATTCGTCGCCGTTGCGCAGCACGCCGTGCTGCACGATGACCACCGGCCGGTCCGGCGTGTAGCCGTAGGGGCGGTAGGTCTGCAGCTTGAACGGACGGTCGGCGTTGCGGTCCTCGTCCACGTACTGGATGGCGTTGCGGCCGGCATGGCCCAGTTCGATGGCGATGCGGTCGACGTTGGACATTTCGGAAGGTTTCATCAGGCGTGCGCCTCATTCAGGTGGCAGGCCGACCAGTGGCCCGCCGAGATTTCTTTCAGTTCCGGCGCCTGTTCGCGGCAGCGCGGCATGGCGTGGGGGCAGCGGGGGTTGAAGGTGCAGCCCGGCGGCGGATTCAGGGGCGAGGGGATCTCGCCCTTGATCGGGGTGAACTTGCGGCCGCGGCGGCCCACGTCCGGCACTTCGGCCATCAGGGCCTGGGTGTACGGGTGGTTGGCGCGCGCGAAGATCTCGGCCGAGGTGGAGATTTCCACGATCTTGCCCAGGTACATGATGGCCACGCGGTCGGAGATGTGCTTGACCACGCCCAGGTCATGGCTGATGAACAGGTACGTGAAGCCGTGCTGTTCGCGCAGGTCCATGAACAGGTTGATGACCTGGGCCTGGATGGACACGTCCAGCGCGGCCACCGGCTCGTCGCAGACCAGGAACTTGGGCGCCACCATCAGCGCGCGGGCGATGCCGATGCGCTGGCGCTGGCCGCCGGAGATCTGGTGCGGGAAGCGGTCGCGGTATTCGGCGTCCAGGCCCACTTCGGCGAGCGCGCGGTCGATGCGCGCCGGAATCTCGGCGGCCGGCGCCAGCTTGTGGACCTTGAGCGCTTCGCCCAGGATCTGGCGCAGGCGCTGGCGCGGATTGAGCGAGGCCTGCGGGTCCTGGAAGATCATCTGCACGCCCAGCGTATAGGCCAGCTTGTCCGCGCCGCGCAAGCGGTTGGCGTCGCGGCCCTGGTACAGCAGTTCGCCTTCGGTCTGGCGGTGCAGGCCGGCCACGACGCGGCCCAGCGTGGACTTGCCGCAACCGGATTCGCCGACCAGGCCCAGCACTTCGCCGCGCCTGATCGACAGGTCCACGCCGTTGACCGCGTAGACGGTGCGGCGGTCAATGGGGCGGCCGGCCACGGCCAGGATGCGCTGGGCCAGGTCGGGACGCTGCTCGAATCGCTTATGGACGTTCTTGAGCTCGATGACGGGAGTATCGGCTTGGCTCATACGGACTGGGCCTCGCGGGCAATCGGCGCATAGCAGCGGTAGCTGCGCGGGCCTTCGGTGGTGACGGTGGGCGCTTGCTCGGTGCAGCGCGTGACGGCGCTGGTGCAGCGCGGACGGAACGGACAGCCCGAGGGGCGGCCGGCCAGGCTGGGGGCCATGCCGTCGATCTGGTGCAGGCGCGCGCCGGGCCGGGTGGCGCCGGGCATGGAGTCGAGCAGGCCCTTGGTATAGGGGTGGCGCGGGGCGTCCAGCACCTGCTCGACCGGGCCGCTTTCGACGATGCGGCCGGCATACATCACGGCCACGCGGTCGGCCAGCTCGGCCACCACGCCCAGGTCGTGGGTGATCCAGATCAGCGCCGTGTCGTGCTCGCGGCAGATCTCCTGCATGCGGTAGAGGATCTGGCCCTGGATGGTGACGTCCAGCGCCGTGGTTGGCTCGTCGCAGATGATCAGGTCGGGCTTGTTCAGCATCGCGATGGCGATCGCCACGCGCTGGCGCATGCCGCCCGAGAATTCGTGCGGATAGCTCTTCAGGCGCTTTTCCGGCGAGGGGATGCCCACCATCGCCAGCGCCTCGCGGCAGCGCTCCTCGGCCTCGGCGCGCGAGACGTTCTCGTGCGTGAGGATGGCCTCCATCATCTGCTCGCCGATGCGCAGCACCGGGTTGAGCGTCATCAGCGGGTCCTGGAAGATCATGGCGATGCGGTTGCCGCGCAACTGGCGCATCTGTTCTTCGGAGAGCTTGCGCAGGTCGGTGCCCTTGAACTTCACTTCGCCGTCCACCACTTCGCCGGGCGGGTCGATCAGGCCCAGCAGCGAAAAGCCGGTGACGGATTTGCCGGAACCGGACTCGCCGACCAGGCCGACGATCTCGCCGCGGCGCACGGTCAGGTCGACGCCGTCGACCGCCAGCCAGGCGCCGGCCTCGGTATGGAATGCGGTGCGCAGGCCGCGCACCTCCAGTAGGGTTTCGCTCATTTCAGATTTCCATTGCGCGGGCATTGCCCAGCGGGGCCGCGCGGAGCCGGCTTTGCCGGTCCGCAGCGGCGCCCCCTTGAGGGGGAAGCGCGCAGCGCTTCGGGGGTGGGCTGTTCATGCTCGTCGCGGGTCCAGGGCTTCGCGCAGGCGGTCGCCCACGATGTTGATAGAGAGGATCAGCAGCAGCAGGGCGATGCCCGGGAACAGGCTGATCCAGTAGTCGCCCGACAGCAGGTACTGGAAGCCGTTGGAGATCAACAGGCCCAGCGAGGGTTCGGTGATCGGCACGCCCACGCCCAGGAACGACAGCGTCGCTTCCAGCGCGATGGCGGTGGCGATCTGGATGGTGGCGAACACCATCACGGGGCCCAGGCAGTTGGGCAGCAGATGGAACAGCATGATGCGCCAGGCCGGAAAGCCCAGGTTGGCGGCCGCTTCCACGTATTCCTTGCGGCGTTCCTGCAGCGCGCGGCCGCGCATGATGCGCGCGTAGTGGCCCCACTGCACCAGCACCAGGGCGAGGATCACCTTGTCCACCCCGCGCCCCAGCACCACCAGCAGCACCAGCGCCACCAGGATGGTGGGAAAGCCCAGGATGAAGTCCACGATGCGCATCAGCACGGTGTCGACCAGGCCGCCGATGTAGGCGGCCACCAGGCCGACCGCGCCGCCGACCGCGGTGGCCAGCACCACGGCGGACAGGCCCACCATCAGGCTGATGCGCAGGCCATACAGGATGGCGCTGAGCATGTCGCGGCCCTGGTCGTCGGTGCCGAGCCAGGCGATGCTGCCGTCCATCAGCGCCTGGCGCGGCGCCAGGCGGCCGTCCATGAGCGACAGGTTGGCCAGGTCGTAAGGGTTCTGCGGCGCGAAGTAGGGCGCGAAGACCACCAGGATGATCAGGATGGCCAGCGCGATGACGGAGCCGCGCACCGTGGGGCGCGCGTGCAGTTTCTTCAGGATGGAGGCGCGCTGGGGCGTGTCAGCCAGGGGCTGGACGGTGCGGGTGCGGCCGGGATTGGGAGATTGAGCCATGGCGGATTATTGAGCGGGAGTCACGAGCTGCACGCGCGGGTCGAGCGTGGCGTACAGGATGTCCACAACCAGGTTGATGATCACGAAGATCAGGGTGACCAGCATCACGTAGGCCACCACGACCGGGCGGTCGAGCTGGTAGACGCTGTCGATGAGCAGCTTGCCCATGCCCGGCCATGCGAACACGGTCTCGGTGATGGTGGAGTAGGCGATGAGGGTGCCGAACTCCATGCCGATCACGGTGACCACGGGGATCAGGATGTTGCGCAGGATGTGGCGGCGCACGATGCGGCCGGGCTTGACGCCCTTGGCGCGGGCGAACTTCACGTAGTCCTGGCTGCGCGCCTCGACCACGCCGGAGGCCGTCAGGCGCAGCACCAGCGCGATGTTGGCCAGCGCCAGGTTGATGGCCGGCATGATCAGGTGCGACCAGCCGTCGGCGGTCAGGATCGACAGCGGCACGCCCAGCACGCTGACCGTGTCGCCGCGGCCCGTGGCCGGCAGCCAGCCCAGCCACACCGCGAACAGCAGGATCAGCATCATGCCCTGCCAGAAGTTGGGCAGCGAAAAGCCCAGCACCGACGAGGCCATGATGCCGCGGCCCAGCGGCTGGTCGCGGTACAGGCCCGCGACCAGGCCCAGTGGAATGCCGAACACACAGGTCAGCAGGATGGCCACGACCACCAGTTCGAAGGTGGCAGGGATGCGCTGCACGATCAGCTCGATGGCGGGGATGCCGTGCACGAAGGATGTGCCCAGGTCGCCGTGCAGCGCGCGCCATAGAAAGCCCGTGTATTGCTGCCACACCGGCAGGTCCAGGCCGAGGCGGGCGATCATCGCCTCGCGCGCGGCCTGGCTGGCTTCGGGGCTGACCAGCAGTTCGATCGGATCGCCCACCGCGTAGACCGCGAAGAAGACCACGACCGACACGGCCAGCAGCACGAACAGACTCTGGATCAGTCTGCGTAGGATGAAGAGGGCCACTTGATGATTTCCTTGGTGGGCTCGGGGTTGGGGGTGTAGACCTTATTTGTTGGCGGGCCTGGCCGACATGGCCAGCGTGTATTGGTCGGCCCGGCCTTCGTAGGTCAGGCCCTTGCGGAACGCCCAGATGCTGCTTTCGAAATGCAGGGGGATGCTGGGCAGGTCGGCCAGCGCCAGGGTCAGCGACTGCTGCAGCAGTTTTTCGCGCACGGCCGGGTCCACGGTGACCAGGGCGCGCTTGAACACGCCGTCGAACTCGGGGTTGTCATAGCCGCCGTAGTTGCTGGTGCCCAGGCCGTGTTCCTTGTCGTACTTGCTGACCCAGTACTGCAGGAAGGACGAGGCTTCGCCGGTTTCGGACGACCAGCCGCCCATGGCGAAGCTGAACTCGCGCTTGGCGCGCTTGGGGAAGTAGACCGAGCGCGTCATGGTGTCCACGGTGGTCTTGATGCCCACGCGCGACAGGTATTGCGCCACCGCCTGCGTGACCTGCGCGTCGTTGATGTAGCGGTCGTTGGTGGACGAGACGGTCAGCTCGAAGCCGTCCGGGTAGCCGGCCTCGGCCAGCAGCGTCCTGGCGGCGGCCGGGTCGTACTTGAGCTCGGGCGGATTGGGCAGCGTGCCGAACATGCCGTCGGGCAGGAACTGGTTGGCCGGCGTGGCGGCGCCGTCCATGATGCGGGCGGCGATGGTCTTGCGGTCGATGGCCAGCGAAATCGCGCGGCGCACGCGCACGTCCTGCAGGGGATTCTTGCCGTTGGCGGCCTTGACCAGCGGACTGGGATCGCGGCCCACGTCGGGCTGGAAGTACACCACGCGCACCGAGGGGGTGATGACGTGGCCGAAGCCCGGGGTCTCGGAGATGCGCTTCACGTCGCGCGCGGCGGGGTTTTCGATCAGGTCGAAGTCGCCCGCCAGCAGGCCGGTCAGGCGCGGGCCGGCGGCCGGCACCGGCACCAGCTTCACGTCCTTCCATGCCGGCTTGTCGCCCCAGTAGGCGTCGTTGCGCGTCAGCTCGATGCCGGTGCCCTTGACGTAGCTTTTCAGGGTGTACGGCCCGGTGCCGATCACCGAGCGGCCGGTATTGAAGTCGGCCACGGTGGGCCAGGCGCCGGTGACGCCGCACTTGTTCTTCAGGTCGAAGGTGATGGGGCCGTGTTCGGCGATGCCGTTCCACAGCATGCCCATACGGGTCAGGTCGTTGGGCAGCAGCGGATAGGGCTGGCGCGTCCTGATCACCAGGGTATTGCCGTCGCGCACCTGCACGTCGGCGAACTTCTGCACGATGGACGGATACGAGCTGCTGATGGACTGCTCGTTGTTGACCACGCGGCAGAAGGTGAAGAGCACGTCCTGCGCCGTGAACGGTTGGCCGTTGGAGAACTTGACGCCCTCGCGCAGCGTGAATTCCCAGGTCGTGTCGTCCACCGGCTTCCAGGCCGTGGCCAGGCGCGGAATCAGGTTCATCTTGGCGTCCTGCCCCACCAGCGTTTCGAACATGTGCGAGGTCATCGCGTCGTTCGGCGTGGCCTGGTGATAGTGCGGGTCCATCGAGGTCGGCTCGGACGAAAGGCCGATCCTGAGGACGCCGGCGTCCTGGGCCAGCGCCGGCGCACAGGCGGCCAGCGTACAGGCGGCGATGAGGCTGCGGTAGTAGGTCTGGGCGGGCATGGTTTTTTTCCCCTTTGCTGTCTCGGATGTTATGTGGCGGCGCGCCGCGCCGGATGCGTCAGGCGATGGGCTGCGCCAGCCGCACCACGGTCACGCCGGGCCGCAGGTTGGCGGTCGAGGGCATGATCAGCACGCAATCGTCATAGGGCGTGACCACCGGCTCGCCTTCGGACCAGCCGATCAGCGTGCCGGCCTTGGCCAGCGTCTCCAGGCCCTTCCAGGGCTGGGCGAAGCGGAAATCCGCGCTCTTGGCGGCAACGGCGTGGGTGACGCGCAGCGCGCGCTGCGCCGCCGCGTCGGGGGCGAACCAGGAGGCGGGCAGATCGCCGCGGTCCACGGCGCCGGCCGCCGCCAGGAAGCGCGCCATCTGGTCGACGGCCACGCCGCGCGCCTCGGGCGCGCCGTGAAAGCCGCATTCGATCAGCAGCGAGCGGGTGCCGTTCTCGCCAGCCGCACCGAAGCGGCCGTAGTCGCGCATGCGCACGCCGGCGGCGTGGCCGGCGTCGGCGATGATGGTGCCGGGATTGCCCAGTTCCAGCGCCAGGTCGATATTGCGCTGCTGCATGCCGGTCAGCTGCAGCGGCACGTCGGAATTGCTCATCGAGTGGAAGTCCAGCAGCCAGTCGGCCCGCTCCACCCAGGGCCGCAGTTCGGCGGCGCGGCGCCGTTCCTGGCTGCTGGGCGTGTCGAGCTTGTCGCCGCTCCAGACCCGGTTCATGTCTTCGTCGACGAAGCGGGCCGGGGCATAGTTGGCGGGATCGAAGCGGTCGAAGGCCGCCAGGTTGCAGAACGCCAGCGTCAGCGAGCCGCGGCGCGGCCGCAGGCCGGCGGCCAGCGCCTCTTTCAGCGCCCAGGCGCCGCACAGTTCGTTGCCGTGGATCAGCGCGCTGAGCATCACATGCCGGCCCGGCGCGCCCGAATCGAAATGCCAGACGCCCGGCGTGTCCGTGTTGCCCGACCGCTCTGCGGACAGGTCCGGACAGGCAAGTAGAAATGGGCGCGGAACAGACGCGGCGGCGGGCGTAGGCATGGGGACTCCGATGAAGCGACGGGATTGTATAGGCGATGGCGCGGACGTTGACGGCTAGGCGCCGGAAATGGCCGCGCGGCGCACGGTCAGGTGCGCTGGAATGGCTGCAAACACGGGTTTTCCCTTATATATGGGGCGCGTCATGGGCGCGCCGCCTTCGAGTATTGGCCGAATTCTAGGAGCTTGGCTGCTTTCTCTACAATTAGAAAATTTATCGTGAGCTTTGCGGAAAAGGCAAAGCTCGCTCAACCATTCCCCGTGGGCCTGGAGGTCGGACGTGCACGGCATCGCCTTGAAGTACTTTCTGGAGGTCGCCCAGGCGGGCAGCCTGAGCGGCGCCTCCGAGCGCCTGCACGTGGCGGTGTCGGCCATCAGCCGGCAGATCGCCAAGCTGGAGGAGGAGGCGGGGGCGCCGCTGTTCGAGCGCGCGGCCCGCGGCATGGTGCTGAGCGAGGCGGGGCGACTGCTGCTGGCGCACGCGCGGCGCACCATGCTGGAAGCCGATTCGGTGCTGCAGGAGATCGCCGCGCTCAAGGGCGTGGCGCGCAACGAGATCCGCGTGGCCTCGGTCGAGGGCGTGGCGCGCATTTTCCTGCCCTCGGTGATGGCGCGGTTTCGCCGCGACTGGCCGGACATCCGCTTCGACCTGCACGTGGGCTCGCCCGCCGAGGTCAGCCGCCGGGTGGTCGAAGGCAGCGCCGAGCTGGGCATGGCCTTCATCGCCGAGCGCATCGGCGGGGTCAGCGCGCGCTACTCGCGGCGCGCGCCGGTGCACGCGGTCATGGCGGCCGACCATCCCCTGGCCGGCCGCGCCAGCGTCAGCCTGCAGGACCTGAGCAAATACCCGCTGGCGCTGACCGGGCCGGGCACCACCACCCGCCAGCTGTTCGAAATGGGCTGCGCGCTGGAGTCGGTGCAGCTGGAGCCGGCGCTGACCTGCAATGATTCTTCGCCGTTGCACGGCTTCGTGTTCGGCTCCGACGCCATCATGCTCAGCGGCTATATCTCGGTGGCCTGGAGCCTGCGGCGCGACGAATTGATCGCCGTGCCGATCTCCAACGCCGAACTGCAGTCGCGCACTCTGCAGATCCAGGTCATGCCGGGCCGGGTGCTGCCGCCGGCGGCCGAGGCCTTCGTGGCGCTGCTGTCGCAGGAACTGGACCGCGCGCTGCAAGGCAGCGCGGCCTAGCCAATAAAAAACGGCTGCCCGCGGGCAGCCGTTTTCAGGTTCGGACGGACCCGATTATTTCTTGTCGGGCGTGACCGAGGTGGCCAGCGTGTACTGGTCGCGGCGGCCTTCGTAGGTGATGCCCTTGCGGAAGGCCCAGATGCTGCTTTCGAAGTGCAGCGGGATCAGCGGCACGTTGTCCAGCGCGATCTGGGTGGACTGCTGCAGCAGCTGCTCGCGCTTGGGCGCGTCCACCGTCACGATGGCCTGCTTGTAGACCTTGTCGAACTCGGCGTTGCTGAAGCCGCCGTAGTTGCTGGTGCCCAGGCTCTTGGGCGAATCCAGCGAGGCCACCCACAGCTGGAACAGCGCCGAGGCCTCACCCGTTTCCGCCGGCCAGCCGCCCATCGAGAAGCTGAACTCGCGCTTGGCGCGCTTGGGGAAATAGATGGAAGCCGTCATGGCGTCCACGTTGGTCTTGATGCCGACGCGGGCCAGGTACTGGGCCACGGCCTGCGCCACCTGGCCGTCGTTGACGTAGCGGTCGTTGGTCGAGGACAGGGTCAGCTCGAAGCCGTTGGGGTAGCCGGCCTCGGCCAGCAGCTTCTTCGCGCCCTCGGGGTCGTACTTGATTTCCGGGGCCTTGGGCAGGGCGCCGAACATGCCGTCGGGCATGTACTGGTAGGCTGGGGTGGCCATGCCGTCCATGATGCGGGCGGTGATGGCCTTGCGGTCGATGGCCATCGAAATCGCCTTGCGTACGCGCAGGTCCTGCAGCGGGTTCTTGCCGTCGGCGCTCTTGACGAAGGGGCTGGGGTTGCGGGCGACGTCCGGCTGGAAGAACACCAGGCGGGTCGACGGCGTGGCCACGAAGCCGAACTTCGGATTGTCCTTCAGGCGCGGCAGGTCGCGCGCGGCCGGGTTTTCGATCATGTCGAAGTCGCCCGACAGCAGGCCGGTCAGGCGCGGGCCGGCCGAGGGCACCGGCACGAACTTCACTTCCTTCCAGTAGGGCTTGGGACCCCAGTAGTTCTCGTTGCGCACCAGCTCGATGCCGGTGCCCTTGACGTAGGACTTCAGGGTATACGGGCCGGTGCCGATGGCGTCCTTGCCGTTGTTGAAGTCGGCCACCGTGGGCCAGGCGCCGGTGACGCCGCAACCCTTCTTGGGATCGAACGTCAGCTTGCCGTGCTCGACGATGCCGTTCCAGATGATGGGCAGCGAGCGGGCCAGTTCGGCCGGCATCAGCGGGAACGGCTCGCCGGTCTTGATGATCACGGTGTGCGCGTCCGGCGTCTGCACGTCGGTGATGCGCTTGGTCATGTCCATGTAGGACTGCGACACGTTGGTTTCGTTGTTCAGCGTGCGGCAGATGGTGAACAGCACGTCCTCGGACGTGAACGGCTTGCCGTTGGAGAACTTGACGTCGTCGCGCAGCTTGAATTCCCAGGTATTGTCGTCCAGGGTCTTCCACGAGGTGGCCAGCGCCGGCACCAGCTTCATGTCGGCGCTGCGGCCCACCAGCGAACTGTAGACGTGCGCCGAGAACGCATCGTTCTGCGTCATCTTGTGATAGTGGGGGTCCGCCGAGGTGGGTTCGGCCGACAGGCCGATCTTCAGCGTCTGGGCCTGGGCGGCGGCCAAGGGAATGGCGGCGGCCGCAAGGGCCAGCGTGGTGCGCAACTTCATGGTGACAACTCCGGATGGGGAACGAACCGGATCGTGCTTGCGCGTAACCGCCTGCGCCGGCCGCGCAGGCGGGCCGCCCGCTGGGGAGCTCAGGGAGTTTTGGCGCCAGGCACGACGGCAAGGGGCCGATTATCGGTAGGGGCTTCGCGCGCTGTCAATCTGCAACGGCGATTGCGGCGCTAGGGAAAACGCCGAGAGGAAGGGGAGAGAGGGCGTCGCGGGGGCCCCGGAATACGGGGCCGGCGCGGCGCGAAGGCGCTGCGGTGAGGGTCGCGGCGCCGAAGGCCGCCTGCCGATGTCCCGGCAGGCGGGGCGCGCCAGACTGATCGCGGGAGATCGATCGCGATTCAGGCCGGCGCGGCAGGGCTTACCACTGCGAGCCGGAGAAGCGCGAGCTGGCGGCGCGGGCCTTGTTCATCGAATCGTTCACTTCGTCGATGAAGGACAGCACGGCGGCAACGGCTCCGATCACGGCTTTGCCGGCCTTCTTCAGGCTGGTCAGCGGATGGGCATTCGGTTGGTTTTCGAGAGCGCCGCGGAGCAGGTCACGCTCCAGCGCGTCGGTCAGGCGGGCAGTGTGGTTCAGGGTCAGTTCGCTCATGGCTTTCTCCAGTCCGTTTCGTCATGGGGTAAACCATTATAGGGATAACCCTAGGATAAAAGCAACGAGTCTTTTAGGGTAAACCCCTAGTATGTTGTAAAAATGTTTATGCGGCAGGCACTTACGGGACATTTCCCCTGGGAAAGCGCCTTATCGGCCGCCGTTGCGCAGGCGGCGGGCGGCGTCGGCCAGCTCCCCCGCCGTCAGGCCGACGGGCCCGATGCCCGCGGCCACCAGGGCGTCGGCCGCCGCGCCGTGCAGCCAGACGGCGCCGGCCACGGCCTGCTCCAGCGGCAACTGCTGCGCGAGCAGCGCGCCCAGCATCCCGGCCAGCACGTCGCCGGTGCCGGCGGTGGCCAGCCCCGGGTTGCCGCTGGGGTTGGTCCGCAGCGCGCCTTGCGGCGAGCACACCACGGTGCCCGCGCCCTTGAGCACGATCCACGCGCCGTAGCGCCGGGCCAACTCGCGGGCCGCGCCCGGCCGGTCCGCCTGGACGTCGGCGGTGCCGGCGCCCAGCAGGCGCGCCGCCTCGGCCGGATGGGGGGTGAGCACCACCGGGCCGGCGCCCCAGCCGGGCTGGATCTCCCCGCGCGCCAGCAGGTTCAGGGCGTCGGCGTCCAGCACCAGCGGCGCCTCGCGCCGCAATACGAACAGTTCGGACAGGATATTGGCGGCCAGCAGGCCGGTGCCGATGCCGCAGCCGGCCACCCAGGCGGTGACGCCCAGGTCCGCTTCCAGCAGCGAGCGGGCGTCGCGCAGCATCAGCTCGGGCTGCAGCGGGTCGCAGGCCAGCGGTGCGGCCTCCTGGGCGAAGCCGACCAGCACCTTGCCGGCGCCGGTTTTCAGCGCGGCGCGCGCGGCCAGCAGCGCCGCGCCGGTCATGCCCGGCCCGCCGCCCACCACGCCGACGGTGCCGAAACTGCCTTTGTGCGTGTCCGGGCCGCGTGGGGCGAACAGGGCGGGCAGGGCGGCCGGGTCGATCATGCCGCCGGGCGGCGGGGCGGAAGTGTTCATGGGCTGGGGCTCCGGACGGATTCGGCTTAAGGTAGATGCCGGTATCCACTATAGTGCGCCGCGACGGCCCGGCGCCCGGGAATAACGACATGGAGCAGACAATGACCGACATCACCCTCGAACACTATGCGGCCTACGAGGCCCTGAAGCTGCGCCGCCACCCGGGCGGCGTGCTGGAACTCATCATGGGCTCGCGCGGCGGCGTGCCGGGCAAGCTGTCCACGGCCGACGACCGCATGCACCGCGAACTGGCCGACATCTGGCGCGACATCGACACCGATCCGGACACCCGCGTGGTGGTGATCCGGGGCGAAGGCAAGGGCTTCTCGGGCGGCGGCGACCTGGACCTGGTGCAGCAGATGGCCGATGACTTCGACGTGCGCGCCCGCGTCTGGCGCGAGGCGCGCGACCTGGTCTACAACATCATCAACTGCAACAAGCCCATCGTGTCCGCCATGCACGGCGCAGCGGTGGGCGCGGGCCTGGTGGCGGGGCTGCTGGCCGATATTTCCATCGCCGCGCGCGACGCGCGCATCATCGACGGGCATACCCGCCTGGGCGTGACGGCCGGCGACCACGCCGCCATCGTCTGGCCGCTGCTGTGCGGCATGGCGCGCGCCAAGTACTACCTGATGCTGTGCGAAACCGTCACCGGCGAAGAGGCCGAGCGCATCGGCCTGGTGTCGCTGTGCGTGGACGAGGCCGAACTCATCGGCCGCGCCTTCGAGATCGCCAACCGGCTGGCGGCCGGCTCCCAGACCGCCATCCGCTGGACCAAGTACTCGCTGAACAACTGGCTGCGCATGGCCGGCCCCAGCTTCGATACCTCGCTGGCCCTGGAGTTCATGGGCTTCGGCGGCCCCGACGTGCGCGAAGGCATCCAGTCCCTGCGTGAACGCCGGGCGCCGAACTTCCGGCCGGATTCGCCGTTTTGAAGGGGGGCGATGGGTTTCGCGCGCTCGGCAGTCGTGTTTTTGTGATGAGGGCGGCGCGCTGCACCCATCCTACGCCGCAACCCCTATTTCTTGAAAAACCGCGCGAACGCGGCCTGCGCTTCTTCGGATTGCAGGCGCACGCGGAACTGCTGGGCTTCGTAATCCAGCGTTTCCTCGATGGCCTGGCGGTCCGGGCGGCGCAGCATGGCCTTGGTCAGGCGCAGGGCGGCCGGGGGCTGGCGCGCCAGATCGGCGGCGGCGGCCTGGGCGGCCGCCAGCGCCTGTCCGGACGGGGTGACCGCGGTGGCCAGGCCGGCCTGGGCGGCGTCCTGCGCCGAGAACGCCTTGCCCTGCAGCAGCCATTCGGCGGCGCGGCGCGCGCCCGCCAGCCGCGGCAGCAGCAGGCTGGAGGCGCCTTCCGGGCACAGGCCCAGCGCCACGAACGGCATGCGCAGGCTGGCGCCTTCGCCGACGTAGACGAAATCGCAATGCTGCAGCAGCGTCACGCCGATGCCGACGGCATGGCCCTCGACCGCGGCGATGACCGGCACGTCGGTCCCGATCAGGGCCCGCAGGAAGGTCATGCCGGCGCTGTCGCCGGCGCCGCGTTCGACCTGGAAGTCGCGCAGGTCGTTGCCGGCCGTGAAGTTGCCCCCCGCGCCGGTCAGGATCACGGCGGCCAGCGTCTGGTCGCCGCCCGCCAGCGTCAGCTGCTCGCTGAGCGCCGCGTAGGTGGCGACGTCGAGCGCGTTGCGGCGGTCGGGACGGTCTATGGTCAGCGTGAGGACGGCGCCGTCGCGCGCCACGTTGAGTCCCGCGCTCATGCGAAATCCCCGCCCGCCAGGCGCGTCTTGGCCTCGGCGTACTCGCGGCGCAGGGTGTCCACGATCTCGCGCGTGGGCAGCACGCTGGCGATGCCGCCCACGCCCTGGCCGGCGCCCCAGATATCCTTCCAGGGCTTGACCCGGGTGCTGCCGAAGTTGGAGGCGCCGCTTTCCGGCGCCGGCAGGTTGGCCGGGTCCAGGCCGGCGGCGGCGATGCTGGCCTTCAGGTAGTTGCCCGGGATGCCGGTGAAGAACGGCGTGTAGAGGATGTCCGAGGCGCTGGCCTCGACGATGGCGGATTTGTAGCCGTCGCTGGCGTTGGCCTCTGCGCTGGCGATGAAGCGCGTGCCCATGTAGGCGAAGTCCGCGCCCATGGCCTGCGCGGCCAGCACGTGCGCGCCCGAGGTGATGGCGCCCGACAGGATCAGCGGGCCGTCGTAGAAGCGGCGCACTTCCGACACCAGCGCGAAGGGGCTGAGCGTGCCGGCATGGCCGCCCGCGCCCGCGCACACCAGGATGAGGCCGTCCACGCCGGCCTCCAGCGCCTTTTCGGCGTGGCGCAGCGTGGTCACGTCGTGGAACACCTTGCCGCCCCAGTCGTGTATGCCCTTGACCAGGTCGCCGGGGGCGCGCAGGCTGGTGATCACGAGCGGCACCCGGTGGCTGGCGCACACCGCCAGGTCCTGGTCCAGCCGGTCGTTGGACTGGTGGATGATCTGGTTGACCGCGAACGGCGCCACCTTGGCGCCCGGATTGGCTTCGCGGTACGAGGCCAGCCCGGCCTGGACTTCGTCCAGCCAGTCGGTCAGCAGGCTTTGCGGGCGCGCGTTGAGCGCCGGAAACGCGCCCACGATGCCGCTGGTGCACTGCGCCACCACCAGCTTCGGATTGGACACGATGAACATGGGGGCGCAGATCACCGGCAGGGACATCTGGCCATACAAATCAGTCACGAGAGAGTGGGGCATAAGCGTCGTCGCGAAAAGAATTCCGAGGGCTTGAGCATTGCAGGCGGGTGTGCCTATAATTATCTACCGACCGTCCGGTAATTAATTAATCTTTATTAAACGGCATGCGCCGAAGCGCTGTCAATGGAGCCCGGTCCGGGCTTCCGCCAGCGCCGGCGCGGCCCTGAAAAGGCTGCCATGGCGACCTCCGCCCCTCCCGCCCAGAAACGCGCCCGCGCCGGCCGTCCGCCGTCCCTGGCGGCGCCGCGCGAACGCATCCTGGAAGAAGCCGCCAAGCTCTTCGCCCGCAGCGGCTATGACGGCAGCTCCGTGTCCGACCTGGCCGCCGCGCTGGGCGTGTCCAAGGCGGCGATCTATCACTACTACACCACCAAGCAGGACATCTACGACGCCATCATCCTGGCCGCGCTGAGCGGGCTGACGCAGGCCGTCGGCCAGGCGCTGGCCCGCGCCGACGGCGCCGGCGAGCGGCTGCGCGCCTTCATGCTGGCCCATGCGCGCTATTTCGAACAGCACCAGCCCGAATTCGTCACCATGCTGATCGGCTATTCCGGCATGGCGCTGGCCGAGCGCGAGGACGCCGCGCGCCTGCGCGACGGCTACGAGCAGCGCCTGCGCGAGGTCATCGCCCAGGGCGTGGCCGAAGGCGCGTTCCGGCCGCTGGACGTGCCCGCCGCCGGCCGCGCGGTGCTGTCGATGCTGAACTGGATGGTGCGCTGGTACAAGCCCGGCCAGGGCGAAACGGCGGAAGGCATCGCCGCCGGCTATTTCGATTTACTGATCGGCGGCATGCGCGCCTGAGCCCCGCCACACCTTTGAGACTTCCATCATGGCCCTCGACACCGAAACCCTGAACCTGCTGCTCGACGCGGTGCGCCGCTTCGTGCACGAACGCCTGATCCCCGCCGAAGAAGAACTGGCCGCCAGCGGCCAGGTGCCGCCCGACATCGTCGCGGAAATGCGCGACCTGGGCCTGTTCGGCCTGTCCATCTCGCCGGATTACGGCGGCCTGGGCCTGACCATGGAAGAGGAAGTGCGCGTGGTTTTCGAACTGGGCGAGACCTCGCCCGCGTTCCGCTCGCTGGCCGGCACCAACATCGGCATCGGCTCGCAGGCCATCGTGCTGGCCGGCACGGACGAGCAGCGCCAGCGCTACCTGCCGCGGCTGGCCAGCGGCGAACTGATCGGCTCGTTCGCGCTGACCGAGCCGGACGCGGGCTCCGACGCGATGGCGCTGCGCCTGTCGGCGGTGCGCGACGGCGACGAGTACGTGCTCAACGGCACCAAGCGCTTCATCACCAACGCGCCCATCGCCGGCCTGTTCTCGGTCATGGCGCGCACCGCGCCCGAGCGCCGCGCCGGCTCGATCTCGTGCTTCCTGGTCGAGGCCGGGGCGCCGGGCCTGTCGATCGGCAAGCCCGACAAGAAAATGGGCCAGGCCGGCGCGCTGACCAGCGACGTGGTGTTCGACAACTGCCGCGTGCCGGCCAGCGCGCTGCTGGGCGGCGAGGAAGGCAACGGCTTTCGCACCTCGATGCGGGTGCTGGACAAGGGCCGCCTGCACATCTCGGCGCTGTGCGTGGGCATCGCCGAGCGGCTGTTGCGCGACGCCGTCAAGTACGCGCTGGAACGCAAGCAGTTCGGCCAGCCCATCGCCGAATTCCAGCTGATCCAGGCCATGATCGCCGACAGCCAGGCCGAGCTGTATGCCGCCCGTTGCATGGTGCTGGACGCCGCCCGCATGCGCGACCGCGGCGAGAACACCACCATGCAGGCCGCCTGCTGCAAGCTGTACGCCACCGAGATGGTGGGGCGCGTGGCCGACCGCGCGGTGCAGATCCACGGCGGCTCCGGCTACATGTCCGAATACGCGGTGGAGCGCTTCTACCGCGACGTGCGGCTGTTCCGCATCTTCGAGGGCACCTCGCAGATCCAGCAGCTGGTCATCGCCCGGGAAACGATCAAGGCGCATTCCTGAGCCTGCGTCCGGGCTAATATCCAGCTTGACCTACGTCGATCCGGCCCGGCTCGCGCGCCGCCGCGAGCCGGGCGTCCTCATTCTCTTCTAGCGAAAAGATTACCGATGTCGCAACGTCCCGCTCCCCTTACCGGCATACGTGTGCTCGACCTGACGCGCGTCCTGGCCGGCCCCTGGTGCACCCAGAATCTCGCCGACCTCGGCGCCGAGGTGATCAAGATCGAACGGCCCGGCTCGGGCGACGATACGCGCGCCTGGGGGCCTCCCTACCTGAAGGACGAGGCCGGCAACGACACCAGCGAGGCGGCCTACTACCTGTCGGCCAACCGCAACAAGCTGTCGGTGGCGCTGGACATCGCCTCGCCGCGCGGCGCCGAACTGGTGCGCGAACTGGCGCAGCAGTGCGACATCCTGGTGGAAAACTTCAAGGTCGGCGGCCTTTCCAAGTACGGCCTGGACTACGCCAGCCTCAAGGAAATCAATCCCCGCCTGATCTACTGCTCCATCACCGGCTTCGGCCAGAACGGCCCGTACGCCAGCCGTCCCGGCTACGACTTCATGATCCAGGGCATGGGCGGCCTGATGAGCATCACCGGCGAGCGCGACGACCTGCCCGGGGGCGGTCCGCAGAAGGCCGGCGTGGCCGTGGCCGACCTGATGACCGGCATGTATTCCACCGTGGGCATCCTGGCCGCGCTGCACGAACGCGCGCGCAGCGGCCTGGGCCAGCACATCGACATGGCGCTGCTGGACTGCCAGGTGGCGATGCTGGCCAACCAGAACCTCAACTACATGACCTCGGGCGTCGCGCCCCGGCGCGCCGGCAACGCGCACCAGAACCTGGTGCCGTACCAGGTGTTCGCGGCCAGCGACGGCCACCTCATCGTGGCGGTGGGCAACGACAGCCAGTTCCGCAACTACTGCGGCGTGATCGGCCTGCCCGAACTGTCGGCCGACCCGCGCTTCTCCACCAATCCGCAGCGCGTGAAGAACCGCGAGGAGCTGGTGCCGCTTCTGGCCGAGCGCATGGCCACCGGCGAACGCGACCACTGGCTCGCGGCCCTGGAAAGCGTGGGCGTGCCGGCCGGCCCGATCAACACGCTGGACCAGGTCTACGAAGATCCCCACGTGCTGGCGCGCGGCATGAAGCGCGAACTGCCCCATCCGGCCGCCGGCAAGGTGCCGATGGCGGCCAGCCCGCTGAAGTTCTCCGGCAGCCCGGTCGAATACCGCCGCCCGCCGCCCATGCTGGGCGAGCACACCGCGCAGGTGCTGTCCGAGCGGCTGGGGCTGTCGGCCGAAGAAATCGAGGCGCTGGCGCAGAGCCGGCCCTGAACCCAATTCCATATAGACCACAGGCAGGAGAGAGTTGATGACGGAGATTCAAACCATCGGCGTCGTGGGCGCCGGGGCCATGGGGCGCGGCATCGCGCAGATCGCGGCGCAGGCCGGCCTGCGCGTGCGCCTGTACGACACCAGCGCCGAGGCCGTTGCCAACGCGCGCGAGTCGCTGCGCCAGACCTGGGAAAAACTGGCCCAGAAGGGCAAGCTGAGCGCCGCCGACGCGCAGGCCGCGCTGGCGCGCGTGGAATCGGCCACCGCCCTGACCGACATGTCCAGCTGCCAGGTGGTGGTGGAAGCCATCGTCGAGCGCCTGGACGTCAAGCGCGACCTGTTCGCCGCGCTCGAAGGCGTGGTTTCCGAAGACTGCATCCTGGCCTCGAACACCTCGTCGCTGTCCATCACCGCCATCGCGGCCGCCTGCAAGCATCCGCGGCGCGTGGCCGGCTACCACTTCTTCAACCCGGTGGCGCTGATGAAGGTGGTCGAAGTCATCGACGGCCTGCGCAGCGCGCCCGAAGTCGGCGACACGCTGGCCGAGCTGGCGCGCCGCATGGGCCACACGCCGGTGCGCGCCAAGGACATGCCCGGCTTCATCGTCAACCACGCCGGACGCGGCATGAACACCGAAGGCCTGCGCGTGGCGCAGGAGGCGGTGGCGTCCTTCGCCCAGGTCGACGCCGTGATGCGCGAACAGGCCGGTTTCCGCATGGGCCCGTTCGAGCTGCTGGACCTGACGGCGCTGGACGTGTCGCATCCCGTCATGGAGTCGATCTACCGCCAGTTCTTCGACGAGCCGCGCTTCCGCCCGTCGCCCATCACCACCGTGCGCCTGGCCGGCGGCCTGATCGGCCGCAAGGCCGGCGAGGGCTTCTACGTCTACGCCGACGGCCAGAAGCAGGTGCCGGCCGAGCCGCCGGTGCCGGCGCTGCCCGCCGACCTCAAGGTCTGGGTCAGCCCCAAGCATCCCGAAGGCTACGCGCGCGCCATCGCGCTGCTGGAAAAACTGGACGCCCGCCTGCTGAGCGGCTCCACGCCCGACGCCGACGCGCTGATCGTCGTCACGCCGTTCGGCGAGGACGTCTCCACCACGGTCTCGGCCCAGGGCCTGGACCCCGCGCGCACCGTCGGCCTGGACACGCTATACGCCTTCGACAGCGCCAAGCGCCGCACCATCATGGTCTCGCCGGCCACCGAAGAAAAATGGCGCGACGCCGCGCACGCGCTGCTGGCCGCCGACGGCGTGCCGGTCACGGTGATCGAGGATTCGCCCGGCTTCATCGCGCAGCGCATCGTGGCCATGATCGTCAACATCGCCAGCGACATCGCGCAGCAGAAAATCGCCACGCCGCAGGACATCGACCTGGCGGTGACGCTGGGCCTGGGCTATCCGACGGGCCCGCTGGCGCTGGGCGACAAGCTGGGCGCCGACCGCATCCTGGAAATCCTCAAGAGCATGCAACGCGTCACCGGCGACCCGCGCTACCGCCCCAGCCTGTGGCTGCAGCGCCGCGTGCAGCTGAACATGCCGCTGACGCAGGCGTAGGATGGGTGCAGCGCGAGAATCCTTAAGAAAGAACTCAAGTATCAAGCGCGCGTAACCCATCAGGCGGCGCAAGCCGCCGGGTTTCGCGGCCAGAGGCCAAACAGCGGCATGCGACGAAAGGCGGCGGCTGGCGCCGCCTGATGGGTTTCGCGCGCTCGATATCGGGGTGCTTGGTCAAGAAATCTCGCGCTGCACCCATCCTACCCCGTCTACCCCGTCGCCGCACGCACAAAAAAGCCCCTCGCGAGAGGGGCTTTTTCGTATCGGCCGCCGCTTACTTGGCGGCGTCGACCATGTACTGCACGGCCGCGCGGATGTCCTCTTCGGAGGCATCGGCCGCGCCGCCCTTGGGCGGCATGGGCGGCTTGCCCTGCATGGCGACCTTCACCATGGCGTCCATGCCGGTCTTGATGTAGGGCTCCCAGGCGGCCTTGTCGCCGAACTTGGGGGCATTGGCCACGCCGGTGGCGTGGCAGGCGAAGCAGACGCTCTTGTACAGTTTTTCGCCGGCCGGGTTGACGGTGGCGGCGGCCTGCGGGGCGGCCGGGGCCGGGGCCTGCGCGGCCGGAGCCGGCGCCGCGGCGGGCGCGGGGGCCGCAGGCGCGGCGGCGGGGGCGGGAGCAGCGGCCGGTGCGGCGGCGGCTTCCTTCTTGTCGCCGCCCTCGGCCGGCGCTTCGGGTTCGGGCAGGGAGCCGCCCGACTTGTTGGCCATGTAGACCACGGCGCGCGCGACTTCGTAGTCGGACAGGGCCGGGTTGCCGCCCTTGGCGGGCATGCCGCCCTTGCCGTGCAGGGCCACGTTCAGCATGGCGTCGTAGCCGGCCTTGATGAACGGCGCCCAGGCGCCGTTGTCGCCGACCTTGGGCGCGCCGGCGACGCCGGCGGTATGGCAGGCCGTACAGACGGCGGCGAAGACCTGTTCGCCGGTCTTGAAGACCTTGGGCGCGTTGGCGTCGACCAGTTCGAAGCCCGCGACCGGGGCGATGCGCCTGGCGACGGCTTCGTTGGACAGCGTGTCCGAGCCGGCGCCGACTTTATTGCCTGTGGCCACCATGTTCACCAGGAGGATGATGATGGCGATGGGAACCACGAAAGCCAGTACGACCGTGACGATCAGTTGCTTCGGGGTCTTGATGGGGGAGGAGTGCTCTTCTATGTGTTCCTGCTCGTTGCTCATGACCAAATCCTGCTAACGGGTACCGGGGGCGCCTGGCGGCGGCAACAGAAAATCAGTACTGCACAAAAGTCGGCGGCAATGACGGCCCGCCGTGCAAGCAAACGCTGGATTATATAACGGTGTCATAGACGCGGGGCCAGCGCAACCGCCGGGTTTTCGCTGAGTTTGCCGGCCGCTTTGATCCATTTCATGCAGGCTGGCGAAAACTGGGTACAATACCGCCTCCCTTGCGCTGCGCCCGTAGTTCAATGGATAGAATGAGAGTTTCCGAAGCTCTTGATACAGGTTCGATTCCTGTCGGGCGCGCCACAGCATCTGCGGCCAGCTTATTTCAGGCCCGCGCCGGGGCCTCATCCAGGGCCCGTTCTCAGGCGCGCACATCCCCACCTTTGGCAAGAACTGCCGTCATGTCCTGCTCGTACCGATAACCGTCGCGCAGGCTCATATCCTCGATCGTATTGAGCGTGTGCTTGGCGAGCCTGGTCGCCGCCGGGCGCTTGGACGCGATGGTGGCGGCCATGGCCAGGGCCGCCGGCAGCAGTTCGCCGGGCGCCGTGCAGGCCTCGACGATGCCCAGCCGGTACAGCTCGGGCCCCGGGACGCGTTCGCCGGTCAGCATCATGCGGCGCGTGCGCGAATGGCCGAACAGCCGCATGGCATGGCGTCCGCCGCCCATCGCGCCGACGTCGATCTCTGGCAGGCCCAGCACGGTGTTGTCGCAGGCCAGCAGGATGTCGCACGAAGCCGCGATGGCCAGGCCGGCGCCCAGCGCCGGTCCGTTGATCGCCGCGATGACGGGTTTGGCGCATTCGCGGATCGCATGAAAGCACTCGCGGGTGCGTCGGGAGTGGGCGATCAGGCCGCCCAGGCCGGCCGTGTTCTCGGCGCGGCGCTTCAGGTCGGCGCCGGCGCAGAATACCTTGCCCGCGCCGGTGAGCACCACGACGCGCACGTCGTCGACATCCGAAAGCATGTCCAGCGCCCGGGTCAGCTCATCGTTGAGGTCGCGGCTCAGCGCATTGACCGGCGGATTGTCCAGGGTCAGGGTGGCGATGTGATCCTGCACGTGCAACTGCAGTTGGGAAAAGCCGTCCATCGAAAGGCCTCATCGGTTGCGCATTATGATATGTGGCGCCCTGCTTCCAAACGGGCCGCCTTTGGGAATTTCGACATGCCTACACTGATTCCAGCCGCTGCTCGCACGCTGGCCGCCTTTGAGATCTTCGCGCGTGAGAAACGCGAACTGTCCAACTCGGAGATGGCGCGCATGCTGTCGCTGGCCGAAAGCAGTTGCTCGGACCTGATGAACACGTTGCACACGCTGGGCTATCTGATGCGCGCGCCCCGCAGCCGCCGCTTCTACCCGACCGCGCGCCTGTACGAAATTGCCCGCCAGATCGCCGAGAACGACCCGCTGACGCGTTCGGCCAAGGAAGCCGTCCAGCAACTGGTCGAGACCACCAACGAGAGCGCGTTCTTCGGCGTGATGGACCGCTCCGCCGTCAAGGTGGTGGCGGCGCAGCCCAGCCGCCGGCCGCTGCGCTATATCGTCAACGTGGGCGACCGGATCGCGCTGCATGCATCGGCCATCGGCAAGGCCTTGCTGGCCGAATTGCCGGACGACGAGATGCAGGCGCAGATCCAGCAGATCAAATTCAAGCCCTTCACGCCCGACACGATCACCAGCGCCAAGAAACTGCAGGCCGACCTGGCCCAGGGGCGCAAGCAGGGCTGGTATGAGTCCCGCGGGGAAGGCGCCGAAGGCGTGACCGCGCTGGCCGTGACCGGCACGCTGGGCGACCAGCCGGTGGCCTTGTCGCTGGCCGGCCCTGCCGAACGCGTCGAGAAGCATCGCAAGGCCTATCTGCAGGCCTTGTTCGAGGTGCGCGACTCGCTGCAGGCCTGACGCGGCTTTCATGGTCGCTGCGCCGGCCACTGGAACGGCGGGCCCTTCTTGTCGAAGAAGCGCTGCAGCGCCATGGTGTGGTAGTCGGTGCTCATCGCCACGCCCTGGCCGTCGCTTTCCAGCATCAGCATGGTTTGCAGGTCGCTGCGCAGCGAGACGTTGAGCGCGCGCTTGGTGATGCTCAGCGCCACCGGCGAGGCCTCGGCCAGACAGCGCGCGATGGCCCGGGCCCGCTCCTGCACCTGCGAGGCCGGATGCGTTTCCAGCACCAGCCCCATGGCGCGCGCCTCGGCCGCGCCGAACTCGCGCGCCGAGAACAGCAGTTCCTTGGCCCGCTGCACGCCCACCAGGCGCGGCAGCGTGTAGAACGTCCCGAAGTCCGCCACCGCGCCCAGGCGTCCGAAGGCCATGCAGAAGCGGGCGTCGTCGGCGGCCAGCACCAGGTCGGCGGTCATGGCCAGGCCGAGGCCGGCGCCATAGGCCACGCCCTCCACCGCCGCGATCACCGGCCGGTCGAACTCCACCAGGCTGGCCACCACGTCGTGCAGGTCGACCAGCCGCTGGCGGCGGCCGGGCGCAGTCGCCTCGCCGGCCGCCGCGCTGTTGCGCAAGGCGTTCAGGTCGCCGCCGGAACAGAAGTTGCCGCCGGCGCCCGTCAGGACCAGCACCTTCAGTTCGCGTTCCTGGCGCAGCGCGCGCAGCAGCTCGCGCAGGGAACTGCGCATGGGGATATCGATGGCGTTCTTGTATTGCGGCCGATCCAGGGTGATGGTGCCCACACCATCCGACATCTCGTACTGCAGGCCTTCGTACATGGCGTTCGTCCTCGTGGTTAACGACGTTCAACGTCGGGGGAAGTCAGTATCAGGGCGTCGAGCACCCAGGCGCCTTCGCCGGGCGGGCCGACCCAGACGGGGTTGAACTCGGCTTCGCGCAGCTCGGGACGCCCCGACACGAATTCCGAGATGCGCAGCACCAGCTGCACGAAGGCTTCGGCGTCGATGGGCGGCAGATTGCGGAACGCGCCCAGATAGGCGCGGTGCTTCAGCCCGGTCAGCATGTCGCGCACGTCGGCGGCCTGGATCGGCAGCACCCGGTGCGCCACGTCCTTGAGCAGTTCGACGAATATGCCGCCCAGGCCGACGGTGACGACATGCCCGTACATGGGATCGGCGCGGACGGTGACCAGCATTTCGCGCCCGCCGTCATGGAACATTTTTTCCACCAGCACCCCGTCTATCGTGGCGTCCGGGCGGCGCGCGCCGACCTGCCGCACCAGCGCCTCGTAGGCTTCGGCAGCGTCGCCGGCCGAACCGACGCCCAAGCGCACGCCGCCCACTTCCGTCTTGTGCGGGATCTGCGCGCTGGCGATCTTGAGGACGACGGGAAAGCCGATGGCCTGCGCCGCCTCGGCCGCTTCGGCGGCCGAGCGGCTCAGCCTGCCCTGAGGCACTGGGATGCCGGCCTCGCGCAGCATCGCCTTGGCGGCGCTTTCGGTGCAGGCCACGGCTTGCGCCGCCGCGGGTTCCGCGCAAGCCGGCCCGGCCGGAGCGGCGTCCGGGCCGGACAGCAGGCCGCGCGGCATGACCTTGCGCAAGGCCGCCAGGGCCGTGGTCAAGGACAGGAAGGGAGCCAGCCCCTGGCTTTCCAGGCGCTCGAAGCCGGTGCCCAGGCGCCGGCTCATCCAGACCGGCAAGATGGGCTTGGCGGCGTCGGCGGCCGCATCGACGATGGCCCGCGCGATTCCATCGGTCAGCTCGGCATAGTCCGCCGGGATCGGGACGACCACGGCGCCCACCGCCGGGTCGTCGGCCACCGCGCGCAGGCAGGAAGCCAGGCCGTCGATGCTCTTGAGGGCTTCGGCGGTGACGTCCACCGGGTTGGAGATGGCCGCATAGTCGGGCAGGCTGGTCCGCAGATGCTCGGTGGTGGCCGGCGAGAACTGCGCCAGGCGCAGGCCCTGCAGCCCGATCTGGTCCGCGGCCATCGCGGCCGCGCCGCCCGAGAAGGTCACCACCGCCAGGTCTGCCGAGGCCGGGAGGCGGCCGCCGTCGGCCAGGCGCGCCAGGGCCACCAGCTCGTCCATGTCATGGGCTTCGATCGCGCCGAACTGCGCGAACATGGCGCTGTTGACGTCGGCCGCGCCGGTGATCGAGCCCGTATGCGACTGGGCCGCGCGCATGCCGTACTCCGACCGGCCGATCTTCAGGATCACCACCGGCTTGCCGCGCGAGCGCGCCAGTTCCAGCGCGGCGACCAGGCGGCGGCCGTCCTTTATTCCTTCGAGCAGAACGGCGATCACGCGCACGCCGGGGTCGTTGGCCATGTGGGCGATGAAGTCCGGCGCGCCCAGGTCGACCTCGTTGCCCGCCGACAGCCACATTGCCGCGCCGGCTCCGTACGACAGCCCCTGGACCACGTTGCGGCCCGCGCCGCCGCCCTGGGTGACGATGCCTATCGTGCCGACGTTCCTGTCGGACTTGAAGGCTGGCGAGATCGTCATGCCCATGCGATCGCGGAAGTTCGACAGGCCGGGACAGTTCGGGCCGTAGACCCGCAGCCCCGTCTGCCTGCACAGGTCCGCGATCTCCTGTTGCAGCGCCTGGCCTTCGGGCCCGGCTTCGGCGAAACCCGACGACATGACCACGGCGAATGGGATCCCGCGCGCGGCGCAGTCGCGCAAGGCGTCCATCACGTGGGCCGCTCTCAGAATGATCAAGGCCACGTCGATGTCCGCGTCCGGCAGGGCGGCGATCGACGGCCAGCAGCGGAAGGGGCCGTCGCCGCGCATGGGCGGATTGACCACGAACAGTTCGCCCTCCAGGCGCGAATGCGCGGACAGGTTTTCCAGCAGGCGGGCGCCTTCGCTGTTCGGGCGCTGGGAGCCCAGTACCACAACCACATTGCGAGGCCGCACCAGTCTCGCCAGATCGGGAAATTCGCAGGTCGTTGAAGTCATTTGATTTCCGTGGTGTCGTAGGTATTTACGAAATTCTGCAAATCATTCTACACTATGTCGTAGTGATGTACGAAATATCGTACAAATATCGTGCGCATAACCAAAGGAGACGCATCATGAGGCTATTGATGGCCGCCGTACTGGCATGGTCCTGCGCGGGCGGCATTGCCCCTGCGCAAGCGCAGCAGTCTCAAACCTATCCCGCCAAGCCGGTCACCCTGCTGGTCGGCTTCGCCGCCGGAGGAGGGACCGACCTGCTGGCGCGGCACTACGCCAAGCGCCTTGCGGAGAAGCTGGGCCAGTCTTTCGTGGTGGAGAACAAGACCGGCGCGGGCGGCGCCATCGCGGTACAGGCCACGGCCAACGCCCGGCCCGACGGCTACACGCTGATGTTAGGCACCACCGGCATAGCCGTCGACACCGCGCTGGGCAAGACGACTTATCAATGGGAACGCGATCTCGCGCCGATCGCCATGCTGGGATACGCCAGCAACGTGCTGGTGGTGGCGCAGCGCTCGCCGGTCCGTTCGGTGGCGGACCTGATCGCCGAGGCCAAGCGCAGGCACGTCACTTTCGGTTCGCCCGGCGTGACCTCTTCCATGCACATGACCGGCGAACTGTTCAAGCAGATGGCCGGCGTGCGGATGACGCACGTTCCCTACCGGGGCGCGCCGCCGGCCGAGCAGGCCTTGCTGGCGGGAGACGTCGACGTGCTGTTCGACAACATGGCGGGCGCAATGGCGTTCATCGAGGCGGGCAAGTTCCGGCCCATCGCGGTCAGCAGCGCCACGCGCAACGCCGACCTGCCCGAAGTGCCCACCATAAGCGAAGCCGGCCTCAAGGGTTTCGAAACCACGGGCACGTTCTTCCTGATGGCGCCGGCCGGCACGCCGCCCGACGTCATCGCCAGGCTGGCGGCGGAGGTCGACGACATCACCAAGGAAGAAGCGACACAGGCCTTTCTGAAGCGTCTGCATATCGTGCCGCTGACCGGCGGCGCGCAAGCGGTTTCTGCATTCATGCAGGCCGAGGTGGCCAAGTGGAAGAAGGTGGTCACGGCCCCGGAATTCGAACAAGCCAAATAGGAGACCCACGTCATGGATTTCGCTCTGGACCCGACCCAAACGGCGCTGCAGGATTCGCTCAGGCGCTATCTCGAATCCGAGGTCGCGCCGCTGGTGGATGAGTACGAGGCGGCCAAGACGCCGGTGCCGCGCGCCGTCGTGGCCGCCATGCGCGACTATGGCCTGATCGGCGGTCTGCTGCCCGAGGAGGAGGGCGGCTTCGGCCTGTCGATGCTCACGTATGGCACGCTGGTCGCCGAGGTCGCCCGGGTGTGGCCGTCGCTGCGCGGCATGCTCAGCGTGAGCAACCTGGCGGCGTCGGTGCTGGCCGGCGCCGGCAGTCCGGCGCTGCGCGCCAAGTACCTGCCGCGCATCCTGGAAGGCCAGGCGATCTGCTGCTTCGCCTTGAGCGAACCCGGCATCGGGTCCGACGCGGCCAATGTGCAGACGCGCGCCGAACGCACCGCGTCCGGCGGCTGGCGCATCAACGGACGCAAGATCTACATCACCAACGGACCCATCTGCGACCTGGGCATCGTGTTCGTGCGCACGGTCTCGGACGACGGCGTGGCCGGCGTGTCGTGCCTGGCGTTCGAAAGCGCCATGCCGGGTTTCTCGTGCACGCCGCTGGGAAAGATGGGCATGCACTGCTGCCCGCTGGGCGAGCTGCTGTTCGAGGACGTCGAGGTCCCGGCCGAAAACCTGATCGGCGAACCCGGGCAGGCGTTCTCGATCGCGAAGAAGTACCTGAACATCGGCCGCTCGGTGGTGGCGTTCTCGGCGCTGGGCATCGCCGAATCCTCGCTCGAAGCGGCGGTGCGCTTCGCCCGCGACCGCGTGCAGTTCGGGCGGCCCATCGGTTCGTTCCAGCTGGTGCAGCAGATGGTGGCCGACATGATGACCATGGTCGAGACCTCGCGGCTGCTGGCGCACCGCTCGGCCGACGCGCTGGACCGCAACGCGCCCGACAACACCACCCTGTGCGCCATGGCCAAGCGCCATGCCAGCGACGCGGCGCTGCGCGTGGCCGAGACGGCGCTGCAGGTGCATGGCGGCGCCGGCTACACCTCGCTGTTTCCGGTCGAGCGCCACTACCGCGATGCGCGCCACCTGAGCATCGGGGAAGGCACCAACCAGATCATCGGCATGCTGATCGCGCAGAGCGCGCTCGGCCTTTCCGCACTTCGCTAGGCATTCCTGTCCGTCCGAGAAGATCATGCTCAAGAAACCCAGCCGACGCCATACTCTTCGCGCCGCGATGCGCGCCCTGCTTGCCGCGGGGCTGATCGCCGCCGCCCCTGCCCTGGCCGCGCAGGGCGCGTCCGACTATCCGGCCAGGACGGTGCGCCTGATCGTGCCGTTCGCGGCGGGCGGATTCTCGGATTCCTTGTCCCGCCTGATCGGCAATGCGCTGTCCGAGCAATGGGGCCAACCTGTCGTGGTGGAAAACCGCGCCGGCGCCAACGGCGTGATCGGCACCACGGCGGCGGCGCGCGCCCCGGCCGACGGCTATACCCTGCTGGTCACGCTGGACTCGCACGTCAGCAACAACTTCCTGGTGAAGTCGCTGCCCTACGACACGGTGCGGGACTTCGCGCCCGTCGTCTTCCTGGGCGCCGCGCCCATGGTGCTGCTGGCCAATCCCGGCTTCGAGGCCGACAACGTGGCCGACGTGGTGCGCATCGCCAAAGCGCGGCCCAACTCGATCAACTACGGTTCGCTCGGCTCGGGCAGCCAGATCCACATGGCCGCGCGCATGCTGGAGACGGCCGCCGACATCCATATGACGCCGGTGCCGTACAAGGGCGGCGGCCCCGCCGTCACCGACCTGATGGCAGGGCATATCCAGCTGCTGTTCGCGTCCATCACCTCGTCGCTGCCCATCGTGCAGCAAAAGCGCGCCAAGGCGCTGGCGGTGGTCTTTCCCAAGCGGCTGGCGGCGCTGCCCGACGTGCCCACCATGGCCGAGCAGGGCTATCCCTCGGTGGAGAAGGTGGGCTTCTGGTTCGGCATCATGGCCCCGGCCGGGACGCCCGCGCCCATCATCGAAAAGCTGCGGACCAGCGTGCTGGACGCGGCGGCGCGTCCCGACGTGGCCGCGCGGCTGGCCGAAATGGGACTGCAAATCCAGCCGATGGGGCCTGCCGAATTCGGCGATTTTGTCAAATCCGAGCTGGCCCGCTGGGCCGAACTGGTGCGGCGCGAAAACATACAGCCGCAGTAGCCCGGCGGCGCGCAAGAAAAGGCCGCGGCGTCCGCAGGGGCGCCGCGGCCTTTTGCGTGGACGTCAATCGCGCGGTCCTGCGGCGTCGCGCCAGACGGCGCCCGACCCATGCTCGTCCAGGACCGCAAGGATTTCGCGCGTGTGCTGGCCGGCGCGCGGCACCGGCCCCGGTTCGGCGCGCGCCCCGTCGAAGCGCGGCGCGGGCGCGGCCTGCAGGAAGCCGTCGCGCTCGAAGTAGATGTCGCGCGCGCGGTTGTGCGGGTCGAGCGCGGCCTCGCCGGGTTCCAGCACCGGCACGACGCAGGCGTCGCTGCCCTCGAACACGGCCCACCATTCGGCGCGGCTGCGGCGCTCGAAAAGCGCCTGCAGGCGTTCCTTGCGGCGGGGCCATCGAGACCTGTCCCATTGATCGGCGAACTCCGGGTCGCCGGCCAGTTCCAGGCGTTCGAGCAGTAGCGCATAGAACTGGGGCTCGATGGCGCCGACCGTGATGAAGCCGCCGTCCGCGCAGCGATAGCTGGCGTAGAACGGCGCCGCGTTCGGCAGGCTCCGGCTGCGTTCGGCGGCGATGATGCCCTTGGCCCGGGCGGCCAGCAGCAATTGCTGGGAGTGGGCCGATCCGTCGACGATAGCCGCGTCCACCACGCAGCCCTGGCCGCTGCGGCGGGCCTTGAGCACGCCGGCAAGTATGCCTATGGACAGGTACAGCGCGCCGCCGGCGATATCGCCCACCACCGAGAAAGGCGTGACCGGCACGGCGTCGGCCGGCCCGGCGTTCCAGAGCGCGCCGGACAAGGCGATGTAGTTGGTGTCATGTCCGGCCATCTGCGCCATCGGCCCGCTCTGGCCCCAGCCCGTCATGCGGCCGTACACCAGGCGCGGGTTGCGCGCGCGGCACGCTTGCGGTCCCAGCCCGAGGCGTTCGGCCACGCCGGGGCGCATGGCCTCGATCAGCACGTCGGCGTGTTCGACCAGGCGCAGCAGCGTGTCGCGGCCCTCGTCGGTCTTGAGATCCAGCGCGATGGCGCGCTTGCCGCGCTGGATGCTGGTTTCGTATCCCAGGCTGCCGGCGCGGCCGTCGGGCCGCTGCACGGTGATCACGTCCGCGCCCAGGTCGGCCAGGTGCATGGCGCAGAACGGGCCGGGCCCGATTCCCGCGATCTCGATCACCCGCACGCCCTCCAGCACATTGCCGCGGACGGGTTCCTGCTTGTCTCGGTTCATATGCATACGGCCTCGTCAGTCCAGTGCGATGACGGCTTCGCCGACGATTTTCTCGGCGCCGTGCTGGTCTGCGCAACGCAGCGCCAGGCGCACGCGCCGTTCTCCGCCTTCCTCCATCTTCTCGACGACTTCGCCGGTGCAGGTCGGCTCGGCATATAGCTGCATGATGCCGGTAAAGCGCAAGGCCAGGCTGCGGATGCGCTGCTGCGGCACCCAGTCGGTCAGCATGCGGCCCACATAGGCCGCCGACAGCATGCCGTGCGCGAAGACATCGTCCACGCCGGCGCTGCGCGCATAGTCCAGGTCGATATGCATGGGGTGATGGTCGGCCGACGCGCCGGCGTACAGGGCCAGCGTCTTGCGCGAGATCGGCGGCAGTTTCAGGGTAGGCAGCCGGTCGCCGGCCGCCAGCTTGTCGAAGCTGGGAAGAGTCATGGTCGTTCCTTCAGGCGTTGCGTTGCACGACGATGGAGCGCAGGTCGGCGATGTGCCGGCCGTGCTGGTTGGTCACGCGCGTGTCCTTGACCAGGAAATCGAGCGCGCCGCCTTTCTTCTGGTAGACGTCGGCAATCGTTAGGTCGAACGTCAGGGTGTCGCCCGCGTAAGCCATGGCGTGGTAGGTGAAACGCTGCTCGCCGTGCAGGATGCGGCTTTCCTCCAACCGCGTCAGGCGGGCGGTGCCGATGGAGTCGAACGCGTCGATCTCCAGGCAGAACAGAAAGGTGGGCGGCACCGGCAGGGCGGGGTGTCCCGCCGCCCGCGCGGCGGCTTCGTCCAGATAGACGGGATCGGTCTCGCCGATCACTTTGGCGAAAAAGCGCAGGCGGCCGGGCTCGACGGCGATGCTGCGCGTGCCGAGGGATTGGCCGATCAGGTTCTTATCAAGCAAGGGAGTCTCCTTGGGTGGCGGACATGCCGGATGCTGCGGGAATCAACTGGCCCGGGCGCCAGTGCGTTCGATGATGGATTTCCACTTGACGCGTTCGGTCCGGATCATTTCCTCGAACTTTTCGCCGCCGACCGGCAGCGGCGCGCCGCCCATCTGGGTCAGCGCGTCGATCACCGCCGGGTCCTGGAGCGCGCGCGCCACTTCGGCCTGCCAGCGCTCGACGATGGGCTTGGGGGTGTTGGCGGGGAAGAACAGGCCTATCCATGACATCGACTGGGCCTTGGGGTAGCCGGCTTCGGCGATGGTCGGAACGTCGGGCAGCAGCGCCAGCCGGGCGGCGCCGGTGGTGGCCAGGGCGCGCAGCTTGCCGCTGCGGATATGCCCCAGCGTGGTCGCGGGATAGTCGAACGAGGCGTCGACCTGGCCGCCCAGCAGATCGTTGATCGCCGGCGGGCTGCCGCGATAGGGCACGTGCGTGAACTGCACGCCCGCCACCGTCTGGAACAGTTCCGCCGCCAGATGGGAGCCCGTGCCGTTGCCCGCATTGGCCACGGTAATGCGTCCCGGGTTGCGCGCCGCGTACTCCGCCATTTCCTTGACCGTGCGGTACGGACGATCGGCGTTGACCACCAGCACGTTGGGCAGCGCGATCACGGCGTGCACGGCCGTGAAGTCCTTCGCCGGATCGAAGCTGAGGGACTTGTAGAGGTACTGGTTGGTGGCCTGGGTTCCCTGCGTTCCCATCAGCAGGGTGTAGCCGTCGGGCCTGGCCTTGGCGACGTGCTCGGCGGCCGGATTGCCGCCCGCGCCCGGCCGGTTCTCGATCACCACAGGCTGGCCCAGGCGCTGCGCGACCTTGCTGCCGATCAGGCGGCTGACCTGGTCGGTGATGCCTCCCGCGGGGCCGGCCGAAACAATGGTCATCGCGCGAGCCGGATAGGTGTCGGCATGCGCGGGCGCGACGGCCGCCGTACACCCCAGCGCCAGCAGCAGCGCAACCCGTCCCAGACCCGTAGCCGACCGGCGGCCGCCATTCTGAATGTTCATGGGTGTCTCCTCCCAGGTCAAAAAATCTGTTGGAATTAACTACGGCATTTCGTATAGTACTACGACACAGCGTAATTTCCAGGATTTTTCCATGCCCAATCTGATACCTGCCACGGGCCGCACGCTTGCGGTTTTCGAGGTGTTCGCCAGGGAAAAGCGCGAACTGTCGAATTCGGACATGGCGCGGCTGCTGTCGCTCGCCGACAGCAGTTGCTCCGACCTGCTGTACACGCTGCATTCGCTGGGATACCTGATGCGCACGCCCAAGACGCGGCAGTTCTATCCCACCGGGCGCCTGTTCGAGATGGCGTGCCAGTTCAGGCAGAACGATCCGATGTCCGCGGTGGCGCAGGAAGCGGTGGAGCAGCTGGTGGAGCGCACCAACGAAACCGCGTTCTTCGGCGTCCATGAACGCCTGGCGGTGAAGGTCGCGGCGGCGCTGCCCAGCCGGCGTCCGCTGCGCTACATCCTGGATGTCGGCGACCGCGTCGCGGTGCATGCCTCGGCATTCGGCAAGGCCCTGCTGGGGCTGCTGCCGCCGCAGGAATTGCGCGCCGAGGTCGCGAGGCTGAACCTGAAGGCGGTGACGCCGCACACGATCACAGACCCAGGGAAGCTCATCGCCAATATCGAGGCCGGCCGCAAGCGCGGCTGGTACGACACGCGCAGCGAGGGCGCCGAAGGCGTGACCGCGCTGGCGGTCTCGGGCTGGCTGGGCGGACATGCCGTCTCGCTGTCGCTGGCCGGGCCGACCGAGCGTGTCGACAAACACCATGCCGAATATCTGCAGGCGCTGCGCGACGTACGCGGCGCAATACTGGACGGCCAGCCGGCTGCTCCGTTTTTCCCATCCAAGTAGGAGCAAACATGGACTTGAAACTGCAAGACCGCGTGGCGATCGTCACCGGATCGGCGCGCGGAATCGGCGCCGAAACCGCCCGCTTCCTGGCCCGCGAGGGCATGGCCGTGGTGATCAGCGACCTGGACGAAGGCGCCGCGGCGGCGATGGCGCGCTCCATCGAGGCCGAGGGCGGGCGCGCCATCGGCCTGCGCTGCGATGTGCGCGACCAGGCCCAGGTGCAGGCGATGGTGGCGGCCGGACGCGAAGCCTTCGGCCGCATCGACGTGCTGGTCAACAACGCCGGCCTGGTGAAAGACCGCACGCTGCTGAAGATGGACGAGGCCGACTGGGACCTGGTGATCGACGTCACGCTCAAGGGCGCCTTTCACTGCTGCCGGGCGGCGCTGCCGCATATGCACGAGAACGGCTGGGGCCGCATCGTCAACATCGCCTCGCGCGCCTTGTTCGGCAACCCTGGGCAGACGAACTACTCCAGCGCCAAGGCCGGCATCGTCGGCTTCACGCGCGCCCTGTCGTTCGAGCAGGCCCGCAAGGGCGTCACGGTGAACGCCATCGCGCCCGGCTTCATCGAAACCGATTACATCAAGAGCCTGCCCAATTACGACACGATCCTCGAAAACGCCCAGGCCAAGAACCAGGTGCCGTTTCCGGGGCAGCCCGGCGACATCGCCGGCGCCGTCGCGTTCATGGCCTCGGAGCACGCGCGCTACATCACCGGCACCACGCTCTTCGTCACGGGAGGCCGCTATGGCTGACCTGGACGCCGACGGCCTGGGCGCCGAGCATGCCTTGTTGCGCGACAACATCCGCCGTTTCCTGAAAGACCGCGTCAATCCGCTCATCCTCCAGCACGAGACCGACAAGACCTTTCCCTTCGAGGTGCTGGGCGAGCTGCGCGACTTCGGCTACCTGGGCGGCTATCTGCCCGAGTCGTCCGGCGGGCTGGGGATCGACTACCTGACCTGGGCCGTGATGATGGAGGAGGCCGGCTACTGCTGGCTGTCGCTGCGCGCGCTGATCAACGGCCTGAACATCGTCGGCGGCATCATCGACGCCTACGGCACCGACGAGCAGAAAGACCGCTTCCTGCATCCCCTGATGCGCAACGAACGCCGCACGTTCGTCTCGATTTCCGAGCCGGACGTGGGATCGAACGTGGCGGAAGTCAAGACGCGCGCCGACAAGCGGGGCGACCGCTACGTGCTCAATGGCGGCAAGCTGTGGGTGACCAACGGCATGTTCGCCGATTTCGGCATCGTGGTGGCGCGCTGCTTCAGCGACACCTGCCAGGGCGGGCTGTCGCTATTCCTGGTGGAAAAGGCGCATACGCAGTTCGACGTGCGGCCGGTCGACACGATGTTCGTGCGCAGCACCGGAACCGCCGCCTTCACGTTCGAGGACGCCGAAGTGCCCGCGGCCAACCTTCTCGGCCAGGAAGGCCAGGGCCTGCGGCAGATCCTCATCGGCCTGAACTTCGGCCGACTGAACGTGGCCATGGGCGCGGTCGGGGCGGCGCAGTGCGCGCTCGACCTGTCCATCGACTATGCGCGCACCCGCAAGCAGTTCGGCCAGCCCATCGGCGCCTACCAGCTGGTGCAACGCCACATCGTCGAGATGACGATGAAGACCCAGGCGGCGCGCGCCCTGGGTTATCGCGCCGCGCGCGCCATGCAGGCCGGAAAGTCGGCGCGCATCGAAGGCTCGGTGGCCAAGCTCTACGCCACCGAGGCCGCCCATCAGGTGGCCAACCATGCCCTCCAGGTGCACGGCGGCATCGGTTATGCGACCGACTACCCGATCGAACGCATCTTTCGCGACACGCGCGGCGGCATGATCCCGGAAGGAACCACCGAAATCCAGACCCTCATCATCGGCCGCGAGATCCTGGGGATCTCGGCGCTTACCAATGGAGAACGCGCATGAATGAATCCGACGTCATCGAGAGGATCGCGCAGTCGGCGATCTACTGGGAGGACCTGCCCGTGGGAACCCGCTACCGCACCTCGTCGCGCACCGTCACCGAGGGCGACGTGGCGGCGTTCGCCGCGCTCACGGGCGATTTCAACCGCGTGCACGTCGACGCCGAATACGCCAAGAGCACCTTGTTCGGGCAGCGTATCGCGCACGGCATGCTGGTGGCCTCCTTCATGGCGGGGCTGACCTCGCGCTCGATTCCCAACCAGCTCATGGAGGGGGCGCTGTTCGGCGTGCTGGAGAACCGCATCAAGTTTCCCAAGCCCACGCTGATCGGCGACACGCTGCACGTCGAGATCGAAGTGGTCGAACAGAAAACCACCAGCCGTCCCGACCGCGGACTGATCGGCTTCCTGCGCAAGGGCATCAACCAGCGCGGCGAAGTGGTCTGCGAACTGGGCGCCACCTGTCTGCTCAAGCGCCGTACGCCGGCCCAGAACCCATGAACGCACCGAACATCCAATTCGCCGACCTCACGCGCCTGGTGCTGCCCGAATCCATCGTGCTGGTCGGCGCATCCGAGAAACCGGGCAGCATCGGCCAGCGCACGCTGGAGAACCTCACCGTGCATTCCGGCTGGCAGGGCCGGCTGGCCCTGGTGAATCCGGCCCGCCAGACTATTGCCGGCCGTGCCTGCGTGCCTTCGGTGGCCGATCTCGATTACGCGCCCGACGTGGCCATCCTGGCCGTGCGCGCCGATCTCGTCGTGGAAACCCTGCGCCTATGCGGCGAGCGCGGCATCCGCTATGCCATCGTGTTCAGCTCGGGCTTCGGCGAGACGGGCGAGGCCGGGCGCGCGCTGGAAGTCCGGATGCGCGAGGTCGTGGCCGAGACCGGATTGCGCATCTACGGGCCCAACAGTCCCGGACTGACCAACGTCAACGGGCGGCTGGGCATGAGTTTTTCGCCGGCGTTCAAGACCGACCAGCGGCCCGGGCCCATCGGCGTGGCGTCGCAGGGCGGCGGGCTGGGACGCTCGTTCATCCAGGCCATGGACCGAGGGGTGGGCACGGGCCTGTGGTTCTCCGGCGGCAACGAGGTCGACCTGGAGGTCAGCGACTACATCCACTACATGGCCGACGCGCCCGACATCGAAGTCATCGTCAGCGTGCTCGAAGGCGTGCGCGACGGCCCGCGCTTCATGGCGGCGGCGCTGCACGCCGCGCGCCGCGGCAAGCCGGTGGTGGCGCTCAAGGTCGGCAAGTCCGACTACGGCATCAAGGCGACCCAGTCGCATACCGCGGCCATCTCCGGCTCCGCCGAAATCAACAGCGCCGTATTCAAGGAGGTCGGGGTGATCGAGGTCGACGACGTAGACCAGTTGATCGACACGGCGTCGATGCTGGCGCGCGGCAAGCCGACCGGGCGCGAGCGCATCGCGGTGTATTGCTTCTCCGGCGGAACCGCGGCGCTGGCTTCCGACCAGATCGGCCTGGGCGGGCTGGTGATGTCCGAGTTCGCGCCGCAGACGCGCCACGCCTTGAGCCAGCTGCTGCCGGACTACGCCGCGATCGACAACCCCGTGGACGTGACGGCCGAGGTCCTGGTCGATCCCTCGCTGACCTACACGGCGCTGAAGACCACGGCCGAAGATCCCAACACCGATATCGTGATGGTGCCGATTCCGGTGGAATACGGCCAGACCACCACGCTGCTGGGCGAGAGCATGGTGCGCGTGCAGCGCGACGTGAAGACGCCCATCGTGCCGATCTGGATGAGCGACCGCACCGGCGAGGGCCACCGGCACATGATCGAGGGCGGGCTGATGCCGATGCGTTCGGTGCGCAACGCGGTGCGGGCCATGCGCCGCTACATCGAGTACGGCCGCTGGAAGGCGCAGCGCGACCCGGACTGGGCCCCGCTGGGACGCAACCGGCAGCCCGCCAGCACCGCCACGCTGAGCGAGGTCGACGCCAAATTCCTGCTGCAGCGCGCCGGCGTGGCCGTTCCGGCGAGCCGCATGGCCGCCACGCCGGAAGACGCGGCCCGCGCGTTTCGGGAACTGGGCGGCGAGGCCGTGGCGATGAAGGTCGTCAGCGCGACCATCACGCACAAGTCGGACGTGGGCGGCGTGCAACTGGGCATACGCTCGGCCGAACAGGCGCGAGCCGCCCATGCGCAGATATGCGAGCAGGTCGGCCGGGCCTGCGGCCCCGGCCAGGTCGAAGGCGTGCTGGTCGAGGCCATGCTGACCGGGCCGTTCGTGGAGGTGGTGGTGGGGATACACCGAGATCCCGTATTCGGCCACGTCTGCATGTTCGGCCTGGGCGGCGTCAGCATCGAGCTGTTCAAGGACGTCAGCCGGCGGCTTTTGCCGCTCACGCCGCAGTCGGCCCGCGCCATGATCGCCGAGACGCGCTGCAGCGAACTGCTGGGCGGCTATCGCGGGCGTCCCGCCTGCGACGTCGACGCGCTGGTCGACACCCTGGTGAAGCTGAGCGACTTCGTGGTCGAGCACGCCCACCGGATCGAGGAACTGGAAATCAACCCGCTGGCCGTGCGTCCCCAAGGACAGGGCGTGATGGCGCTGGACGCGGTACTCAGCTTTCAAACAACGGAGAAGAGCACATGGTGAAGACGGACATCGGCTACACCACGATCGACTCGATCGTGGTGCGCGGACTGGATCTTTCGAAGGAAATCATCGGCAAGTTCGATTTCGTCGACATGATCTACCACACCACATTCGAGCGCCTGCCCACGGCGCGCGAGAAAATCATGGTCAACGCCATCCTGGTGACCACGGCCGACCATGGCATCACGCCCAGTTCGCTGGCGGCGCGCCTGACCTACGCCGGCGCGCCCGAAGCCATGCAGGCGGCCGTGGCGGCCGGGCTGCTGGGCGCAGGCAGCGTGTTTCTGGGCACCATGCAGAACGCCGCCGAAATGCTTACCGAGGCGGCGCGCGAACTTGGCCCGGACGCCAGCGACGAGGCGGTGCGCGACGCGGCGCGCGAGCTGATACGCCGCTACAAGCAGGAACGACGCGCCCTCTACGGAGTGGGCCACCCCATTCACGTCAACGGCGACCCGCGCGTGGCGACGCTGCGCGAGCTGTCGCGCGCGCATGACTATTACGGCGTGCATTGGCGGCTGATGGACGCCGTCAGCCAGGTGCTGAGCGCGGAATCGAAGAAAAACCTGCCGGTCAATGCCGTAGGCGCGATCGCCTCCATCATCGCCGACATGGAACTGGACCCGATGGTCGCGCGCGGCCTGGCGCTGGTGGGCCGGTCGGCGGGCCTGCTGGCCCACCTGATGGAAGAGCGCAAGCAGCCGATCGGGCGCGCCGCCTGGGAACTGGTGCTGCAGGACGACCCGCGCAACCAGGTTCCCTGAGCGCGGGCCGGCGGGCGGGAACGCCAGATGCTGCGCAGAGCCAGCGCTGCAAGGTTCGATCAGGAGGTCCCGCCATGAAATTCACCAAATCCACCGAAGCCAAGGCCCAGGGCGACGCCGTGGTCTTCGTCATGGAACTGTCCGGCGTGCGCCGGCAGTTCGAAATATCGGGCGACGTGCTGCGCCGCCGCTTCGGCGCCCGCGACGACACGGCCGTCGAACTCCTGCATGCCTTCGAACAGGGGGCGGAAGCGATACGCGAGGCGGCGCGGGAGGCCCGCTCGGTGCCGGCCGACGGCCCCATCATGCTGGGCGCGGGGGATTTTCAGTAGGTCTTCTCCGGACCCCCTGCGCCCTGGCGCGGAAAGACAAGTTGCAGACGGCATCTGCAAAGTGCCTGGCGCGGCGACGGCCCAAGATGCGGCTATCGGCATAGGCCAGCAACAAGCGGAGACCAGCGTGACGACAGTCGTGAAGTTCCATGAGACCGGGGGACCGGAAGTCCTGCGTTTCGAACGGGCGGAGGTCGGCGACCCGGGGCCGGGCCAGGTACGGGTCCGGCATGAGGCGGTCGGCCTGAATTTCGCGGACACGTATTTTCGCAGCGGGATTTATCCCGTGCCGCTGCCCAGCGGTATCGGCAACGAGGCCTCGGGCGTGGTGCAGGCGGTGGGCGCGGGCGTCGAGGGGCTGAAGGCCGGCGACCGCATCACCTATACCGGCTTCACCAATACGCTGGGCGCCTACAGCACGGAACGGCTGCTGCCCGCGGCGGCGGCGATCAGGCTGCCGCAGGCCATCGGCTGCGTCACGGCGGCCTCGATGACGATGCGCGGCCTGACGGCGGCTTACCTGATGCGCAGGATCTATCCGTTCCAGGGCGGCGAAACCGTGCTGCTGCACGCCGCCGCCGGCGGGGTGGGGCTGATCGTGCTGCAATGGGCCAAGCTGCTGGGGCTGACGGTGATCGGCACGGTCTCCAGCGAGGCCAAGGCCGAACTCGCCCGCTCGTACGGGTGCGATCACATCATCGACTACAGCCGCGTAGACGTGGCCGCGCGGGTGCGCGAGATCACCGGCGGCGCGGGCGTCTCGGTGGTGTACGACAGCGTGGGCAAGGATACCTTCATGGCCTCGCTGGATTCGCTCAAGCGGCGCGGGCTGCTGGTGTGCGTGGGCACCGCCTCGGGCAAGATCCCGCCCTTCGATCCGGCGATCCTGGCGCGCAAGGGCTCGGCCTTCATCACCCGGCCGGGTTTGGCGGACTACATCGCGGACCCGGCGGAAAAGGCCGAGCTGGTCGAGGAGCTGTTCGGCCACGTGGCGGCCGGGCGCATCCGCATCGAGATCAATCAACGCTACGCGCTGGAGGACGCGGTGCAGGCGCACCGCGATCTGGAGGCGCGCCGGACCACCGGCTCGTCGGTCTTCGTGCTCTGATCCCTCACGCCATCAGGAATGCGCCCATGTCCAAGATCGTTCCGCTGTTCCGCGCCTGGCTGACCGCGCTCGCCGCGCTGGGGGCCGGCATGTCCGCGAGCCACGCCGGCCCCTGGCCGGACCAGCCCATCCGGGTCATCGTGCCCGCGCCGCCCGGCGGCATTTCGGACGGCGTGGCGCGCCTGGTCGGCGGGCAGCTGCAGGCCCGGCTCGGCCAGCCGGTGATCGTCGAGAACAAGCCGGGAGGCTCGGCCGTGGTGGCCGAGCGCGCCCTGATGGCCGCGCCGGCGGACGGCTACACGCTGATGATCGGGCCGTCGAGCCTGCTCACGGATTTTCCGCTCACGGTCAAGACGCCGTTCGATCCGATCAAGACCTTCACCTACGTGGCGGATGTGGCCAGCATGGTGCACGTGCTGGTCGCCAACGCCACCCTGCCGGCGAAATCCGTGCAGGAGGTGCTGGACCTGGCGCGCAAGGACCCCGAGGCGGTCAGCATCGCCAACCTCAGCGTGGGCACGCGTTCGGACATGCTGGGCGAGATGCTGCGCGAGAAAAGCGGCGGCAACATCCTGACCGTTCCGTACAAGGGCTCCACGCCTGCGCTGCTGGATGTGATGGGTGGCCAGGTGCAGCTGACGTTCGAAGTGGTCGGCAACGTGGCCTCGCAGGTGCGCTCCGGCAAGCTGCGGCCGCTGGGGCTGGCGGCGGCCAACCGTTCGACGCTGCTGCCCGACGTGCCCAGCCTGGCCGAACTGGGCTATCCGGAATTCGCGCTGCCCGAGGCCAGCGTCGGGGTTTTCGTGCTGAGCAGCATGCCCGAAGCGATGCGCAACCGCATCCGCGGCGAGGTGGAAAGCATCAAGCAGTCGGCCGAATTCGGCAAAATGCTGGCGTCGGCGGGCTATGAGGCGCCGCAGCCCGGCACGTACGAAGCGCTGCAGCGGAAGATGGCCGACACCATCGAGCAGAACCGCAAGCTCCTGCGGCGGCTGCGTCAGCCCGTGTCCGGCTGAGCGGCCGTCTGGCGTTGCGCCCGGCTTTCCTTGGCGCTGATGCCGAACTGCGTCTGGTACCAGCGCGAGAAACTGCTGGGCGCGTTAAAGCCGAGCATTTCCGCCACTTCGGTCAGCGAGCGGTTGCTTTCGTGCACGTAGCGCATCGCCAGTTCCCGGCGCAGGTCGTTGACCAGGTCGGAGAAGCGCTGGCGGCGGTCCGACAGGCGGCGCTGGATGGTGCGCGGCGCCACGCCCAGGTGGGCGGCGACGACTTCGATGCTGCACCGTCCGCTGGGCAGCAGCAGCAGGATGGCGCGGCGCACCTCGTCGGGCATGGCGGCGGGGCCGGCGGGCGCGGCCGCGTCGATGAGGCGCTGCGCATAGCGCACCATGGCCGGATCGGCATGCGGGTTGCGCCGGTCCAGGTCGGATTGCGCGCAGACGATCCCGTTGAAGCCGCAGTCGAACTCGACATGCGGGCCGAAAAGCTGGGTATGCACGCCCAGGTTCGCGGGTGCGGCGTGCTCGAAACAGACGCGGCGCGGCATCCAGTCGGCGCCGAGCAGCTGGCGGATGGCGCGGACCATGACGCCCAGGGCCAGCTCGACGCGCTGGCGGGTGGACTGGTGGGCGTTGCCGGCCATCAGCACTTCGCGGATCACCACTGTCGATCCCGTTTCTTCTATCGCCAGCGTCAGCGAGCCATTGAGCAGCGACTGGTAGCGCATCAGCATGGCGAGCGACTCGCGCAGGGTTTCCTGGTCGCGTATCAGCAGGCCGACGGCACCCATGTTCGACAGCAGGCGCGAGCGCGCCATGCTCAGGCCGAAGCTTTCGTTGCCGGACGCGCGGGCCGACGCCTGCAGCAGGCGGCCGACGCACTCCACCGGAATCATCAGGTCGGGTTCGCTCAGCACGCTGGGGGGCAGGCCCGCATCCAGCAGCATCCGCGAGGGGTTCAGGCCGCAGGCGCTGGCGACTTCGCTGTAGTCGGTCAGGCAGGCGGCGCGGACTAGGGACGCCATTGCTTCATCTCATCGGCAGGAAATGCAAAACGTTTGTCATCTAATGGCAAGCGCGGATGGCCCATCGCGTCCACACTTGGCGTACCCGATTCTTCTTATATGGGACAAACCGCAAGTGACGCAAGAACTACGAGCTTTTCCGGCGGTGGTGCGCGCGACATCGCTCAGCCGGTCCATCCGTGTCGAAGCGCTGAGCTGCACCATAGGCGCGGAGCTGGGCAACGTCCACCTGGGCGCGGTGGCGCAGGACGATGACTTGCTGGAGGAGGTGCGCCGGCTGCTGCTGCAGCACAAGGTCGTGTTCTTCCGCGACCAGGACATCAGCCGCGCCGAGCACGTGGCGTTCGCCAGCCGTTTCGGCGAACTGGAGAATCATCCGGTGGTGGGCAGCCATCCGGACCATCCCGGCCTGTGCCAGATATACAAGACGCCGGACAGCCCGCCGGAGCGCCACGAGAATTCCTGGCACACCGACGCCACCTGGCGCGAGGCGCCGCCCATGGGCTGCGTGCTGCGCTGCGTGGAGTGTCCGCCGGTGGGCGGCGACACCATGTGGGCCAATATGGCGGAGGCCTACCGCCAGCTGCCCGAGGACATCAAGGCCAAGATCGCGCCGCTGCGCGCGCGCCACAGCATCGAAGCCAGCTTCGGCGCCGCCATGCCCATCGAGAAGCGGCTTGCGCTCAAGGCGCAGTACCCGGACGCCGAGCATCCGGTGGTGCGCACGCATCCGGAGACGGGCGAGCAGATCCTGTTCGTCAACGGCAGCTTCACCACGCATTTCACCAACTACAACACGCCGGCCAACGTGCGCTTCGGCCTGGACAAGGCGCCGGGCGCGTCCCAGCTGCTGAGCTATCTGGTCAGCCAGGCGATGATCCCGGAATACCAGGTGCGGTTCCGCTGGCGCAGGAACAGCGTGGCGTTCTGGGACAACCGCTCCACCCAGCATTACGCCGTCATGGACTATCCCCCCTGCCATCGCAAGATGGAGCGCACCGCCATCATCGGCCAGGCCCCTTTCTGAACGCCTCATGCAGACGACGAACTCTCCCACCATTCTGATCGTTCCCGGCCTGCGCGACCACGTCGCGGACCACTGGCAGACGCTGCTGGCGGCCGGGCTGTCCAAGGTGCGCAGCGTGGCGCCGCTGGAAACGCGCAAGCTCAGCCGCGCCGCGCGCGTCGAGGCGGTGGAGCGCGAGCTGGCCGCCATCGAAGGGCCGGTCGTCATCGTGGCCCACAGCGCGGGCGCCATGACGGTGGCGCACTGGGCGCAGCAGCCCACGCGCGCCATTCAGGGCGCGCTGCTGGCCACGCCCGCCGACCTGGAAACGCCCATGCCGGCGGGCTATCCCACGCTGGACGTGCTGCAGGAAAACGGCTGGACGCCCATTCCCATGGCCAAGCTGCCGTTTCCCAGCATCGTCGCCGCCAGCAGCAACGATCCGCTGACCACGCTGGAACGCGCGCGCGGCTTCGCCCGCGCCTGGGGCAGCCGGCTGGTGGAACTGGGGGCGGTCGGGCATCTCAATCCCGCGTCGGGCCACGGCGAGTGGCCGCAGGCCAGGGAACTGATCGCCGCGCTTTGCTGAAAAGGTCTAGCCGCGCAGGTTCTGCGCGCGCCAGCTGCTGGGCGTTTGCTGGAAGTGCTGGAAAAACCAGCGTGAAAACGAACTGACTTCGGAAAAGCCGGACAGCATGGCCACGTCGCCGATGCTTAGGCTGCCGTTTTTCAGCGACCTGACGGCGGTGCCGGCGCGCACCGCGTTGAGCGCGGTCTGGTAGTTGGTGCCTTCTTCTTCCAGCTGCCGTTGCAGCGACCGCGTGGTGTGTCCCAGCGTCTTGGCGACCTGGCCGATCTGGTGATAGCCATGCGGCAGCAGCGACTGGATGGCGCTGCGCACCTGCTGCGCCAGCGACACCGCGGCGGCTTCGTCGGAGGGCTGCGGCGCCAGGAAGTGGCGCGCGTACCGTTCCATGGCGGGATCGTGGTCGGGATTGAGCCGCTGCAGGTCGTCGCGCGCCAGCACGATGCCGTCGAAATCCGAATTGAAGACCACGTTGCAGCGGAAGACGGCCTGGTGCCGGCCCAGGCTGGCCGGCGCGGCGTGCGTGAAGTGCACGCTGTCGGGCCGCCAGTCCCGGCCCAGCTGGTGGCGGCACAGGCTGAGCAGCGCCGCCAGGCCCAGCTCGGTCGGATGCCGGCCGGGCAGGTCGCGTCCGGTGTCCAGGTTCAGCTGGACGATGGCCAGGCGCTCGTGCCGCACGACTTCCAGCGCCACGGTGCTGCTGAGCAGGTGCCGGTATTCGCGCATCGTGCGCAGCGCGCTGGCGAGGCTGGCCTGGTGCTGCAGCGCCAGGCTGATGGGGCCGAAGTCTGACAGGCGCCAGTCCGCGCCGATCAGCAGGCCCACGGGCGCGTCGCTGAATTCGGTGGCCGAGATTTCCAGCAGCGTGGCGAACGAGGCTTCCGGAACCCGGATGTCGTCCGCCTGCAGACAGAGCTGGTCCAGCCCCACCTTGTTCAGCATGCGCAAGGGGTCGCGGCCCATGCTGCGGACCACGTGGGAATACTTCCTGATGCTGACGTTGCGGACTCGGGGAATGGCGACGGACATGGCGTTATGGGCCGCGCGGGCCGGTGGTGACGGAAGGGGGATCGCTTGGCCGGTACATGGTAATGGCTGCGCATCGCCGCGTCGCATCGGGGTTTACCTTAGACGTCGCGATTGGCTAACAGGCTGGCGTCAACCGTCAATGGCGGGCGGCGCTCCTTGTCCCAGAATTTTTCCGGCAGGCAGCGCGTGACGCGCCGAAGAATTCAAGGAGACAGTGGTGGCCAAGGCAGTGCAGTTCGACCGCGTCGGCGGTCCCGACGTGCTCTATCTGAAAGACGTGGAGGTCGGCCAGCCCGGCCCCGGCGAAGCGCGCATCGCGCAGCGCGCCGTGGGGCTGAACTACGCCGACACGTATTTCCGTTCCGGCATCTATCCCGTGCCGCTGCCCAGCGGCATCGGCGTGGAGGCCGCCGGCGTCGTCACGGCGGTCGGGGCAGGAGTGACGAACGTCAAGGCGGGCGACCGGGTCACGTATACCGGCTTCACCAATACGCTGGGCGCATACAGCACCGAACGCATCGCGCCGGCCGCGCCGCTGATCCGGATTCCGGACGGCATCGATTTCGAGACCGCCGCCTGCATCACCATGCGCGGCCTGACCGCGGCCTACCTGATGCGCCGCATCCATGAGTTCCGCGCCGGGCAGCAGATCCTGCTGCACGCCGCCGCCGGCGGGGTCGGGCTGATCGTGACGCAATGGGCCAAGCTGCTGGGCCTGACGGTGATAGGCACTACCTCGTCGCCGGAGAAGGCGGAGATCGCGCGGGCCCATGGCTGCGACCACGTCATCGGCTACGGCGAGGACCTGGCCGGGCGGGTCCGCGAGCTCACCGGCGGCGTTGGCGTGGACGTGGTGTTCGACAGCGTCGGCAGGGATACCTTCATGGCCTCGCTGGATTCGCTCAAGCGCCGCGGACTGATGGTCTGCGTGGGCACGGCCTCGGGCACCATCGAACCGTTCGATCCGCAGATCCTGGCGCGCAAGGGCTCGCTCTATCTCACGCGGCCGGCGCTGGCGGACTACATCGCCGACGCGGCGGAAAAGCAGGCGCTGCTGGCCGAGCTGTTCGACCACGTGCAAAGCGGCCGCATCCGCATCGAGATCCGGAAGCGCTACGCGCTGGAGGAGGCGCAACAGGCGCATCGGGACCTGGAATCGCGCAAGACCATAGGCGCGTCGGTATTTGCCATAGAGCCGGAGGAGACATGAAAGTCGAGAAAATGACCTGCACCATCGGTGCGGAAGTGTCGGGCGTGAGCCTGGGCGACGCCGCGCGCAGCGCCGCGCTGGCCCAGGAGATCAAGGCGCTGCTGCTGCTGCACAAGGTGCTGTTCTTTCGCGATCAGCAGATCAGCCGGGCCGAGCATGTGGGCTTCGCCCGCCATTTCGGCGAACTCGAAGACCACCCGGTGGCCGGCAGCGATCCGGACCATCCCGGCCTGGTGCAGATCTACCGCAGCGACAAGCGCGAGAACTACGAGAACAGCTATCACACCGACGGCCAGTGGCGCGAGCAGCCGCCGATGGGCTGCGTGCTGCGCTGCATAGAATGCCCGCCCGAGGGCGGCGACACGATCTGGGTGAACATGGTCGAGGCCTATCGCAACCTGCCCGACGAGATCAAGGCCAGGATCGACAAGCTGAAGGTCAAGTGCAGCATCGAGCATTCGTTCGGCGCGGCCATGCCGGAAGAAAAGCGCCGCGCGCTGGCGCTGGAGCATCCCATGGTGGAGCACCCCGTGGTGCGCACCCATCCCGAGACCGGCGAGAAGATCCTGTACGTCTGCGGCTTCTCCACGCACTTCGCCAACTACCACACGCCCGAGAACGTGCGCTACGGGCAGGACAAGACGCCGGGCGCGAGCCTGTTGCTGAACTACCTGATCAGCCAGGCCGCGATCCCGGAATACCAGGTGCGATTCCGCTGGCGGCCCAACAGCGTCGCCATGTGGGACAACCGCTGCACGCAGCATTACGCCGTGCAGGACTACTGGCCCGCGCCGCGCAAGATGGAGCGGGCCGCGATCATCGGCGATCGCCCGTATTGAAAATAAAAGACCGAGGAGACTACGCATGCGAGATGGACACACACCACGGCGCCAGGCCGTGGCGCTGGCGGGCGGCCTGCTGCTGACCTTGGCCCTGGCCGCAACCGCCTCGGCCGGGGCCGGCTGGACTTCCAAGCCGATCCGGCTGGTGGTGGGCGGCACGGCGGGCGGCAACGCCGACGTGCTGGCGCGCCTGCTGGCCGAGGGCCTGCACCAGAAGCTGGGCCAGCCCGTGGTGGTGGAGACCAAGCCCGGCGCGGCCGGGGTGCTGGCGGTCAACGACCTGATCGGCCACGGCCGCGACGGCTCGACCTTCCTGGTCATCCAGGGCGGCATCGTCACCGAGACGCCGCTGGCCTACAAGGTGAGCTACCAGCCTTTCGAGGACCTCAAGCCGCTGGCCCAGCTGAGCCGCACCG
>Ga0182742_1000662_pt1 | contig 51009 bp, 43 predicted proteins | sample eDN5th37CBELigMG_FD_128880 | JGI IMG/M metagenome (GOLD analysis project Ga0182742, IMG submission 128880) | Enriched Miracle-Growth compost microbial communities from Emeryville, California, USA - eDNA 5th pass 37_C BE-Lig MG (version 2)... ...
AACAAAGGCACCAGGTAAATAAATCACTGCTGATAACAGGAGAAGAATAACTAAAATTTTTATATAACCAATTCGATCAGCAAGGGCACCCCATTTTCTTGCCATAAATAAGTTGCCAAGACCGGCAGCAGAAAAGGCAATTCCTGAGAAAAGGGCAATGTTTTCTAACCCGTGTAGTTCAACAACATATAGCGATAGTATTGGCTGGATACTAAAATTGGCGATCTGGACGAGAGTTGAAATTAACATCACATTTAGTAAGATAGGGTTTTTAAGGATATGAAACCAAACCTCTTTACTGCTATAGTGTTTCTTTGATTTTTTAGAAACCCCGATACGATATTCTTTTACCGTAAAGACAAGCACTCCTGATAGTAGGATAAAAAATGAAGTGGATTGGAAGGTAAATGCGTAACCCATTGTATCTGCAAGTACTCCACCTATCATTGGACCAATTAATGAACCTGTGATACTACCAGTTTGCAGGGTCCCAAGCACCCGACCAGCAATTTCTTTAGGCGTTTGTGTGGAAATGAAAGCTTGAGAAAGCGGAATGAATCCAGAGAAAAACCCCATAAGCAAACGCAGAAAGAATAACTCCAACACTGTGTTGGCGTGGCCGATAAGGAACATCGAGATCCCCATCCCAAGTCCCATAAAAATGAGAATCTTTTTCCTGCCAAATTTGTCACCCATTCGTCCAATGATTGGTGAAAAGAGGAGAGCTGTTACAAAAGTAATACCAAAAGTAATGCCGGACCAATTTTTAACGTACTCATCTGAAAAGTTCCCAAATGTCTCAATATATAATGAAAGGAACGGCATAACCATTGTCATACTGCCAGCTACAAAAAAATTGGCAAACCACATAATCGCTAAGTTCCGTTTACCTACTTGTTGTTGCTGGATCATAGAGTATACACTTCTTTCGCTTTTTATTTCGTTTTCCTAAATATTATAACAAGGAACCGAAGGGATTAGAACTAAAGAGGCCTATTTGTATATTTTGCTAGTTTAGTGAATTAGGGGTTTTCAGGGGTGTTCTTATTTCTATTTTCAATAATGATGTGGTATTTTTAAGAGGAAGAAGGAAGTACTCAACAAAAGCATTACACCTTTAGGATATAAACCGTATTTTTTATTGTTAAAAAAATGTATAGGAGTATGAGAGATGAAAAAGTTAGGGTTATTAATGGTGATTTTATTAGTCACAGTACTAGGAGCATGTGGCAATAACGAGGAAAACGCTAAGAATCAAGAGGTTCCAGAGTTTCTTGAAGTAAAAATTCAATTACCTGAAGAAAACCTTGAGGTAGGGGCTGAAATTAACCTAGAAGCCTATGTTTCACAAGGTGGAGAAGCTGTAGAGGATGCAGATGAGGTGAAGTTTGAAGTTCTTAAACAAGGCGATACAGAGTCGGAAATGATTGAAGGGGAGCATCAAGGGAAAGGGATCTATTTTGCAAAGAAGAAATTTGATGCTGAAGGCGTCTATAGTGTGACGGCACATGTCACAGCAAGGGATATGCATAATATGCCAAAGAAAGAGTTAATTGTTGGAGATCCTACTAGTGCAGTTCCTAGTTCAGAAGACCAAGAGACTGACTCTCATGAAGGATCACATGATGCCGATGCCCACGATGAAGATTCCGAAGCACATGGACATGGTCATGGACACGGTCATGAGGGCGATGTCGTAGTGGAGTTACAGTCAGGATTTGATATGGAAGTTAACGAAAATACGACGCTATCGGTCCTAATTAAAGAAAAAGGAAAGCCCTTAACCGGAGCAAAAATCCGCTATGAAATTTGGAAAGAAGGTCAAGAGAAGCATGAGTTTCTTGATGCAGCAGAGGACGGAGATGGAAGTTATCATGCTACCAAGACCTTTGACACAACAGGCACTCATTTAATCAATGTTCACATTAACACAGAGAGTCTTCATGAACATCAACTGTTTTCAGTAACTGTAAACTAAAGATTAATCCAATGAAACCGGGGGCATCGTTATGCACTCGGTTTTTTATGTTAATTAATGATAAAAAGCTCAGTTGAAAGGCTCCAGTCCATTTGCCGCTGAGAGAACTTTTGCTTTGTAACTAACAGATTCATCCAAAAGAGACCTTTTGATATATATTCTTGGCTTACATCATATGTTTATATAGATGCGATTCTGAACAGCGGGAGGAGCAGATATGGACGTATTTGTAAGACAAGGAGATACTCTTTGGTATTATAGCCAAATTTTTAAAATCAATCTGCAGTTGATTGTGGATTCAAATCGAGATATTCAGGCAGGAAGCATTTCCATTGGACAGCGTGTGCGTGTTCCAGGATTTGTCGCCGTTGATTATCGAATCAATTCTGGTGATACTTTATGGAGTATCGCTGCAAGACGCAACCTATCGCAGGATGCACTTTTCTTAGTAAACCCAGACATCGACCCTAATCGATTACAGATTGGGCAAACAATCAAGATTCCCCAGAGAATTACCTGGAGACTAGTTCAGGGGAAACAGGAATATGACTATAGTACCATGATGACCGATTTGGCCCGACTAGAGCGAGTGTACCCTTTTATTCGAACGCCATCTGCAGGGAATTCAGTCTTAGGAAATAATATTCCGGAAGTTTTGATTGGGAATGGCCAAAAGCGGGTGCACTACAACGGCTCATTCCATGCGAATGAATGGATTACCACCCCAGTCATTATGACTTTTCTAAATGACTATTTATTGTCTTTAACCAATAACAATCCAATCCGTGGGCTTTCGATGCAACCTCTTTATGGGGAGACGACGTTGTCGATTGTCCCAATGGTCAATCCTGATGGAGTTAATCTAGTTTTAAACGGACCACCGCCTAATGAACCCCATCGAAGTAGGGTAGTCGAATTAAATAGTGGAAGTACCGACTTTACTGGATGGAAGGCGAATATTAGAGGAGTGGACCTAAATGATCAGTTCCCAGCTCAGTGGGAGTTGGAGAAGGAGCGAAATCAAGTAGGACCTGGACCGAGGGATTATGTCGGAGAGCGTCCTTTAAGCGAGCCGGAAGCAATTGCAATGGCGGAGCTGACAAGACGGCGTGATTTCTCTCGAGTATTGGCATTCCACACCCAAGGAGAAGTCATTTACTGGGGTTTTGAGAACCTTGAGCCTCCAGAAGCAGAACCAATGGTCCAAGAATTTGGTCGGGTAAGTGGCTATGAGCCTGTTAAAACGATTGAGAGCTATGCAGGGTATAAAGACTGGTTTATTCAAGACTGGAGGCGACCCGGTTTTACGGTAGAACTAGGATTTGGGGTTAATCCATTGCCGTTGTCTCAGTTCGACGAGATTTATCAAGAATCGTTGGGGATCTTTCTTGCGGGGTTGTATATGTGACTTGGAGTAGAGTTTAGTTTGAACGAATAAAAGCCCGGCATTTATGCCGGGCTTTAAACTCGTATTTATTTTGTGAAAATGGCATTCGATAATAGACGGAACAGGTAGTCAGTATGATCGCGGAAACCTGCTTCAAGACCGATGAGCGTAACGTCTTTGTCTTGTTCTTTTACGATAACAGCTTGGCCTTGTGCAGGAGCGTTACCTCTCCAGTGGCCCGCTACGAAGAACTCTTCTGAATCGGCGATTGTTGCCCCAACTTCATCACCATTTAGACCTGTGTACCAAACAGGGCGGTATACAAAGCCAAGATCATCTTGATCATAGCCAGCCGTTAGGCCTTCCCCTTCGTAGCTAACCTTTACGATTCCGTTGCTGTTAGATCCTGCAGTGTTTATCGTATTGTTTGTAAGACCTAGGGTTTTTGTTGCTCTAGAGGCTCCAGCACCAACAGCAATGTATTTGCCACCATTATTTAAAAATGCATGAACATTTTCTTTAAAAGTCGCTAATTGTCCAGCGGTTTCGAACCCAAACTCTTTGTTAGCGTTGCTAAGATTCGTAGAAATTAAGCTTTCAGTTCCACTATAAACAAACACATCAAAACCAGTAAGTCCAGTATTGGCAACCTCAACAGGTGTCACTTCCGTTACATTGAAGCCGAGACGCTTCAATGCCAGCTTTGTTCCTGAATGGGATTGGACTTTCCCCATGCCGCCATCCTTTAATATCGCAACATTCAACCTTTCAATTGCTTTAGCATCTGCTGGAACTTCAGCCGTACCAATCTTTAAACCAGACTCTTTAACTGCGGCTGAAATCTTATTAGATGCTGCTTCCGCATAGAAGTTTCCTTCTGCATCACGCTTAACGGTTACGCCTTGGCTTAACAGGGTATTCGCAAGTTCAACTGCTTTTACGGAGCTATTCGGAATCAGGAAAGGTCCTTTACCTGAAACTGATCCCTGACCGGTTACTTTATTAACCTTAGAAGCTACTACATTTACAGTTTCATGGACTGGATTGGCCTCAAAGCCCCAGAGCTCGGGTAAGCTCCACGCAGAAATATCATACATTGCAGGAGTATCATTCGAGATATCTTCTCCATCCCATAGCATGGTATTAGCAAGTCCAGCTTTTGCTTGGTTCAGCTGGACGATATAAGTTCCCTTAGCATAGTTTTGACCACCAGCTGTAAAAGCCTTGGATGCTTGGACAACTTCAATATCGTTTTTGAGTAGATGATTAACTGCTTTTTCTGTTACAGTAGGGTCTTTTTCATCTACTGGCAGGATATAGGCATTTGGAAAATGTCCATCCTCATGGGTCGGATGGTCAAAATTAATGCCACGCTTGAACATTTCGATTTGATCGGTAATCATCGCTTGTTTGTTTTCAGTTGCATATTTTAAAGAACCCATGATGGCGTTATACATCCAGCGAACACCATCTTCATCATTCGTTGGAGCCTCTAATGTATGGCCATAAGCACCATGATACATCGCATACATTGGCGTAAAGATCGGTGGATAATCGTCCCAACCTGCCGCATCGTCACGTTGTGGGATATAAGAGCCTTTCATGGATTGATATAAGTTGCCTTCGTAGGAAGCTTGATCAGCCATAATTTCCGCTTCCATTGCTTCTGCTTGACCAAAAGCCCATTTTTGATATAAATCATATTCATAATTCGGATTGTGCGGTGGTGTACAAGGCTCAATCAATCCCTGTAAATTTGGTCCATAATTTTTAACATAACCATGAGTATCTAGGAACACCATTGGATTCCACTCTGTTAGAAGGTCTACGGTTTGCTGTGTTTCTGGTTGTGATTGAGTGATGAAATCACGGTTTAGGTCAACCCCTTCACCATTAAAACGGGTTGCATCTACTCGACCATCAGGGTTTTGGACAACGTTAAAAATAAGGATGTTGTTTTCTAGAATTTCTTTAGTTTCTGCATCATTATCAAGAGCAAATCTCTCAATCAACTGTAACACTGCATCAGTTCCGACAAATTCAGTTCCATGGATAGAACCATTTATCATAATTGGGACTTTAAAATCAGGATTATTTGCAATCCAATCTTGTGCTTTATCAGGATTTTTAAACATTTGCTTTCTCAATGACTGAATCTTTCCGAACTTCCCTTGTGACTTAGGGTCGGCTATCGTTACAACATAAAGGGGGTATCCTTGTGAGGAAGTACCTGTAACCTCTACTTTCACACGGTTAGACTGCTTATTAATCGCTTCTAGTTTTTTACCAATCTCTGAGAACTTCATAAAGTCATAGTTTTCACTATTAAACAAGCTCCCATTTTGTTCCTCATTTACATTCACGTTTACCCATTTTACAGAGCCCGCAAGTGCCGGTGTGATTGGAACGGAAACTAGTAGACTAGCTGCTAGTAGACCTGTAATTACTTTCTTTTTTTTCAAGTTAATCCCTCCAAAGTATTAAAATATAAAATTATGTATAAATATCCAGTAATTAGTATTTTATTACAGAAGGGATATTGCGACAATAGTACCAATAGACTATTGTTAATAAATTCAAAAAATAACTATATGATCCAAGCCAATAATGGTTCGTTTTTAATAAGAGAGTGGATTCGAAATTCAGGGTAAAAAGTCATGTCGTTCTATTAAATTAGAAAATTTATGACACATTTGTGAAATGTTGAACAAATGCATAAATGTGTGATAAACTTCACAAACTTATTTTCCTCGCAGATTTACAATCTAATCATAAAGAAAATAAAATAAACGCTTAACAACGTACAAATAGATGAGTAGGGGGAGAAGGATAATGGGTAAGAAAAAATTAGTGATGATTGGAAATGGTATGGCTGGAGTTAGAACTGTAGAAGAAATCTTGAAGCTTGCCCCTGAAGCCTTTCAGATTACGATATTTGGTCATGAACCACATCCAAATTACAATCGAATTCAGCTATCAACGGTTCTTCAAGGGGATACAACAGTTGAAGACATCATCATGAATAGTTGGGAATGGTATAAAGAAAATAATATTGAATTGTTTACGGGTGAAGCAATTGTTGCTATAGATACAAACAAAAAAGAAGTCATTTCTGATAAAGGGCGAGTGGTAGCCTACGATGAACTTATTATTGCAACAGGCTCTAGTTCATTTATTCTCCCGGTGCCAGGTGCAGATAAGCAAGGGGTAACCGGGTTTCGTGATATCCAAGATTGTGAAACGATGATCAAATCTTCTATGCTTTATAAAAAAGCAGCCGTCATTGGTGGTGGTTTACTTGGACTAGAGGCGGCACGTGGGTTATTAAATCTTGGGATGGAAGTGGATGTTATACACTTAATGCCAGACTTAATGGAACGTCAGTTGGACTCAACGGCTTCCAAAATGTTGAAAGATGAGCTTGAGGCACAGGGTATGAATTTTATTATGGAAAAGCAAACAGCAGAAATTTTAGGTGAAGATCGGGTAACGGGCTTACGGTTTACGGACGGTACTGAAATTGAGGCAGATCTTGTGGTTATGGCAGTGGGAATTCGGCCAAACATTCAAGTTGCAAAGGAAAGTGGTATTTATGTAAACCGTGGAATTGTGGTTAACGATTTTATGGAGACGAGTGTTCCTAATATATTCGCAGTCGGCGAATGTGCCGAGCATAGGGAAATGGTTTACGGCCTGGTTGCTCCGTTATATGAACAAGGAAAAGTTCTCGCTGCAACTCTATGTGGTATTGAAACAAAGCCATATGAGGGTTCAATTGTTGGGACTGGATTAAAGGTCTCGGGTGTTGATCTCTTTTCTGCTGGTGAGATTGAGGACGATAAGCATGCAAAGTCCATCAAGGTTCAAAACGAATTTGATGGGGTCTATAAAAAAATTGTCATTCGTGATAACCGCATCTCCGGAATTGTGCTTTATGGGGATACAAAAGATAGTTCGAGATTGTTTAAAATGCTCGTAAATAAAGAAGATGTAAGTGGGATGACGAGCGTATCTATCCTCGAATCTGGCTGTTGCGGTGGGGCCGCAGGTTCAAATGACATCGCTAGTATGGCAGACGATGAAATTGTTTGTGGCTGTAACGGGGTTTCAAAAGGAACAATTGTACAGGCGATTCAGGCAAAAGAGCTTACTTCTGTCGATGAAGTTGGGGCATGTACGAACGCTGGCCGTTCTTGTGGCCGCTGTAAATCACAGATTGCGGATATTCTTGCTTATACGCTCGGAGATAAGTTTAAAGAAGCAGAAAAGAAAACAGCTCTCTGTGGATGCACAACGCTTAGTCGAGACGAAGTAGTAGCAGAAATGAAGGAAAAAGGGTTAACAAGTGTGAAGGAAGTAATGAACGTCCTTGGTTGGAAGCAGGAGGAAGGCTGTACGAAATGTCGCCCCGCAGTGAACTACTATTTAGGGATGATTCTTCAGGACCAATACAAAGATGATCGCGATTCCCGCCTTGTGAATGAAAAAATGCATGCGAACATCCAGAAAGATGGAACTTATTCGGTTATTCCGAGAATGTATGGCGGGGTAACATCTGCTGAGGATTTAAAGAAAATTGCTGAGGTTGCTGAAAAGTATGAGGTGCCACTTGTAAAGCTAACAGGAGGTCAGCGGATTGGATTGTATGGGGTTAAAAAAGAAGATTTACCAGCCGTTTGGGAAGACCTTGGAATGGATTCAGGCTATGCTTACGGAAAAACATTGCGTACTGTAAAAACTTGTGTGGGCGCAAAATTCTGCCGCTATGGTACTCAAGATTCTATGGGTCTTGGCATCGAGTTAGAAAAGAAATTTGAACGTCTTGATACCCCGCATAAAGTGAAAATGGGTGTGTCAGCTTGTCCAAGAAACTGTGCTGAAGCGGGTATTAAAGACTTTGGTGTCGTAGGCATCGACGGTGGTTGGGAAATTTACGTGGCAGGGAATGGTGGGACAGACCTTCGTGCGGGTGACTTATTTGCAACGGTTAAAACAAAAGAAGAGGTTATTGAATTAATCGGCGCGTTTATGCAATATTACCGTGAGACAGCGAATTACCTGGAACGAACTTCTAAATGGGTAGAACGTGTTGGGTTAGATCATGTAAAAGAATTCTTAGCAGATGAAAAGACGAGAAAGGCCTTGAATGAGCGACTAGACAAAACTCTTCTAAAATACAACGAGCCCTGGAACGAGGCAATCGAAAATAAAGAAGTCCAAGAAAAATACTATCAAAAACGTGAAGTACCGGTTTTGGTTTAAAAGAGGGAGGGAAGGACATTGACTAAAATTTATCTTACAGACTACAAAACATTGCCAGAAAAAGTGGGACAGGTTTTTCAGCTTAATGGGGAGGAAATTGTATTATTTCGGTTGTCAAACGGAGAAGTTAGAGCGATTGAAAACAAGAGCCCTCACCCTAAGGGTGGAACACTTAGTGAAGGGTTAGTCAGCGGAGAATATGTTTTTTGCCCAGTTTATGACTGGAAAATATCCTTGATAGATGGGAAGGTTCAAGCTCCCGATGAAGGAAAAGTAAAAATTTATCCTGTAGAGCGAGACAAAGAGCAGGTTTTTATCGTAAAGTAATGGTTAACAGTAAGAGAGAACATCCTGTTCTCTCTTTTTTAGAGACTGGAATAGAGATCCAGTTTTAATTAGGCAAATGGAAGGATGACGTGACCATGAAGAGGGGAAAAGTATATTTAGTTGGAGCAGGTCCTGGGGATATAGGACTTATAACGGTAAAAGGAATGGAGGCAATAAAGCAGGCTGATGTGATTTTATATGATCGACTTGCGAATCCTAAACTTCTAGAATATGCCCCTGCTGGCTGTGAGCTAATTTACTGTGGCAAGCTTCCCGATCGTCATGTTTTGCGGCAGGAAGCCATCAATTCTTTGTTAGTCGAAAAAGGACTACAGGGAAAAGTGGTTGTCCGGTTAAAAGGTGGAGATCCTGGGGTATTCGGAAGGGTCGGGGAAGAGGCGGCTGCATTAGCTGAACATTCTATTCCTTATGAAATGGTTCCAGGCATAACCTCGGGAATTGCTGCCCCTTTATATGCGGGAATTCCGGTCACGCATCGTGAGTTTGGCGAAAGCTTTGCCATTATTACGGCACATGATAAGTCAAAGGAAGGGCAGCCGAACCTCAATTGGGCAAGTCTCGCTACAGGAATAGACACGATTGCATTTTACATGGGGATTTCTAATCTGCCTTATATTTCTGAAAACCTTATAAAGCATGGAAAGTCAGCGGATACCCCAGTCATTTTAGTTCGTTGGGGTACTTTTAGTCGACAAGAAACACTTGAGGGGACGCTCGGAGATATTGCTGAAAAGGCGAAGAATGTAAAATTTACAAACCCTGCAATTACGTTAGTTGGCGATATTGTTTCGCTCCGTAAAAGATTGAATTGGTTCGAACAAAAACCATTATTTGGTCGGCAAGTTCTCATGGCCAGAACCGGTACAAATGAAAGCCCGTTAGCTAAAGAGTTAATCAACCAAGGGGCGGATGTGATTGAATTTCCGCGATGGACAAAAACAAAAGCGCCAGCCCATACCGAGATACTAGAAAACATCTCTTCTTATAAAAAAATCTTATTTACCTCGCCTGAAAGTGTTACAGACTTCTTTAGGGACCTTTTCGATCAAAGGATTGATGTTCGGCGCATCAGTGCTACCTTTTTTGGTGAATCAACAAAATCTGTCTATGCGATACAAGAAAAAGGATTCCTTGCTAGACAGGCTGAAGAAATGGACAACGATTTGGAGCATATCCTAGTTGTCGGAGACAATAGTAAACAGAAGTCTTATGAGCAACATGATTTTTATCTGACAAGCTATAAGCAAGTCGACGAGCAATTCCTCCCTTTACTAGCAAGAATGCTTGATGAGGCACAGGTTAATACTATTTTGTTTCCATCCTCTGGGGCCGTGAAAGTATTCATGGCAGAAGGGGTAAACAAAGGTTTGATAGGGAAAGAACTTCTGGAGAAAGCTGAAATCGTTTGTTTAGGTGAAAAAACCAACAACAGCTTGCAAGAGTTTTCTTATCAAGCTGATCTAGTTCCAGAAACTCCATCTAAAGAAGCAGTTGTTACCTGCTTGCTGAAATAAATATTTTTACTATTATTCATAGGAATATACGTCTATGAATAATAGTAAAGAAGGATAGAGAAGCAGAAATATGCTTCTCTTTTATTTGCAAAAAAAGAACTAGAGTTGCTTGTCGGGAAAGTTGTTTGAATTTTCCACCATTAATATTGCCAGGCCTAATGGTATCCGATAGGATGGAGATAGAAGGACAAATTGTTGAAGGGGGTAACAACATGGAATTGGAAGCAGTAAAGGCCATTGTGACTGGTGGAGCTTCAGGACTAGGAGAGGCAACCGTTAGGAGAATCATTCAAAATGGTGGGCATGCCGCTATCCTGGACTTATCAGAGGAGCGCGGAGAAGCACTTTCTGAAGAACTTGGTGGGAACGTTCTTTTTATTAAAACAGATGTAACGAGTGAGACCGAAGTGAGTTTGGCAATTGAAACAGCAACGAATGCATTTGGCGGGATTAACACTGTTGTTAATTGTGCAGGCATTGGCGTAGCTAGTAAGGTTTTAGGGAAAAAAGGGGTTCATGACCTTGGGGTATTCTCTAAAGTTATCTCGATTAATCTTATTGGTACTTTCAATGTGATTCGTCTCGCTTCTGAAGCAATCGCGAAGAATGAAGCAAATGCAAGTGGGGAGAAGGGAGTAATAATCAATACTGCCTCTGTTGCTGCTTTTGAGGGCCAAATCGGCCAGGCTGCTTATAGTGCTTCAAAAGGAGGAATTGTCGGGATGACATTGCCAATCGCCAGAGAGCTTGCTGCTCATGGAATTCGTGTTATGACGATTGCTCCAGGACTATTCCACACACCAATGTTTGATACTCTCCCAGAAGAAGCAAGAGACGCTTTAGGGAAAATGATTCCCTTCCCACCACGCCTTGGTCTCCCCGAGGAATACGCACACCTTGTTTCAAGCATCATCGAGAATCCAATGTTAAACGGCGAAACGATTCGTTTAGATGGGGCCATCCGCATGCAGCCGAAATAGGGATAGCAGGTAATGCCCGAACGGTTGTTGAAGTTGGTGACTGGTAAAATAGAACTTTCTTTGATTATTGGCCCATCAGCCATATGAAGCAGTTTTCTTTCAGAATTCTAGCTGGATACGGGTTTCATCGGCCATATGAAGCGGGTTTCTTCCAAATACCTTGCTTAATACCGGTTTCATCGGTCTATAAAATGAACCTTTTTAAATGTCCGAACGGGTCCAACTTCGTAAAAGAAATAAAAATATTTCATAAACCACTAAAAATATTTTAAATTTTCAGTTAAAATAAAGACAATGGACCTAATCTGTTTGATCTTACTTAGGTTAGCCATCAATATAATAGTTTTATAGTTTAAAATACTGTGTGTGCTCAGTTACATCTATAATGAAAGCGATTGCATATTGAGGGGGCAAAGAAATGAAACATCCATATTTAAACGAAGAACATGAGATTTTCCGTAAATCTTTTCGAAAGTTTTTAGAAAAAGAAGCATACCCATACTATGAAAAATGGGAAGAGGAAAGAATGATTCCAAGGTCGTTCTGGACCAAGATGGGAGAACAAGGATTTTTATGTCCAGATCTCGATGAAGAATATGGTGGTAGCAATGTTGATTGGGGCTATGCTGTTGTCATTAATGAAGAACTTGAACGAGTCGGTTCTGGACTTGTTGGTCTTGGGCTACATAATGATATTGTCGTGCCATACATTAATTCTTTCGGGACAAAAGAGCAAAAGCAACGCTGGTTGCCCCGTTGTACAACAGGCGAACTCATCACTGCAATTGCCATGACAGAACCTGGAACCGGCTCGGACTTAGCCAATATTAAAACGACGGCCATTCTAGATGGAGACCATTATATCCTGAATGGACAAAAGACGTTTATAACAAACGGAATTCAATCAGATTTAATTGTTGTTGCTTGTAAAACGGACCCAAAGGCGGAGCCGAAGCATAAGGGAGTCAGTCTTCTCGTTGTTGAGCGGGATACACCAGGGTTTACAAGAGGGAGAAAATTAAACAAGGTAGGTCTCCACTGTCAAGATACAGCAGAGTTAATTTTCGAAGATTGTCGTGTGCCAAAGGAAAATCTGATAGGGGAAGAGGGAAAAGGGTTCCTTTACCTTATGGATAAACTTCAGCAAGAAAGATTGGTTGTTGCGATTGCGGCACAGGTTGCGTCTGAAGTCATGTATACCCAAACACTAGAATATGTAAAAGAAAGAGAGGCATTTGGAAAGCCAATAGGTAAATTCCAAAATACGCAATTTAAATTTGCTGAAATGGCAACGGATATCGAGATGGGGAGAGCTTTCCTAGATCAATTAATCGCTGAGCATATCGAAGGCAAAAATGTCGTCACAAAAGTATCAATGGCGAAATGGAAGTTAACGGATATCGCAAAAAAAATTGCGACCGACTGTATGCAACTTCACGGTGGATACGGATATATGGAAGAATACGAGATTGCGAGAAGATTCCGAGATATCCAAGTCGCAAGTATTTATGCAGGGACAAATGAAATTATGAAAACGATTATTGCTAAAAACCTAGGGTTATAGAAAGTAATCTACTGTTTTTAAAAAAGGAGGATGAAAGATGAGAGATGTTGTGATTGTAGAAGCAGTACGAACACCTGTTGGAAGACGGAATGGGGTTTTAAAGGATATTCGTCCTGATGTACTTGCTGCTGAGGTGCTTCAGGAGCTTGTTAAGCGAGCTGGTATTGAGCCTGGAATTGTGGAGGATGTCATTTTAGGTTGTGTATCACAAGTAGGTGAACAGGCAGGAGATATTGCTAGAGTTGCAGCACTAACTGCAGGCTTCCCAATCGAAGTGCCTGGTACGACGATTGACCGCCAATGCGGGTCAAGTCAACAGGCAGTCCATTTTGCAGCACAAGCCATTTTGGCTGGGGATATGGATGTTGTCATTGCAGGCGGAGTTGAAAGCATGTCGAGAGTACCAATGGGTTCAAACTATGGTGACGCCAAGCCTTTTAGTCCACTGCTACGTGAAAAATATGAAATGATCCATCAGGGATTATCGGCAGAGCGAATTGCTGAAGCCTACGGTTTTACTAGAAAAGAGTTGGATGAATTTTCGACAGAAAGTCATCGACGTGCTTTAAAAGCACAAGCAGAAGGATACTTTGACCGAGAAATCATGCCATTAGAAGTGACGCTTGAGAATGGAGAGACCGTTTACATTAGGGAGGACTCAGGACCTCGTGAAGGAACTAGTGTAGAGGTGTTGGCAGGATTAAAAACTGTGTTTAAAGAGGATGGTGTCATCCACGCCGGAAATTCGAGCCAAATAAGTGATGGAGCGGCTGCACTACTTCTTATGTCGAGAGAAAAGGCAGAAGAGTTAGGGTTGAAACCGCGGTTCCGGGTTCATAGCCGAGTAGTGGTTGGTTCAGATCCAACGATGATGCTTACAGGTCCAATTCCGGCGACGCAAAAGGTTCTCCAAAAAGCGGGTCTTACGGTTGATGATATTGATGTGTTTGAAGTGAATGAAGCTTTTGCTTCTGTTCCTTTGGCTTGGTTGAAAGAAATTGGCGCTGACCCGGAAAAGTTAAATCCAAACGGTGGAGCCATCGCTTTAGGTCATCCTCTTGGAGCAAGTGGAGCCAGATTAATGATCACGATGATGCATGAACTTGAAAGAGCTGGAGGTCGCTACGGATTACAGACCATGTGTGAAGGGCACGGAATGGCAAACGCAACCATCATCGAACGAATTCGGGGGTAATCACCCCCCGGATATTCGGCCTTTTAATGATTTCTAAACAAAGGAGGAATGTAAATGACCACAACTATTGGTAAAATCTTTGATTTAACTGTTCAAAAGTATCCGCAAAAAGAAGCAATCTATGATGTACGAAAAAATCTGCGGATGACTTACAGTGAGTGGAACGATGAAGTAAATCGACTAGCAAACGCACTTTTACATGAAGGAGTCAAAAAAGGCGATCTCGTCTCAACCTACTTATTTAATACGGAAGAACTAGCAACCACCTTTTTCGCATGTGCCAAAATTGGTGCGGTGTTTAACCCGATTAATTTTCGTTTAATGGCAGAGGAGGTTGCTTATATCCTCGAAGACGCAAAGCCAAAGGTAGTTATTTTTGAAAAGGCTCTTGAATCTACAGTTGCAACGATTGAGAAACGGTTCCCAAAGAGTGCCTTTTGGTTTATTGATGAGGACACTCCAGCTTATGCAGCTAGTTATCATAATAAAGTCAAAACATCCGCAAGCACTGCCGTAAATGCTGAGGTTTCTGAAAATGACTTATATGCCATCATGTACACGAGCGGAACAACTGGGCGTCCAAAGGGCGTCATGCATCTCCATCGTGATATGGCCGAACAAAGCTTAATTGTCATTAATGCCACCAAGTTAAATCCTCATGATATTGGACTTGTCACTGCCCCAATGTTTCATTGCGCTGAGCTCCACTGCGCCTACCTCCCACGTGTTCACGTAGGGGCAAGTAATGTTATCCTACATCAATTTCAAGCACAGAAAGTACTAGAGTTAGTTGAATCAGAAAAAATCACGAAGCTATTTGCCGCTCCAACAATGTGGAATATGCTTTTACAGGAAGATTTAAGTAACTACAAGATTGATAGTCTTACATTAGGTTTATATGGAGCGGCTCCAATGGCACCAGCCCTTGTCCGAGCATGCCAAGAACAGCTCGGCGTCGCACTTGTTCAAGCTTATGGGATGACCGAAATGGGACCTGCTATTTCCTTTTTATCAGAGGAGGATCAATTAACAAAAGCAGGTTCGGCAGGTCAAGCTTGTTTAAACCATGAGATTCGTGTAGTCAGACCGGTTGAAGATGGCCCTTCAGACCCTGATGATCGCATGCCTCCTGGTGAAAATGGTGAAATCATTGTTAGAGGACCTTGCATGATGACCGGCTACTATAATCGTCCGGAAGCGACTGAACATGCACTGTACAAAGGGTGGTACCATTCAGGGGATATTGGCTATCTAGATGACGACGGCTATTTATGGGTAAAAGACCGCGTCGACGATATGATTATCTCAGGAGGAGAGAATATTTACCCTCGTGAAGTCGAGGACATCCTCTATGAACATAACGGTGTACTAGATGTCGCGATTATTGGTCAACCAGATGAACGTTGGGGTGAACTGGTTACGGCATTCGTCGTAAGGAAAGATCCAACTCTGACAGAAGACGCATTGGAGTCCTTGTGTAAAAATAGTGAAAAATTAGCAAACTACAAACGACCTCGTAAATATATTTTCGTAGACGAACTACCAAGGAATGCAAGCGGGAAAATACAGAAGTTCATGCTACGGAAACAAATAGAAGAAATATATTCTGAAAATCAACCTAGTTAAGAACACATAAATGAGGCTTGATAAGCGATAGATTTATATAAAAAAAGAAAGCTTTTCAGTTAACCGGCATATGATTGAGGGGGAAAAGCATGTTAGAGGGAATTAGAATTATAGACTTTACAAACTATCTCCCTGGGCCCTATGCAACCTTAAGGCTGGCTGATATGGGGGCGGAGATTATAAAAATTGAGCCGCCAACAGGGGATCCTGCTAGAAGCACAGGAGTTTCTTCAAACGGAGAAATCGGTCCAGTTTTTTTAGCTCAAAATCGTGGGAAGAAAAGCATTTCACTTGATTTGAAAACGGAACAAGGCAGAAAAGCTGCTAAACAGCTCATTGTGAATGCTGATGCAGTGATTGAAAGTTTTCGACCTAAAGTGATGGAGAAATTTGGGCTTGGTTATGAAGAGGTAAAAAAAGTTAATCCAAGGGTCGTCTATGTTTCGATAACAGGGTTTGGGCTAGATGAACCGATGTCGGAGTTGGGAAGCCATGATTTGAATTATATGGCTTTAAGTGGCATCCTTGCTCAACTGAAGGATCGAGAAGGTCGACCCATTCACCCAACTAATACGTTTGCCGATTTTATAGGAGGGATGGCTGCCTCTGAACGAATCCTTGCTGGTCTTGTTTCTCGGTCAAAAACGGGGAAAGGGAGCTATCATTGCCTATCACTAACAGATACGATGGCGTCATTTATGACTAACCATGTTTTGATTGAGCAGAAAACAGGTTATTCACAAGGGGTGGCTGTTTTAAATGGCATAATTGTTTCCTATGGCTTATACGAAACGAAGGATGGAAGGTACGTAAGCATGGGAGCGTTAGAGTCGAAGTTTTGGCAACACTTTTGCCATGCAGTTGGACGTGAAGATTGGGTGGAAGCTCATTTTTCAAAAACCATTCCACAAAACCCAGTATATCGAGAACTACAGGAATTATTTAAAAGTAAAACGCTAGCAGAATGGACAGAGTTTGGCCAACGGGTCGATTGCTGTTTAGCCCCAGTTTTAGAGGCAGGGGAAATAGCTGAATATCCTTACTTCCGTGAGCGTGGAATTATTTACGATTCCCCGGTAGGTGGAAGACAGGTAAAAATGCATAGTGATTTAGAAGGAGATTCGGCAGCGGTAACCCCAGCAATAGGGGAGCATAACCATGTGGTTTTCAAAGATTAATAGTCTTTAATTTGAGAGGGGTATGGATGCCAATGATGAATGTACCATTGACGGTAGGATCTCTTTTGGAGAGAGCAGAGAAATTTTTCCCGAAAAAAATGGTTGTTTCAAGAACACTTTCAGGAATTCACCGTTTTACCTATAAGGAAATTGGAGAACGAACCCGCAGACTTTCTAGCGCGCTAGAAAAGCTAGGAATACAGCAAGGAGATAAAGTTGGTACATTTGCTTGGAATCATCATCGCCATTTAGAGGCTTATTTTGCGGCACCGGGGATGGGGGCCGTACTGCATACCATTAATATTCGCTTATCACCTGAACATATCTCTTATATTATCAATAATGCCGAAGATAAAGTTCTACTAATCGATGAAGATTTATTGCCTTTAATTGAAAGAGTGAACGAAAAGTTTAAATCGGTAAAAGCCTATATCATCATGACAGATAAAGACGAATTACCAGAAACAACTCTTTCACCTGTATATTCTTATGAGGAATTAGTAAAAACAGGAGACCCAAGTTTTGAGTTCGTGAAAGATATTGATGAAAATGCTCCCGCTGGGATGTGCTACACATCTGCAACGACTGGAAATCCAAAGGGCGTCATCTACTCTCACCGAGGGATTGTCCTCCATAGTTATACAATGGGGTTAGCAGACACGATTGGGCTTTCGGAAAGTGATATTTGTTTGGCCGTAGTCCCTATGTTCCATGTAAATGCTTGGGGTCTCCCGTTTGCTGCAGCTTGGTTCGGGTCTACTCAGGTTATGCCGGGACCGCAGTTCACTCCTAAATTGTTAACGGAACTGATTGAGCAGGAAAAAGTTACCTTGACAGCAGGAGTTCCAACGATTTGGTTAGGTGTTCTGAACGAGCTCGAAAATGGAAACTACGATACCTCATCTTTACGTGCGGTTGTTTGTGGTGGGTCGGCAGCACCTCGTGGAATGATTAAAACATTTGAAACCAAATACAAGATTCCGTTCCTTCATGCGTATGGAATGACAGAAACAGCACCACTCGTCACGGTTTCTAGGTTAAAAAGCTATCAGGAAAATCTCGATATTGAGGAAAAACTTGATATCCGCTCGAAACAAGGGCTACTCGTACCAGGTCTAGAGATGAAAGTCGTTAGTGCCGATGGCGAAGTAGAATGGAATGGTCAAGAAATGGGTGAATTATTAATCCGCGGTCCATGGATTGCGGATGAATATTACCGTGATGAGCGTACGGTAGATGCTTTCCGTGATGGCTGGCTTTACACTGGAGATGTTGCAACCGTTGATGAAGAAGGGGTTATCAAGCTGGTTGACCGGACGAAGGATTTAATTAAAAGCGGTGGAGAATGGATTTCATCCGTTGACCTTGAAAATGCCTTGATGGCCCATGAAGCAGTGTTTGAAGCTAGTGTGATCTCTGTTCCTCATCCTCAATGGCAAGAGCGGCCACTTGCTTGTGTCGTGTTAAAAGCACCTTATAAGGACAAAGTGGAGAAGCAGGAAATACTGGACTTTATTGCACCACAGTTTGCAAAATGGTGGCTTCCGGATGACGTTATTTTTATGGATGAGATTCCAAAAACATCAGTCGGAAAGTTTTTAAAACGTGCACTTCGTGACCAGTTAAAAGATCATCTTGTTAATAAATCATAAGATTTAGCTAAGGCTGTTTTAAAAAAATTGTGAGGTGAATGGGAATGGTATTAAAGCTATTAAATGAAACAAGAGAAGAAGTGTTAGCGAGTATTAATGGTCTATCCGATGATGAATTAAATCGGTCACTTGATTCAGAGAGTTGGAGTATTGCTCAGGTATTACATCATTTACAACAAATTGAATCCTATTTTCTTTCCTTAATGGATGCAGCTCTACAAGGTCCAAGTGAGGAAGTGAGGGAGAAGAACCTTTCCTCCGTGGTGGACCGTTCCCATAAGGCAAAGTCCCCAATTGAACCTTCTTCGGAATATAAAACGAAAGAGGAGCTACTCTCAAGGTTGAAGCATTCAAGGAATAAGGTCAATGCTTTGTTAGCAAAAACAAATCCTGATATACTAGCAGAAAAGCCTCTATCACATCCGGTTATTGGAAAATTGAGTGTGAAACAAACACTTGAATTTATTGCTAATCATGAAAAACGTCACCTTGAGCAAATTGAAGAAATCAAACAGTTCATAGCAGTGAGATAACGAAACGGAGGTGCCTCCAGGGGTGCCTCTTCATTTTTAGAATGGAGTAGATGAAAAATTGAAAACACTAAATGAATGGTACTTGCAAGGTATGACACAAAATGAATATATTGCGAGCATGCAAAGAAATAAAGAGGAAATGCTTGGTGTCTATAATGAATTTCAATTAGAGGATTCTTTCAGAGCGTCCCTTCAAGAACTTCAATCAGCGGGACTGCGAGCTTTGATTTTAACGGCAGATTGGTGTGGCGATGCCATGGTTAACCTACCAATCTTTATGAGAATTGCAAATGAAGCATTAATTGAATCAAGATACTTTATTCGTGACGAGAATTTAGAATTAATGGACCAGTATCTCACAAATGGAAAATCACGCTCCATCCCAATTATTGTACTTATTGATAATGAAGGAAACGAAGTTGCGAAGTGGGGACCGCGTGCACCGGAAGCACAAAGGTTAGCGGATGAGTTATTCGGTTCATTGCCACCAAAAGGCACACCTGAATTTGAAGAGGCCTTTAAAAGAGCCATTCCTAGTTTCCAACAAAACCTCACGAAAAACAAGCAACTATGGTCAGCAATTGCCAGTGACCTTGTTCATACAATCAAAGCGCAATCTGTCTGTTAACAGGCAGATTGTTTTTTTGTCTAGACTCTTTTCTCAAACTTTGTTGCTCCAGGATACAAAATAGGTTGGATTTAACTTTGTTTACAACAAATTAGCCTTTTAATAATGAGAAAAGAGCGTGCTCACTTTCTATAGAGTACGAACGAGCTTAACTTGCGTTAAAATCGGCTTTCAGATTTTAACAACAATCTTTACGAAAACAGCCTTTGTCTAATTGTTTTCTTCCTTTTCACAAAAGTGATAATTTTTTTACCGAATAATAGTATAATACACTTTATACCATTCCTTTCGTTAAACGAAATAATTCATCTATCTGATGTTATGCTGGAGGTTCACGATGAAAGTTCTATCTTTATTAAAACCATACCGCATTCCTATGCTAATCGCTATTTTCCTCATGCTTGTTGAGCTGGGGGTAGAGCTTTGGCAACCACTATTAATGGCACAAATTATCGATGATGGGATTGCGCAAAATGACCTCCCAACAGTCTTAAGAATAGGGGCGCTAATGCTTGGAGTCTCGTTATTGGCTTTAGCTGCTGGGATTACCAATTCATTTTTTGCGGCGTATGCAAGCCAGAATTTCGGCTTTGATATCCGGAAGAACCTCTATGAAAAAGTTCAGGGTTTTTCGTTTTCGAACTTCAATCGATATCCCACTTCCTCTTTGATTACCAGAATCACCAATGATGTCAATCAACTCCAAATGACATTGTTTATGAGCTTACGGATTGCACTGCGTGCCCCATTACTCGTCATTGGGGGAATCATTATTGCTCTAACCGTAAATGTGAAGCTTGCGCTCGGGTTTATATTGGTGATTCCTCCATTAGTATTTTTCCTGATTTGGATTATGAAGAAATCCACTAGATTGTTTAAAATCGTTCAGGAAAAATTGGACAGAGTCAATATGGTCATGCGCGAAAATCTTACTGGGATCAGACTTATCCGTGCCTTTTCGAGAGGAAAGTATGAATCAAAAAGGTTTAAACAATCCAATCAAGACTTAAGGGAACGAACAGCCTTTGCGCTAAGGGTGACAGAGATAGCCATCCCTGTTCTGTTGTTTTTTATGAATATGACCGTTATTGCGGTCCTTTGGTTTGGAAATATAGATATACATAATGGAAACGTGACTGTCGGAGAAGTGGTGGCAGTAGTGAACTATACAGCACGGATTACCCAGGCGTTTTCAATGTTTTCTTGGATTATTATGGTGTTTTCCCGAGCAATCGCCTCTACTGGCAGAATTGAAGAAGTACTTGTAACGAAATCTGATTTACAAGAAGGTCACAATAAATTAGAAGCAGCTAATCGTGCTGGTGGAAAAATTGAGTTTAAACATGTTTCTTTTCGCTATCCTGATACCGAAACGGACGTCTTAAAGGATATCAACTTTTGTGCGAACCCAGGGGAGACGGTTGCATTGCTAGGAGCTACCGGTTCTGGGAAGTCTTCTCTATTTCAACTCATTCCAAGGCTTTATGATCCTACAAAAGGAAAGGTAGAAATTGACGGTGTTGACATTAGTACCCTTGAGTTTGACCATTTGCGCAAACAAATTGGCTATGTCCCACAGGAAGCATTACTTTTTACTGGGACAATTAAAGAAAACCTTGCTTGGGGAAAAGAAGATGCTAGCCACGAAGAGATGATGAAGGCGGTTGAGGATGCTCAAATTCTAGAAACGGTAGAGTCACTTCCTCATAAATATGAAACCATGCTCGGACAAAAGGGAGTGAATTTATCAGGTGGTCAAAAGCAGCGGTTATCCATTGCTCGAGCACTGATAAAAAGGCCCCGGATCCTGCTTCTAGATGACAGCACCAGTGCCTTAGATTTAAAAACAGAAGCAAAGTTACTTGAGGCGATAAAGCCTTATAACTGTACAACTTTGATTATTACCCAGAAGATTAGTACGGCGAAAGAAGCCGATACCATTCTCCTTCTTGAGGATGGGGAAATCATTGCAGCAGGGAATCATAACGATTTACTAGGATATTCCAAACTTTATCAAAATATCTATCAGTCTCAATTAGGTATGGCAGAATCAAGCTGAAAAAGTGATCTGATAGTTGAGAGGTGAGTAAATGTGAAACAGCAGAAAGAAGCATCGACTGAGGTCGATAGGGGAAGTGCTACGAAAACGATAAAAAGAATCTGGAGTTACCTTGCCGTACACAAAAGACTTTTGAATGCTGTTCTTATTATGGTTTTGTTGAGTTCTGGTCTAGCCTTATTAGGTCCCTTCATCATTGGAAGAACGATAGATACCCATCTATCAGCCCAAAATGCCAATGGTTTAGGCATCATTTTAGTGGGGCTCGCATTTGTATATCTCCTGCATTCACTTTCACTTTGGTTGCAAAATTACTGGATGATTGGGATTGCCCAAGAAACGGTTTTTTCTATGAGGACTGAGCTGTTCTCAAAGCTCCATAAACTCCCGATTCGCTTTTTTGATAAGCGACAATCTGGCGAGCTGATGAGTAGAGTCACCAATGATATCGAAAATGTCAGTACAACCTTAAACAGCTCGGTGATTCAAATCTTTTCTAGTATTCTCACCCTTGTTGGAACACTCGCTGTGATGCTGTGGCTTAGTCCTTTGTTAACCCTGGTGACGATGACCATTGTACCGTTAATGTTTCTCGGGATGAAGTGGATTACGGACCGAACGGGGCGCTTATATAAAGAGCAGCAAAAACATTTAGGTGAGCTGAATGGTTTTATTGAGGAAAGCATCTCAGGGCAAAGGATTATTAAAGCCTTTTCCCAAGAGGAAAAGGTTATATCAGAGTTTCTTATTAAAAGTGAAAATGTCAAAAAAGCTGGATATTGGGCACAGGTTTATGCAGGGTTTATTCCGAAGCTAATGAATATGCTCAATAATTTGAGCTTTACCCTTGTTGCAGCAGTTGGTGGCTTTTTCGCTCTAAAAGGGATGGTTACAATTGGGACCATTGTTATTTTTACAGAATATGCAAGACAATTTACACGGCCGCTCAACGACCTCTCCAATCAGTTCAATACCCTGCTTTCTGCTGTTGCTGGTGCGGACCGAGTATTTGACATTATAGATGAAGTAGAAGAAACCTCTGATGAAAAACAGTCAAAGGTCATTTCTATGCTTAAAGGAAAAGTGGAATTTCGTGACGTTGCTTTTGCCTATGAGAAGGATGAAAATACTGTAAATGGTTTATCCTTCTTGGCTAGACCTGGGGAAAGTGTCGCCCTTGTTGGCCCAACCGGTGCAGGGAAGTCGACCATCATTAATTTGATTACGAGGTTTTACGAACCGGCTAGCGGTAAGATTCTATTTGATGACCAAGATAGCATGAACATCCAACGAGAAAGCCTAAGAAATCATATGGCGTTTGTCCTACAGGAATCGTTTCTATTCCAGGGGACAATCCGTGAAAATATTCGCTATGGTCGTCTCGATGCCACTGATGAAGAAGTAGAGAAGGCAGCGATTATGGCGAATGCCTATTCTTTTATTAAAAGGATGCCTAAAGGGTTTGATACGGAGCTTAGCCAGGATGGCTCTGGGATATCGCAAGGACAAAAACAGTTATTGTCGATTGCACGGGCGATTCTTGCAGATCCATCTATATTAATTTTGGATGAAGCAACGAGTAGCATTGATACGATCACTGAAATTAAAATTCAGGAGGCGTTAAGTCTACTAATGAAAGGACGAACTACCTTCATTATTGCCCATCGCTTAAATACAATCCAACAGGCGGACCAAATTCTAGTCGTCGATCGCGGTCAAATTATTGAAAAGGGTTCACATGATGAATTACTTAAGAAACGTGGATTCTATCACAGCCTTTATCAAAATCAGCTTAGGAAAGATCATGTTCAAGCACAATAAAAGAATTTGACACTTGGATCATTCTATAATACAATCATTTTTAATTGAATTATCAAATAATACGAATATATATAACTCTTATCGAGAGTGGCGGAGGGACATGGCCCGTTGAAGCCCGGCAACCATCAAGGAGATTCCTTGAAAAGGTGCTAATTCCTGCAGGCAGATTTCTGCCTGAAAGATAAGGGGAGGAGTAGGGTCCTCTTCTTATGAAGAGGATCCTATTTTTTTATAATCCATATGGATATGGCCCCTGCAACTAGTGCACTTTGCTAGAGGGCACTTTATATTCCTCATGAAACGAATGAAAGGGATGTGACATAGATGTCTTCAATTAGCGTAGCGATTTTGGGGTTTGGTACAGTAGGGGAAGGGGTTTATAAAACCATTTACTCTCACCAAGATAAACTTTCAAAGGCTCTTGGTAAAAGAGTAGAAGTTGCAGCAATTTTGATTAAAAGTAAAAATAAATATAAAAACCGTGGCATTGATAACAGAGTGCTGGTTACGGACGATTATGAGGAAATCCTTAAGTTGGAGAAACTTGATGTTGTAGTTGAAGCGATTGTGGGCCAAGAACCAGCTCTTACATACTTGAAAAAGGCAATTCAAAAAGGATGCCATATTATCACGGCAAATAAAGAGATGTTTGCTGTATATGGAAGTGAGTTGCAAGACCTTGCCGTGAAAAACGGTGTAAATGTTGGGTTTGAAGCTACTGTCGCTGGGGGAGTACCTGTTATCCAAACCCTTCAGCAGCTCTTAAATATTAATCGAATTAAGAAAATCGAAGGCATCTTAAATGGGACTTCCAATTACATTCTAAGTGAAATGAGAACGAATCATTTATCCTTTTCGGAAGCTCTCCAGGCAGCACAGGAAAAAGGGTACGCTGAGGCTGATCCGACCAACGATGTTGAAGGCTACGATGCATTTTATAAATTAATGATTTTAAGTGAAATAGCCTTCGGAGGCAAACCTGAGTGGGCAAATGTGCCACGTGAAGGGATTACAACGATTACGGAGGAACAAATTAAGGGAGCTGAGAAGTTAGGGTTACGCTTTAAGTTGATCGCCTCTATTCAAATAGTAGCTGGTGAAATTGTTGGGTCTGTTCGGCCAACGCTGGTTACAGAGTCACATCCCCTTTTCAATATTGAGGGTGTGGAAAATTCTGTCTCAATTGAAGGCGATATTGTAGGGCGACTAACCTTGCAGGGACCTGGGGCTGGTATGCTTCCAACTGCTAGTGCGGTAATAGAGGATTTAATTCATGTTGTTCGAGCAAATCAACCTAATTTGCCACAGCTGTCTCGAAAAGAAGGGTTGAGACTTGTTGAAGACGCAGATGAAAAGGGAAACCAAAACTGGTTAATGATTCATCCAGGCGAAGCACAGTTAACGAGTGTGCCTGTTTCAGTTGTGACTGAGACAGATCATCATATCTATCTAAAGGCGGATGAACCAACAATCACAACGCTCCGAAAACGAAATCATCAAGCGAGCTTCTTTGAAGTATTAGGTGAGTTTCAGTTAAAAAAATCTGTATAAGTGCTAAGAAACTGTCAGGGAAACCTGGCAGTTTTTTTATTCAGGCAGAACTCTTTTGACCCCGAAGGAGTCGATAGGCACCCTAAGTAAGAAGGTTCGGGAGAAGTTAGGTCACCAAAGGAGTCGATAGGCACCCTAAGTAAGAAGGTTCGGGAGAAGTTAGGTCACCAAAGGAGTCTATAGGTGCCCTTAGTAAGAAGGAGTTAGGTCAACAATAGGAGGGAGAGGAGACTCAATCCATTAATTAAACGAAAATAGTTACCTAAGTAACTATTTTTATGTTATAGTGTAACATGTTGCAAAAAAACAGTTATCTAAGGTGGTTGTATGTTAAATAACACTCATACTTTATTTCACGGTATTCATCAGCTTTCAAGAGAGTTATCAAAGCAAGTAAACGATGCACTTGAACCTTTTGGTTTATACAGTGCTCAATGGGCTGTGTTATATGTGTTGAAGGAAAAAGGAACGTTGACCCAAAAAGAACTTTGTCAATATTTAGCTGTAGAAGCTCCACCAATGACTAGGACGATTCAGCGACTACTAAAGCAAGAGTATATTGAACAACACACTGGACAGGACAGACGAAAAAAATACATTCAGCTATCTACAAAAGCAATAAAGGAATTCCCGAAGTGGGAATCGGCGGTTAATAAGTCTAACCAAGCGTTATTAACTTCGTTTCCTGAGAATTCTCAAGAAGAACTACAAAAGTTAATCACTGAATGGCTTGGTTCTATCAAGCAGAATGAACAATAATTTATTTGAAGGGGAGATAATACTCCATGCAAAGTCAGCAACCAAAACTTTGGACGAGAAATTTTATAAGTGTCTCAGTTAGTAATTTCTTTTTATTTATGACGTTCTATTTTTTACTTGTTACCATGCCGGTTTACGTTCTAAATGAAATGGAAGGGAAAGAATCGGAAGCAGGGCTTGTGACGACTGTCTTCTTATTATCGGCAATAATCATTCGTCCAATAGCAGGACGCTGGATAGAAAAAATTGGCGCAAGAATGATACTCCTAGCGTCCTTACTTATTTTCTCAGGAGTTACTGTCATTTATTTTAGTGTTGATTCCATATGGGCGTTAATGGTAACAAGATTTATCCACGGGATTGGATTTGGAATGGCCACAACTGCAACAGGGTCAATTGTTGCGGCGATCATACCCGACTCCCGAAGAGGAGAAGGAATGGGGTACTTTGTTTTATCCTCAAACCTTGCGATGGTTGCCGGGCCGTTTCTCGGCTTAACCGCCATGCAACAGTGGGGAGTTTCGACCATGCTCTTAATGGGTGTCATTTCTTCATTCATTGGGTTAATGGCTGGTCTATTTATAAGCATTCCGAAAAAACGATCCAAAACCCAAAAGGAAGTTCAGGTAAAAGGTTCATTTAGCTTCAAAGAGCTTTTTGAACTTAATGCAATTCCAATTGCCGTTACAGGCGCCTTTTTTGCCATCGTGTATTCCTCCATTCTTTCATTCGTATCGATTTATGCAGTTGAAATTGGAGTTGGTCATGTTGCGAGCTACTTCTTTGTCGTGTATGCTGTTGTCTTGCTCATTTCTAGACCTTATTCGGGCAAATGGTATGATCTATACGGTGCCAATGCGATCGTTTACCCATCTATTATCTTGTTTGCAATTGGGATGTTTATTTTAGGGGTTGCAGATTCAGCATTTTTATTCTTAGTTGCTGCAGCGTTTGCAGGATTAGGGTGGGGAACATTATTCCCTAGCTACCAAACAATTGCCATCACGGTGGCGCACCCTAAACGCAGACCAGTAGCCACGGCGACATTCTTATCGATCTATGATATCGGCATTGGATTAGGGTCATTTATCGTTGGTTTAGCTGCTGCAAAAGTTAGTTTAGGAACGTTATATATGTTCAGCTCAGTTTATATCCTAATTGGTGTTGTCATTTATTATTTGCTTCAAGGACGTCGTTTCAGCGAGGAAAGACAGAAACAGAAACAGAAACAAGTTGTTGACAATTGAGTTTTAAAATTATATAATAAAATTTCAGCTTCACTTATTGGAAAAAATATGTCAATAAACTTATGGCATTCTGCTTATAAATTTTTTGTTGTAAAACTTATTCACACTGGATCGGCTTCGGAGCCGTAAGGATGTAAGAGAGGTAGGGCTTACGTCGTTTAGGTTAAAGATCATCAAGTGGAATATAATGTACCGCGGCGGTTTATTATAAAGTGTCACATATACATCTTGTGAAGTTGCAAGTTACTATATCTAAAAGCGAACTGCATTGGTAGTTCGCTTTTTCTAATTGCAGAAAGGATTGGTTGTGGATAACGGAAAAAATTTAACGTGTTATTTCCGAATTCCAATCATAAAGCCAATTTATATCGGTATGTTTTTTCGGGCAAAAACTTATACAAATAGTTATGCACAGTCAAAGATCACGTTTATTAAGTACTCCACAGACTTGTTCACAATATCCACAGGAGTGAGTGTGTTTATCCACATAAAATTATCCACAGATCCGCCTTTTGACCTAAGCGTCTTTACAGATTGTTATTCACAATATCCACAAGGTTGTGGGTAAATGTGGATAATCAGTAAAAAATACTATGAACACTTTGTGAAAACCATTGTCAATGTAGAGGAAATGCCGTATATTTACTTTATGAAAGTTAGTGAAATAAATCACAAACTTCCACCCTTTCTCAAGATTGAATAAACCCTATCCCCCTTACCAAAAGCAGGATCTGTCGATCCTGCTTTTGGTTTGTCTATCTTTAATGCTGTTTTCCTTTAACACGAGCATCAGCGGCTTTTGAACGGGCCATTGCTTCAAGGTCTTCGTGGTCAGCGAGTTCACGGTTGAACTCTACATCAATTCCGTCTGATTTCATATTCTGAGGCACTTGAGGTAACTTTGCTGTATTTTTATCTCTACTTTTTTGCCCACGCGAACGTCCCATTATTGAAAACCCCTTTCAAAATAAAATAAAGAGCACGGAAACTTAAACATTTCCGTGCTCTTATCATTTGCATTAAGCCATGGGGTATAAGTGGTAATATTATTTAACTTGAGCTAGTAAAAACGAACAGTAAAGAGTTTATTGGTCTCTTTTCTTATTAGCAAAACCTGCTGCACGATCAGCTGCTCTAAATTCATGACTATAAGTTACTTCTTGCATGCTTGATAAAGTATGTCGTCTCTTTTCTTTTCGCTTCTTATCTGCCATCCTTATCACCCTTCCTATGGTTTTCGTTTAACAGTATTTCCATTATTGGAAGGATTAAACAAGAATTCATTTTTATAAAAAGCTCACTAGAACTTTATTGCTTTATGCTAGAGGCTGATTTTTGCCCAATCAATTATGTGAAGAAATGATTTATCCAGTGATTACTTCCCAATCTTTATTAGAATAAGTACTAGGTTTGTATCGAAAAAAAACTTAAAAAATATCTTCAAGTGCTTGACGGAGGAGTGGATAATGAAAGGAAAAACCATGGTTGAGTAATGATTTAGGTAACACTTTTTGTCCCTCTAAAACCAATAAGCTCATTTCTCCAAGTAGCATCTTTAGAGCAAAACTAGGTACTGGGAGCCAATGTGGTTTATTTAATACAGTGGCTAAGGTTTGGCCAAACTCCTGCATTTGCACTGGTTCAGGTGCGGTAAAATTAACAGGACCTCTTACGTCAGCATGTTCAATAACAAATAAAATCCCTCTTACAACGTCCTGTATATGAACCCACGACAGCCACTGATGCCCATTTCCAATCGTCCCACCAATGAATAAGCGGTAGGGTAACACCATCCGAGGCAGGGCACCTCCATGTGAATCTAACACAACACCAAAGCGACAATAAACAGTCCTAATCCCCATTGCTTCAAACTTCTTGGCTTCGGATTCCCATTTAACAACCGTTTGTGCTAAAAAATCTGAACCAGCAATTCTAGAGCTTTCAGTAAAGGTTTGTTCCTCAGAAGTACCATAAAAGCCAACTGCACTTGCGTTGATGAAAACCTTTGGTTTCATAGGGAGGTCACGGATGATACAGTATAGTTTTTTTACCATATGAAGACGACTTTCAACAATTTGCTCTTTCCCTTTATCTGTCCACCGGGTATTGATGGTAGAACCGGCAAGGTTGATAAAAGCATCCACTTCTGTAAGTTTTTCAACTATTGCGGAGCTGTCTTGATTAAGCCATGAGATGTAACGTGCACCATTACTAGTCGAGGATGCTGGCTTTTGTCTAGTAAGAATGATGATCTCATGGCCGCTTTTATGTAAATAATCAGTAAGAGCTTTGCCGATGAGACCTGTACCGCCTGCAATTGCAATCTTCATTTCTCCACGTCCCTTTTGAAATTAATTCCTACTCATTCAGTACGCCTCTTGTCCCCAAAATCCTTTCATCTTATGGTAAATTAATTGAAGAGGTGTATACAATGCCAGTCATTACAAAGATAAGTGCTCAAAAAAAGAATAAAAATCGATATAGTATTTTCACGGATAGTGGTAAGGGAGAAGAATACGCGTTTAGCGTAGATGAAGACGTCCTTATTAAATATCAATTGAAAAAAGGAATGGAACTTGATGACCTCTCGGTAACAGAGATTCTTTATCAAGACGACATCCGGAAAGCATATAATTCAGCTCTTCACTATTTATCTCACCGGATGAGATCTGAAGGAGAGGTTAGAGAGTACTTAACCAAAAAAGAGATACCGGAACCAACGATTCAGGAAGCGGTCAAAAGACTATATAAATATAAGTTCTTGGATGATGTTGAATTTTCAAAGGCATTTGTTCGGACACAAATGAATACAACGGATAAAGGACCAGAGGTGGTCAAACTAGGTCTCAAGGAAAAGGGAATCACTGGTAAGATAATGGAAGAAGCGCTAGTGGAATATCCTTTTGAGAGACAGGTAGAAAAAGCAGAACTGCTTGCAAGTAAATTTGTTGTGAAAAATAAGAAAGATTCATCTCGGATTCTCAAGCAAAAGCTAGAACAATTTCTGATACGTAAGGGATATCCATTCAGGGTTATTCAGCTGGTGATGGAGGAAAGCGTTGCAGAAAAAGTAGTAGAGGATGAGCTAGATGCTCTTCGATATCAAGGAGAGAAGCTCCAACGAAAATATTCAAAATGGACTGGTTTTGAATATAAGCAAAAAATTAAACAGGGTCTATATAATAAAGGATTCTCCCTAGAGCTTATCGATCGATATCTGGAAGAGGTATCTGGTGGGGAAAAGGACTCCTTTGAGTAGTTTTTCTTTCCCTTTATTTATTACGTTAATTTCGCTATGATAGGACTGAGATAGGGAGTGACACATGATGCCGGAAAAACGATATAGCCAATATACTGAATATGAATTGAATCAAGAAATTGCCAGCCTTACTGAGAAAGCAAGAAAGGCAGAACAATTAGGGATGGTTAATGAATATGCCGTGCTCGAGCGTAAGATGGCTATGGCTAGGGCTTACTTATTAAATCCTGATGATTTCAAAGCAGGAGATGTCTATGAGGTTGAGGGCGATCCTGGTAGTTATTTTAAAATAAATTATATGAATGGTGTTTTCGCTTGGGGGCATCGAATTAATAGTCCAGACCACGAAGAAGCCCTGCCTATTAGCCTTCTAGGGAAAAACAGGCAAAATCAGGAATAACCTGATTTTACCCGATAAAAGAATTTAGAAATCTGGAGTATCGCTATCTCTATTTGAAGAAGCACGCATTCTTTCTTGAGGATGGGTATTAATCGTGCCGTCGGCTCTTCTTGATGCATATTCTGCTTTCGCACGAGGCTCTCCTTCAAAACGATTGTGATTCATATTAGGGAAATTCTTTGCTTTATTTCGCATAACGGCCTCCTTGAGGGTTTTCTACGTGCCGTTTAGCAACACGCTTTCATAGTATCTATCGATTCGGGTGCCTTTAACCACGGATAATTTTGCAAGGAGGATATTTCAAATGAATGATTATCACGAAAGACTCGCGAACTTATTAGTCGAAAAAAATCAGCATATTAGCTATCAAAAGGCGCTAACTTGGGTAGAACTTTTGTGGGATGATTTCGAAACAACTTCAGCAAAGGCTGGAAGAAAGTATTTAGGGAATGAAATGACAGAAAAAGTGGTTACCCAATGGATTCAGCATTATGGTGACAAGCTACATGAATTTGTGGCTAGAAACCCCAAATACAAGCACTTTTTAGAGCAAGAGAAAGACCTACATTAATTAAAAAAAGCGATGCTATGGCAGCATCGCTTTTTTATGTTAAAGACCTATGGACAACATTGAAGTACTACCATTGAACGGGTAAAGCCTATCTACTGCATGTGAAAAAATTTACCCGGGCAAAGGCCATAAGCTGAGAAACAGTAAGTTCCGGATCGCTCGCTAATTTGGGATTACTTCAAGTTTTTTTTGAAGTTTTTCTTCACTATAAATCCAGCCAGTATAGGAGCTTAGGATCTCATGATTTTTATCAAGTTTGACAACAGCAACAAAGGGATAATGACCGTTGCTACGGTACCTTAGGTCAATAAAACGAACTTCAAAATGGTCGTCGTATTCGTCCATTTCCCAACGGTATACAGGCGAAAACGACAAAAATGCAGCCAGGTTATGATCTTCCATTGCGGCTGTTAAAACCGCTGTTTCTGGCACAGGTATTCGATTAAATTGGTCTAATATGGTTACGGTTAACCCTTTAGCTCTTCCAACGAAAAATTGATGATCATTCATGACCGCTATTCGCCATTCGCTGTTCCTCATCGTCGGTGCAATGATTACCTCAGTTGCGTCAGGGATCATATCGTTGACAATTTTAAGTAATTTTCGCTTTAAAACAAAGCGATGAATATAGTAGGCCACTATCACAGCATACATTCCGAGAAACAAGTACCCTGGTGAAGCCCCGAATACCCATAAAATAATGGCAGCTACATGCAGAATGAAAATAAATGGATCGAATGTATTTATGATGCCCAGAGCAAGCCATTTGCTTGAAAAAGGTCTCAATGCTTGGGTACCATAGGCATTGAAAATGTCGACAAATACATGGAGAAAAACAGCTAGTTGGGTCCACATCCATAAGTGTGTTAGGTTTACTTCTGGTTGAAATAAATACACTGTCCCTACAATTAGCATAGGCCAAAGGATGACTGCAGGAATGGAATGGGTAATCCCACGATGGTTTCTTATATAAATCGCATTGCTTTTTAATTTGAGTACTGTATCGATATCTGGAATTTGGGAACCTACAATAGTGGCAATAATGACGCTGGTTGCAGTAACAGAACTTTCGGTCACTACAGGGTCAAGAGTAGCGATTCCCCCGATTGCGACCCCCATTACAATATGTGTTCCTGTGTCCAAGGAAAAACCCTCCTTTTCAGGAATTTATTATCAAGATTTATTCCCTTGTAACGTTGCAATTTATAGTTTACGTTAATAAGGTTAAAAAAATTTACTTCAGCACGTCCAGTTATTAGTATATTCCCAAAAAGTTTGAATGTTTAACATGTGGAGGCCTAAAATTGACGAACAACAGTTTGAAAATATTAGAGGAAATGGATATAGAATCCTTTCAGAAAGATTTAATTGAATGGTTTGAAATGGAAATGCGTGATTTGCCTTGGCGGAAAGATCAAGACCCTTATAAAGTTTGGGTTTCAGAAATCATGCTTCAACAGACAAGAGTGGATACGGTTATACCTTATTTTACTAGGTTTTTAGAAAAATTTCCATCGATAGAAGTATTAGCTAATGCTGATGAGGATCAAGTTTTAAAGGCGTGGGAAGGTTTAGGGTACTATTCAAGAGTTCGAAATTTACAAAGTGCCGTAAAGGAAGTTCATGAAAAATATGAAGGCCAGGTCCCTGATGATCCAAAGGAAATTGCAACGTTAAAAGGGGTGGGGCCCTATACAGCAGGCGCTATCTTGAGTATTGCTTACGGGAAGCCTGAGCCTGCCGTGGATGGGAATGTAATGCGCGTTCTTTCAAGAATTTTGTTGATTTGGGAAGATATCGCTAAACCTTCAACGCGGAAAACGTTTGAAACAGCTGTTAGAGGCTTAATTTCACATGAAAATCCTTCCTATTTTAATCAAGCTTTAATGGAACTTGGCGCGCTTATCTGCACCCCAACATCCCCATCTTGTCTATTATGTCCCGTTAGAGATCATTGCCAAGCCTTTGATGCAGGGGTCCAGAATGAATTACCGGTAAAAACAAAAAAGAAAAAGCAACGGCCAGTTGAATTAGTTACAGCCGTATTAAAGGATAAGCAGAATCGAATTTTAATCCGTAAGCGTCCTGATTCAGGATTGCTTGCGAACATGTGGGAATTCCCAAGTGCTGAAGTGAGTGTTGAATATAGAAGTGAAAAAGAACAATTTAAGGAATCTTTCAAGGAAGAGTATCAAGTGGATTTATCTCTAGGTGATATGGTTGGAAGGATTGAGCATGTTTTCTCCCATCTTATCTGGAATATTCATATCTTTACAGGCGAGTTGCAGGGGGATATCCAAGAGGGTCCCGCTTTGAAGTTCGTTAAAGCAGAAGAACTAAAAGAGTTTGCGTTCCCAGTCTCGCATCAAAAAATAATCAAGCAATTTATTGATCTTGAAAAGTGAGTGAAAATGAACCGCAAAAAAAGAGGGGGAGCGTCCCCTCTTTTTTACGTTTATCGCAAGCGTCTAATCATAGCTAACTCTTGTGCCATGAGTATAATCTGCTTCATTTCGTTTCATCCCGCCACGTCGCTCTATTTCTTCAATAATCTGTCTGTGAAGGGACTGTCCTTCAACGTTTAAGTATGGGACAACCTGTTGCATAGAATGGTGGAAAAAAGCGAGTTCACTATCCTTCCAATCTGTTTTAGGCATCATGGTCAACTCAGTCATATCTCTGCCAACGTACATAAATCTCTTCCTTTCTAGGTTATTGCTAATGTGTTTTCGTAAAAGTAGTGTTAAATCCTCACGTTTATGGTTACGAAGAACTTTATAATTAAGTCTGTATGTTTTTTTTTCTATAAAAGCAAGGCTTGCTGAGAAACATAGCTCATTCCGTCACAGTTTAACTTAATTTGAGAAAAGAGCCTTATCTAAGGGTAGTTTGAGTTCTAATATTGTCTTATATACCTGCAACCGCTAAAATAAAACCAAATTAAAGAAGAAGGGAAATTGGTATGATGACAAATAAAGTCGCGCTTGTAACAGGGAGTAGTCGTGGAATTGGGAAAGCAATTGCACTTAGGCTCGCAAAAGAAGGTTATGACATTGTAATCAATTATGCTCGTAGCAAAAATGCTGCAATTGAAACAGCAGCAGAAATTGAAGCATTAGGAAGAAAAGTTTTAGTTGTGAAGGCGAATGTAGGGGATGTTGAGAAAATTAAAGCGATGTTTGACCAGATTAACGAAGAATTTGGCAGACTGGATATCTTTGTTAATAATGCCGCCTCGGGTGTTCAAAGACCTGCAATGGAACTAGAAGAAAAGCATTGGGATTGGACGATGAATATTAACAGTAAAGCTCTTTTATTCTGCGCCCAGCAAGCTGCAAAATTAATGGAGAGTACAGGGAAGGGCAAAATCGTAAGCATTAGTTCGTTAGGGTCCATTCGATATTTAGAAAATTACACAGCCGTAGGAGTTTCTAAAGCAGCATTAGAAGCATTAACCCGCTACCTTGCTGTTGAGTTTTCACCTAAAAATATTGTGGTAAATGCTGTTTCTGGGGGAGCTGTGGACACAGACGCCTTAGCGCATTTTCCTAATAGGGAAGAAATGTTGGCAGATGCAAGGGCTAAAACGCCTGCAGGTAGAATGGTGGAAACCGATGATCTCGTCAATGCGGTTATGTTTCTTTTAGGTGACGGATCGGATATGATTCGCGGTCAAACCATTATTGTTGATGGTGGAATATCGTTACTTGTGTAGAATCCCATTTCGTGTAAAATTATTCTAAAATAATTTATTTTTTTAAAGGATATCACCTCCCCACGTTGGTTAAATTAATAGTCGTGGAGGTGATAATGATGGCAAACAGACCAAACCAAACTCAATCAGGTACTAACATTCAACAAGTAAGACAACAAAATGCTCAAGCTTCTCAAGGAGCAGGTGCAGGTGCAGGTCAATTTGGTACAGAGTTCGCTAGCGAAACAAACGCTCAGCAAGTACGTGAGCAAAATGCTCGTGCTTCTCGTGGGGCTAGCCAACCAACTGCAAAATCTGGCCAAGGTCAATTCTCAACTGAATTTGGACTTGAAAGCCAAACAGATGCACAAGAAGTAAGACGTCAAAACCAGCAAGCTGAGGCAAGAAAGTCTCAAAATGCTGGTCAATAATTGCTCTACCAAAAACACTTTCCTTTCGGGGAGAGTGTTTTTTTTATACTGGACCACCCCTGTGACTTTATGTGGGCGAAAACAGATGATCCCGTTTTTCGGTCTAGCTACATTCTTTTGCGCTTCATGAAGTTTTTCATAGCACTAAAACGAAGCTGGATTCCCGACGAAAGTGTCTTATGAAGCATTCATAGCACTGAAACGAAGCTGGATTCCCGTCGGAAGTGTCTTATGAAGCATTCATAGCGCCGAAACGAAGCTGAATTTCCGAGGAAAGTGTCTTATGAAGCATTTATAGCGCCGAAACGAAGCTAGATTCCTGTCGGAAGTGTCTTATGAAGTATTCATAGCACTGAAACAAAGCTGGATTCCCGTCGGAAGTGTCTTATGAAGGATTCATAGCTCCGAAATGAAGCTGGATTCCCGTCGGAAGTGTCTTATGAAGCATTCATAGCACCGAAACAAAGCTGGATTCCCGTCGGAAGTGTCTTATGAAGGATTCATAGCACCGAAATGAAGCTGAATTTCCGTCGAAAGTGTCTTATGAAGCATTCATAGCACCGAAATGAAGTTGGATTCCCGTCGGAAGTGTCTTATGAAGCATTCATAGCGCCGAAACAAAGCTGGATTCCCGTCGGAAGTGTCTTATGAAGCATTCATAGCACCGAAATGAGGTTGGATTTCTTAATAAGGTGACTCATCAAGCTCTTGTAGCACACCTAATTGAGTGAAAAGATCAAGGGCGTCTTATGCCTGTCGCCGCTGACCAAGGCGCTTCCGCTTTTCTAATTGTCCAGCTCCAGCGCCCCTAGCGGCTAGTGTCCTTCGCTCTCCGCCCTACGATAAGTCAAGCACGAATGCGCTAACGCTCTTCGTGTTTCCTTTATCTCAGTTGGAGCGCTCCAGGCCATACGCCGATGAACAGGGCGCTTCCGCTTTTCTTCTTGTCCAGCTCCAGCGCCTAGGGGCTCGGGTCATAAGCCACCCCTGAATTGAAGGCAAAGAACGCCTTCTATTCAGGTGCGTCTTATGCCTGTCGCCCCTGATCAAGGCGCTTCCGCTTTTCTTCTATTCGACAAAGATTAACAGAACTAGTCAAAGGAAGAATTCGTTTCATCTCGAATACATAGAATAGAAAATTTATTACAGGCGGTGGCAGACCATGGATCAATTTAATGAATTGGTATCAATGCAAATGAAAACAATGGATAAGCTTTTATACTTGCAGTCTGAACTTGAACGCTGCCAACATATTGAACAACAGCTTGTGACATTGAGGCAGAATACAGAGCTGATAGAAATTCGTGAAGAGATAGATAGGATGAAGACAGAATTGCAGGATATTCATCGGATATTTGAGGAACAAACAGACGAAGTTATCCGCTCGTATCAAGAGATGAATATCGTGATACGTTGACAAAATTAGCACTTTAAGCAATGAAAAGAGCCTCCTATTTGAAAATCGGTGGCTCTTTTGTTTTAAATTTTTACCTGAACCGTTATAATAGTAACAAAAAGGAATCGTTTTGTTGCCTTTTGTCGGTTATTTATTGATTCATATACATGATAGGTTGCAAAAGCTCCAAGAAAGGAAAGTAGGGGAGAAGTTATGGGCGTACCCAATGAAGGTGAATCAGTCCAAATACATAGCTATAAACATAATGGGCACATCCATAGAGTCTGGGATGAGACAACTGTCTTAAAGGGAACGCAAAACCTTGTAATAGGTGGCAATGATCGGACCATCGTAACCGAGTCAGACGGAAGAACATGGATTACGAGAGAACCTGCAATATGTTACTTTCATTCTCAGCACTGGTTTAATGTAATTGGAATGATTCGAGAAGATGGAGTGTACTATTATTGCAATCTTAGTTCACCTTTTATTTTTGACGAAGAAGCTTTGAAGTACATTGACTATGATTTAGACATAAAGGTGTTTCCTGATATGACGTTTAACTTATTAGATGAAGATGAGTATGAACGCCATCGCCAAGAGATGCAGTATCCTGAGGTTATTGACAAGATTTTGAAATTTAATGTAGAGAAGCTCATTCGTTGGATTAGACAAAGGAAAGGTCCGTTTGCACCTGATTTTATTGACATTTGGTACGAGCGGTATTTGACTTACAGACGTTAATTGCAAGAACCTGTTGATTGCTCAACAGGTTTTTAGTATGTAGCTTTAAAGAATGTAATTTAGGGGGCATATCTTCTTGGGCAGTGTAAACAGATATCTACATTTTGTAAAACCTTATCGTTGGCAAATTGTTGGAACCATCATTATTGGAATTCTAAAGTTTGCAATCCCCCTGTTAATTCCACTCCTGATTAAATTTGTCGTGGATGATGTCGTTCAAAATGATGCCTTATCCAATGCGGATAAATCGAGTAAGCTGCTAACTGTAATGGGCATCATGATTATTATTTTCGTTATTTTGCGTCCACCAATTGAATATTATCGACAATATTTCGCCCAATGGACAGCTAGCAGGATTTTATATGATATCCGTGACAAATTATTCACCCATCTTCAAAAGCTTAGCTTTAAGTATTATTCCAACACAAGGGCTGGGGAGGTTATTTCTAGGGTCATCAATGATGTGGAACAAACGAAAACCTTTGTCATTACAGGATTGATGAATCTCTGGCTTGATGTGGCAACCATTATTATAGCTGTAAGCATTATGTTTACAATGGACGTAAAGCTTACGTTTGTTTCCTTGGTGTTATTTCCATTGTACGCTTTTTCAATCCGATACTTTTTTGGAAACTTACGGAAACTGACTAGAGTTCGGTCACAAGCGCTTGCTGAGGTACAAAGCTACTTACATGAACGCGTTGCGGGAATTTCATTAGTGAAAAGCTTTGCCCTTGAGGATCATGAACAAAAACAATTTGATAAGCAAAATAGCAACTTCCTGAAAAAGGCTTTGGAGCACACAAGTTGGAATGCGAAGGCCTTTGCGGTAGTGAATACCATTACAGATGTAGCTCCTTTGATTGTGATTGGTTATGCAGGCTATCAAGCGGTGAATGGACACATTACAATAGGAACCATGATGGCTTTCATTGCGTATATTGACAAGCTCTACAATCCTTTACGTCGACTGGTAAACTCATCGACAACACTTACCCAATCAATTGCATCGATGGATAGGGTTTTTGAATTTATGGATGAAAAATATGATATTACAGATGCAGAGGATGCAGTCGAATTAAAAAGGGTTCATGGGGATATTCGCTTTGAGAAAGTGAGTTTTGCTTATGAAGACAACGGAGAACATGTTCTAAAGGATATTAACTTAGATGTGCATAAAGGGGAAACCATTGCACTTGTAGGCATGAGTGGTGGCGGAAAGTCTTCTTTTGTTAGTTTAATTCCACGATTTTATGATACGACAGAAGGTAGGATCTTGCTTGATGGGCAAGACATCCGTTCATTTAAAACCAAATCTTTAAGAGATAAAATTGGGATGGTTCTACAAGATAATATCTTATTCAGTGAATCCGTTAAAACAAACATTCTTCTAGGAAATCCTGAGGCAAGTGATGAGGAAGTGGTAGCGGCTGCTAAAGCAGCAAATGCCCATGAGTTTATCACGGCTCTTCCAGAAGGATATGATACCAAGGTAGGTGAGAGGGGAGTTAAGCTATCAGGGGGGCAAAGGCAGCGGGTAGCGATTGCTCGTGTCTTTCTGAAAAATCCACCAATCCTTATTCTTGATGAAGCCACATCGGCGTTAGACCTTGAAAGTGAGCATCTAATTCAAGAAGCACTTGAGAAGCTAGCGAAGGATCGGACAACCTTTATTGTTGCTCACCGTCTTTCGACCATTACTCATGCAGATCGAATCGTCTTAATTGAGCATGGGGAAATTGTTGAAGTGGGAACGCATGAAGAATTAATGAATATCGAGGGCGGATATCATAAGCTGTTCCAAGTTCAACAGCTTGAAAGTTAAACAAGACAAAAAAACAGCAGCTGTTCTCAGCTGCTGTTTTTTTAGTCTTCGGTTGGAGATTCAATGACTACTGGTTGATCATCTTTATGATAGGAATGGAAACTTGTTATCAGTGTATCTAGATGTTCGACCCGCTCTCCATATTCCATAATAACTGAAACAATCTGCATCATGTGATATAGAACCTGGTTATTGGTATCGTCAATTTCTTTTTGATGAGTAAGAAATAGTTCAAATAACCCTTTTTTATTAAGGCAGTCTTGGCCTTCGGTAACGGTCGCCTCTGGTTTGATTTTACCAATATATTTCAACATGACCTGTTCATGATGGTTGATTAAACAATCAAGCTGGTGTTGAATGGCCTCTTGAAAGCTCTCGGGCATATGTTGAATTTCATTTTCATAGCGGTGAAGTCGTTTTAGTGTATCTACTGACTTTTTGGTTGTTGTAATCATTTGTCTATAGATGACAAGCTTACGGGACTTTCCTAAAGTGTTCTTTTTAAAATAAGACCGTTCTTCCTTATACATCATGTAGAGGTGCTCTAACTTAATGATACCTTCTCGCATTTTTTCAATGTCTGCTTTCAAAAGCTGATGTTCAGATGCGTGTCTTATGTTCATCCGAATCCACTTTGTAATTTCCTCCGTTAACCCGGCATTTTTCTGGTAAAGTTTTGATTCATATTTTGGTGGTAGAAAAATGAGATTGACAATAAAAGCTGCCATGACTCCAATCATGATAGCGGAAAAACGAATGAATGCAAATTCGATAAAATTATCTCCCGGATTTTCCATGATTGCTATCAGGGTAACTAAAGAAAGGGAGATTGTATTTTCAAGCTTAAGCTTGAGATTCAAGGTAATAAGCAAGATAGCAGCAAGACCAATAATAAAAAAATTATTTCCAAGCATTAGAACAAATACAACAGCAATAATTGCCCCGATAATATTTCCTTGGACCTGTTCAATAACGGATAGATAGGACCTGTATATCGTGGGTTGGACAGCAAATATCGCTGCAATTCCAGCAAATACAGGTGAAGGAAGTTCTAACACTTGCGCAATAAACAAAGCTAAAACAATGGCTATTCCCGTTTTAAATATTCGGGCTCCGAGTTTCATTATAAATATATTTCCTTTCTGATTCCGTGTAAAAAGACAGGGGATATCCTTTTATTCCTATTCATACTATTCCCTTTATGTAACCTTTATACGGATTTGTGAGAAGTCAAACAATATTGAACTATACATGGGTTTAGCCGGAACTTCAAGTATAAAAATTTATTAAATTAATGGGAAATATTAAGAATTTGTAAAAAAAAGAAAAGGCGGTGATTGACCGCCTTTTCAGCTTGCTTAAAATGAATTTTTTTGTATTTGTTGAGTGGCTGCTATAGTATATTCCTAATCACTCAGTCGATACGGATGGATCTGCTTGCTCTTTAACAGGAACAACTTGGAGGAATGCTTGTTCAGGGCTTGCTAGTAATGGTGTTAACTCTGCAGCTTCTTCGTGTTGTCCGTTGCTTTTCAGCAACTCGATATACTTGCCAAGCAACTCTTGGATATCCTTTTTTCCATTAGTGTTAAGAGTTTCGACAGATACCTTTGCACCTTTAGCGATTCTGCGCTGAATCGCCTCCTTTGTTAATCCTATTTCAGGCTGATGACGGAGATAAACAACTCCACCTGTCATCCCGGCGCAGATCCAAGGTCCTGGGTCACCTAGAACAAGTCCACGACCGTTTGTCATGTACTCAAAAGCAAAGCCTTTAATATTGGCATTAGAGCCGATATTGCCATATTCTTTTTCTGAAATTGGCTTACGTACCAGTCCACCAATAATTATATCTGCACCTGAAAGACGAATGCCTGCACGAGCGTCGGCATTTCCTTGAGCAACAAGAAGGCCTTTTTGAGCACCATAGCCGAAACCTTTTCCGACAGAACCATTATAGAATCTGTCATTTTTCCCTTTTGATTTGAAGATGAGTATGTTACCGCCAAACGATGTTTTTCCAACACCATCTTGGCCACCACCGTCCACTTCAATTGTAATGCCCTCTGTGTTATAGGCTCCAAGTCCATTTCCTAGAATCGAATCTTTATAACGTAAGGAGACAGGTGATAGTTGCCTGTAAGAACCATCAAGGCGTCCACGAACACGATGACAGCTTACGCGGCTAGCGAGAACTCGTTGTCCAGAGTTAACACCTTCGAATGACCGTGAATGATGAAGCTCCTCATCAACCCCATCAAGATATTCTGCACCTGCAGCAACTTGAAGTTGTTTTTCCTCTAGTGTAGCAGCAGCTTCCTGATAGTATAGCTGGCTAATTTCAAGTTGTTTCAGTAAATAAGTTAGATCAAGCAAATCAGTTCCTTTTACTTGTTCTAGAAGGTCTGAGCGACCGACAGCATCTTGTAAATCCTTCACACCAATTGAGGCTGCTAAAGCTTTTAACTCATTTCCAAACGCGGTGAAGAGATTCATAATTCCTTGTACAGCTGTATCAAATTGTCTTGGAACAAAGCGTCGTAGCCCATGTTCTTTTGCTTGAGCTTCTGAATCAATTTGGGTTGCAATCCCGACATGGCATGTATCTAAATGACAGCCACGACAAGTCGTACAACCGATGGCGAGCATCGACAAGGTTCCGAAACCAATGCGGTTTGCGCCAAGCAACATGACTTTCAAGGCATCTAAGGCGCTTTTAATTCCACCATCAGCCCAAAGTTCAACACTGTCACGAAGTCCAGCCTCAAGGAGAGCGTTATGTGCAGCTTTTACTCCAATTTCTACTGGTAAGCCCACGTGTTGGAGTGCATGAATTCTTGCTGCACCTGTACCACCATCAAAACCACTAAGGGTAATGATATCTGCACCTGCTTTAGCAATTCCAACGGCGATGGTTCCGATATTTGGAACGACAGGGACCTTTACAGCAACTTTTGCTTTGTCATTAGCAGTTTTTAGCTCATAAATCATCTGAGCTAGGTCCTCGATAGAATAGATATCATGATTATTCGATGGTGAAATCAGATCAGAACCAATTGTAACATTCCGGGCTTCAGCAATCTTTGCTGTTACCTTGGACCCTGGTAAGTGACCGCCTTCGCCTGGTTTTGCGCCTTGACCAATTTTAATTTCTAAAAGATTTGAAGAGTTTAAGAGCTCCGCATTAACACCGAAACGGCCGGAGGCTACTTGCTGGCCGCGAGTACGCGGATATTTACCGAGCATATCCTTAATCTCTCCACCTTCTCCATTAAGTGAAACCATATTCAGGCGGTCGGCACCTTCAGCATAAGCGCGGAAGGCAATTTCATTTTGTGAGCCAAAAGACATCGAAGAAATGACAAACGGCAAACTATGCTCTCCGACGCTAATGTTTACATCATTAGCAGATAAGGGAGTGTTTATTTGTTTCAATCCAGTTAAGTGACGGATGGTTGTCGGGTTCTTTTCTTCTTGTTCTGAGATCTTTTCTCTATAGGCAGTGTAATCCCCAGTTTGAGCAACTTCACCAATAGCTTTCCAAATACGAGGGAAGAGACTAAAGGTTTTCCCAATTCGTTCTTTCTCGTTTTGGTAATCAGTTGCTCTAGCTATAGCATCTTCTTTCATCAAGGTAAAATTGAATTGGAGATTTTCTCCACCAAAGAAATTGACAATATTTAAATAGTTGGCAAGTTCTTCGTTAAGTCCAATTGCTGAGAAGAGACGACTGTACCCACGAAGTTCATGAATTCCAATCGTTGAAATAACCTTTTCTAGACCCTTTGTCAAAGCATGATATAAGTTAACTAAAGGCTTATTTGTTTCACCTGCAACGGTAATAAACATATAGTAAGGACTGATGATATCGGCACCTAATCCTAATGCGGTAATAATATCATGTAAGGATCGAATGGCTGCCGAGCGGAGCAGCAAGGAACAATCCCTTCTTAATCCGGCTTTTACCAGCGACTGGTCGATAGCGGAAATGACTAAATGTGGATCAAGCCATAATCCGTCTTGGTGTGCCTTGGCATCATCTAAGATAAGAAGTGTTCTTCCGTTTTTAACTGCGTGAATTGCTTCCGCGGATAAACGCTCAAGGGCTTCCGGAATTGTTTCCTCTTCAGAAAATACCGTTTCAAGATAAGTTGCTAATTTTTGTTCTTGATAGAAATGGATAATCTGATCAGCGCTTGGTTGACCTATTTCTAGTGAACAATCATATCCTGCTTTTCCTTCTATTAATAGTGGCGATACAAGCTCCATTACCTTTCCTGTTTCTTCTTTACGGAATAAAGCAGGCCTTTTGCCGATAACCGTTCTAGTTGAAAAGTGCTCTGTCTCTCGATCACGGTCAATAGCAGGGTTCGTTACGACTGCAACACTTTCTTTAATAAAATCTGGGATATTTCTGCGGTCAGGGTTTAGAGCAGCAAGTGGAGAATCATGTCCTAGAGAGCGAATTGGTTCTACGCCTTTTTCGGCCATTTGTTCAATTAGCTGAACATGGTCACGCTCCCAACCAAATGCCTTATATTGCCCATTGTGAATTTTCTCTGGATAACTGATGGTCACGGTTTTGTCTAGGTTAGGGATTTCGATACGAGTCCGTGCGCCTTCAAACTGTATTCTAGTTGAAAACCGTTTGTAAACTTCTTCTTGGAAATCATGGTGCTCAAAAATTTGGATGGAATCACCTTTCCATTTTAACCCCACTTTTTCTCCAGGGGATAAAGGTTTGGGTTCACCAACATAGTCACTGGATGGAACGATTCCAGGCTCAGAAGAAAAGAGGTAGGAGTCCTCAATTTCAACCATCCATAATGGTCGCAAGCCAAGTGCATCCACACTAAAGACGGCTTCGTCACCAAAGCGAGAAATAATACCTGCTGGACCTTGTGCATAATGCCCCCAAGCCTCACGCAGATAAGCATAGAGGTCTTGAAGCTTCTCCGGGTAAGCCTTGATTTCACTCATAATCGGTGGGAACATGAGATCCATTGCTTCAAAGAGAGAATACCCATCACGGCAGATGAATGTTTCTAATGTTCTGCTCAAGTCCTGTGAATCACTGCCTCCCTTTACGAGAGGGACTTCAATCATATTGGCCTCATCGCGGAGTTTAGCAATCGTGTTTATTTCACCGTTATGCCCAATTACACTAAACGGTTGAACGCGGAAAAAGCTAGATAATGTGTTAGTTGAATAGCGGTTGTGTCCAAGGGTCATGGTTGAAGCGATAAGAGGACTTGCTAAATCTTGATAGTACTTTGGGAGAATATCACCGGCTCCCATTACTTTGTATACAGCATGATATTGACTGAGTGATGCTACATGAACTTGGTCATTTTTCTCAAAGTCTATTATTGTATTAAACAATGTTTTTGAAAGATCGCTTCCTGAATCCTTAGCGAGACAGGCGAATTGCCAGAATATTGGGTTTTCCTGAATGGCAATGGGGCCCAATGCAGAGGAGTTTGTCACCTCAGTTGTTTCAAAAATAACCTGTAGTTTAGCTTTTTTAAGTTTAGTAGTTAATTCTGACTTTACTAATGTAATATCGATTTTACGTGAAATAAATACGTGTCCGACGACAAAGTTATCTTGATCAACGGCTGAAGAGTCAAGTCCTACTTCAGTCAACTTTTCTTTCCAAAGATTGCGGGGAATATCAATATGAATTCCTACACCGTCTCCTTCGCCATTAATGAACCCTGCACGGTGATTCATTGTTGTCAGACCATCAATACAGTGGAAAATGTTTTCGCGGGTAGGGATTTTTTTCTTTTCTACGCTTGCGATAATTCCGCAGGCGTCATGTTCCTGACGGTAAAATTCTTTGAATAAGGACGGACTCCATTTTTCTGTCATATATGTCGGCTTTAAAAAGGGGATTCCTTTTAGCCGGTTCACCTCCTGAAAAAATAGTGTGTAAGATTACCTAACGATAGAAGGGCAAAACTGGGGAAATAGCTTTAATATAAGTCATAACCAATTGGTAAAATGCCAGCTTATTAGTAGAAGGTACCGCAACCATAAGTAAACTCATTCTAACATGTGAATTTTCAGATATCAATTAATTATGCAAAAAAATGGATAGATAAATTGTTCTCTATTTTAGATTGATTCGTTCTGTTATTGATATATAACCGTTTGTAATGGTAAAAAAAGAAAAACAGGAGACATAATAGTCTCCTGTTTTTGCATAAAATCATGTATATTTACTCGCTCGCCATTGAATAAAATGCATTGTCAACTGCATGCAGGGTAGCTTCAATGTCCTCTTCAGTGTGAGCAATTGTGATAAACCAAGCCTCATATTTTGAAGGAGCTAGGTTGATGCCTTGGTTTAGCATCAACTTGAAAAAGCGGGCAAACATTTCTCCATCTGTATTTTCGGCTTGCTCATAATTTTCGATTTTCTCAGTGGTGAAGTAAACAGTTAATGCACCTTTCAAACGGTTTATTGTAATTGGGATATTGTGCTTTTTAGCACATTCAGAAATTCCCTTCTCAAGTAGAGCACCTAATCGGTCGAGATATTCATAGACGCCCTCTTGTTTTAACACTTCTAGACAGGCAATGCCTGAAAGAATGGATGCAGGATTTCCTGCCATTGTACCTGCTTGGTAAGCAGGGCCGAGGGGAGCGACTGTTTCCATTATCTTTGCACTTCCACCATAAGCACCAATTGGCAGACCTCCGCCAATAATTTTTCCGAAGGCTGTTAAATCAGGTTTTACTCCTAATAAGTCCTGGGCACCGCCGTACATAAAACGGAATGCTGTGATAACCTCGTCGTAAATGACGAGAGAGCCAGCTTGATGTGTTAGCTCGTTAACTTGCTCAAGGAAGCCAGGTTTCGGTTCAACAATACCAAAGTTGCCAACTATAGGTTCGACTAAAACAGCAGCGACTTGGTCTCCCCATTTGGAAAGGGCCTCTCTAAATGGCTCGATATCATTAAATGGAACCGTGATAACTTCTTGGGCGATACTTTTAGGTACACCTGCAGAGTCGGGAGTTCCTAGTGTTGAGGGTCCTGATCCAGCTGCCACCAATACCAAGTCAGAATGTCCATGATAACATCCAGCAAATTTAATAATCTTATCTCTACCTGTATAGGCTCTGGCAACCCTTATTGTTGTCATAACCGCTTCTGTACCTGAATTAACGAAGCGTACTTTATCCATTGAAGGAATAGCTTCCTTTAACATTTTTGCAAATTTAACCTCGTGAGCTGTAGGTGTACCGTACAGTACCCCTGTTTCGGCCGCCTTTTTAATTGCGTTTGTAATATGAGGATGGGCATGTCCTGTAATAATTGGTCCATAGGCTGCTAGATAATCGATATACTGATTGCCGTCAACATCCCAAAAATAAGCTCCTTGACCACGTTCCATTACGACTGGCGCCCCACCGCCTACTGCTTTATATGAACGAGAAGGGCTATTGACGCCACCGACAATATGTTCAAGTGCTTCTTTATGTATTCTTTCAGAATTTGGTCTTTCCATATGAAAACCTCCTATACTTAAATCCGATACTATTTTAGCATACTTCTTTATTAGTTAAAGTCTCTAGGGGATTGGGAAAGATGAGGGTTTTTCATTTTTAGGGGACTTGTCTGCATAGAACTCTTTCTACGCGCGTATAGATGGAAAGAGAGAGAAGCAGGGGAAATGGGGCTAGAATATGGGTTTCTATTTATCAATCATCATCATTATCCTTTGTATTGTCCTTAGTCTAAGGGAGCTTTTTATACCAGATAAAATAAAAGGGAAAAAGATGTCGGTTGAGAATTTTTTCATTCTGGCTATTATATATGCGACCGTTATGATTGGTTTCGGCTTGATTTATTTTTTACTAGGGTCTGAAGGACATCCAGTTATCGTCGAAGGGGAATATACAAAAAGTACAAGCACAACAGAAGTGATTAGTACCATTTCTAAATTGGAGACATGTATCTATTTTAGTGCCGTTACGCTTTTTTCTGTAGGGTATGGCGATATTGCCCCTGTCGGAATTGGGCGGTTTATTGCAGTGTTAGAAGCTCTTGTAGGATATACGATTCCTACAGCATTTGTAGCAAGGACCGTCTTTGACCGGAAAATCTAATATTCATAAACTCTATCCATTGAATTTAACTCCTTGTATAGGATAGGCTTATTTTATATGAACCTATTGGAGGGAGAGGAATGGCAGTGGGAATAAATGAGTCTGCTCCAGATTTTGAATTAGAAGCAAGTAACGGAGAGAAGGTAAAACTTTCGGACTTTCGCGGTAAGAATGTTGTCCTATACTTTTATCCGAAAGATATGACGCCGGGTTGTACAACTGAGGCATGTGATTTTCGTGACCAACACGAGAGTTTTGATGGACTGAATGTAGTTGTATTAGGTGTTAGTCCTGATCCTGTTAGTCGCCATCAGAAATTTATTGAGAAACATGGGCTACCATTTCTCTTGTTAGCAGATGAAGACCACAGTACAGCGGAAGCATATGATGTTTGGAAGTTAAAAAAGAACTTTGGGAAAGAATATATGGGAATTGAACGATCCACTTTTATCATTGATAAAGCTGGGAAGTTAGTAAAGGAATACCGTAAAGTAAAAGTGAAGGGTCATGTGGAAGAAGCGTTAACCTATATAAAGGAATATTTGCAATAACAGCCTATTTTTAAGTGAAGAGGCATTTGTCCATTCATTTACAGTAGAAGTGAATACATTATATTAGGGCATACCTCCTCAATTGATTTTACCGAGCCATATGGCTCGGTTCTTTTTATGATAGGAGGATGAAATAGTTATCCGAATCCTGTAGGATTTTATGGGCATTATTATAAAGGTGAGTACGTAAAAATAAGAAGTGTTTTGATAAAACTTGTTCCTCGATAAAATTAGTAGAAATTTTTACAAATAAATAGCATACATATGTACCAAAAAGGTCGTTGTAATCATCTACCTGATAATGAAGGGAGAGACGTTACGCTCGATTTTGTAATGTTAAGTTCCTTTAGGGCAGTATCTTAGATAAAAAGAATGGGTATTTACAAGTGGCGAATATTGACAAAATAGCTGGAGACCTAGTACACTATTTATAAATATTATAAAATAATAATTTGTAAAGAGAAGAGGTGCATGGCGATGGTTGAGAATCAATTAAAAGAAGCGCTAGATTCCTTAAAGGATACAGGGGTTCGTATAACGCCTCAGCGTCATGCGATACTCGAATATTTAATTGAGTCAATGTCCCATCCTACAGCCGATGACATTTATAAAGCGCTTGAAGGGAAATTCCCAAATATGAGCGTGGCTACAGTGTATAACAATCTCAGGGTATTTCGTGAGGTTGGTCTGGTAAAAGAACTAACCTACGGGGATGCATCTAGTAGATTTGATTTTGTTACAACTCATCATTATCATGTGATCTGTAAAAGCTGTGGGAAAATAGTTGATTTTCATTATCCGGGCTTAGACGAAGTTGAACAACTTGCATCGCATGTAACAGGCTTTACTGTAGGAAACCATAGATTAGAGATTTATGGAGTTTGTCCTGATTGTTCGGGTAAAGAGGCGCATTGACCATGTGCTGAAACAGCAGGGGTGCTTTATAACGAAAAAAACTCGACACCAAAGTCGAGTTTTTTTACGTTTAAACGAAGTGTAGTTTGCTTATTGTTTTTTATTGTAACTTTCGTTAAACTCTTTTCCAGCAAGTGAAGGATCTAGAGTTAGAGGTTCATTACAATACATGCAAATATCGACACGCCCTAGTACCTTGGTTGTTTTCCCACATCCAGGGCAAACAACTTGTACTGTTTTTGTGGATAACATTCCAATCCAAAAATAGACGATTGTGCTTGCGATAATAAAAAGCAATCCTAAAAGCATGAAGATGGTCATGACAATTGGATGATTTCGAAAGAAGATACCGCCGTACATGACAATAAAGCCTATAAAGATGAGACTTAAGGCAAATGTGCGGATTTTATTAATTTTACTTGAATATTTAGCCATCCTTTTCCCTCCCTAGAGAATAGTTCTATCATATCATTTTAGGGAGTCATTTCACAGAGAAACGAGATTTGGATGGGCAGGATTTTTTTTAAAACTTGTCGAACTTATATGTCTAATATTAAATTGGAGGAATTGCCATGGAGGATATCCTTCGCCCGATATATCAGGAAAGGGCCAGTCAGGCAAATACGGTTGGAATTATGTTAGTAGAAAAGAAGCCGCAGAAAGTATCACCAACAACCGATACTTTTGATTCGATTCTGCTTATTATTGTAAGAAATGGTGAGCGCCCGGTGTATGTAAAACATTATTCTTATGACGATAAGAAAGCGGCTATGCATATTGTTACAGAGGCACAGTTAAACGAATGGATGCTCCTTGGGAATAACCGAAAGATTTTTGATTGGCTATACGAGGGTAAAGTCATTTTCGATCGGAATGATTTTATTCAAAATTTAAAGAAGGAACTAATGGATTTTCCTTTTTACGGGCGGAAGGTAAAAATGGGGATTGAGTTTGCACACTTAATTCGACGATATAGGGACGGAAAGGCATTTTTTGAAGAATTTCATTATTTAGACGCCTATAACCATGTCATTCATTCGCTTCACCATTTAGCTAGGCTTGCGATTATAGAAAATGGGTTTCATCCTGAAGTAACGGTTTGGCCGCAGGTTAAACACATTGATCCAGAAATTTATAAACTATATGAAGAACTTGTCTCGAGTGAGGAAACAATGGAAAAAAGGTTAGAGCTTCTTTTTTTAGCCAGTGAGTTTCTGATTCATTCTAGAACACAAGTGGGGTCTTTTCACTTCCTATCGGTGTTAGAGGAGAGGGAGGTTTGGACGTTTAATGATATGATGGAACATAAAGAATTAGCGGTTTACTCTGTTGATTTAAGTATTCTTGTGGAGTACTTAATTGAAAAAAACTATATCGAAGTAGTGCTGGTTGAAACCAAAGGGCAGGGGATCTATCATCGGTATTATAGGATGGCTGAATAAAAAAGTATTTTAATAAAACGAAAAAACCTATTGACGTTTTTGATAATCCTTGATATATTAATAACCGTCGCTGCTAAGCAAAGAAAAAACATTTTGCTAGTGACGGTTTGTTTTAAAAAAACAAACAAAAGGTGTTGACAAAAGAAAACACCATGTGTTATATTGGTAAAGTCGCTTCAGGGCGAAGCGTTGATTGAAATGTTCTTTGAAAACTAAACAAACAAGCGTCAACAAACAATATTTATCATGACTTCTTATAATAGAAGAACATGAGCCAACGTTTTATTTTATGAGCTAATCACTCACTCTTTATTGGAGAGTTTGATCCTGGCTCAGGACGAACGCTGGCGGCGTGCCTAATACATGCAAGTCGAGCGA
>Ga0182742_1000663_pt1 | contig 50925 bp, 48 predicted proteins | sample eDN5th37CBELigMG_FD_128880 | JGI IMG/M metagenome (GOLD analysis project Ga0182742, IMG submission 128880) | Enriched Miracle-Growth compost microbial communities from Emeryville, California, USA - eDNA 5th pass 37_C BE-Lig MG (version 2)... ...
CCTGGATGAGGCCGCGGAGACTCAGGCTCCGGCGCCTTCGACCGGTGTGCCGCCGCCTGCAACGCAGGCACCGGTGCCGGCTCCGGCCACTCCGCCGACGGTGGAGACGCCGCAGAGCGGAGCGCCTGCTCCGGCGACGAGCACGCCGAGCCCAACACCGCAGCAATAAGGAGTATCCTCCCGGCGCGCAACGCGCCGCTGCCGGTGACCGGACCGTGAGCACACTGTGAGCTGACGGTCAGATCGTACAAAGAGGGCGCCTGGCGCCCGTTTCGATGCCGACGTGGTGGAATTGGTAGACACACTAGCTTGAGGGGCTAGCGCCGCAAGGTGTGGGAGTTCGAATCTCCCCGTCGGCACCACCAATGCAAGTTGGTCCACGAATTGGGCCATAAAAGTAAGGCCATAAAATTCTCGTGGTCTTGTAGAATGCGCGGCGATTGTGAAGGGGGCAGCACGCGGGGAAGCGAACTGTCCCCTTTTACTGTGCCCACATGTTGTGAATGGTCATGCTCGCGAACTACCTTCCCGTTCTGATCTTCCTCGTCGTCAGTACCGTGGTTGCAGCGGCCCTGCTGGGGCTCGGTACCGGCATCGGCCGGCTTCTCGCGCGCAGCCCCGGTGGCGCAGAAAAAGTCTCCCCGTACGAGTGCGGCTTCGAGGCGTACGAAGACACCCGCATGAAATTCGACGTGCGGTACTACCTCGTCGCCATCCTTTTCATCGTGTTCGATCTGGAGATCGCGTTCCTCTTCCCGTGGGCGGTCGCGCTTCGGCAGATCGGTCTCTTCGGCCTCATTGCGATGGGCTTCTTCCTGCTCATTCTCGTGGTCGGGTTCATCTATGAGTGGAAGAAGGGAGCGCTGGAGTGGGACTAGAAGCGGCCGTGGCTCATTCTCCGGCCCAGGCGGGGCCCGAAGGCTTCGCGGAGCGGGGCTTCCTCACCACCCAGGTCGATAACCTCATCAACTGGGCGCGCACCGGTTCGCTCTGGCCGATGACCTTCGGCCTTGCGTGCTGCGCCGTGGAAATGATGCATGCCGGCGCCTCGCGCTACGACCTCGACCGCTTCGGCGTCGTGTTCCGGCCGAGTCCGCGCCAGTCGGACGTCATGATCGTCGCCGGCACGCTCGTGAACAAAATGGCTCCCGCGCTTCGCAAGGTGTACGACCAGATGCCCGAGCCGCGCTGGGTCATCTCCATGGGGTCGTGCGCGAACGGCGGCGGCTACTACCACTATTCGTATGCGGTCGTGCGGGGGTGCGATCGCATCGTCCCGGTGGACGTCTACGTGCCAGGCTGCCCGCCCACGGCGGAGGCGCTGGTCTACGGGATCATCCAGCTGCAGAAGAAGATCCAGCGCACGAGCACGATCGCGCGTTAATTTTGGGAAGCAGATCTTGACCGCAAGAATCGAAGCACTCGCGGCGAAAGTCGACGCGGCCCTGGGCGGGCGCGTGCGGCGTGCCGCTTCTCTGCCGCATGAGATCGTGTACGAGGTCGAGGCGGCGAAGCTCGTCGAAGTCTGCAAGGTGCTGCGCGATGCGCCCGAGCTGAAATTCGAGCAGCTCATCGATCTCGCCGGCATCGACTACCTCGTGTACGGCCGCGACGAATGGCAGACCCTCACCGCCACGCGCTCGGGATTCAGCCGCGGTCGCGTGCCGCGCGTCGGCTTCGTGCAGGACGACAGCGAGAAAGGCGAGGCCGGTCGCGGCGAAGCCGCGGTTCCCGAGGACATCTCGCACCGCCCGCGCTTCTGTGTCGCGATCAACCTGCTGTCGATCACCCACAACTGGCGCCTCCGCCTCATCGGCCTGTGCGAGACGAGCGAAGCGGACGAGCCGATGATCGACTCGCTCGTCGACGTGTGGGCCAGCGCGAACTGGTTCGAGCGCGAGGCGTTCGACCTCTACGGCATCCTGTTCCGCGGTCACCCGGACCTGCGCCGCATCCTCACGGACTACGGTTTCATCGGGCATCCGTTCCGCAAGGACTTCCCGCTGTCCGGACAGGTCGAAGTGCGCTACGACCCCGAGAAGAAGCGCGTCGTCTACCAGCCCGTTTCCATCGAGCCGCGCGTGCTCGTGCCGAAGGTCATCCGTGACGACCACCGGTACGACCCGGCGCTCAAGAACCCGAACCTGCCCCGATGAACGCCCAGATGAACGCAGTTGCGAATGACGCGGCCGTCGAGATCCGCAACTACACGATGAACTTCGGGCCGCAGCATCCCGCGGCTCACGGCGTGTTGCGCCTGGTGCTGGAGCTCGATGGTGAGACCATCCAGAAGGCGGACCCGCACATCGGCCTCCTGCATCGCGCGACGGAGAAGCTCGCGGAGTCGAAGCCGTTCAACCAGTCCATCGGCTACATGGACCGGCTCGACTACGTTTCGATGATGTGCAACGAGCATGCGTACGTGCTCGCCATCGAGAACCTGCTCGGCATCAAGCCGACGCTGCGTGCGCAGTACATCCGCACGATGTTCGATGAGATCACGCGCATCCTGAACCACCTAATGTGGCTCGGCGCGCACGGCCTCGACATCGGCGCGATGACCGTCTTTCTCCTCTGCTTCAAGGAGCGCGAGGAGCTCATGGACGTGTACGAGGCCGTCTCCGGCACTCGCATGCACGCGACGTATTACCGCCCGGGCGGCGTTCACCGCGACCTGCCGGATTCGATGCCGAAGTATCAGGTGTCGAAGTGGCGCTCGCAGAGCGAAGTGAACAAGCTCAACGAGGCTCGCTCGGGCACGATGCTGGACTTCATCTGGGCGTTCACCGAGCGCTTCCCGAAGTCCATCGACGATTACGAAACGCTGCTCACGGACAATCGCATCTGGAAACAGCGCACGGTGAACATTGGCGTCGTTTCGCCGGAGCGCGCCCTGCAGCTCGGATTCACGGGCCCCATGCTTCGCGGCTCGGGCATCGCGTGGGACCTGCGCAAGAAGCAGCCGTACGAAGTCTATGACCGCCTGGACTTCGACATTCCCGTCGGCGTGAACGGGGACTGCTACGACCGCTATCTCGTGCGTGTCGAGGAGATGCGCCAGTCGAACCGCATCATCCGCCAGTGCGTGGAGTGGCTGAAGGCCAACCCCGGCCCGGTGATGATCGACGATCGCAAGGTGCGCGCGCCGCGCCGCGAGCAGATGAAGGGCGACATGGAATCGCTCATCCATCACTTCAAGTTCTTCACCGAGGGCTACTGCGTGCCCGCCGGTGATACCTACGCCGCCGTGGAAGCGCCGAAGGGCGAATTCGGCGTGTATCTGATCTCGGACGGTGCGAACAAGCCGTACCGGCTCAAGTGCCGCGCGCCCGGGTTCGTGCATCTCGCGTCGCTCGACGAGATGGTTCGCGGGCACATGCTCGCGGACGTCGTGGCCGTCATCGGCACGCAGGACATCGTGTTCGGGGAAGTGGATCGTTAACGCCGTGAGCACCGTTACTGACAATCGACTCATCAGTCCCGCGATTTCTCCGGCGTTCATCACTGCGCATCACCCGGCAGCGCCGGTGGGCAAGGCGAAGCTGCTGAACGAGCACTCGCGCCACGAGATCGACCACTGGATCGCGAAGTTTCCGCCGGGCCGGCATCGCTCCGCGTGCATCGCGGCCCTGCGCGCCGCCCAGCATCAGAACAACGGGCACCTGACGCAGGACCTGCTCGAGGCCGTGGCGGAGTACCTCAACCTGCCGCCCATCCAGGTGTACGAGGTCGCGTCGTTCTATTCGATGTTCGAGCTGCATCCGTGCGGCCGGCATCACGTGAGCGTGTGCACGAACATCTCGTGCATGCTGAACGGCTCGGACAAGATCGTCGAATACGTCGAGAAGAAGCTCGGCATCAAGACGGGCGAGAGCACGCCGGACGGCCGCATCTTCCTGAAGAAGGAAGAGGAGTGCCTCGCCGCCTGCACCGGCGCTCCGATGATGATGGTGGACGAGGTGTTCCACGAATACCTCACGCCCGAGAAGATCGACAAGGTTCTGGATGCGCTGAAGTAAGCACGACCCATGGCAGCCAGCGATTACAAAGACCGCATGAACCTCACGGTGTTCGAGCCGTTGCATCTCGAACGCTCGTGGGAGCTTGAGACCTATCGCAAGATCGGCGGCTACCAGGTGTGGGAGGACATCCTCGCCAACAAGCCGCCGCGCGAAGAGATCATCGAGAAGGTGAAGGCGTCGGGCCTGCGCGGCCGCGGCGGCGCGGGCTTCCCGGTCGGCACGAAGTGGAGCTTCATGCCGCGGCAGTCGCCCGTGCAGAAGTACATGGTGTGCAACTCGGACGAGTCCGAGCCCGGCACCTGCCACGATCGCGACATCCTTCGCTTCAATCCCCATGCCCTCATCGAGGGGATGGCGATCGGCTGCTACGCCACGAATTCCACCGTCGGGTACAACTACATCCGCGGCGAGTTCCTCGCGGAGCCCGTGCCGCGCTTCGAAGCCGCGCTGAAGGAAGCCTACGCGGCCGGCCTTCTGGGCAAGAACATCAAGGGCAGCGGCATCGACGTGGACCTGTACACGTTCGTCGGTGCCGGTGCGTACATCTGCGGTGAAGAAACCGCGCTGCTGGATTCGCTGGAAGGCAAGCCCGGCAAGCCGCGCTTCAAGCCGCCGTTCCCGGCCGCGTTCGGTCTTTACGGCGCGCCGACGACCATCAACAACACGCAGAGCTACGCGTCCGTCCCCACGATCCTGCGCAAGGGTCCGGAGTGGTTCGCGGCGCTCGGGCCCAAGAATTCCGGCGGCACGGTGATCTTCTCCGTGTCCGGCCATGTCGAGAAGCCGGGCAACCTGGAGCTGCCGCTCGGCATTCCGTTCGTGGATCTCATCGAGCTCTGCGGCGGCATCAAGGGCGGGCGCAAGCTCAAGGCCTGCATTCCCGGCGGCTCGTCCTGCCCGGTCGTGCCGGCGGAAATCATGCTGAAGACGAACATGGACTACGACTCGCTGCGTGCGGCGGGCTCGTCCATGGGTTCGGCGGCGGTCATCGTCATGGACGAGACCACCTGCATGGTGCGGGTGCTGGAGCGCCTTTCGCGCTTCTACATGTCCGAATCCTGCGGCCAGTGCACGCCGTGCCGAGAGGGTACGGGCTGGATGAACCGTCTTCTGAAGCGCGTGATCGCGGGCCAGGCGAAGCGCGACGACCTGAATCTTCTCGTCGACGTCGCCAACCGCATCGAAGGCCACACCATCTGCGGCCTGGGCGATGCGGCCGCGTGGCCCGTGCAGAGCTTCCTGAAGCACTTCCGTCACGAGTTCGAATACATGATCGACAACGGCGGCCGGAGCATCGTCGAGAACCTCGGAGCCAAAGCAGCGTGAGCGACGATTTCGTCAACATCGAGGTCAACGGCAAGCCCGCGAAGGCGAAGAAGGGCGAGGTCATCATCAAGGCGACCGATCGCCTCGGGCCGGACGCCTATGTCCCGCGTTTCTGCTATCACGAGAAGCTCGCGATCGCGGCCAACTGCCGCATGTGCCTGGTGGACGTCGAGAAGGCGCCCAAGCCGCTGCCGGCGTGCGCCACGCCCGTCGCCGAGGGCATGAAGATCTTCACGAAGTCGCCGCGCGCCATCGGTGCGCAGCGCGCGACGATGGAGTTCCTGCTCATCAATCACCCGCTCGACTGCCCGATCTGCGATCAGGGCGGCGAGTGCGAGTTGCAGGACCTCGCGGTGGGCTTCGGTCGCGACATCTCGCGGTTCAACGAGCGCAAGCGCGCTGTGCCGGACGAGAACCTCGGCCCGCTCATCGCCACGGACATGACCCGCTGCATTCATTGCACGCGCTGCATCCGTTTCACCGACGAGATCGCCGGCTTCCAGGAGCTCGGGATGGTGGGCCGCGGCGAGAACATGAAGGTTCGCGTCGCGCTCGAGCAGACCGTGCACCACGAGATGTCGGGCAACGTCATCGACCTGTGCCCGGTCGGAGCACTTGTTTCGAAGCCTTACCGTTTCAGCGCGCGTGCGTGGGAGATGACGTCGCATCCGCTCGTCTCGCCCCATGACGGCATCGGCACGAACGTGTTCGCGCACGTCCTGCGCGGCAAGGTGATGCGCGTCGTTCCGCGCGAGAACGAGGCGATCAACGAGACCTGGATCGCGGACCGCGATCGCTTCAGCTACGAAGGGATCTACAGCCCGGATCGCCTCGCCGCGCCGATGGTGCGCGAAGGCGGCGGCACCTGGAAGCAGGTGGACTGGGAAACCGCGCTCAAGCACGTGGCAGACGGGCTTCGCGCGAAGGCCGCGAGCCTCGGCGTGCTTGCCAGCCCGTCGAGCACGACCGAGGAGCTGTATCTCCTCGGCCGTATCGCTCGCGCGCTGGGAACGTCCAACATCGATCATCGCCTCCGCCAGCGCGACGTTCGCGACCAGGCGGCGGATCCGCTGCATCCCACGCTCGGTCTCCCGATCGCGGAGGTCGAGAAGCTGGATGCGCTGCTGCTCGTCGGCTGCAACGTCCGGCGCGAAGCGCCCATGCTCGCGCATCGCGTGCGCAAGGCCGCTCGACGGGGTGCGAAAGTCAGTTTCGTGAATCCCGCGCGGTTCGACTACCTGTTTCCGGTCGCGGGGTATGTCGAATCGACCGCCTCGAAGCTCGTCGGCGATCTCGCCGCGGTGCTTGCTGCGCTCGGTGCTAGCGGTGCGTCGGTGCCGGGAAATCTCTCGGCAGCAGTGCAGTCCGCGAACGTCACGGACTCGCACCGTGCGCTTGCCGAGCAGCTGCGGAACGGCGCCAGGAAGGCAGTCATCATCGGCGCGCTCGCGACCCGTCATGTCGCGTACGCGGACATTCGCGCGCTGGCTGCGGCTATCGCGCAGGCCACCGGTGCTTCCTTCGGTGTTCTCGCGGAAGGCGCGAATGCCGCGGGCGCGTATCTCGCCGGTGCGGTACCTCATCGCGAAGCGGGCGGCGCTCATGTCAGCCAGCCGGGCCTCTCAGCGGCCGAGATGCTGAAGCAGAAGCTCGGAGCGTACGTGCTGTTCGGCGGGGTCGAGCCTTGGGTCGATGCGCTGGATAGCGAAGCCGCGCGTGCGCTCGGCGGGGCAGAGTTCGTCGTTGCGATCACTCCGTTCCAGAACGAGCAGCTGCGCGAGGTCGCTCACGTCATGTTGCCCATCGGCACGTTCGCCGAAACGTCGGGCACGTATGTGAACCTCGAAGGTACGTGGCAGAGCTTCCCCGGCGCAGTGGCGCCCCAGGGCGAAGCGCGTCCCGGCTGGAAGGTGCTGCGCGTGCTCGGCAACATGCTGCACGTTCCGGGTTTCGATTACCTCTCGTCGGAGGACGTGCGCGAAGAACTTCGCCAGCTCGTCGGCGACAGCCAGCCCACGAGCTACTCCGGCACGCATCACGTCAACGGCTCGCCGTCAGCAGCGCCGCTCGTCGACATCAACATGTACCAGTCGGACGCACTCGTGCGCCGCGCGCCTTCGCTACAGAAGACGCGGGAAGGCCGCACGCCGCCGGCACAATACTGAAAGACCCGCTGAAAGATGGAACAGCTTCGAAACCTGTGGGACAGCTGGTTGGCGCTGCCGAGCTATTTCCACTCGACGGCGTGGATCCTGCTCGTCACGATCGCGCTGATTCTCGCCGTGGCGTTCACCACGCTGTGGGAGCGCAAGGTCATCGGCTGGATGCAGCTGCGCAAGGGCCCGAACCGGGTCGGCAGCATCTTCGGCTTCGCGCCCGGCATCTTTCAGCCGTTCGCGGACGTCATCAAGCTGCTGGTCAAGGAAATCGTCCTGCCGGCGAACGCGAACAAGATGCTGTTCCGGCTGGCGCCGGCCATCACGCTGATCCCGGCATTCGCGGCCTGGGCGGTGATCCCGCTCTCGCCGGAAGTCACGATCGCCAACATCGATGCGGGGCTGCTGTTCCTGCTGTCGCTGACGTCGGCGGGCGTGTACGGCGTGATCATCGCGGGCTGGGCTTCGAACTCGAAGTACGCGTTCCTGGGCTCCATGCGCTCGGCCGCGCAGATCGTCGCGTATGAGATCGCGATGGGCTTCGCGCTCGTCGGCGTGCTGATGGCCGCGGGCAGCCTGAATCTCGGCGACATCGTGCGAGCGCAGTCGGGTGGTCCGGGCTCCTGGTACTGGCTGTGGCTCTTCCCGCTGCTCGTCGTGTACTTCATCTCGGGTGTTGCGGAGACGAACCGCGCGCCGTTCGACGTCGCGGAAGGCGAGTCCGAGATCGTCGCGGGCTTCCACGTCGAGTACGCCGGCATGGGCTTCGCGCTCTTCTTCCTCGCCGAGTACGCGAACATGCTGCTCATCTCGGCGCTGACGGCGGTCTTCTTCTTCGGCGGCTGGCTGAGCCCGTTCGAGGGTTACCTGCCGGCCGGCACGCTGATCACGGATGCGCTCATGGCGCCGGGCTTCGGCTGGCTGTTCATCAAGATCTTCCTGCTCCTGTTCCTCTTCCTGTGGTTCCGCGCCACCTTTCCACGTTATCGCTACGACCAGATCATGCGCCTCGGCTGGAAGGCGCTCATTCCGGTGACGCTCGTGTGGATCGCGGTGGAAGGCATCCTGGTCCACTTCAAGGTCGGCCCGTGGGCCTCCTGATCCGGCGTAACTAAATTATGGCTTCAAATCTCTTCAAGACGTTCCTCCTGCCCGAGATGCTGAAGGGCATGGCGCTCACCGCGCGTACTTTCTTCACGAAGAAGTACACGGTGAACTATCCGGAGGAGAAGACCCCGCAGTCGCCCCGTTTCCGCGGCCTGCACGCCCTGCGCCGGTACCCGAACGGGGAAGAGCGCTGCATCGCCTGCAAGCTCTGCGAAGCGGTGTGCCCGGCGGTGTGCATCACCATCGATTCGGACGTGGCCGCGAACGGCACGCGCCGGACGACGCGTTACGACATCGATCTCTTCAAGTGCATCTACTGCGGCTTCTGCGAAGAGGCGTGCCCGGTGGACGCCATCGTGCTCACGCGCATCCATGAGTACCACATGGAAAACCGCGGCGAGAACATCATGAGCAAGGACAAGCTCCTGGCCGTCGGCGAGCGCTACGAAGCGATGATCTCGGCCGACAAGGCCGCAGACGCGAAGTACCGCTGAAGGTTCGGCAATGCTGCTTGTGCAGGGTCTGTTCTGGTTCTTCTCGGCGATCCTCGTGACCGCCGCGCTGACCGTTATCTTGTCCCGCAATCCGGTGCACTCGGCGCTCTCGCTCGTCCTGTGCTTCGTGACGAGCGCGGCCATCTGGTTGCTCATCGAGGCGGAGTTCCTCGCGGTCGTGCTGGTGCTCGTCTACGTCGGCGCGGTGATGGTGTTGTTCCTGTTCGTCGTCATGATGCTGGACATCAATGTCGAGTCGCTGCGTAGCGGGTTCACGAAGTACGCCTGGCTCGGCTGGATCACTGCGGCTGTCGTCGTGGTGGAGATCATCGGCGTCGTCACCGCCAGGAGCATGGGGATCGACGTCACCAAGGGCGCGGCACCCACGCCCGAGGGATACAGCAACACGACGGATCTCGGCGTCACGCTCTACACGAAGTACGCGTATCCGTTCGAGCTCGCAGCCGTGCTGCTGCTGGTCGCCATCGTTGCGGCCATCGCGCTCACGATGCGCAAGCGCCCGAATCTCAAGGTACAGGACGTGGTGGCCCAGACGGCCGTGCGCGCCAGGGACCGCGTCCGCGTCATCAAGATGGATCCGGTGAAGGACGAGCCCGCCGCGGCGGAAGCGTCATCCTCCAACACGGAGAAGAGCGCATGATCCCGCTCGGCTACCTCCTGGGACTGTCCGGCGTCCTGTTCGCCATTTCGGTGGCGGGGATATTCCTCAACCGGAAGAACGTCATCCTGCTGCTCATGTGCGTCGAGCTGCTGTTGCTCGCCGCGAACATCAACTTCGTCGCGTTCTCCCGGTACCTGGGGGACATCAGCGGGCAGGTGTTCGTGTTCTTCGTCCTCACGGTCGCCGCGGCCGAGTCGGCCATCGGCCTCGCCATCCTCGTCGTGCTGTTCCGCGAACGCCGGAGCATCAACGTCGAGGACCTGAATACGATGAAAGGCTGACGCGGGCATGAATCCCACTCTGCTGCTCGCCATTCCGCTGCTTCCGTTGCTGGCGGCGATTATCGCGGGTCTCTTCGGCAAGGTTGTCGGGCGCGCCGGCGCCCATAGTGTCACGATCGGCGGTGTCGCCATCTCGACGGTGCTGTCGATCATCGTCCTGAAGCAGGTGTACTTCGACGGCGTGCCGACGTACGACGCGCCCGTCTACACCTGGATGGTCAGCGACGGCATCACGTTCCAGGTCGGCTTCCTCGTGGACCGGCTCACCGCGCTCATGATGACGGTGGTCACGTTCGTGTCGCTCTGCGTGCACGTCTACACCATCGGCTACATGAAGGACGACCCGGGCTACCAGCGCTTCTTCAGCTACATCTCGCTGTTCACGTTCTCCATGCTCATGCTGGTGATGTCGAACAACTTCATGCAGCTGTTCTTCGGCTGGGAAGCGGTGGGCGTGGTCTCGTACCTGCTGATCGGCTTCTGGTACACGCGGCCGAGCGCCATCTTCGCGAACATGAAGGCGTTCCTCGTGAACCGCGTGGGCGACTTCGGGTTCGTGCTCGGCATCGCCGGCATCGTCTATTTCACGAACTCGCTGGATTACTCCGACGCGTTCGCGGCCGCGCCGCGCATCGCCCAGGAGACGTTCCACCTCTCGCACAGCTGGGCGGTTCCTGCGATCACGCTCATCTGCATCGGGCTCTTCATCGGCGCGATGGGCAAGAGCGCGCAGTTCCCGCTGCACGTCTGGCTGCCGGATTCGATGGAAGGCCCCACGCCCATCTCCGCTCTGATCCACGCCGCCACGATGGTGACCGCGGGCATCTTCATGGTCGCGCGCATGTCGCCCATCTTCGAGCAGTCGGAGCAGGCGCTGTCGTTCATCCTGATCATCGGCGGCACCACGGCGTTCTTCATGGGCGTGCTGGGCGTCGTGAACAACGACATCAAGCGCGTCGTCGCGTACTCCACGCTCTCGCAGCTCGGGTACATGACGGTGGCGCTCGGCGCTTCCGCGTATAGCGCCGCAATCTTCCACCTCATGACGCATGCGTTCTTCAAGGCGCTGCTGTTCCTTGCCGCGGGCTCCGTCATCATCGGCATGCACCACGAGCAGGACATGCGGAAGATGGGCGGGCTCGCGAAGTACATGCCGATCACCGCCATCACGTCGTGGATCGGAACGCTGGCGCTCGTGGGAACGCCGTTCTTCTCGGGGTTCTATTCGAAGGACGCCATCATCGAGGCGGTTGGCGAGTCTCATCGCTGGGCGGCTACGTACGCGTACTGGTGCGTGCTGCTCGGCGTGTTCGTGACCTCGCTGTACTCGTTCAGGCTCCTGTTCATGACGTTCCACGGGCCGGAGCGGTTCCGGCATGCGCATGGGCACGGACATGCCAGTGAGGCGGCCGCGGTCGATAACACCCATCACGGTGAGCACGCCGCTGCTCACGCGGGCCATGCCGCTCATGACGCGCACGGCTCGCATGCGAAGCACGTCGCGCCGGATCACCACGATGCGCATCACGGCGAGCCGCACGAAAGCCCGGCCGTCGTGACGGTGCCGCTGATCCTCCTGGCGATCCCGTCGGTGGTCATCGGATTCATCACGATCGGCCCGCTGCTGTTCGGCGACTTCTTCGGCGACGCCATTCGCGTGCTGGAGCAGAACGACGTGATGAAGGAAATCGGCGAGCACTCGTGGCACGGCCCGGTGGCGTTCGCGCTCCACGGCTTCACCACGCCTCCGCTGTATCTGATGCTCGCGGGGCTCGTGACGGCGTGGGTGTTCTTCTACTGGAAGCCTTCGCTCGCCAACTCTGCAGCTCGGACGTTCGGCTGGCTGCGCACGATCCTGATCAACAAGTACTACTTCGACTGGATCAACGAGAACATCATCGCCGCCGCCAGCCGCCTGCTCGGTCGCAGTCTCTGGCGCGGTGGCGACATGGCCATCATCGACGGCGGGCTCGTGAACGGCACGGCGAAGAGCGTCGGCTACTTCGGCAGCAAGCTTCGCGCGGTGCAGAGCGGTTATCTCTATTCGTATGCCTTCTGGATGATCATCGGTCTCGCGGTGCTCCTCGGATGGTTCCTCTGGCGCGCGTTCGAGCTCTGAAGGGTCCGGGATACAAATAATGAATTCGGGTCTTCTCTCCCTTCTGATCTGGCTGCCCATCGTGGCTGGCGTGGTGGTCCTCTTCCTCGGGGACCGGCGTATCGTCACGGGCAAGTGGGTGGCGCTCGTCGCATCGATCGTCACGTTCGTGGCGTCGTTGCCGCTCCTCAGCGGGTTCGATTCGTCGACCGCGGCTTTCCAGTTCGTCGAGAAGCTGCCGTGGATTCCGGCATGGCAGTCGTACTACGCGCTCGGCATCGACGGCATCTCGTTGCCGCTCATCATCCTCACGACGCTGATCACCATCCCGGTGGTCATCGCCGGATGGACCGTCATCGAGAAGCGTCCCGCGCAGTACTTCGCCGCCTTCCTCATCATGGAAGGCCTCATGGTCGGCGTGTTCAGCGCGACGGACGCGCTGCTGTTCTACTTCTTCTGGGAAGCCATGCTGATCCCGATGTTCCTCATCATCGGCATCTGGGGCGGCCCGAACCGCGTCTACGCGACGATCAAGTTCTTCCTGTACACGTTCTTCGGCTCCGTCTTCATGCTGGCGGCGCTCATCTACATGTACGTGAAAGCAGGGGACTACTCGATCGCCAGCTTCCAGGCGTTGCCGCTTTCGCTGGTCGAGCAGCGCTGGATCTTCATCGCGTTCCTGCTCGCCTTCGCCGTGAAGGTGCCGATGTGGCCGGTGCACACGTGGTTGCCGGACGCGCACGTGGAAGCGCCCACCGGTGGCTCGGTGATCCTGGCGGCCATCATGCTGAAGATGGGCGGCTACGGCTTCCTGCGCTTCAGCCTGCCGATCGCGCCGGACGCCAGCCGCGAGCTGGACATGCTGATGATCGCGCTCTCGCTCGTCGCGGTCGTGTACATCGGCTTCGTCGCGCTCGTCCAGCAGGACATGAAGAAGCTCATCGCGTATTCGTCCATCGCGCACATGGGCTTCGTCACGCTGGGCGCGTTCATCGCCTACGACATTTTCCAGAACACGGGCAGCATGACGGGCGCGGTGCTCGGCATGCAGGGCGCGATGATCCAGATGGTGTCGCACGGCCTCGTGTCGGGCGCGCTGTTCCTTTGCGTTGGCGTGATGTATGACCGCGTGCACAGTCGTGAGATCTCCGCCTACGGCGGTGTCATCAACACGATGCCGAAGTTCGCGGTGTTCATGGTGCTGTTCGCCCTGGCGAACACGGGCCTGCCCGGCACGTCCGGATTCGTCGGAGAGTTCGTCGTCATCCTGGCGAGCTTCAAGGCGAACTTCTGGTACGCGTTCCTCGCCGCCGTGACGCTGATCCTCGGCGCGGCGTACACGCTGTGGCTCGTCAAGCGCGTGATCTTCGGCCCGGTAGCCAACGATCACGTGGCGCACATGCAGGACGTCAACAGCCGCGAATTCATCATCCTGTTCGTGCTCGCGATCGGCGTGCTGGCCCTGGGACTGTGGCCGCAGCCGCTCGTGCAGATCATGGAAGTGTCGCTGCAGCACCTGGTCGACCAGGCTGTGGCAACCAAAGTGCCGCTCTGAGCTCCACCATGCCGCAAACCGATTTCCAGCCCGCGCATCTCATCCTGGCCCTGCCGGAGCTTTACCTCACGGTAATGGTCTGCGTCGTGTTGCTGGTGGACGTTTTCGCCGGGCCGAAGAACCGCGGCCTGTCCGCGACGTTCACGCAGTTCACGCTGGTGCTTGGCGCCGCGCTCACGGCGTTCTTTTCGCGTCCCGCGGAGCGTACCGTCATATTCGACGGGCTCTACATCGCGGACGAGCTGTCGTGGGTGCTGAAGCTCGCGGCGTTCCTCTTCGTCGCGTTCGCGCTCCTGTACTCGCGCACGTACCTTGAGCGCCGGGGCATCCTGAAGGGCGAGTACTTCGTGCTCGCGCTCACGGCTCTTCTCGGCGTGTTCGTGCTTGCCTCGGCGGGCAGCCTGCTCACCGTGTACGTGGGTGTCGAGCTGCTGGCGCTGTCGGTGTACGCGATGGTCGCCTTCGACCGCGAAAATGGCGTCGCCGCCGAGTCCGCCATGAAGTACTTCGTGCTCGGTGCGATTGCATCGGGCGCGCTGCTGTATGGCATGTCGATGCTGTACGGCATGACGGGCACGCTTTCCCTGGAGCAGCTGGCTGCCTCGCTGACTGGCGAACCGGACCTCGGCGTCGTGCTGGGTCTGGTGTTCGTCGTGGTGGCCGTCGCCTTCAAGCTCGGTGCCGTGCCCTTCCACATGTGGCTGCCGGACGTGTACCACGGTGCCCCCACGAGCGTGACGCTCTTCATCGGTACTGCGCCGAAGCTCGCGTACTTCGCGCTGGCGTTCCGGCTGCTCGGGCAGGGCCTGCAGGGCGTGGCGGAAGACTGGACGCAGATGCTGTCGGCCCTCGCGGTCCTGACGCTCATCGTCGGGAATCTCGTGGCGCTCGCGCAGACGAACATCAAGCGCCTGCTCGCTTATTCCACCATCGCGAACGTCGGCTTCATCGTGCTGGGCTTCGTCACGGGCACGCCTGGTGGCTACAGCGCTGCGCTGTACTACACGCTGGTGTACGTGCTCACTGCGCTCGGCTCGTTCGGCGTCGTGCTCCTCGTCAGCCGCAAGGGGTTCGAGGCGGAGCAGCTGGACGACTACAAAGGCCTTCACGCGCGCGATCCGCTGCTCGCCTTCATCATGATGGTGCTGATGTTCTCCACCGCGGGCGTCCCGCCGTTCGTGGGGTTCTGGGCGAAGCTGCGCATCCTGCAGGAGCTGTGGATCACGGATCACCTGTGGCTCGTGCTCATCGGCGTGACGGTGTCCGTCATCGGCGCTTTCTATTACCTGCGCGTCGTGAAGCTCATGTACTTCGATGCGCCTGCGGAGCAGCCGGGGACGGATCGGCAGACGGGCGTTCGGCTGGCGCTGGGACTCAACGCGGCCGCCGTGGTCATCCTCGGTATCCTGCCGAGCCCGCTGCTGGATTTGTGCGCTAGCCTGATCCGCTAAGCCTGCCGGGCTGTGGCAGGCCGGCGCCCCGCACAGAGCCGGGCGCGCAGGAGCACGCGCGTTTTCACGAGGAGGCGGACTCGTATGGCCAGCACACACATCGCAGGGTACGACGCGGACAGCGTCACCATCCGCGGCAAGGACCTTGTCGCGGACCTCATGGGCAAGGTGAGCTTCACGGAGCTCATGCTCCTGCAGCTCACCGGCAATGCGCCCAGCAAGTCGCAAGTCACCATTCTCGACGCCGTTCTGGTCACGATCATGGAGCACGGGCTCGTGCCGTCCGCCATCGTCACCAGGCTCACGCATTACGGCGCGCCTGAGTCCGTACAGGGCGCGATCGTCGCCGGGTTGCTCGGAGTAGGGGACCGCTTCGCCGGCACCGCCAGCGAGTGCGCACGGCTTCTGGAGCAGATCGTTCAGGCTCCGGAGGCGGAACGCGAGGCTGTCGCCACGAAGCTCGTGCGGGAGTACCGCGAGCGCAAGCGACCGATCCCGGGCTTCGGGCATCCGGTGCATCGGGAAGAGGATCCGCGCTCGAAGCGTCTGGTCGAGATCGTGAAAGCGGCGGGCGCGAAGGGCGATTACGTGGCCGCGCTGGAAGCGCTCGAAAAGGCCGTGTTCACCGTGATCGGCAAGCGCATCGTTACCAACGTGAGCGCTGCTATTGCCGTGGCGCTGTGTGAAGCGGGCGTGCCGGCGAAAGCGGCGCGCGGCACGGTGCTCACCGCACGCTGTGCCGGCCTCGCGGGCCATCTGTACGAGGAGTCCGAGTCTCCGACCGGCGAAGCCATGTGGAACGCCGTGACCGGCGCGGTCCCGTACGAGCGCTGATCAGAACCCGCGCCTCGCCGGCAGTACGCACACGCCTCACTGGCAGTACGCACACGCCTCACTGGCAGGACGCACACGCCGCACTGGCGGGGCACACGCGCTTCACTGGCGGGGCACACGCGCCTTACTGGCAGGGCGCACACGCCGCACTAGCCAGACACACACGCCGCACTGGCGGGCAGCGAGTTTCGCGAGGCGCTCTCAGAATCCGACGGGATTCTTCGTGTAGTCCGGCGGAATCACGAACAGCGATTTGTCCGGCTCCGAGCGTTCGATCTGCTCCAGCCGGTACGTCGACTCCCCGATCGACGGGTCGCTGGTCGTGCTCGACACCACGACTCCGAGGTCCGGGCTGAACCACTGGTCCGTGCGGACCGTGACGGCCTGATCGTTACCCATCTGGCCCGGCGGAATCGTGAACTCCAGGCGGCTGCCCTTCACCTTGAGCCCCGAGACATTCCGCTCGCCGATGGAGACGGGCTTCGCGCCCTTCATCGCGGCCGCGTTGCACATGGGAACGCCGCCGTCCGGCGAGACGACCACCGCGTCGAGGTTCTCGCCTGCCGCGGGAGTGCCCGCGTCCGCACTGCTGCCCATCGGCTCGACCGCGTTCAGCCGCGATCCGCCCCGAATGCCAGGACCTCCGATGCCGGGTGCGCCGCCTCCGCGTGAGCCCACCGAGGGCAGCCCGAGCCGGGGGCTGCGGCCCTGGGACGGCGCAAGTCCGGTGCGACCCTGCGACGGGCCCGCGCCTAACCCAAGCGCGCCGCCGCGAGCAGAGCCCAGGAAGATGGCGTTGCCCGCCCAGAGCGACCCGGAGTCCGTACCTTCCGGCGCGAGCTTGAACACATCCGCGCGTTTCTGCGCCGGATGGAGCACGTACCGGCGACCGGCCACCGGGTCCACGATCGTGATGATGCTCTGCGCTTCCTCCAGCTCGAAGGGCCCGATGGCGCCGAGCTGATACTCCGTGCGCTGCCGGCCCTCGCTGTCCCGGAAGTACTTCATGGTGTTCGTGCGGGTAATCCGGCTGCCGTCCGCCGCGGTGCTGACCACCTCTGTCGTGCCGACTCCGGAGTACGGTGCGCCTTTCAGAACCGCAGGCTGCGGCTCAAGGGGAACGGTCGCGGAGGTGGAGCACACCGGCTGCGGCGACGGGGAAGCGTTACCGCCGCCGAGCGCGAGCGACGCTGCTGGCGCAAGTCCCAGCGCAATCGAGACGGCCCCCGCCACAGCAAGACCTTGTGTTCTCTTTGACATAAAGGTTCTCCAGACTCGGGTCAGCGCTGCGTCACTCGTAAGGGACGACACGGCCGCGCTCCGCAGGCAGTACCTGCATGATCCGCATCGTGCCGTCGTTCGAGATGCGCACGTCCACCCAGTACTGTCGTTCTCCCTCTTCGTCGCCCGTGTTTTCCTGGCCAGTCCGCAACGTTGCGGAGGCCAGATTGGCTTTCACCCTGAACACGGCACCTTCGGCCGGATACAGCGAGACCTGCCCACCGTTGGCCAGCGTCGATACCGCAGCAGTCACCGGAACCACGGGAAACTGCTGGTCCGACGCGGCGTACGTGCTGCTCTCGGGCTGCGCGGCGCGCTGGCCGAGCGCGAGGAGCGCGATACCGCCCGTGATCACCGCGATGGAAGCCGCTGCCGCCACCCAGAGCCATGGCCGACGGAGGGGGTCGTGCGAGCGATGTTCCTCGGCCCACGCCGCGATGGACTGCTCCATGCGGCTGTCGAGAGCGGCGGAGAGCCGCTCGGCACGCAGGTTCTCCGCGTAGTCGTCGAGAAGGCGGGTGAGGCTTCTGTCGCTGGAATTCATAGCACGGCCAATCAGCGAGTCACTCGTGCGGCTCATGTGAGGGATCCTCGGCAGGAGAGGGAGAGCGCGGCTTCATCCACGCCCAGCTCTTCGCCGGCCAGGTCGGCATGGGAGGTTTCTTCGGGTTCGTCTTCGTCGATCGCCGCTTCCACGGGCTTCAGGCGGCTTGCGAGAAGCGCCCGTGCGCGGCTCAGCCGCGAACGGACCGTGCCGATCGGACAGCCGAGAATCGACGCCACGGTGGCGTAGGAGAGCTCCTCCAGGTCGCACAGCGCGATGACTTCGCGGTGGACCCGCGGCAGCTCGAACACCGCGGCGCGCACGCGCTCGATGTCCCGCACCCGATCGATCTCTTCGGCGCTGTCCTGCACGGTGGACGCCAGGAAAGCGTCTGAGAGCGCTGCGTCCGCATCCAGCGATTCTTCGCCCGGCGCGGCCAGCGGCGTGCCGACATCCCGCGCAGTGACGCGGGTGATGCGCGACATCCGATGCCGCGCGATGCCAAACAGGTAGCCGATCACGGAGCCGCGGGTGGGGTCGAACCGGGTCGGATGGCGCAGGACCTCTACGAAGGTGTCGTGTACGACGTCCTCGGCGGTCTGCCGGCAATTGCTCATCGCCAGGCCGAAGCGCAGCAGCGCCGCCCCATGGCGTTGATACAGCTCACGCGCCGCCGCTGCGTCCCCGCGACGCAGGCGGGCAACGAGCTCGGCGTCCTCGGCGGTCAGGGCGGTCATGAAGGGCGGCGTCCCTCGTCTTGGGTTCTGGTCGTACATTGCAACCGATGGGAACAAAAGTTCCAACGAAGTTCTGTCGTTTCGGCGACACGACGGCCTCATGCCGGCGACCGCCGGGCGATGCGGGAACGCGCGATTCGCTCTGAGCCGCCCAGGCGGGACATCCCGGGATCCGGGCCGCCTTGCGGGCAAGCTGACGCTGTTCGACCCGGGCCGGATCGTGTACAACGCCGCAGGGGCGCGCGAAGGCCCGCCCCTCCAAACAAGTCCATCCACCCACGTCGCCCAGGGGAACGCCATGGGTCTCGACAGGCCAGCGGAGCCAGGACGGCACAAGCTCAAGACCGGCGAATCCGGCACGGAGAAGGGATCCGGTGCAGCGGCGCCTCGTGAAACGAGGCGGCGGCGGAATCGTTCGGCTTCACCTTTCAGGACGAAGACCGATCCCCAATTGCCGGACACCGGCATGGCCGGGCCCGGGATGGGTGCGCTTCCGACGCTCTCGGAAGCCCACGCCTATTTCCTGAGCACCTTCGGCCCTCCGGCGAAGAGCGCGCCGGACCTCAACGTCTTCCTCACGCGGAAGATCATGCGCTTCGCGCGCCGGTGGCGGGCTATCGCGAACGAGCATCTCTCGGCCATCGGGCACACGCAGGCGAGGTGGGAGGCGCTTTACTGGATCGCCGTTTCCCGCGGCGAGGCCACCCAGCGCGAGCTCGCGGAGTGCGTCGGCATCGAGGAGCCCACGCTCGTGCGCATGCTCCATCGCCTGGAGCAGGAAGGGCTCGTGGAGCGCCGGGCGTCGCAGGCGGATCGCCGGACCAAGACGATCGTCCTCACCAAGGCGGCGGAGCCACACCTGAAGGCGATGAGCAACGTCATCGACGAGCTGCGCGAGGACGTGCTGAAGAACATCCAGCCGGAAGAGATCGCGATGTGCGTGTCGGTGCTCGACAGGATGCTTGAGCGCCTCGAGCGGCCGTAGCCGGACGTATCTCGTCGTTCGCGCCCCAAATCCCGGTTGCGCTCCGGTCGAAAGCCCTGACAATCGCGCGCCATGAATGACGTCAGGGCTCAGGCCTCGCGAGTGCTTCGCGATGTCTTCGGATATTCCGCGTTCCGCGGAAACCAGGAGGAAATCGTCGGGCACGTCGCGGGAGGCGGGGATGCGCTCGTGCTCATGCCCACAGGCGGAGGCAAGTCCCTCTGCTACCAGATTCCCGCGCTCGTAAGGGAAGGCGTTGGCGTCGTCGTTTCGCCGCTCATCGCGCTGATGCAGGATCAGGTCGCAGCGTTGCGCGAAGCCGGCGTGCGCGCGGAGTTCCTGAACTCATCGCTCGCGTGGCCCGAGCAGCAGGCGGTAGAGCGGAAGGTGCGCGCCGGGCAGGTGGACCTGCTGTACGTTGCACCCGAGCGGCTGCTGAACGACAGCTGCCTCGCGTTGCTGGACGAAACGAAGCTCGCGCTCTTCGCCATCGACGAGGCGCACTGCGTCTCGCAGTGGGGGCACGATTTCCGGCCGGTCTACATGCAGCTCTCGCTGCTCGCCACGCGATATCCCGGCGTGCCACGCATAGCGCTCACCGCGACAGCGGACGCCACCACGCGTCAGGAAATTCTCACGCGGTTGAAGCTCAACGACGCGCGCACGTTCATCTCCAGCTTCGACCGGCCGAACATCCGGTATCGCATCGCCGAGCGGGACAATCCCCGCAAGCAGCTGCTGCAGTTTATTCAGGAGGAGCACGCGGGCGACTCGGGCATCGTGTACTGCTTCTCGCGGAAGTCGGTGGACGAAACTGCGGAGTTCCTCGTCAAGAACGGGATCAACGCGCTGCCGTACCACGCGGACAAGGAGCACGAGACGCGCGGCGAGCATCTCAGCCGCTTCGTGCGCGAGGACGGGATCGTGATGGTCGCGACCATCGCTTTCGGCATGGGCATCAACAAGCCGGACGTGCGTTTCGTCGCGCACGTGGATCTGCCGAAGAGCATCGAGGCGTATTACCAGGAGACCGGCCGTGCCGGTCGCGACGGGCTTCCCGCGGATGCGTGGATGATCTACGGGCTTGCGGACGTCGTTCAGCAGCGGCGGCTGATCGATCAATCCCCGTCGGGCGAGGAGCACAAGCGCATCTCGGGAGCGAAGCTCGATGCGCTTCTGGGTCTTTGCGAGACGGTGGAATGCCGGCGAGTGCGCCTGCTGGACTACTTCGGTGAGGCGAGCACGCCTTGCGGGAACTGCGACAACTGCCTCACGCCGCCGGAAGAGTGGGATGCCACCGAAGCAGCGCGAAAGCTCATGTCCTGCATCTACCGGTGCGAGAAGGCGAGCGGCTTCGGCTTCGGCGCTCAGCAGATCATAGACGTGCTCACGGGCCAGCGGACGCCGAAAGTCGAGCAGTTCGGGCACGATCGCGTGAGCACGTTCGGCATCGGCCGAGAGCTGTCGGCGGTTCAGTGGCGAGCGATCGTGCGCCAGCTCGTCGCGATGAAACTGCTCCGGGTGGACTACGACCGCTTCAATGTCCTGCGGCTCACGCAGGCTTGCCGGGATGTCCTGACAGGTTCCCGGGTCTTGAGGTTGCGCAAGCCGTCCGAGCGCGTGCCGACGAAGCGCAAGGCCCGCAGGGGGCAGCCGGTGGCGTACAACGAAGGGACCGCTGCGGGGGCGGGCAACGGTGGCGCCGGCAATGGCGCCGCCGCCAACGAAACTGTGTTCCAGGCCTTGCGCGAATGGCGAAAGGTCGTGGCTCGCGAGCACGGCGTTCCGGCGTACACGATCTTCCACGACAGCACTCTGCTTGAGATCGCGCGCGTGCTGCCGGGCTCGCTGGACGATTTGCGAGGCATCTCCGGAGTGGGGGCCACCAAACTCGAGCGATACGGAGCGCCGCTGCTGGAGATCGTTCGAGGGCTGGCAGAGCCCTGACGCGGCCCTGTTCCGCATCCGCCGCATGCCTCGCGGCACCATCACCGTCCGATACCTTTGGGCTCCCCGCCGCGTGCCCCCTCGCTGCAACATCCCGCCGGGACCTGCTGCGTCAATGTAAACGGGCAAATCCCGTGCAATTTAGCGCGAACGGCTCTGGCGCGCGGCCGTAGCCGCATTTACTCTGGCGCGCATGAAACGGGTCAGGAAAGGGGGGCTCCGGAGCGCGCCGACCACGATTCGGGATGTGGCGAGCGAGCTTGGTATGTCCGTGGCCACGGTTTCCCGTGCGTTGTCGCAGCCCGAGCTCCTGCGGCCTGAAACCCGGGAGCGGGTTCTCTCCGTCGTCGCGAAGCTCGGATACCGGCCGAACGTGCTGGCCCGCAGCCTGCGCCGGGGGCAGACGCACGCCATCGTGCTGGTCGTCCCGAAGTTGAGCCCGTTTTTCCTTGAGATTTACGCCGGAGCGGAGGAGGCGGCACAGACCGCTGGTCTGGCCGTGCTCCTCGGCAACAGCGACGGAAAGCCGGAGCGCGAGGAAGCATATTTCGATCAGGTGGTCAGCGGGCGTGCGGACGGAATCATCCTGCTCACCGGCGTCGTGCCGCCTGCGTATGCCGGCGGCAAGCGCGCCTTGCCGCCGATGGTGTCGGTGCTGGAGCGCGTGCAGGGAGCGGAGGCGCCAGTCGTGCGCATCGATCATCGAAGCGCCAGCGCGGAAGTCACGAAGCATCTCATCGACCTCGGCCACCGGCGAATCGCGCACATCGCGGGGACGCCGAATGCGGCCAGCTCCGCGCACCGGATCGGCGGGTACAAGGATGCGCTGGCGGCAGCGGGCATTCCGTTCGACGCGGAGCTGGTCGTCGAAGGCGACTTCAGCATGCAGTCCGGCGCGGACGCGATGGAGCGACTGCTGCAACTCGAAGACCCGCCGACTGGTGTCTTCGCCGGCAATGACGAGATGGCGTTCGGCGCAGTGAAGACCGCTCGCTCGCACGGCCTGTCCGTGCCAGAGGATCTCTCGATGGTCGGCTTCGACGACCAGACGACCGCAGCGTTCTACAACCCGCCGCTCACCACTATCCACACGCCGTGCCGGGAACTCGGGCGACGCTCCACTCAGGAGCTCGTCGAGCAGATCGCCGGTCGCGAAGTGACGGAGGAGGTCGTTCTGCCGACGAAGCTGGTCGTGCGTGACAGTACGGCGCCGCCACGCGCGGGAGCGGTGGGCGCGCTTGGGTCGGGCGCACGCAAAGCAATGAAGAGCGGCCGCGCGCGGGGTTGACACGCGCTGTGCCAAAACTACCGTGCTGCAGACGGTTTTAGCGGCGAGACAAAGGGGGCGACTCATCGTCGGGGATACCGGCGACGAGTAAAGCTTGGAAGAAACACAGACCGCCCGGACTGCCGTCCATAGAGCCCAGGGCGAAGTCGTCCTGGATGCCGCCGAGCGCGCCTGGCCGCCTGCCATGCAGGCCTGGACCGCAGCTTTCCTGCTCGCATGCGCGAACGCGCTGGCGTTTGTGGATCGCACGGTACTCGCGCTTCTCGTCGAGCCGATCAAGGCCGACCTTGGGATTTCAGACACGCTGATCAGCCTGCTCACGGGCATCAGCTTCGCCATCTTCTATGTCGCGGTCGGGTTGCCGGTGGCGCGACTCGCGGATGCGGGCAATCGCCGCAACATCGTCGCCGCTGCGGTGCTCGTGTGGAGCACGATGACGGCGGCGTGCGGTCTCGCCTGGAACTACATCACGCTGCTCGCAGCACGCGCAGGCACGGGGGCGGGTGAGGGCGCGCTGAGCCCGGCCGCTCAATCGATGCTTGCCGACTACTTCCCGAGGGACCGACTGCCTGTTGCCCTCGGACTTTTCGCCATGGGCATCTACGTCGGCAACGGCGTGGCGCTCATGGTCGGAGGTGCGCTGACGGGAGCTGTGACGTCGCTTGGCCCGGTGACAGTGCCGCTGATTGGTGAAGTGCGGCCATGGCAGCTCGTGTTCTTCTGGGCGGGAGCGCCGGGCCTCGTGCTGGCGTTGCTGCTGATGGCTGTCCGCGAGCCGGTGCGACGCGGGCTCGACGGACGGGAACATACGACCATGCCGTTCGCGCAGGTGTCGCGCGTGTTCATGGAGAAGCGCGTCGCTTACCTCACCCTTATCGGCGCGTTCGTGCTGTTCGTAATGCACGGACACGGGAGCGGCACATGGATACCGACGTTCTTCGGACGCCGGTTCGGCTGGGAGCCAGAACGCATTGGAGCAGCGTATGGCGCGATTGTGCTCGTCTTCGGCACTTCCGGTGCTCTGCTGGGTGGGGTTGTTGCGCAGTATCTGCGGCGGCGCCATCCCCAGGCGAATGTGCTCACGTGCATCGCGGGGTGCGCACTCGCCACGCCTTTCGCCTTGTTCTTCCCGCTGGCGCCGACGCCCGAGCTCTCACTCGTGCTGCTTGCCGGGCTGAATCTCTTTGCGGGATTTCCGTTCGCGGGAGGCTACTCGGCTATTCAGGAGATCACGCCCAACCGGATGCGTGCGCAGGCGGTTGCGGCGCTGCTCTTCTGCGTCAACCTCATGGGGGGCGGGTTCGGGCCTACCCTCGTCGCGCTGCTTACGGATTTTCTGTTTCAGGACGCGCAGGCGTTGCCGCATGCGCTGTCGCTTTCCGCCGCCCTGACGCTGCCGGTGGCCGTGGTGTTGCTGATTGTCCTGATGCGCTGGCTGCGAGCTCGCTGATCGAGAGGCCCTCAATCGCCGGGCGGCTCGGAACAGGATCCAGAGAAGAGGATCGCAATTGCGTGAAGCTGCGCGTGTCGCGAGCGGCCGGCCGCCGCGCATCAGGGCTCTTGTCTGAGCCGCCCGGCGATTGAGGGCTTCCCTGTCCACCCCTGCTGCACCCTCACGCCGTTAATATCGCTCCATCGCTCACAAGGATCGGCCGTCACATGACCCGCGCGCTTCTCCTCGCCGTCTTGTCCGCCTTATCCATGGTCGGCTGCGGTCAGCCGAATTACCGCGTTGTCGGCGCGGGCGGCGAAGCCGCCGTCGGAAGGGCGGGAGCGCCCGCACCCCTCATGGCCCAACAGGCCAACGACACGCAGTCGTTCAGCCGGCCGCGCAGCGAAACCCTCGCCTACGAGCACCACATCTTCGTCGAAGTGAGCAAGGAAGTGCTGCCGGCCCGCATGCAGGAGATCCAGACCGCCTGCACCTCCAACAAGGATCTCGCGTGCTCGATGCTGGACTACTCCATCCGCAACGACGACAACGTTCCGAGCGGCACCGTTCGCATGCGCCTCGCGCCGTCCGGCGTCGAGCCGATGATCGCCATCGCCGCGAAGGGCGGTGAGATCGCTTCCCGCAACACGCATGCGGAGGACCTCGCGGAACCCATCGCCGATACCGACCGGCAGCTCGCCTTGCTCACCACGCACCGTGACAGGCTCGCCGAGTTCATGAAGAACCGGGACATCAAGGTGGAGCAGCTCATCACCGTCTCGAAGGAGCTGGCATCGACGCAGTCGCAGATCGATGCGCTCGGCACGCAGCGCGCGAACCTCCGCCGCCGCGTCGACACCGAGCTGCTGACGATCGACCTGGCCTTGCCGAGGCACGCGTCGGCGGCGGAACAAAGCCCGATAATCGATGCTTTCCGCTCCTTCGGCGCCGACTTCCGGCAGGCCGTCGCAACCGTGATCCGCTTCGTCGCGGTGCTGATCCCGTGGCTCGTCGTGATCGTCCCTGGTCTCTTTTTCGTACGGTTGCTGTGGCGATGGATCGGGCGCTGGCTTGGCCGTCGCGAGCTGCGGGGAGCGTCGTCGTAGGGAGCATTCCCGCGTGAGCATTCGATCCAGATCCCGCAGTCCCTGCCATTCTTGAGCCAACCGGCTCCTGACTTACGCGTGACTCCTGCAGGCGGGCAGACCGGTCGCTTTCCGCGACCCGCCCGAATATTGGCCTGAAGAAAAGGAGAGCGCTCATGTCAAAGCCCGATGCCCATGTCCATGAACCGTCCCGGCCTCATCCGCGAGTCCTTCCCTGGCTCGTGATCATCCTGTCGTTGCTCGGCAGCTCGTTCGCCATTGGAGCGGATGCCGAGAGGTCGGCCGACAATGCAGCAAATGCCGAGAGGTCGGCGAGCACACTCAGTCAGGCCGGCGGCGCGTGCGCCGGGCTGCCGGGTCACTCGCAGCTTCAATCCGCGCTGGTTGCTGCACGCTCGCAAGCCAATGGTGGATTCAATCTCGACATGTGGGCGAGTGTCGTTAATCGCGACGGAGTCGTGTGCGCGGTAGCCTTCACCGGCAGCAACCGCGGGGACCAGTGGCCCGGCAGTCGCGTGATCTCGGCGCAGAAGGCGAACACCGCGAATGCGTTCAGCCTGCCGGGACTTGCGCTTTCCACCGCGAACCTCTGGGCGCCCGTTCAGCCCGGCGGGTCGCTTTACGGTCTCCAGCACAGCAATCCCGTGAGCACCGAGGTCGCGTATCGCGGACCGTCGTCGAACTTCGGGCAGCCGAACGATCCCATGGTCGGGCAGCGCATCGGCGGGGTGAACGTGTTCGGCGGAGGCCTTGCGCTGTACAACTCGAAGAAGCAGCTCATCGGCGCCGTCGGAGTGAGCGGCGATACGTCCTGCGCGGATCACAACATCGCGTGGCGAACGCGGAACCTCCTGCGGCTGGACTGGGTGCCGGCAGGTGTGGGCGTGCGAGGCGACGACAATGTCAACTACGAGGGCCTCGTTTCGCAGGGCAGCCTGCAGGCCGACTTCTCGCATCCGATCTGCAAGATTGCCGGTGAAGACAACGTGTCGGGGATCAGCGCGAATCTTCCGCCCGTCCGCAAGTAGGTGAGGTGATACGGCCTGCATGAGGCAGGCCGTATTCGGGGACGTGAAGGCGGGGATCCGGGGCCGCTGAGCGGTAGGGATCGTGACCGCTCGTCCGCAGCGGTAAAGGCCGGAGCTATAGTCCGGCGATGCTGAAACGAAGTGTCTTTTTCCTGCTCGCCGCGATGATCGTTGCGGCTCCTTTCACCCACGCGCAGAGCTCCACCACGGCGGGACTCGAAGCCGAGGTCGCGGCACTCCAGCGCGACGCCACGATGCTCAGGGACCTGAACGACATCAAACGCCTGCAGCGGATCTACGGCTACTACCTCGATCGTTCGGACTGGGACAACGTCGTCGACCTTCTCACGGACGACGCGACGGCCGAGTACGCGAGCAGCGGCGTGTACGTCGGCAAGGCGAGCATCAAGCGCCTCCTGTACGCCATCGGGTACGACAGGGCGGGGTTGCCGAAGGGGCTGCTTCGCGAGCACATGCAGTTCCAGCCTGTCGTGCATCTGTCGCCGGACGGCATGACCGCGAAGGGGCGCTGGCGCGTGTTCGCGCTGCTAGGGCAGTACGGCGAGTATGCGCGGTGGCAGGCTGGTCCTTATGAAAACGAGTACCGGAAAGAAGGCGGCGTCTGGAAGATCAGCAAGATTCGCTGGTACGAGACGTTCACCGTGCCGTTCGAGGGTGGATGGAAGACGCAGCTGACGCGCGCCAACCTCGGCGACCGGAAGATGCCGCCGCCGGATCGTCCGTCGACTTCGAAGGACGAGCCGTGGCCGAAGATCTCGCTTCCGCCGTATCACTACAGCGCCGCGCAGATTGGGAAGCCTTGCTGCGATGATGCGGGCGGCGGCGTTCGGAGCGATGCTCCGCGTGGCGATCTGGCGTCGGCGCTTTCGAAGCTCCGCGAGGACGTGCAGCGGCTGGAGGATGAGCGCGATATCGAGATCCTTCAGCGGACGTACGGCTACTACGTCGACAAGAATCTCTGGACGCAGGCGGCGGACCTCTTCGCCGAAGATGGAACACTGGAGATCGGCGGGCGTGGCGTGTTCGTCGGTCGCAAGCGCGTGCTGCAGTATCTGCAGTGGCTCGGCGAGCCGGTGAACGGGAGGCTCTACGATCACACGCAGCTTCAGCCGGTGGTGCATGTGTCGTCGGACGGCACGACTGCGAAAGGTCGGTGGCGTGCGCTGGTGTTCGGTGGAGATCTGAACCGAAGCAGCATTTTCGGGGACGTGATCTACGAGAACGAATACCGGAAAGAGGGTGGCAAGTGGAAGATCGCGAAGCTGCACGCGTGGTTCATCATGTACACGATGCTCGATCGTGGCGGCTGGGCGAAGCACACGATTCCGAACACGCGGCCGGAGAAGACGCTTCCGCCGGATCGTCCGCCGACACGTGTGTATGACATGTATCCGGGCGAGCTCACTGCGCCGAATCACTTCGATAATCCTGTCACGGCGCGGGCGGGTGTCACGGGGCGGACCGGTGGCGGCGAAACGGCGACGCGGAGTACGCCGGAGGCTGCTCGTTCCGCCAAGGTGAGCGCGGAGGAGGCTCGGAAGGAACTCGCCACGCTGAGGCAACGCGTCTCCGCTCTCGCGGATGTGCAGGCGATCGAGAATCTGCAGAACGCGTACGGCTACTACATCGACAAGTGGCAGTGGGACAATGCGGCCAGTCTCTTTGCAGAGGACGCGACGTTGGAGGAAGGCCTGCGTGGCGTTTACGTGGGCCGCGCCCGCATCCGGCAGAGCCTTGAGGAGTACGGTCCGCAAGGGCTGCATCAAGGCGAAGTCAACGATCGCATTCAGTACCAGCCGGTGATTCACGTTTCGGCGGACGGTCGGCGGGCGAAGGCTCGCGTGCGGCAGATGGATGTGCTCGGCACATACGGGAGCGATGCGCGAATTGGCGGTGGCGTGCAGGAGAACGAGTACGTGAAGGTGAATGGCGTCTGGAAGATCGCCAGGCTGCATCTCTACACGACGTTTCTCAGCGACCTGGAAAAGGGCTGGTCGCATGGCGCGCTGCCGGCGCCGGGTCGAAGCGAGAAATTCCCGCCGGACCGGCCGCCGACGGAAGTGTACGAGCCGTTTCCCACTTTCCATGTTCCGGCCTTTCACTACGAGAATCCGGTTACCGGCAGGTCGCCGATTGAGAAGGGAGCACGACCATGATGAGTATCAGGCGGTGGTGGCTCGCCGCGGTTGTTCTGTTGCTGCCTGGGATCGGGCTGGCGCACGTCACCGTCTGGCCGCGGGAGTCGAAGGCGGGCGCGTATGAGAAGTACGTCGTGCGCGTACCGACGGAGGGCAAGGTGGCCACGCAGTCGGTGGAGCTGCGCGTGCCGGAGGGGGTCACCATCGTTTCGATGGGGGCGCCGGCGGGGTTCTCCTACGAGCTGAAGCGCACAGGGGACAAGGTCACGGCGATTGTCTGGTCCATGAATATCGCGCCCGGCGAGTTTGCGGAGTTCGCGTTCATGGCGCGCAATCCGTCGACGGGTGGGCCGCTCGCGTGGCATGCGATTCAGCGGTTCGTGGATGGCACGTCGACGGAGTGGACTGGTGCCGCGGGGACGCGGCATCCGGCGTCGGTCACGCAGATTGCGGCAGGGGCGTCGGAGCACGCGCACTGAGAGCGCAGTGGCTTGGCGTATTCGGAAATTTCTGGCGTGCTGTCGGGCCTGCACAGGTTATGCGAGCGAGGGCACAGGTTCGGGTTCGGCACGACGCGGAGCGGGCGAACCATCGGCTTGCCTTCGTGCGTTGGCTGGATTCCTCGAATCTGCACCGGGATGGTGGGGGAATCACGATTCCCCCGGATTATTTCCGGATTTTTGAGAGTTGGGCGGACTGGAATGGATGTCCGGGCGCCGGAGAGGCTGCAAATCGCCGTTTAGCGAGACTTCGGAGCGACATCTGGATGGGGAATCGCGATTCCCCTACCTGTTTTTCGGCGGACGATGTCTGGGGACGAAAAATTGCGGGGGAATTGCGATTCCCCCTCCGTCTGCGCCAGCAGTGCTCAGATGCGCTGCCAGAACCCAAGCTGTCGCAGCCGTATCGCGAGCCCGGTGACGCCAGACGCGGCGCCAGGCTCGCGAATCGCATGTTCTTCGGGCCGGTGTCAGATAGTCCCGTCCGACTCGGTGCCCGCTCAGGGCACGATCCATTGGCCGTCCCAGTGCTCCACCTCGTATCGGTTCGTCATCGGAAAGCCCGGCGGTCGTTTGCGCTCGAAGCGCGGGTCGAATTCAAGGCGCGTCGCGTAGCGCGGTTCGGTGGCGGAGAGCGTGCCCGCGGTCAGGCTGCCGTAGATTCGAAGGGTGGCGCGCGTTTTGCCGCGCGCGTACTCGTTGCGCACAGTGAAACTGCGGCGGGCGTAGATGGCGCCGTCGATGCTCAGGTCACCAGGGCCGGTCAGTTCCGGGCCGGCGATGTCGATGAACTTGTCGGACACGAGGCCCGTGTAGTCCTGCGCGTCGGGCACGAGCTTGGGGTTCGTGGCGTAGACGAGGTCGTCATCGACCCAGATTCGTTCTCGCGAGTACACGAGCACGGTTCCCTTCACGATACCGCGCACACGCAGCTCGACGTCGGGCCCACCGACGATGATTAGCGGACCTTCGCCGACGGGCCTGCGCGTTTCCGGAGCTCCGCTTTCCGTTCGCTGCCAGCCGTAGGTTCCGTCGGAGTAGAAGGCGATGCGTGCGTCGTGATCGAACGAATGGATGCGCGCGTCGCTCATCGCCGGATTCGAACCGAATTCGACGAACTGGCGCGGAAGATTGATGCGCCCGGCGTCCGCTTCGAAGCCGCCCTGGAATATTTCGGAGCGCGGCCTGAAGCGGCTCCACTGTCCCGTCGAGTAGTCGTGCGCGGCGGTGGTGACCTTGCCGTAGAAGCGGGGCGCGGTGCGCACGTAGCCGATCGTCAGCCTGGAGTTGCTGTGGAAGCGGCCGATGATCTCGTCGTCGTGCAGCTGTACGTTCGAGTCCCATTCGTCGACGAACTGCGTGAAATGCGAGAACGCGAGCCGCCGCAGGTTCATGCTTGTGCGCAGCTCGCGACCCTCTTCAACGGTTGAGATCTCGACCGTCGCGCCGTCGTATTCGGAGCTGTTGCCTGCGGGGCGGCGTTTGAGAACGGCTGTGTACTCGCGTCCATCCTGTTCCCAGAGGAGTTGCGACTCGGGGTCGTCCATATCCTTGAGGCCTTGCGCCCATCGCAACACTTTTTTCGCGATGTCGCGCTGCTGGTATTCGGGGATGGAGACGGCGAGTGTGGGCGGCGGAACGGCTGCGACGATGTCCGCAGCAGGTTCGGAGCGCTCGCTGAAGCCGCTGGTGGTCAGGATCTCTCCGGGATCGATGGATCCCGTGTCCGCGACGGCGATGTCGGTGGGGGTAGTGCTGCTCGGCTCGATGTCTGGCGAAGGAGGCGGCGGAGGAGGCGGTTCGGATTTCGCTGCTTCGCCTGCTGGATCGATTTCCGTCGGTTCATCGTCGACTGGTGCGGAGGCGGGCAGGAGCGAGGGGCCTGACTGGACCAGTTGCTCGGGCTGGGGAGGGCTCTCGTTCTCCTCGTCTGGCCCGTCGCTGAAGTCGACGGTGACCTGCAGAGTGGGGAACGAGTCGAAGTCCGCGAGGGCGTACCGGGTCGCCGAGCCGCCGACCAGCAGCAGAATCGCGTGCACGGCGATGGACAACGCCGCGGTAAACCGGATGGGATGATTTTCGAACTCTCGCGCCAGCTCGCCAGGCCACGCGCGGAGTGCCCGGGCATATCGGTCTGCGATGGAGACCCGCTCTCGCATCCCCTGGGCCCGAAGACGAGGTTCGGTTGCTCTTGAATCTAGACCGACTGGGGGAGAAAGCAAGCCCCGGGGGCGGGCGGCTCGGCCGTGGTGAGGCGGCTTGCCTGGGCGCGCCGGCCGAGTGGCACCGCCTCAGGTGGAGCCGACCGACCCGGGATTACCGCGCACCTTCAGCGCGCATAGGACAGTTGATCCGCGGTCAGGCCCTGTGCCGTGACCGGCGGACGATCTGGCGTCTGCCTCGTGCTCGCGCCCAGTTCGGCAAACAGCTTCTTGGTTCCGAGCCCACTCAGTCGGAAGAATTTACGGAAGCGTCGCTGTTGAACGTCCTGAGTTTCAAAGCCACCGATCTCACCCACAGCGCTCGCCTCATGACGACTTCAGACCGCATAGTAATTGACCCCGCCATCGCACATGGCCAAGCTGTGATTCGCGGTACGCGTATTTCCGTGACGTTGGTGGTCGGAAGCCTGGCTGGCGGGATGTCGTGCGAGGACGTACAGCGTGAATATGGCGTCACGCTTGAGGACATCCATGCGGCGCTTAGTTACGCGGCCGCACTGACCCAGGAATCTTTCTAGTGACGGCCTGCAGGCCATCTGCAAAATGGCGACCTTGATGCCATTCTGCGCCTCAAAATGGCATTCATTCCGCGAATTTCACCGCCGGTCGAGACCTTTCGAAGACGAGGCAAGCGCCGCTTCCAGGCTGCTTGATTTCGAGGCGTTCATCGCGCGGAAGCAGAAGCCCAAGGGGCGATGACCGGTCACTTGATCTTCAGGCCGCTCTGGTCTGATCGGCAGGCACTACTTCGCGCTCTATTTTGCGCGCGCTCGTGCGCTCCGCCACGCGAAGGTCGTAGATCGTCTGCAGGTTGAGCCACGACTGCGCGACGCCGCCAAAGTAGCGTGCAAGGCGCATTGCCGTGTCGGCCGTGATGCCACGGCGCTCGAGCACGATGTCGTTGATGCGCGGCGCCGGTACGTGCAGAGCCTTCGCGAGCGCATTCACGCTAAGGCCCGCGGGCTTGAGAAAGTCTTCCTTCAGGATCTCGCCGGGATGCACCGGCCGCATGCCGTTCTTTGCCATGATGTTCTCCTGCCTTCAGTGACCCCGAGGCGCGGATGTCGAGGCGTCTGCAGATCAGTGGTAGTCGACAATTTCCACATTCTCCCGACCGGCCGGCCAACCGTCACGGATTTCCAGTCGTGGCGCGCTTCTTGGACGGCGGGATCTCCGGAGGCGCAACGCAACTTCCGGGGTTACCAGTCGCCTGCCTCTGGCTCTCATCGATCACGACGAGGGCACCGTCGCGAAGTTCCTGTTCGAAGCGGCGGTGGTCCCGCGCCAGGAAATCAGCGGCGCTCGCATGGCGTGAATCATGCGCAAGAACGGGATCTGCAGTGCAGATTCTCATTCCGCACTTCAGATTTCGAATCTGAAGGAGCAGTTCCTGAACTTGCACTGCAGGCGCTCGAACTTGCAGCGTCGGAACGCGAACTTGCACTGCAGGCGCTCGAACTTGCAGCGTCGGAACGCGAACTTGCACTGCAGGCGCTCGAACTCGCAGCTTCAGAGCACGAACTTGCACTGCAGATTCCGAATCGGCTCTGTGGTTTCGGGATCTGCATTCACGGAACGCGAACTTGCAGGCCATTTCAGCCTATGTACGGGTCTGGGGTCGCCCCGCATCAGGCGGCCCCGCAACCATTCAATCCGACACCATGCCGCCCGAGCCGCTGAAGCCTACCGGAGACAAGATCGCCTTAGGGCTCGAAGGAGAACGGGCGCGACGCCAAGGCCCGGCCGATTCTCCGGAGTCTGTGCTGTGGGGAAATCGGCTGGGTTCCGGAAGCCCGAGGCCGGGCCGGCATCTCACTGGAACCTTGCGCAGGAGGCCCTGCGAGAAGGGGCCGTCCCAAGTTGCTGGCGGGGGCACGTTCCTCTAATTTCCGGCGTCGCATCAAGCTCTTACGCGAAGGATAATTGGCCTCGACCCAAGAGCGGCGCACGTACAGGCGGAGCGCCTGACGCCAAATGGACCTCGCACACCTGGAGTCAGTTCGTCGGCTACAACGTGCACAGCGCCGGCTGCACGAACTGCTACGCGATGGCGATGGCCGCCCGCCTGGAGCGCTTCGGGACGGCGCCTCAGTACGCCGGCACGACGCGCATGGTGAACGGCCGGCCGGTGTGGAGCGGCCGCCTCAACCGCGCGAGCGACTCCACGATGCGCAAGCCGCTCGCCATCCGCGAACCCTCGCGCATCTTCGTCAACTCGATGTCCGACTTCTGGCACGAGGGGGCGGCCGATGCGTGGAGGCTCGCCGCGCTCGACATCATGCGGGCGACCCCGCGGCACTCGTACCAGGTCCTGACGAAGCGCCCGGAGCTGATCGCACCGTTCCTCGATCGCACGGGAGCGGTGCTGCCCGCGAACGCGTGGATCGGTGCGACGGTCGAGCGCGCGGATGTCACCTGGCGCATCGATGTCCTGCGGGCAGTGCTGGCGCGAATCCGCTTCTCTCGATCGAGCCGCTGGTCGGGGCGATCGGCCGCATCGATCTCGCTGGCGTTCACTGGTCCATCGTCGGCGGGGAGTCCGGCCCGGGTGCGCGGTCGATGGTGGCGGCGTGGGTGTGCGAGGTCATCGAGCAATGCGTCGCGCAGAGCTTGCTCGTATTCTTCAAGCAGTGGGGAAAGCCCGCGAACAATCCAATCTGCTACGAGCCGCCGGATCATCGCTCCAAGCTCACCGGCGCGGCGCGCGACGCGCAGCTCGATCCCATCGGCAAGGGCGGATCCACGCTCGCCGGCCGACTCTGGACCGAGTACCCTGAAGACTGACTATCACCCGGTGCGCATGTCCGGTCTGGGCGTGCGCGCCCTATGCCTCAACCCTCGACGCCGTTCACAAGATCGCCCGCCGGAATGTGGGCGGCGTCATGGTGTCGCACCGGCCGCCCGCCCGAAGATGCCGCGAGTTTCTCCACATACGGCCGGGATGCCCCCAACATGACTACACGCACGACAGCGAAGAAGCCCTGCGCGGTGCGCGCTGCGCACGGCGAGAAGATGCTCGAGCTGAAGGTGCTGTTCTTCACTAACGGCATCGCACGCCGGCGCAATGCGGTGCTGCCCGGGCACGGGATGACGCGGGGAACGGTGCGCATGGATCGGCACATCGCGCACGCGCTCGGTGGCGGCCGGGCGCGACCGTTCAACTCGCTCATGGAGCTGCCCGCAGCGATCGAGCGCGTGCTGATGGACCACGGCGTCACGCTGCACGCGCGCGGAAAGATGAGCAGGTACATGCGCGCCCGGCCGAAGCCAGGGAAGCGCTAAGTAGGATCGTCGACGTCTGAGATACTCGGCTCGATGAGGCCAGTAGCGGTCGCATCTGTCGACCGACCAAGGGAGGGGCACGATGATTCTATTGCCGAAGCTGGGGCACCAGCGAATCGAAGAAGTAAAAGGCGCACCGCTCATGGGGTTCACCGACGGGAGCACGGGCGAGCTCGTCTGGGGCTTCCCGGCGCGATTCGATCAAACGCGAGTCCCCATGCTCGCACGATTGCGGAAGCCAGGGCAGAACGCGCCGCATGCGAGCTGTGTGATCGAAACGAGACCACCCGAAAGCTTTCTGACGAGCGACGACTATGTCATCGTGCCCGACCTCTCGAAGGATGTGGACGTTGAAGGCGATCAGTTCTCGATCGGTGGGAATCAGACAGCGCTCTTTCTGGGCAAGGATCGCGTGCAGCTCCTGGTGCACAGTAGCCCGGGCGCCCAGGGCATCTATCTCCTCGATCTTGCTAGTGGGACCGTCTCCCGACGCAGCAACGACCGCATAGCGATGTTCAAGCACTTCCAGATCGGTCTGCCCGGACCGAATGACACCGTGCACTGGATATTTCACGCGTGAGTCGCGGGAGACAGGCGAAACTGTCTCCCCCACCAATCAGGGCCACCACTTCTCGACGAGCGACCAGTCCAGGCGGTACGCTGGGGCGGAGGCCTGCAGACTTGCAGGAAACCAGCAGTCCCAGGCCTCCTGCATCCTGACACGGCTGCGCTCACGGAGCACCGAAGGCATGGCGGACGGCATGTTCTGATGGATGACGAGGCCGAATTCCTGCGCCTGTGTGGCTATCGATGCGACCCGCGCGCTCATCGCCTGTGGCGTGCGGATGCTGTCGTACACCCCACGCAGGACATGCAAGGCGAGCTTGATCGAGCTGGTGACTTGGAAAGTCTCTCCGGGGCTGCGGACCTCGAGCGCCGCGCTGGCAACCGACTCGCGCAGCGGTGAGCCGTTCTTGATCGATCGATACAGCTCTTTCATCACATCGCGCACCGAGCCCGGCATTACGGGCGTAGTGAACCCTGCGCACGCCGCGAACGGAGCGACATGCGCGTTCACCTTCATAGCGGCGATGGCCCCGAAGCCGAAACAGGTCGCACCGACCACCAGGAGCTCGAACTCGCATGTCTCGTTCAGTGGAGCGAGCCAGTCGCCGAGCTCGTACCAAGTCATACCGGGAGTGACCTGGGCGCCGAAGTCTGCCTCGCTGATCGGCACGGCGTAGGGATCGGCGCCGTGCGCTTCGATGTGGATAACCGGCTTGCCACGCGTGCCGACATTTCGGAGTGCGTCATCCAGAGCTGCGCGTACATCGTCGGCTGCGCGGCAGTCGACAAGGATCGACGGCATGCCGATCGTCTGCAGATACGCATGCAGGTCGGCGCCGGTGCGCGGCTCGTTGTCCTCTAACCATTCGAGGATCAACACATAGTGAAACCCGACTCGCGAGGAAGGCAGCGGGACGGACAGGTTCGATCCTTCAGATTCGGCGGTCATAGCGTTTGCCTTGGCGCGGCCAACCAGCCTCGCCCGCGACTCTCCAGTGTCCAATCCTGTTCGCAGACGTTGCAGAGGAAGTAGCGCTCATCGGTGGGAGCTGGATGGTTGGAGAGCGGCGACGATCGATACTCCATCAGATTCTCATGCGCCGGCGTCGAAGGACTCGCGTCGACGAGTTGCTGGCACTCGTCGCACATGGCGGGGTGGGCACGGTTCATCGCATGGCACTCCTGGCTTGCATGGCGATTGTCGGCGCGTCTACCGATCGATGGGCGCGACCACGTCGGCCGAGAGTTCCTTGCGCAGCTCCCCGAACGGGGTGCGCAGGATCATCGAGCCGTCGATGCGGATGCGAGCGTAAGGGTCTGTGTAACTGCGCACTCGCCCAGCCTGGCTCTCGGTGAGCGTGTGCCGGATCAGGAAGCCGCCGCGCGCATAGGGCGCGACGGGGATCTCCGCGGCGAACCGCTGCTCATAGTCGAAGAGGTCGCGCGAGTCGATCGACACGCGCACCTGTGCACCCACGATCGCGAGCTTGAACGGCGTGAGGTTGAATACGTTGAAGCCGGCGTTCCGGAGCTGCGGGTTGTCGCGCGTGGTGCGCACGTAGAAGTGCGGTGACTGGCTGAAGTGGAATAACTCGACGGCACGCAGCAGCTCTGCGCTCGACCAGGCCATGCGCAGCACGCGATCGGGTAGAGCCCGTCGGCCGAGGCTCACGAGCCATCGGGTCAAGTCTGACCAGGTGAAAGCGTCGGCCACGTCCCGCTGCCTTTGTTTGATCCTGCGCGGCATATCAGCAGGAACGCGCGGCTGCTGCTGTGATCGCGATCGCGCCTTCGCTCGCCCCGATCGTGGAGTGCGTCTCTAGTTGGAAGGGCGACAGGATCTGGAGCCGCTTGCGCGCGACCGGCGCTGCGGCAGAATCGCGCGCGATGGACGTCCAGGCATCCGCCGAGCATGTATCCTGCAGCGAGTGTGCACACCGGGACGTATGCCGCAGCGGACTCGCGTGCGAGGCTCTCGCCGCATTCGTCGAGACGGGAGCGCCGATCGGCGATCGCACCCCAGGCGTTGACCATTACATCGTGCTCTTCCCGTCGGTCAGCGATCTTCGGGCGAAGTGGCGACGTGACGCCGTCCGTCAGGGACTCGCGGGGCGGCGGGTAGTGCGTAGCGCCGCATGCATCTGAATAGCCGGCCGTCGCATGAAGCGCGGGACAAGCGGCTCCGAATCGTCTCGCAGGAGCTCTGGGAGCGCGTGAAGGCGCGCCAGGCGACGCGGCGAGAGACGATCGGTGCGCGGGTGAAGGGGGCGGTACGGCGTAATGCGCCAGGTCAGGGGTGACGAGTCGCTACCCTCGGGGCTGCTTCGATGCGGTGTATGCGATGCCCGGTTCACGCTGACGGACGAGCGTGCCTACGCGTGGGCGACTTACGTGAACGGCGCCGCGTGCACGAACCGGCTCCGTGTTGCGAGGACATTGGTCGAAGCCAAGGTGCTGGAGACGGTGAAAGCTGATCTTCGCGACCCTGAGCTGATCGCCCAAGTGGAACGTTGCTTTCGCCGCGCCCTTGCCAGCCGCGGCAAGCCGAAGGCGGATGTCGGTAAGCGCGTGGGGGGAATTGCAGTGGGAGATCGAGAACCTCGCGGACGCGATCGCGGCTGGACTCCTCAAATCATCCCCGCCACTTGCGCGGAAGCTGGCGGCGGCCGAAGCTGAGCTGGCCAAGCTCCAAGCAGCATCGCAACGACAAAAGGCGCCCGTCCTGACAATGGTGTCACCTGTGGCGGAACGCTATCTGGAAATCGCGCATCGAACAGATCGCGAGAGTGAGACGTCAGCTCGAAGGCATGTTTCGGGAGCTCCGTCTCGTTCAGGACGTCCTCAAAGTTTGCGGTGGCGCGTTGCGAGTCGGTCAGTTCGGACCTGGACGGAGAGGTCGAGCACGTACTTCGCCGCTGCGGCTCCGACAGGCTATGCACGGTAGTGACGACACTGACGGAGATCGTCGAGCGCTTCGGCGGCACGACGGATATGTCTGAGGAAGGGCAGATCCAATGAAAGACCTGCAAGCGAAAAATTTTCTCAGGGATCTTGTAAAGGGCGTGCATCCGACTACCGGCGCAGACCTTCCCTCGGACTCCGTCGCACACGACGCCCACTGTTATGTGGGCGCTGCTGGCTGGCATTGCCGCACTTGAGGCTGACGTTGTCCGGCAATCGCGTCGCAAGTCGTTACCCCCAGCGTCGGCCGAAAGTGGGGCGACGAGGAGAAGCAACAGCTCATCGACGAGTTCCACCGTGGCGTCCTGCGCGAGACGATCGCTGCAGCGCACGACCGTACTTTTCGCGCCATCGAATCACGGCTTGAGGTGGTGGGTCTCATCACCGCAGCCGAGCGCGCCACAAAGAATCGATTTCAAACCGAGGAGCAGGGCGCACACGATTCTTGAAATGAGTTCATGGGGGCCCAACCTGCGTGCGCTCAAGCGCACACAAGGTTCGCTCCGAGTTGCGAAGTAGTGTGCGCAGACCCCAAACAGCATTCTTCTTGACAACTGTTGTCAAATTCGACAACACTAGAAAGGAACCCGCGATGACTCGACTATCGCGCCCGGTCCAATGGATCAAGGCAGCTTTGAAGGATTTTCAGGACTTTCCGCAGGAGGCGCAGCTCGTCTGCCTTCGCGCCCTCACCATTGCCGGTGAAGGGGACAAGGCAGATATCGCCAAGCCGATGAAGGGTTTCGGCTCAGGCGTCTTTGAGATCGCTTTGGCCCATCGCGGCGATGCTTTTCGCGTCGTCTATGCAGTCCAGATCGATGACGCACTGTGGGTAGTTCACGCGTTCCAGAAGAAATCGACCAGGGGCATCAAGACCCCGAAACATGAAATCGACCTGATCGGTGACCGGATCAGGCGGCTGAGGCAGATGGCAAAGGAGACAGGCAAATGAAGAAGAAATCGAAAACCGGAAAGCTCGAAATCGTCCACGGCACCGGAAACGTGTTCCGTGACCTTGGCGTCGAGAACGCGGACGGGGAGCAGTTGAAGGCCATCCTCGCTGCTGAGATCATCCGCAAGCTCGACCGCAATGGCCTGAGCGTCCGCAAGGCGCAATCCCTGACTGGCGTCGCTGCTGCCGATTTCTCTCGCATTCGTAGCGCTGACCTTAGTCGCTTCACCATCGATCGGCTGATGATGATCGTCAACCGCCTGGGTTCCCGTATCGATGTGGCAGTGAAGTTCAGACCTGCTTCGGCTCGTCGTGGCTGCGCGGTGGTGAATGCCTGAGTGGCCAAAGAGCCGGCGTGTGCTCGAGCACACTACACGGAAGCGAGTGGACGACTGAGGACGCCGTTTTGCGAACGCCAAATCGCAAGCGCGGTCGCAATGGTGGATGTTTCCGGGCCGGCTCGCCTATGTCATGCGCTTGTGACGGGATCGCGGGATCGCTGCCGGGAAACGTCGCCCGGCTCGCCCCGCAGGCGGCGGGGTTGGCCGACCCCGCCTGCTTGCAAGAGCTATCTTGAATGATACGGCGCCCTCACGTTCCGACTGGGCTATTCAGGTCGCGCCACAGCTCCATCGCACTCGCCGTCCTGTAGATCACGTGACCCGTCCTGTGGTCCTTCCCCCGCCGCCACGATTCTAAGTCTTGGCGAAAGCTGCCGCGCAGAAAAGAACCCGACCTGTGCGGCGGAGGTATGTTCCTCCTGAGGGCGCTGTGGTCAGCGGCTCGCCCTTCGCGGGGGGGCGATTAACTCCTACCCGTAGGCGCAGGCCGAATGCGCCACCTTGTCATCCGCAGATGACCCAAGGCTCGCAGATTCGCTGGCCCCTAAGGTTGGGGCTGAAGGATCGTCGTGCGCGGAAGCGTCAAGAATCCGTACGCATCCTTCGAATGCTCCCCCGCAGCGTCGAGCTTCTGCGCCAAACGGGTCACGGGCGGCAATCTGGGGCTGAGTGATCCGAACTCGATTCTTCGAGCGCGCAACGCGCTTCGACATGTTCGGAAGCCGGGTGATGTTGCGCCGGGTCCAGACGGAGAGTGGCGAGGAGCCGCATCTGACTGCCCGCATGGGCATCAACCGGGCCGTACTGCCGGTGGCCGCTGGGAGCATAAGCGGCTGTGTCATAAGTGGTAGCGGGGGCGTGATGTGGGCCGTTCCTAGCGTGCCGCAGTCTGCGCGGCTGAAGTAGGCAAGGTGGCCTGCTCACCTAGCCAGTTGGGACTCGTTCGCCGAGCGCTTAATGTCGCCATCAGTTCACCTGTGCGCTGGGCGGTTCCGCGTTCGCAAGTTCAGCAACAAACTCCCGCGCGGCACGAAGTTCAGGATCAGAAGCTAGGTTCTTCTCCAGGACGCTATTCACCCACTTCGGACCGTGCCCACCAATAGATGGGCAGAAGCGCTCGATCTCGCCAACGGGAACGACCCAAAGTCCTAGTCCGTGGAGTGCGGCAAGCAGTTCATTCGCGGTCTTCGTTACCTCACCCGCGGGTAGGTAGCTGGTTCCGGCCTGCTTTGCGAGCCTCCACGGCGACGCTTGGTTCAACACTGAGCGAATCTGACTGTCCGCGGTGGCGGGCAGAGGGCCTTTTGGCAGGCTCGCCAACGCTTTCTCTATGCCGTTGCGAACATCGTCTACAGATAGCTCGGGCTTAATGCTCTCAACTCCGGTTTTGACGACTGACCACCGGGATCGAAGGTCCCCGGGCCAACCTTCACCGAAGCTCTCGACGAGCTTTCGCATGAGTTCTTCGTCACGCAAGACGTCGAAATCGGCGATAGCCGTCACGGGCACAGCTACCTGCATGAGAGCACGCACAGCGACTGGAATGCGGTCTTTCCCACCCACGTGGGTAAACAGGATATCCGGATGCCGCGCGTCTTCGCCTTTCTTGTCGGACATGGCATCGATCACCGCCGAGTAAAAGCGGCAGTCCGCATCTGACTCACACACCACTGTTCGCTCGTGGAACAAACCGTCAAGGATGTTGGAGTAACGAAGCAGTGGGTCACCCCACAGCTCGCGTACCTGCTTGGCGCTCAGGTGCCTCGCGACGTTCGCTTTACCATCGCGACGAATTCGAACGATGTAGACATCGTCATTCAACGCATCCAGCATCCCGCGCACAAGATCGCTGCTGTGTGTGGCAACTATGAGCTGGCAGTCCATTCTTTTGCTCTCCACCAGCGTTCTCCCTAATAGTCTCGCCTGCGGCGGATGGAGAAATGCTTCAGGCTCGTCGATGAGGAGCATGCTTTCGTGGCCGGCGATCAGGTGCAGCGTAACGCCTGTGAAGCTCCGCATTCCATCGCCCTGTCTCATTAAGAGCGGGATGTCGGCGAGTTTCTTCAGATAGCCTGAACTCAGCCTGTCTTCTCCCGGAGCGCGAGGCGGCGCAGTTCCGCACAGGAGATGAGCGTTCGACGATGGAGTCGAATCAACGATCAAGTCCCTCCCAAATGCCTTTCGAAAGAGCTTGCTCGCCTTTGCAGCAAGGGCTTCATCGAGTTGCAACAGGTGAACCGGATGCGTAGGAGGCTGACCGGTTCGACGATCAATTGTCGTCGGAGAATTAGACGCCTGCATTCGGCTCTCCGCCGATAGCAGGAGGCAAAACCAACGCGCCATGTCACGCAAGCCCTGCCTATCCGAGTGTTCCCAAAAGGGGATCGCGTGGGCCCCATGGACCGTCGCCCCCGAGAGGGAGTAGCTGGTCTGTGCTCCCTCGGTGTTCCGCGTGGGAACGCGGTTCAGCCAGTCGGTGAACTCTTCCTTCGATCCGTCACGAGAGAAGACGGCCGATCGCACGACAGGGGATCGAGCATCGTGGCTCTGTGCGAGCGCATTTATCGCGCGTAATGTGGCGCTCTTGCCCGCGTTGTTTGGGCCGACAATAACGAGTACGGAATTGCGCTCAAGCCTTACCGCTGTGCCATCACTGAAGGTGAGTTCTGAGAGCCAGAAGGCAGGGGCCTTCTCCCGGTTCTCGGCCGGATCGGCACGACCTTCCTGGGCATTCACGACGGTATTCATTGCCTGAGTTTCCTCCACGGTCGGTGACTATCTGGCCGATCACGCTTCTTCTGTTCTCGTTCTTGCCAACTCGCGCGACTCAGGGCGCAGCCCGTCAGTGATGCCGCCCGATTCGGGAGCGCTAGCTGCGCCTCTTTTCGGCCGCCGCAATTGCCCCACCGATAATGGCAAGCGGCAAGATCAACTTGAGAGGATCGTCGAGCAGACGCGCGGCGCCAAAGCGCTCATACCACACGGCGGCGCGCTCGTCCTTGGCATCGATGGCAAGTGCCACGCCGCCAATCTGCGAGGCGACCGACAAGGCCCGGGTCCCCGCCGCCAGCAACAGTTCCGCCCCAAGTCCTTGTCCTTGGAGGGAACGGCTGACGCCAAGGCGGCCGAGCCGAAAGACCGGCACTTCATACCGGCCGAGTTTCTTGGTCAGCCGAGCGGGAACGCGGGCGAACTCGATGGCGCCGGGGCTGATTGAGTAATAGCCGAGCACGCGGGTCGGCTCGTTCGGGGGCACGGCTACGAAGCTCTTGGCCCCGCCTGTCTCGTGATTCTGGCGGGCGTACTTCTGGAGATAGTCGTTGAGTTCGGCTGACCCGCAGTCGAATCCGCTGCGGTCGTGATGGCGCGCTATTGCTTCCTCACGCCACTCAACCGGACCGCTCACTTGCGCGCGCGACGACGTGCAGCCGCCAGCAGGGCGGCCGTGGGTTTCGGGGGATGCTCCAGCAGCTTCAGCACTCGCGCTGTATCACGCTCGGAGAGAACGATGCGCTCAGCGCGGTCGACGATTTCTCGAGCGGCCGGCAGAACTTTACGCATGATGAAGCTGGTTACATCCAAACGCTCATGAGCCGCTGCGCTTGCCAGGAGGCGTTTTTCCTCACGGGTAGTGCGAAGCTCGATCCGATCGTCTCGGGTTGCGGTGTTTGCGGCCACGGATAAGTCTCCAAATTTGCGGATATTCTACTGCACGGACGCTGTCCGTACAAACCGTGATCGGGGCCGCTTTTTGGCATTCTCGGGTGAATGCGCTGATTAAGCGCTTGCGTGGGATGACCCGATATGTCCTGTCCCTAGCATTCCGCGGTCGCGCTGCCTGAAGTAGCCTGATCCAGTCGAAAAAGCGGCGCCGACCAGTGTTACGAGCACCGGCCGACGCCTACCACCACGAGCCCCAAGGAGGCCCGCAATGGGTACCCGCAATTCTAGCGGGGTGGAGCGGCGGCGTGTCCCGCTGGATGGGAACCGCCCGCGTACTCACCCGAAGCATTCCGGCCAACAGGCCACCAAAGCCCGACCGCCGTCCGCCGAGCGCGATGAGCGTCTCAAGGATGGCGATTTACTCGAACGCCCGGCATTGGCCGGCCGGCCCACGATTGACGCCCGCGTCGATGGACAAGAGAAGCGGATCGGGGGTGCACCGTGACCGAAAACCCACCTGCTCACCAATCCATCCCTCTGCTCCGGAGCAACGAGGAACAACTGGCGAAGATCAGGCGACAGCTCGAAGGGATGTTCCGAGAGCTGCGGCTGGTTCAAGACGTCATCATGGTCTGCGGTGGCGTCCGCGAGTCCATCAGCTCGGACCTCGACTGTGAAGTCGAGCACGTCCTGCGTCGCTGCGGCTCCGACCGTTTGTGTAGTGTGCTGAAAACGCTGACTGAAATCGTCGAGCGCTTCGGCGGCAGGACTGAGATGTCTGATGCGCGCCAAGAAGAAATGCCGTGAGCGCCAGGAAGGCAAAGCGTCAGCCGCGGCGAAAGCCCAAGGTGCGACACGCAGGACGCCGCCTGGGCAGCGAAGACGTCGAAATCGTCAGGCTGTCACTGCTCGGCGTCGTGGCGACATGCGAACTGGTGCGCTCGTCGTTTGCGGCCAGCCGTTGCACAGGCATCGTGTTGACTCGCGGCGCTCTGCAACCACTCCGTGAGGTGTTAGCGCTGCTCGGGGAGAGCGACCCCGAGTTCTCGATGGCTGAGGATCGCCGTCCTCACGTCAGCAGGGAGCGCCGCGCATGATCTCGATGACACCGGGGTACTTGGCTGAGGTGATGGCGACGATCTACCGCAGGCGCGTGCGTGAAGAGCTGGCGTTCGCCCGTCAGGCTCGCGGATGGGGCCTGATGTATGCGGCCCGCTTCCATCTTCATCTGGCGCTGTACTGGCGCATGCTGGCCGCAGACTGGCATCGCCTCGCGCGGCGGCATCGGTGACGTGGGTCTGGCGTCACCGATAGGTGATGCCAGACCACTCTGTGCCAACGCTCCTGGCGCAGGGCAGATTGCGCTGCTGCAGATTCTTCTCCGGCGTCCCCGCGGCCGTCACTGCACGCCGCAGTGACGGCCGCGAAAAGCTGCAGCAATTCTGAAGGTTGGCGCAGGTTTCCCGCGTGCGGCCTGCGTGATGATGGGCGAAGACCGCGACAACAATACGGGCTGGAGCATCTTCCGATAGTCCGGAACCCGCACGGCGACAGCCTGTCAGACTGATGCCAACTACGCCGCACCCATGCGGCAAGTCCAGAGCGCGAGGTCCTGCGAGCGCTCGTTCCCGAACAGGGAAGGACCGACCCCGACGCGCTTAGGTTCCCTCGCGCGCGTCGCCCCGAAAGGGGTGGAACCCACTTCGTCATCGGCAGAACCCTCTCTGCCACCCGCAGTTCCTCCTGACGTTTTCGCCTTCGTCCTCGCGCGAGCCGCAGTGATCCACTGCGGCTCTCCCCCCGTCCCGATCCCGTTTCCAAACCCACGGAGAAATCATCATGAAGGACCCAGCGTGGGCGGGTCTCGCCGAAGAGATCGCCCATGAAACCGCTCGCTTTGCTGCAGCTCCCGCAGCGTTTCTCGTTGCCTGGAAGAACGGCGTTGCCCTGGCGGGCACACGCTTGTTCGGAGACGACTCACACGCAGACCTGAAACACGCGACCAGCGTGTGGGACCTGTGTCCCAAGGTTCAACTGATCGATGACGCCATCGGCGTCATGAGTTCCGGCGAGAAGCGATTTCTCGCCGCTCTCGTGAGCTTCTACAACGCCGAGGATGGCGGCCGACTTCTCGAGCGCATCGGCGTCCGGGGCCTTGCCGATCTCGGCGGGCTGGACCTGAAGCGACGGACCGTCATCGCGACTTTGCTTCTCAACTACACGGGCTGGTAGCGACCGCGCTGCCTTCCCGCCGCTTCGTCTTTGTGTCGAACGATCCCAGCGCGTGGCAGGACTCTTCTGCCACGCGCGTTCTCATCCACTTTCCGAAAGGAGGTAATCGTCCCAAGCCCTCGGCTCTTCTCGTCTCCTGCAATCACTCCCGCGCGGCCTCCCTACAGGGAGCAACGCGGGCGCCTCATTTGAGGCAACGGGTGTCCTGAGCACCCGGCCCTTGTCCGCCTCGGCGGAATCTCGCTCCTGCGAGCGAGTTGGCACAAACACTCACCGATTTGCACTCAGGGGCTTGAAGACAAGAGGAGCTTTCGATGGATGATCTGACTTACACGCTGCGCGAGTTGTGCCAGCGGAACCGCGACGGCAGTCACGCGACGCAGAGGGACCGGCAGCGAATGCTGACGCTCGCGAGTCGCCAATTGCGTGAGGCCGGTTTCCGGCAGATGCGCGCAACTTCGCTCAAGGGACGGCACGTCACTGTGCTGATCGAGCGGTGGAAGGCCGAGAAACTGTCCGCCGGCACGCTCAAGAATCGCATGGCGCACTTGCGCTGGTGGGCGGAGAAGGTGGGCCGACCCGGCATCATCCCGGCTGACAACGCGCAGTTCGCCATTCCTGAGCGCCGGTTCGTGACGAGCGAGGACAAGGGCCGCACGCTCGATGGCAAGCTGGAGCGCGTGTCCGATCCGCACGCCCGCGTGAGCCTCGCGCTTCAAGCGGCGTTCGGGTTGCGACGGGAAGAGTCGATCAAATTTCGGCCGAGCTATGCGGATCGCCGCGACCACATTGCGCTCAAGGACTCGTGGACGAAAGGCGGGCGCCCGCGCGTCGTGCCGATCACGACGCCCGAACAGCGCGCCGTGCTCGACCAGGCGCACCAACTCGCCGGCGCCGGCTCGCTGATCCCGCCGCAGAAAACCTACATTCAGCAGCGCCATACCTATGACGGTCAGTGCAAGGCGGCGGGCTTGAGCCGCATGCACGGGCTGCGACACCGTTACGCGCAGTCCCGATACGAGGTGCTGACGGGCTTTAAGTGTCCCGTCGCGGGCGGTCCGGTTGCGCGAGCGCTCACGCCCGTGCAGTTCACGCTCGACTTCATCGCTCGCCAAACGATCAGCCACGAATTGGGCCACGAGCGCCTGCAAATCACGGCGGTGTATCTCGGGCGATAAGACGGCTCTCAAATGAGCTATCCGCCGCATCTGCTCGATGAGCTCGCGCGAGTATTCGCGCGCGTCGCGCTGGATAGGCTGCTGAAAGAGTCAGCGGCGCGGGAGCCGCGCCCAGAGAACACCGGTGATTCGGAGCGTGCGCCGTCGCCGCCGAAGGAGCCCGGCGTTGCGGATGGAGGCGGCAGCGGCTAATACTTGGGTCAAAGGCAAGCACATGGAGTCGCGACGGTGAAAGCCGCTCTCTATTCCCGATTCAGCACGGATCGGCAGAACGAGTCATCGATTGCGGATCAGGTGCGCATCTGCTCTGAGTACGTCGAGCGCCAGGGCGGGACAGTAGTTGAGCGCTTCGAGGATCAAGGTATCAGCGGCGCAGCTCTCGGGAACCGACCAGGCGTTCTGATGCTGCAAGAGGGCGCGTTCGCTCAACGCTTCGATGCCATCGTCGTCACAGACCTGACGCGGCTCTCGCGCTCTCAAGGCGACTTGTCAAAGATGATCGACCGGCTCACCGCACATGGCGTTCGCGTCATTGGCGTGCAGGACGGCTACGACTCCGCGCGGCGCGGTCATAAGCTGCAGGCCGGCCTGTCGGGGATCATAGGCGAGGCGTTTCGCGAAATGGTGAAGGACCGCACCTACGCGGCACTGGAAAGCCGGGCGAAGGCGGGGCGCCCTACGGGCGGCCGCGCGTACGGCTACCGCGACGGCAAGATCGATCGCGGCGAGGCGTTCATGGTGCTGGAAATCTTCGGCAAGTTCGCCGATGGAATGTCGCCGCGCGCGATTGCTGCTGACCTGAACGCTCGGCGCATTCCGTCGCCGGGGGCGAGTTGGAAGCGCACGGAGCGACGCGCGTCCGGTTGGATGGGCTCATCGATTCGAGTGATTGTCCGCAACGAACGCTATCGGGGCGTTGTTCACTGGAATACCAGCGAGTGGCGGAAAGATCCCGACACGGGCAAGCGCAAACGGATCGTGCGCCTGCGTTCCGAGTGGGTGAGTCATGTGGACGAATCGCTCCGAATTGTCTCCGACGAGCTGTGGGAGCGCGCTCAGCGCCGCATCGGACCGGCGAAGGACGGGGCTCGGTTCAGAAGCGGAGGCAAGCCCAAATTTCTCCTCTCGGGCCTTCTGGTGTGCGACGTCTGTGGGGCGCACTACGTCATCACGAACCAGCGGGACTACGGCTGTTCGAGCTTCCACAACGGCAGAGCGTGCTCGAATTCGATTAGCGTTCGTCGCGACCGGGCCGAAACCGTTCTCCTGGACCCCATTCGCAAGGACTTGCTTTCGCCCGAGCGCGCCGAGCGCATGGCGAAGGAAATGCAGGCTTCGTACGTCGAGCGGATTCGTGCTCTGCAGGCCCGAGTCGCAGACCAGCCTCATGAGCTGCAGGAACTGGCCGCGCGCATCGAGCGCTTGCGCGAACGGCTGAGGCGGGGCGATCCAGACATGGCCGCCGACGAAATTCAAGCTGCGATTGATCGGGCTGAGGTGAAAGCCCGGGAGCTCAAAGGGCTCGATGCCAACACTGTGCCCGCCATAAAGGCATTCGCGATGCTACCCCGAGCGGCCGAAGCCTACAGGCGCCAGATCGCGCTGGGCCTCGAAGGCGAGCCCCATGCAGCCCTAAAGGCCCGCTCCATCCTCCGGAGTCTGTTCGGCGGCAAGATCAGGCTGGTCCCAGAACCCGGCGGCGGGTTGACAGCTCACTGGGACCTTCACGCCGAAGCCCTACTCAAGGCTGTAGGGACATGTGGTAGCGGGGGCAGGATTTGAACCTGCGACCTTCGGGTTATGAGCCCGACGAGCTGCCAGACTGCTCCACCCCGCACCAGAAGGGCCGCGCATTCTAGGGCGATGCCCCATGGGTTGCAACCCCGGATGAAGGCGCGATGCGGGCGCGGACTTTTGTGCTGGATCAGGGCCTGAGTTCCGACGAAAGGTCGAAGTCGTCGAAGCGGCTGCCGAGCCAGCGAATGCCCAGCCACGCTTCCAGGGACAGGATCGCGAACACGCCCACGACGGCGATGGCGCCGCCCGTGAAGAAGCCGCCGATGAGGTTGCCCAGCGCAAAAAGAATCGCGCCGGCAATGGCCGCGGGCACGATCGCGAGCACGGTGATGAGCGCCATGCCGGCCACGAAGATGATTCGCTGACCCATCGTCTCGATGCCGTGCTCCGCGCGATTCCCCACCTGCTGGACCCATGCGGGAAAGAGAATCGTCGCCGCATTCGGGACGAGCAGCTGGATCGCAACGAACGGCGGCACGATCACCGCGATTCCCAGTGCCGCGGGAACGAGCCACGGCTGATTGAAGCTGGGGTTCGCGCCTCGCGCGGTGAGCAGGAACATCAGAATTGCGAGCCAGACGATGCAGCTCAGGATGGCGATGGGCGCGAGCAGCTCTCCGAAAAGGATCTGCCGGCCCGTCAGCGGGTACGTCTTCAGGATGTCCGAGTTCTGCAGGTCCTGCCGAAGATCCTGTCTCGCGATGAGCGGCCCGAAAAACACCGTGATGGCCAGGACCGCGATGCTCATCGCGAAGAACACGGGGCGCACCGGCGGAAAGCTGTTGAGGACGCTGGACCCGGCGAGCACGACCGCGAGTGCCACAATTGCGCCCGTCGGCCGGAAGATCACGCTGGTCGACAGCAGATTCTTCCAGAGAAACGCCACCTCGGGCCGCCCCGAGCTGCGCAGATTGAAAGGCGGCCTCTGCGGTTTGCGCATCTGCCCCTGCGCGCGCCAGTCCCCTTGCTGTACGGCGCGCGTGCGTGCCGCGCGCTTCTCCGCGCGTGCAATCGACGCTTCCTCGAAAGACACTTCCGAGTGGATGACCCAGAAATAGTGCGCGGCGAACACGAGCAGAGCGAACCCCATCGCGACGAGGAACTCGCCAATGCCACTCGCGAAGTAAGGCGCGATGAGCAGCCGCGGAATCGCCAGGACGTACGGGAACGGCCCAGCATCGAGCTGCGCCCCGATGTAATCGCGCGTCGACGCCGCCGTGCGCAGATCCGCGGCTGTGGGAAGCTGGAACGTGCTGTAACCCCACGCGATCACCGCTAACAACACCGCCGCTGCGACGGCAATGGTGATCACCCGCCGACGTTGCGTGGTGATGCTCGGGTTGAAGAGCCTCGTAATCGTGAACGACGTGGCAGTGAAGTGCAGGTTCAGCGTCGCGAGCGTGACCCACCAGCCCATCGCCCGGAACACGGCATGCCCGTCCAGCGGCCCCATTCGCCGGAACACGAGCGTGAAGATCAGCGCCGTGAAGATGATCCCGACCTGGCTGCTGAGCACGCGCGAATGAATCAGCATCCGCCGGCTCACCGGCGCCGGGAACAGGAACGCGATCTCCGCTTCCGTGAACGCGAGAGACGCCCGTCGCGGGACGAGCCAGTTGACCAGCACAACCAGCAACAGCCCGAGCGCCGCGATTTCAGCGGCGATCTCAAGGCCGTTCTCGAAGATCTCCTCCGGCATCTGCCCGCGACCGCCGCCGCCAGGCCGCGGATTCATGCCCCGCCGGAAAAAGATGAAATAGATATAGGCGACGCCCACGATCGCCCCAAACAGATACTTCGGCTGCCGCAGCCTCATCAGCCGCGAGCGGATCCTCCCGATGAGGGTCCTCATCCGCAGATAGACGAGCGCGCCGATCAGCCTGCGAAGATCGCTCACGATTCGCTGCCGCCCGTCGCGCGAATGAAGACGTCCTCCAGGCTCGCGCCGGGATCGCCGTTGCTGAATTGCGCATGCACCTCGCGCATGGTGCCGTACGCGATGCGCTCGCCCTTCTTGAGGATGAGCACGTGCGAGCACACTTCCTCCAGCAGATGCAGGAGGTGCGAGCTCAGCACGATTGCCGCCCCCGTACGCGCCCGTCTCAGGATGGAGTCCTTCATCCGCCGGATGCCAAGCGGATCGAGCCCGGTGAGCGGCTCGTCGAAGATCATCACGGACGGTGAGTGCAGGAAGCCGCACGCAATGGCGAGCTTCTGCTTCATTCCACGCGACAGCTCGCCCGGAAGACTTTCCGCGCGATCCGCAATCTCCAGCTCTTCGAGCAAGGGCTGCGCGATGGCCTCGTAATCGGCAACGTTGTAGAGACGAGCGATGAACGCGAGGTGCTGGCGAACCGTGAGGTAATCGAAGAGCCGCGGTTCGTCGGGGAAGAAGGCGAGCTGCCGCTTGGCCTTGATCGGCTCCTGCAGAAGATCGTGCCCGGCGATGTAGATGCCGCCGCTCGTGGGCGGAATGATGCCGGCCATGGCTCGCAGCGTCGTCGTCTTGCCGGCGCCGTTCGGCCCCACGAGCCCGAGGACTTCGCCGGGCTGCACGCGCAAGCTCAGGTCCCGGACAGCAGTGAAATTGCCAAAGAGCTTGGAAAGTCCGTTGATTTCGATCATGCGCGATCCGGTTCCGGTCGTCCTCGCCATCATCGCATGAGCCCGCCGCCGCACGGAACGCCGTTCGGTGGCCACCGGACCTCGCCGGTCGC
>Ga0182742_1000664_pt1 | contig 50858 bp, 43 predicted proteins | sample eDN5th37CBELigMG_FD_128880 | JGI IMG/M metagenome (GOLD analysis project Ga0182742, IMG submission 128880) | Enriched Miracle-Growth compost microbial communities from Emeryville, California, USA - eDNA 5th pass 37_C BE-Lig MG (version 2)... ...
AACAACCACCACTACTACCAGTCGACCGCCAACCAGGGCTTCTTCTGGTGGGAGCTCGACTTCAGCTACTACGTCCTGAAGGCGTTGAGCTGGGTGGGGCTGGTGAAGGACCTCCGCACGCCGAGCGAAGCGGTGCTGCGCCGCAACCTGATCAAGGACGGCCACCACGACGTGGGGATGCTCGGACCGATCCAGGAGAAGGTGGCGGACGTCTCCGCCCGCGCCCGCGCCGCGGCGGACAAGCTGGTCGAGGGCGCCGCCCGGCCGATGCCCACCGCGGAATGACCGCGCAACCTCCGCGGTTGCGGTGTCGACGACGCGAAGGCCGCCCCCGTGGCGGCTTTCGCCGTTCCTGCTGACCGCGATCGTCGCCACCGGGCGCCCGGAGCCCGAGCGGTGGGACTCCCGTTCGAGGCCCGGCGATGCGTACCTTTGGCCGGAGGGCGGTTTTCCTCCACACCTGTGGCACGATCGCCTCGCGACCGAACGGAGGATGGGCGGACTTGGCGGAGCGCGCGGACATTCGGCTGGGGATCCACGACGCCTCTCGACTGGAGTGGATGGCGGAGCTGCCCCTGCCCGAACGCGGCGCGGAGGAACTCGACCTCGAGCTGAGCGTGGAGATTCCGGGCCACCTCTGGAGCGAGCACGATCACTGGGAGCGGCTGCAGCTGATGGCGCGCCTCTCCTCCCCCTCGGACGAGGGAGCCGCTCCCGAGGCGCCGGGGACCGTCGACGCCCTGCGCCGGGCGACCCTCGGCGCGGCGAGCAGGAGCAAGGACGCCCGCTCGCGGGTCGCACGGGAGATCTTCCTCGCCGGCTCGCTCCTCGCCAGCACGCCCCGCACCGATCTCGCGGAGACGGTGCGCACCGCGGTGCGCGAGGCGCTCGACGAGCTGCGGGCGGAGCGGACCCGGCTCGCCACCGGCGCCTCGGGGGAGCCGGCGGAGCTCACCCGCGAGCGGGCCCTGGCGGCGGAGTTCCTCTCCAACCACGCCATCGAGTTCGTCTCCCGGATCCAGCGCGCGGTGGACGAGCAGCTCTGCGGTCCCCGCTCGCGGCTGCGCGAGGCGTACGCGGAGGCGGCGGCGGAGCTGCGCGCCTTCCTTGCCGGGGAGCTGGCCGCGGAGCTCGCCTACCGCGAGCTGCGCGGCATGCTCCGCCCCGACGATCGCGATCCGTGGCTCCTCGAGCGCTTCGTCGCCAGGGCGAGCCTGCTCAAGAAGCACTTCCAGGAGGTGCTCTTCCTCGAGCTCGACGCGGAGCGATCCTACCAGCGCTTCCGCAACTGGTTCGGCGTGGTCGCCGCATCGCTCGCCGCGCTGTGGGCCTTTCCCCTGGGCTTCCTGCTCACCGGAGGCGGCGGGACCACCGGGCTCGGGCTCGGCCTCGGCACCACCATCGCGCTGCTGGTCCTCAGCTACGCGGTCAAGGATCGGATCAAGGAGTCGGTGCGCGCCTGGCTGGCGACACGGGTGGAGAAGGGATACGCGGGGCGGCTCACCGAGCTCAAGGTGCCTGCGCGCCTGCTCGGCACGCAGGTGGAGCTGGCGCGGGTGCGCGAGTCCTTCTTCCTCAGCCACGAGCACCGGCCCGATCCCCTCCACCCCGACCTGGGCCTGACCCGGCCGGTGGTGCGGCTCCGCTACAGGATGCGGGGATCGCTCCTGGGGGACCGGCGGCTCGGCGCCCATGGCCACGAGCGGGTGAAGCTGGTCTTCCGCTACGACCTCTCGCCGCTCTTCAACAAGCTCGACGATCCGATCAAGCACGTGCCGGTGCTCGACAGCGACGGCAAGTCGATGCGCTTCGCCGAGGCGGCGCGCTGCTACCGCCTCCCGGTGCGCCTCGAGGTCCGCCACCGCGGTGCGCTCCACGAGCAGGGCGGCGTGCTGGTCACCCACAAGCTGGGCCTGGAGCGGATCGAGCGGGCCGCCCCGGTGGTGGGGAGCGAGCCGCAGCCCGAGGGGCCCGCCCCCCTCGCCTCGATTCCCTGGTCGCTGCGGCGGCGGTAGCGGCTATCCTCCGTCCCGGAGGTGAGCCATGCCCCGCACCGTCGCCGTCACCGGCGCGACCGGTCTCATCGGCAGCAAGGTGACCGCCGCGCTCCTCGACCGGGGCGACGCGGTGGTGGCGCTGGTGCGCGGTCCGCCGCGCCCGGATCTTCCCGGCGCGGTGGAGCAGCGGGCCTGGTCCGCCTCCGATCCCGCCGCCGACCTCGCCGACGTGGACGCGGTGGTCCACCTGGCGGGCGAGCCGATCGCCGCCGGGCGTTGGACCGCGGCGCGCAAGCGGGCCATCGCCGACAGCCGCATCCACGGGACGCGATCGATCGTGGAGGGGATCCGCGCCGCGGGCGGACGGGTGCGGGTCCTCGTCTCCGCCTCCGGCATCGACATCCACCCCGACCCGGGAGACGCGCCCGTCGACGAGCGCTCCCCCACCGGCGGCGGCTTCCTCGGCGAGCTGGGGGAGCGGTGGGAGGCGGAGGCGGCGCGGGCCCGCGAGAGCGGCGCGCGGGTGGTGGCCCTGCGCACCGGCCTCGTCCTCGCGCGGGAGGGAGGCGCCCTGCCGATGATGCTGACGCCCTTTCGCCTCGGCCTCGGTGGGCCGATGGGGAGCGGCAGGCAGTACTGGCCCTGGATCCACCTCGCGGACGAGGTGGGGCTCGTCCTCCACGCCCTCGACGCCGCTTCCCTCGACGGCCCGATGATCTGCGCCGCGCCCCATCCCGTGCGCCAGCGCGACTTCGCCAGGGCGCTGGGCAGGACGCTCGGCAGGCCGGCGGTGCTGCCGGCCCCCGCCTTCGCCCTGCGCCTCGCCCTGGGCGAGATGGCGGGCACCGTCCTCGCCAGCCACCGCGCCGTGCCCCGCGTTGCGCTGGAGAGCGGCTACACCTTCCGCTTCCCCACCCTTGACGCGGCGCTCGCCGACCTGATCTCCGCGCGCTGAAGCAGGCGCTGCGTCGGTCGAGAAACGACCAGCGGTTCGTGTGGATCCGCGTACGACGAGCTCCCTGCACGGGAGAAGCGGCTACGACGTCCGCTTCCCCACCCTCGACGCGGCGCTCGCCGACCGGATCGGACCGGCGCGCCGCCCGTCAGCGCTGCAGCGCCCCGGCGATCTCCTCGTAGAGGTGGATCGCCGAGCGGATCGACTTGTGGAAGTCGTCGAGCGAGAGGCTCTCGTTCTCCGAGTGGGCGTTGGTGTACGGGTCCTCCACGCCGATGAGGAGCGCGGGGACGCCGCCCAGCTCCCGGGCGAAGGGCTCGACGAAGGGGATCGATCCGCCGCAGCCGATCGCCACCGCCTCGCGGCCGTAGCCCTTCTCCAGGGCGCGGAACGCCGCCTGGAAGGCGGGGTGCTCGGTGCTGGTGTACCAGGGGCCCGCCGCCGACTCGGGGGTGATCTCCACCTCCACGCCCCAGGGCGCCGCGTCCTCGAGCGCCCGGATGAGCGCCGCCTGCACCTCGTGGGGATCGAGGTCGGGGACGATGCGGATGCCGACCCGCGCCCACGCGCTGTCGACGAGGATGTTGCGGGCGTCCTTGCGGGAGGAGGCCTGCATCGCGTTGACCGAGAGGGACGGCCTGCGCCAGTTCGCCTCGCAGGGGTGGCAGCCGCCCAGGAGCTGCACCCCCTCGCGCAGCCCCGCCTGGCGCGCGTACTCCGCCGGCGTGATCGGGAGCCGCTCGATGTGGAGCCGCTCCTCGGCGGAGAGGGGCCGCACCTTCTCCCGGATGCCGGGGATGGCGATGTCGCCCTTCTCGTCCACCAGGCTGGCCAGCATCTTGGCCAGCGCCATGGCGGCGTCGGGCACCGGCCCGCCCCACATGCCGGAGTGGAGCGCGCTCTGGAGCGCCCGCACCTCCACGTCCACCGCCACCAGGCCGCGGAGCGCGGTGGTGATCGAGGGGACGCCGGTGTCGAAGTTGGCGGTGTCGGTGAGGACGATGGCGTCCGCGGCGAGGAGCTCCTTGTGGGCGCGGAGGAAGGCGCCCAGGTGACCGGAGCCGATCTCCTCCTCGCCCTCCACCACCATCTTCACGTTGACCGGCAGGCCGCCCGCCCCCCGCAGCCACGCGTCCACCGCCGCGGTGTGGACGATGATGCCCGCCTTGTCGTCCGCGGTGCCGCGGCCGTAGAGCCGCCCGTCCCGCTCGGTGGGCTCGAAGGGCGGGCTGAGCCACTTCTCCTCGTCGCCCGCGGGCTGGACGTCGTGGTGGGCGTAGAGGAGCAGCGTCGGCAGCTTCGGATCGACGAGAATCTCGCCGTAGACGTAGGGGTGCGCGCCCTCCACCTCGAGGAGGCGTACGCCGGAAAAGCCCCGCTTCTTCAGCACCTCCGCCGTCGCCTCCGCGCTCCGCCGGACCTCCGCCGGGTCGAAGCCCTCGAAGGAGACGCTGGGGATCCGGGCGAGGGTCTTGAGCTCCTCGAGGTGCTCGTTGCGGCGGGATTCGTAGTGGGCCAGTGCCCTGGCGACGCGGTCGCTGCTCATCGTGAACTCTCCTCCAACCGGGCGCGCCAGCCTGCGCGCCACGGGTCGCAGGTTTGTAGCCCCGGTCCGGTGGCTCGTAAAGCACGGGAAAGCACCGGCGACACACGCCCGACGCAACGCCCGGCGTGCTTTTTCCCCCTTCCTGCCCGCCGGCTTGTTGCGCTACAACTTCGAGGAGTCCATCCTTCCAGCGTGGAGAGCACGCGGAAAACGGCGGTGTTTCACGAGGGGGCGCCGCATCCGCATCGCAGAATCCGCATCGCGAGAGTCCGGCAGAAATCCGGTCTGGCCGTATCGGACCGGACGAGTCAGCAACGACAGGAGCGCCGCGTCGGCGCTCGGTCATGAGGGAGTGACGATGGCAACGAAGGCTGCAGCAGCACCGAAGAAGGCGGCGTCGACCGGGGAGAGCCTCTCCACCGCGAAGATCGTCGCGTCGATCGTCGAGAAGGCCAACAAGAAGAAGGTCGACCTCTCCAAGAAGCAGGTCACCCAGACCCTCGAGATGCTCCTCGAGACCGTCGCCGAGGAGGTCCGCCGCGGCAACAAGGTGAGCCTCAAGAACTTCGGCGTCTTCCGCCGCCACACCAAGCCCGCCCGCCCGAAGCGCAAGGGCCGCAACCCCGCCACCGGCGAGGAGATCACCATCCCGGCGAAGAAGGCCGAGAACGTGATCAAGTTCCGCCCGGCCAAGGTGTGGAAGGAGGCCGTGAAGAAGGCCCGCTGATCGGCTTCTTCCGGTTTCGAGAGCGGGCCCCGCCTCCCACGTGGAGCGGGGCCCATCTCGTTCCTGCGCCGCGATCAGCGCATGCGCGCCAGCCTCTCCAGCGCGTGGGGATCGCCGGCGATGAGGAGCGCGTCGGACTGGGTGAGCACCCGCCCCGGATCCGGCACCGGCACGAACGAGTCGCGCAGCACGTCGTGCACCGCCACCACCTGGACCCGGTGGCGCTGCGGCAGGGCGAGCTCGCGCAGGTTCTTGCCGATCCACGCCTCCGGCACCGGCATCTCCTGCAGGCTCAGGTCCTCGCCGAGCTGCACATACTGGAGCAGCTTCCCCGAGGTGACGCGGGAGGCGAGCCCCAGCGCCGACTCCCGTTCCGGGAAGATGCTCTCGGTGGCGCCCAGGGCGTCGGCGATCCGCGCGTGGTCGTCGGAGCGGACCTTGACGAAGACCTCCTTCACGCCGATGTCCCGCACCGCGAGCAGGGCGAGGATCGAGGCGGAGAGGTTGTCGCCGGTGGAGATGACCGCCGCGTCGGCGGAGCGCGCCCCCGCCTCCTCCAGCACCGCCCGCCGGGTGGCGTCGCCCACCACCGCCCGCCCCACGTGCGGGCCGATCGCGTCCACCACCTCCGCCCTGGCGTCGATCGCCACCACGTCGTGGCCGAGCTGGTGGAGCCGCCTGGCGAGGATGTTTCCGAAGTTGCCCAGACCGATGACGATGAAGCGCTTCATGCGCGGAGAGCTCCCGGGTTCAGCCGATGATCACGTCCTCCCGCGCCGGCCGGGTCTCGCGGAGGGTGGCCCTGCCCTTGATGGAGATGGCGGCGAAGAAGGCGAGCGGGCCGACGCGGCCCACGAACATGAGGAGGATGACGGTCAGCTTGCCCACGTCGCTCAGGCGCGGCGTCACCTCCATGGAGAGGCCGGTGGTTCCGAAGGCGCTGACCACCTCGAAGAACAGGGGCAGGAAGGCGGCGCGCGCCTCCTCCAGCCCCATGCCGCGGGTCTCGGTGAAGCTGAGCCAGAAGATGGCCGCGGTCATCACCGCGAAGGCGAGGAGCACCAGCGAGATGGTCCGCTCCACGGTGCCGTCGGGGATCGAGCGGTCGTGGATCACCGCGTTGCGCCTGCCCCGGATCCGCTGGACCGCGAGGGCGAGGAGCACCGCCAGCGCGGTGGTCTTGATCCCGCCCGCGGTAGAGCCGGGCGAGCCGCCCACCACCATGAGGAGGATGGTCAGGTAGGCGGTCTCGTTCCCCACCCGATCCCAGGGGACGGTGGTGAAGCCCGCGGTGCGCGAGGAGGCGGACAGGAACCAGGCGTTGACCAGCTTGTCGACGAAGCCGAGGTCCGCGAGCACCCCGTTCCACTCGAAGAGGGCGTAGAGGACGAAGCCGCCGCCGAGGAGCAGCGCGGTCACGGAGAGGACGGCGAAGGTGTGGGTGGAGAGCCGCAGCGGCCCGCGCGCGCCGCCGCGCCGCCACCAGCGGAGCAGCTCCTCGGTGGCCAGGTACCCGATGCTCCCCACCACCAGCAGCGCCGAGACGAAGAGGAGCACCGGCGGATCGGTCGCCCACGCGGCGAGGCTGCCGGGGAAGAGGGAGATCCCCGCGTTGCAGAAGGCACTGATCGCGTGGAAGACCGCGGGCCAGATCGCCTCCACCGGCCCGAGCGTGCGCAGGAAGGCGAGCCAGAGGGCGAAGGCCCCCACCGCCTCGATGGCGAGGGAGAAGCGCAGCACCGCGGCGAGGAGGTGGCGCAGGTCCCGGCTCCCCAGCAGCTCCGGGGGAGCGCCGGCGATCATCTCGCTGCGGAGCGAAAGGCGCCGCCCGAGGACGCCGATGATCAGGCTGGTGAGCGTGATGAGGCCGACGCCGCCGAGCTGCACGAAGAGGAGGAGCCAGAGCTGGCCCCAGAAGGTGAAGCGGGTGGCGGGGTCCGCCACCGCGAGGCCGGTGGTGCAGGCGGCGCTGGTGATGGTGAAGAGCGCGTCGAGGAAGCCGAGCCGCTCGCCGGTGTAGAGCCCGGGGAGGAGAAGCAGCCCCAGCGTGCCCACCACGATCAGGCCGGCGATGCTCGAAACGAAGAGGGCCGGCGCGGGGAGGTTGCGCCAGAGGCGGAGGACCCGTTCGACGGGTCTGATGGCGACGGAGGGGATCAACGCTGCGCCCGGAGAATGGACGGACGGTGATGGCGACGCAAGGGTCATCGCACGCGTCGACCATCGAACGGCGGTCCCTCACCCGGGCGGGGTTTTCCCTTGCTGCTCTCGCATGTCGTTTGCAGGTTCGGGACCGTGAAACGGCCCGATCCCCACCTCGACGACGTGGTCGCGCAGGTCCTCGAGCAGGCGCACCAGCGGCTGCGCGAGCCGCGCATCCCCGCGGCCACCTACCGCGTCCAGTTCAACGCCGACTTCCCCTTCGCCGCCGCCGCCGCCATCGTCCCCTACCTCCACGAGCTGGGGATCAGCGACCTCTACGCCTCGCCGTGGCTGCGGGCGACGCCCGGCTCGCTCCACGGCTACGACGTGGTCGACCACCACGAGGTCAACCCCCAGCTCGGCGGCGAGGAGGGGCTCGAGGAGCTGGTCCAGACCCTGCAGCAGCACGGCATGGGCCACCTGCTCGACTTCGTACCCAACCACATGGGCATCGGCCCCGCCAACGCCATGTGGCAGGACGTGCTGGAGAACGGCCCCTCCTCCCACTACGCGCGCTTCTTCGACATCGACTGGCGGCCGGCCAAGGACGAGCTGGAGAACAAGGTCCTCCTCCCGGTCCTCGGCGATCAGTACGGCGCGGTCCTCGAGGCGGGCGACCTCAAGCTCGAGTTCGACCACGGCACCTTCTGGGTGCGCTACTACGAGCACCTCTTCCCCATCAACCCGCGCCAGTACTCGATGGTGCTGCGCCACCGGCTCCACGAGCTGGAGGCGATCCTGCCCCCGGAGGACCTCCGCCTCGAGGAGCTCCTCTCCATCTGCACCGCCTGCGACAACCTGCCGCCCCGCACCGAGACCGACCCCCGCAAGATCGCCGAGCGCCGCCGTGAGAAGGAGGTGATCAAGCGGCGCCTCGACAGCCTGTGCGAGTCGTCCGCGGAGGTGCGCCAGTTCGTGGAAGAGAACGTCCGCGAGTTCAACGGCACCCCCGGCGATCCCCGCTCCTTCGATCTCCTCGACAGGCTCCTCGACGCGCAGGCCTACCGGCTCGCCCACTGGCGCGTCGCCGGCGAGGAGATCAACTACCGCCGCTTCTTCGACATCAACGAGCTGGCGGCGATCCGCATGGAGGATCCCGCGGTCTTCCGCGAGGCCCACGCCAAGGTCCTCGAGATGCTGGCGCGGGGGAAGATCCAGGGGCTGCGGATCGACCACCCCGACGGCCTCTTCGATCCCCGCGAGTACTTCCGCCGGCTGCAGGAGGAGTACTTCGTCGGGGTGTGCAGGACCATCTTCGAGGAGATGGGCGAGGAGGAGCTCGAGTTCGAGCAGCTCGAGCCCGCGTTGCGCATGGCCTGGGCGCGGGAGGCGCGCGGCCCCGCCGGTCCGCAGCAGAAGCCGCTCTACGTGGTGGCGGAGAAGATCCTCGGCCACCGGGAGGTGATCCCGGAGAGCTGGGCGGTGAGCGGCACCACCGGCTACGACTTCCTCAACTGGCTCAACGGCATCTTCGTCGACCGCTCCAACCAGCGGGCGATCGAGGAGATCTACGCCCGCTTCACCGGGCTGCGCCTCGACTTCGAGGAGCTGGTCTACGAGAAGAAGAAGCTGATCATGAGCACCTCGATGGCCAGCGAGGTGAACATGCTGGCCTACCAGCTCAACCGGATCAGCGAGATGAACCGGCGCTCCCGGGACTTCACGCTCAACGCGCTCCGCAAGGCGCTGATCGAGTTCGTGGCCTGCTTCCCCATCTACCGCACCTACGTGGGGGCGGCGGGTGCGGACGAGCGCGATCGCCGCTACATCGAGCAGGCGATCGCCCGCGCCAAGCGCCGCGCGCCGGTGACCAACGTCTCGATCTTCGACTTCCTCCGCGACGTCCTCCTGGTGCGCTACGGCGCCCACCTGGGCGAGGAGGAGCGCCGCCTCCACCTCGGCTTCGCCATGAAGCTGCAGCAATTCACCGGCCCGGTGATGGCCAAGGGGATGGAGGACACCGCCTTCTACATCTACAACCGGCTCATCTCCTTGAACGAGGTGGGCGGCGAGCCGCAGGTCTTCGGCAACTCGGTGGCGGAGTTCCACGCCCGCAACAGCGAGCGCCTCGCCACCGCGCAGGGATCGCTGCTGGCCACCTCCACCCACGACACGAAGCGCGGCGAGGACGTGCGGGCGCGGATCGACGTGATCTCCGAGCTCCCCGAGGCGTGGAAGAACGTGCTCGCCCGCCTCTCCAAGGCGGCGCGCCGCCACCGGGTCCAGGTGGCGGAGGATCGCATCGCCCCCGATCGCAACGAGGAGGTGCTCCTCTACCAGACGCTGATCGGCGCCTGGCCCTTCGGCGAGATGGACGAGCGGCAGATGGCCACCTTCGTCGACCGCATCGAGGCCTACATGCTCAAGGCGGCGAAGGAGGCCAAGGTCAGCACGAGCTGGATCAACCCCGACAACACCTGGGACGAGGCGCTCGCCTCCTTCGTGCGCAACGTCCTCCGCGATCCCGCCTTCCTGGCGGAGCTCCTCCCCTTCCAGCGGAAGGTGGCGGAGGCGGGGATCTACAACTCGCTCGCCCAGGTGGTGCTCAAGATCGCCTCGCCCGGCGTGCCCGACTTCTACCAGGGGTGCGAAACCTGGAACCTCTCCCTGGTCGATCCCGACAACCGCAGGCCGGTGGACTTCGAGAAGCTCGCCGCCTCGCTCGCGGAGCTCAAGGAGCGGAGCGAGCGATCGCCGGAGGAGCGGCTGGAGCTGGTGCGCGAGCTGTGGCGCGAGCGCCACGACGGCAGGGTGAAGCAGTACGTCACCTGGCGCAGCCTCCGCCTGCGCCGCGCGCAGCCGGAGCTCTTCCTCCAGGGCGAGTACGTGCCGGTGGAGTGCGCCGGCCCGCGGGGCGCCAACGCGGTGGCCCTCTCCCGGCGCCGGGGCTTCAGCCAGGTGATCGCCGTCTGCACCCGGCTGGTGGCGCGCCTGCTCGAGGAGGCGGAGGGCGGGCAGTCGCCGTGGGAGGCGACCTGGCTCCTCCTCCCGGGCGGCTCCGGCGGCGTGGCCTGGACCGACGTCTTCACCGGCAGGATCCACCGGCCGGTGATGCACCGGGGGCAGCCCACCCTGCCGCTCGGCCCGCTCTTCGCCGAGCTGCCGGTGGCGCTCCTCCACCCCGCCCCGTGACCGTGTCAGCGCGCGGACAGCGCGCCGGGCGGCGCGCGCTGCCCCGCCCCGCCGACCGACCTATGTTGGGGGCGATCTCCCCCGCCTTCCGTCAAGGAGGAAGCGCGTGACTCTACAGAAGGGCCGCAGCGCCGGCATCCTGGTTCCGCTCTTCTCGCTGCGCGGCGAACGCGGCTGGGGCGTCGGCGAGTTTCCCGACGTGGGAGGGGTGGCGCCGTGGCTCGCCGCGGCCCGGATGCCCCTGCTGATGATGCTTCCCCTGGTGGAGGCGGCGCTGGGGCAGAACAGCCCCTACGCCGCCCTCTCCGCCTTCGCCCTCGACCCGATCTACGTCAGCCTCGAGCAGATCCCCGACTTCGCCGAGCTGGGCGGCGAGGAGGCCCTCTCGCCCGAGGAGCGGCGGGAGCTGGAGGCGGTGCGGGCGAGCGAGACGGTGCAGTACCCCACCATCCGCCGCCTCAAGAACGCCTGGCTCCACCGCTCCTTCCGCCGCTTCCAGGCGAGCGGCGCCGCGGCGGGCGGCGAGCGGGCGGCGGATCTGGCGCGCTTCCGCGAGGAGCAGCGCCACTGGCTGCCGGACTACACCCTCTTCCGCGCCCTCAAGGAGGTCCACCACCTCGACTGGTGGAAGGGCTGGGGCGAGGGGCTGCGCGACCGCTGGCCGGAGGCGCTGGAGGAGGCGCGCGCCACCCACGCCGACGCCTGCGCCTTCTTCGAGTACGTGCAGTGGAACGCCTTCCGCCAGCTCGCCGCGGCGCGGGCGGAGGCGCGCCGGCACGGCGTGGCCCTCGCCGGCGACCTTCCCTTCATGGTGGCGGAGGACAGCGCCGACGTGTGGAGCCGGCAGGAGGAGTTCGACCTCTCCGCCACCGTGGGCGTGCCCCCCGACGCCTTCAGCGTCGACGGGCAGGACTGGGGGCTGCCGGTCTACCGGTGGGACGTGCTCCGCCGCAGGGACTACGACTGGCTGCGCCTGCGCGGCGCCCACTCCGCCGAGCTCTACGACCTGGTGCGGATCGATCACGTGGTGGGCTTCTACCGGACCTACGCCAGGCCGCGGGACGGCAGCCCCCACCATTTCGTCCCGGCGGACGAGGCGGCGCAGCGACGCCAGGGCGAGGAGGTGATGCAGGCCTTCCGCGCCGCGGGGGTCGAACTGTGCGCGGAGGATCTGGGCACCGTTCCCCCCTTCGTCCGCGCGTCGCTCACCCGCCTCGGCATCCCCGGCTACCGCGTGCTCCGCTGGGAGAAGGATGACCACGTCTTCCGCGATCCGGACCGGTGGCCCGCCCTCTCGCTCGCCACCACCGGCACCCACGACACCGAGCCGGTGGCGGTCTGGTGGGAGCAGATGGACGAGGCGGAGCGGCGCGCCGTCCGCGCCATCCCGGCGCTGCGCCACCTGACCGACGAGCAGGCCTCCCACTTCTCGCCCCACGTCCACCAGGCGATCCTCGAGGCGGTCTACCGCAGCGGCTCGGATCTCCTCGTCCTCCCGGTGCAGGACGTCTTCGGCACGCGGGAGCGGATCAACCTGCCGGGCACCATCGGGCCGGGGAACTGGTCGTATCGCCTCCCCTGGAGCCTCTCCGCCCTCGCCACCGACCCCTTCGTCCGGGAGCGCACCCGGGTGATGGCCGAGCTGGCGGAGCGCTTCGGCCGCGGGCAGCCTGCCGCGCACGTGCGCTGATCGGTCCCCAACCTGTCGGCAGGAGACGCCCACCGCGGCGCAAAGGGGTGGACCATGAACCTGCCGATGCTGCGGCTGCAGACGAGCGACGGCGCGCCCTTCGACTGGTCGGAGCTCTGGCAGCGGCGCAACGTCCTGCTCCTCTTCGCCCATCCGGATTGCGCGGCCTGCGAGGCGGTGCTGCACCAGTGGGAGCGGCACGCGCGCGCCCTGGCCGCGGAGAACACGGTGCCGATCGCGGTCTACGCCGAGGCGCCGGCGCGCGTCCCGCCCGGGGTCCGGGTCGCCGTCGATCCGGATGGCCGCCTCGCCCGCCACCTCGACGCGGCGCCGGGCACGGTGGTGGCGGTCGATCGTTTCTTCGAGGTGATGGCGGAGGACGACCTCCACGCGATGGGACCGGAGGCCGCGGCGCGCGACGCGATCGACTGGGTGAAGCTGGCGGAGCGCCAGTGCCCCGAGTGCGGCATCGGCACCTGGTGAGGCGGCGCGCCGCCCGCAAAGACCGGAAGCGCCCCGGGGCAAAGGCGGTTATGTTGCGCGCCCCATGCAGCACGCCACCCAGCCGTCCTCCCCCCGCCTCCACGAGCTTCGCCAGCTCCTCGCCCTCGCCCTGCCCCTCGCCGCGGCGCACGCGGGCAACCAGCTCATGGCGGTGGTGGACACGGCCATCGTGGGCCGCCTCGGCGCGGTGGAGCTCGGGGCGGTGGGCCTGGCCAACAGCCTCTTCCTGCCGATCACGGTGCTGGGCATCGGCGCGATGATGGGGCTCGACCCCCTCGTCTCCCAGGCGCTGGGCGCCGGCGATCCGCCGCGGGCCCGCAAGCTCCTGTGGCAGGGCGTGTGGCTCGCCCTCGCCGTCTCCCTCGTCCTCGCCGTCCCCATCGCCCTCGCTCCCTTCCTCCTCGTCCCCTTCGGCATCGAGCCCCAGGTGGCGGAGCAGGCGCGGGACTACCTCTGGATCCGCATGGTGGGGCTGGCGCCGATGCTCCTCTTCACCGGGCTGCGCTCCTACCTGCAGGCGCAGGGGATCACCCGGCCGATGCTCGTGGGCGTGGTCCTCGGCAACCTCTTCAACGTGCCCGCCACCTGGCTGCTCGTCTTCGGCGGCGAGGCCCTGCCCGCATGGGCGGGTCCGCTCCGGGCCTTCCCCGCCATGGGCGTGCTGGGGGCGGGCCTGGCCACCGCGCTGGGCACCGTGCTCCAGCTCTGCGTGGTGGCGGCCGCCGTCCGCTCGGTCCCCCACCCCGCGCTCGACCGGGCCCACCGCCGCCTCGATCGGGAGGAGGTCCGCACCGCGATCCGCGTGGGCGTCCCCATCGGCCTGCAGATGATGGCGGAGGTGGGCGTCTTCGCCTTCGTCGGCCTGCTCATCGGCAAGCTGGGGAGCACGGACCTCGCCGCGCACCAGATCGCCATCACCCTGGCCAGCTTCACCTTCACCGTGGCGGTGGGCGTGGGCGCCGCCGCCTCGGTGCGCGTGGGCCGGGCGGTCGGCGCAGGCGACGCGCCGGGGACGCGGCGCGCCGGTGTGGTGGCCCTCCTCGGCGGCGGCGCGTGGATGGCCCTCTCCGCCCTCCTCTTCGTCCTCCTGCCCCGGCCGCTCGCCAGCCTGCTCACCGACGAGCCCGAGGTGATCGCCGCCACGGTCCCGCTCCTCTTCGTCGCCGCGGTCTTCCAGATCTCCGATGGCCTCCAGGCGGTGGGCGCGGGGATCCTCCGCGGCGCCGGCGACACCCGCTGGCCCTTCCTCGCCAACGTGATCGGCCACTACGCGGTGGGATTGCCGGTGGGCATCGCCCTCGGGATGGGGCTCGGCCTCGGCGTCAACGGCCTCTGGTGGGGCCTCTGCACCGGCCTCACCGCGGTGGCGGCCACCCTCACCTTCCGGTTCCTCCGCCTCTCGTCGCGGCCGATCGTTCCGCTGGCCCGGCGGCGCCCCGCCGAGCTGGCAGGCGGCTGATCTCCCGCTGCGCCACCCGGTTCGAGCGTGGGCCAACCTCCCGTTCCGTAGCGAGATTCTCGCACGGAGGTGGTGGCGATGCGCTGGTGGGTGGTGGTGGCGGCAGGTGTCGCGCTCTTCCCGTTCGACGGGGCGGCGGAGAAGCCCGAGGCGGGGAGCGCCGTGCCCGAGGACACCCCGTCGACGCGGCGGGGGGACGACACCGGCGAGCGGGTGATCCGCGAAGAGGACAAGGTGATCTACGAGAAGGAGACCCGCGTCGACTTCAACGACGGCGTCGTCGACGGCGACCTGCGAAGGCCCGACGGCGAGGTGGTCCGCTCGCGGAAGAAGTCCGAGTTCCAGAGCATGATCCAGCAGCGGCGCGACTTCACCCAGGAGCTGATCGAGAGCGTCGACGAGTAGCGGCCCGTTCACCGCCGGCGCCCGCGCGCCGCACGGGGCGTGGGCGCCGGGACTCTCCGCTTCAGGCGGCGGCGAGCTGGCGCAGCACGTAGTGCAGGATGCCGCCGTGGCGGTAGTAGTCCACCTCGTTGGGCGTATCGAGCCGGGCGACGACGGTGAAGCGCTTCTCCCCGCCGTCGCCGCTCGCCACCACCTCGAGCTTCTTGAACGGCTGCAGCCCCTCGGCGATGCCGCCGATGCGGAAGGACTCGCGGCCGGTGAGCCCCAGGCTCTGCGCGTCCTGCCCCGCCTCGAACTGGAGCGGGAGCACGCCCATGCCGATCAGGTTGGAGCGGTGGATGCGCTCGAAGCTCTTCGCGATCACCGCCTTGACGCCGAGGAGCATCGTCCCCTTCGCCGCCCAGTCGCGGGAGGAGCCGGTGCCGTACTCCGCGCCGGCGAGGACCACCAGCGGCACGCCCTCCTTCTGGTAGCGCATCGCCGCGTCGTAGATCGCCATCTGCTCGCCGGAGGGGACGTGGATGGTCACCCCGCCCTCGGTGCCCGGCGCGAGCAGGTTGCGGAGGCGGATGTTGGCGAAGGTGCCGCGCATCATCACCTCGTGGTTGCCGCGGCGCGCGCCATACGAGTTGAAGTCCCGCGGCTGCACCCCCTGCTCCTGCAGGTAGCGGGCGGCGGGGCTGTCGAGGGCGATCGATCCCGCCGGCGAGATGTGGTCGGTGGTGATCGAGTCGCCGAGGAGCGCCAGCACCCGCGCCCCCTCGATGTCCCGCAGCGCGCCGGGCTCCCGGGCGAGGTTCTCGAAGAAGGGCGGGCTCCGCACGTAGGTCGACTTCGGATCCCACGAGAAGGTCTTGCCCCCGGGGACGTCGAGGGACCTCCACCGCTCGTCGCCCTCGAAGACCGCGCCGTACTGCCTGGCGAAGTGCTCCGGCTTGACCGCGGTGCGGATGGCGTCGCGGACCTCCTCCGGCGACGGCCAGATCTCCCGGAGGTAGACCGGCTGGCCGTTGGGGTCGCAGCCGATCGGCTCGTTGTTCAGGTCGAGGTCCATCGTACCGGCGAGGGCGTGGGCCACCACCAGCGGCGGCGACGCCAGGTAGTTCATCCGCACGTGGGCGTTGATGCGCCCCTCGAAGTTGCGGTTGCCGGAGAGGACCGCGGCCACCGCCAGATCGCCGGACTGGACCGCCTCGACGATGTGGGGCGGCAGCGGCCCCGAGTTGCCGATGCAGGTGGTGCAGCCGTAGCCCACCAGATGGAAGCCGAGCGCCTCGAGATAGGGGAGGAGCCCCGCGTCGCGCAGGTAGTCGGTGACCGTCTTCGAGCCGGGCGCCAGCGAGGTCTTGACCCAGGGCCGGGTGCGCAGGCCGCGCTCCACCGCCTTCTTCGCCAACAGGCCCGCGCCGAGCATCACCGCCGGGTTGGAGGTGTTGGTGCAGGAGGTGATCGCCGCGATCACCACCGAGCCGTGCCCCAGCTCGTAGCGCAGCCCGCCGTGCTCCACCTGGACCCGCTTGCCGGTATCGCCCTTGACCATCTCGGCGAGGGACTTGCGGAACGCGCCCTTGGCCTCGCGGAGGTTGATCCGATCCTGCGGCCGCTTCGGCCCGGCGATCGAGGGCTCCACGTCGCCGAGGTCGAGCTCCAGGGTGTCGCTGAACTCCGGCTCGGGGCCGTCCTTGGTGTGGAAGAGGTGGTTGGCTCTGCAGTAGGCCTCCACCAGCTCCACCTGTTCCTTCGTGCGGTTGGAGAAGCGCAGGTAGTTGAGCGTCTCCTCGTCCACCGGGAAGAAGCCGATGGTGGCGCCGTACTCCGGCGCCATGTTGGCGATGGTGGCGCGGTCCGGCAGGGCGAGCGAGGAGATCCCCGGTCCGTAGAACTCCACGAACTTCCCCACCACCCCCTTCCTGCGCAGCATCTGGGTGACGGTGAGGACCAGGTCGGTGGCGGTGGCGCCGGGCGGAAGCGTCCCCGAGAGGCGGAAGCCGACCACCTGGGGCACCAGCATCGAGAGGGGCTGGCCGAGCATCGCCGCCTCCGCCTCGATGCCGCCCACGCCCCAGCCCACCACGCCCAGGCCGTTGATCATCGTGGTGTGGGAGTCGGTGCCCACCAGCGTGTCGGGGAAGGCCATGCCGTCCTGCTGGAAGACGACGCTGGCCAGGTACTCGAGGTTGACCTGGTGGCAGATGCCGGTCCCCGGCGGCACCACGCTGAAGTTGCGGAAGGCCTGCTGGCCCCAGCGCAGGAAGGCGTAGCGCTCGACGTTGCGCTCGTACTCCGTGGCGACGTTGAAGGGGAAGGCGCCCTCCGAGGCGAAGCGGTCCACCACCACCGAGTGATCGATCACCAGGTCGGCGCGGTTGAGGGGGTTGATCCGATCCGGATCGCCGCCCATCCGCGTGATCGCCTCGCGCATCGCCGCCAGGTCGACCACCGCCGGCACGCCGGTGAAGTCCTGGAGGAGGACGCGGGCGGGGTGGAAGGCGATCTCCTTCTCCGGCTGCGCCTTCGGGTCCCACGAGAGGACCGCCTCGATCTGATCGCGGGTGACCACGCGATCGTCCTCGTGGCGGAGGAGGTTCTCGAGCAGCACCCGCATCGAGAAGGGCAGACGCTCGATCCCCTTCAGCCCGCCCAGGCGATGGATGCCGTACCGCTTTCCGCCCACCTCGAGATCGCTCCGGGTGCCGAAGCTGTTGGCCATGGTGCCTCCAAGTGCAGGGATGCTGCGCTGCAGCGACGAGACTGCGACCGTAAGGGCCGCCCCCCTGCAGCGCAACCGTACCTCCGCGGGCGATCGTCGCCGGGCCAACGGGGCCTCGGGGGCAAGGTTTGGCTTTTCCTCTCGAATGATTCCGGTAGGATGGCCCGCCCATCGGAGGTCCTGTCGTGATTCCCAACCTGCCCGCTCCCTGGCCCCGCCCCCGCTACGTCGCCGCGGGACCGGCCCGCATCGCCTTCGTGGCGCTGCTGCCGGACGCGGTGGAGCTCGCCCAGAAGGACCATCCGCTCTTCGCCGATCTGCAGATCGAGGTGCGCTACCGCGGCGACGATCCCGCCTGGTTCGAGGGCTGGGTCAGCCCGCGCACCTCCTACGGCAGCCTGCTGATGCGCACCCCCGGGCTCGACATGGTGGCGCTGACCCAGTGCAAGGCGGCGATGGTCCTCTCCGCCACCATCGAGAACCCCTCCGATCTCGGCTACCTGCAGCGGGCCTTCCTGGTCCTCAAGCTCCTCGCCCAGCGGGCCAACGCGGTCGCCGCCTGCGACGTGGAGCCGATGATCTGGTGGACGAAGGAGGCGCTCGAGCAGCTCCCGGACGACTGGGAGTTCGACGTGGCCGACCACGTGCGCATCGTCTTCGAGTCGCAGGAGCGCGAGCCGGGCGCGGGCCACATCTGCCACAGCCTCGGCATGGCCAAGTTCGGCAGGCCCGACCTCGCCATCGGCGGCCTCGCCCCCGAGCACGCGGAAGCGGCGGGCGAGATGATCGAGAACCTCGCCACCGCCCTCGCCGAGGGCGACAACTTCGAGACGGGCGACGTGGTGGAGCCGGAGGGCTTCCCGCCGCTCCGCTGCGAGGAGATGCCGGACGACAGCGATTCGGACGAGCCCACCTTCGGAAACCGCGCGATCTGGCTCGTGCCCGAGGAGGCCTGACTGACCCGGCTGGCTGCAGAGCTGCGCTGGCTCGGGGCGCTGATCGTCCTGGTCGCCCTGCCGGCGCTGGCGCAGGAGCTGCCCGCCGGGCCGCAGGTGCCGCTCGCCGCGGATGGCGCCGGCGGAGCGGGCGGCGGCGGCGGAGACGCGCGGCCCGACGGCGGGGAGCTGCTGCGCGAGGGGCTCGGCGCCGTGGAGCCGGAGCCCGAGGGCCCGGTGGTCGTCCCCTACCTCCCCGGCGGCGAGATCCAGCCGCCGTACGCGCCTTCACCGCCCGCTGCCCAGACGGAGCGCCGCCCCGCCGGCAGGAAGCTGCCCGAGGGGATCACCGCGCGCCCCGACGAACGGCCCGCGCCGCCGCCCGCGGTCGAGGAGGCGCCGGCGGCGGGCACCGAGGTGGTCCGCGCGCCGGAGCCCCCCGGACGCCAGCCGGGCGTGGTCATCAAGATCATCCTCGGGCTCCTCTGCCTGCTCGCCCTCGCCTACCTGGCCGGGCACAAGCGGGTCCGCCAGCTCGAGGAGCGGCTCGGCATCGCCCAGGTGGTGACCGCGGGCTTCCCCTTCGTGGCCCTCGGCCTCATCGCCCGCATGCCGGAGGTCGGCGTCCTCACCGACGCGATCCTCGTGGAGCTGAGCCCCCTGCTCCACCTCGGCCTCGGCTGGATCGGCTTCGGGATCGGCTTCCGCTTCGACGCCCGCCTCCTCGACACCCTCCCCGAGGGGACGGCGCCCCGCGTCGCCTTCTCCACCGGCATCCCCTTCCTCGCCATCTTCCTCTCGGCGGGGCTGGTCCTCTTCGGCACCCAGGGGTGGAGCTCCTCCCTGCGCGATCCGGTCTTCATCCGCGATGCCATCGTCCTCGGCAGCGCCGGCGCCATCACCGCCCGCACCGCGGCGCGGATCATCAGCGGCCTCGGGCCGCAGCAGGCGCTGGTGATGCAGATCATCCGCCTCGAGGAGCTGGCGGGCATCGCCGGCCTCACCCTGGTGGCCGCGTACTTCCGCCCCCACGACGAGGTGAGCTGGCAGCTCCCCGGCACCGCCTGGATCTTCATCACCCTCGGCCTCGGCGCCACCGTCGGCCTGGTCGCCTACGGGATCCTCCGGCGCAAGGCGAGCGCGGCGGAGTCGCTGGTCCTCCTCCTCGGCACCGTCGCCTTCGCCTCGGGCCTCGCCAGCAACCTGCTCCTCTCGCCCATCGTCGTCTGCTTCGTGGCGGGGGTGCTCCTGGTCAACTTCCCCGGCGACTACAAGGAGCGGGTCGCCGCCACCCTCGCCCGGCTGGAGCGGCCCATCTACCTCCTCTTCCTCGTGGTCACCGGCGCCATCTGGAGCGTGGGCGACTGGCGCGGCTGGGCGCTGATGGTGGTCTTCCTCATCGCCCGCTTCTTCGGCGGGCTCCTCGGCGCCAAGCTCGGGTGGGGCCAGGAGGGCGGGGAGCTCACCCTCTCCTCCCGCGAGCGGCTCGTCCTCGCCGCGGCGCCGATGGGGCAGCTCTCGATCGCCATCGTGGTGAGCGCGCTGCTGCTCTATCCGCACGGCAACGTGCCGCTCATCGTCACCGCGGTGATCGGCGGCGCCATCTTCACCGAGATCGCGGTGCAGATCCTCGCCCGCGAGCTGCGGGCGTCAACGCCGGGAGGCGAGGCGTGAGCGTCCTCCTCATCCTCGTCCTCGCCGGGCTGATGGCCGCCGCCCGCTCCTTCGACGTGAGCGGCCTGCCCCATTCCGTCTCCGCGGGCCTCGCCTTCGGCTACGTCCTCCTCACCGCCTTCTTCGCCGGCGGGATCTTCAAGAAGCTCCACCTGCCCCGCCTCACCGGCTACATCGCCGCGGGGATCGTCACCGGCCCCGCGGTGCTCGGCCTCGTCTCCGAGGGGATGACCGAGCAGCTCTCGCTGATCAACGGCGTGGCCATCGCCCTCATCGCGCTCACCGCCGGCAACGAGCTCGACCTGCGTGCCTTCCGGCCGCTGCTCCGATCGATCGGCTGGATGACCCTCGTCGCCGTGGTGGGCACGGCCTTCCTCCTCTCCCTCACCATCTTCCTCTCCCGCGACCTCCTTCCCTTCATGTCGCTGATGGACACCAGGGAGAGCCTCGCGGTGGCGATGGTGCTGGGCAGCGTGATGGCGGCGCAGTCGCCGGCGGTGGTGGTGGCGCTGCGCGACGAGATGAACGCCGACGGCCCGGTGACCCGCACCGTTCTCGGCGTGGTGGTGATCGCCGACCTGGTGATCATCCTCCTCTTCGCCCTCACCTCGTCGATCGCCAAGTCGATCTTCGGCGCCCCCGGCGACGTGGTGGAGACGGTGCTCCAGCTCGCCTGGGAGCTGCTCGGCTCCCTCGGCGCGGGCACCATGCTCGGCGCGGTGCTGTGGATCTACCTGCGCAAGGTGCAGGGAGGCGGCGCCCTCTTCGTCCTCACCGTGGCGTTCGTGATGGCGGAGGTGGGCAGGCGCGTCCACTTCGACCCGCTGCTGGTGGCCCTCGCCGCGGGCATGTTCATCCGCAACGTCACCACCACCGGCGACAGGCTCCACCACGAGATCGAGGCGGCGGCGCTGCCGGTCTACGTGGTCTTCTTCGCCACCGCCGGCGCGGCGATCCACCTCGACGTCCTCCTGGTGGTCGGCGTTCCCGCCGCGCTCTACGTGGTGGTGCGCGCCCTCGGCCTGTGGGGCGGCTCCCGCATCGGCGCCCGCATCGCCGGCTCCCCCGCTTCCGTGCGGCGCTGGGCGGGCTTCGGCCTGCTGCCGCAGGCGGGCCTCGCCCTGGCGCTGGCGCTCCTCTTCGCCAGCACCTTCCCCGAGTTCGGCGCCGAGGCGGCCGCCCTCACCCTCGGCGTGGTGGCGATCAACGAGGTGCTGGCACCCGCCATCTACCGCTACGCGCTGGTCAAGAGCGGCGAGGCGGGCGCCCGCGACGAGCCGGCGATCGCTGCCCCGGAACCTGCGTCCGAGCCGCCAGCTCTTCCGCCAGCGCCTGGTGATCGCTGAAGAACCCGCCCGCGTGGGTCAGTCGCGGCGGCGGACCCAGGTCTCGAACGTGATCGGGTACGGGTTCTTCTCGTCGGGGGTGAGCTCTTCGCTCGCGTCCAGCGCCCAGCCCTCCGGGTCGAAGCGGAAGAAGGTGTCGCCCTCCACCTCCGCGTGGACGCGGGTGAGCTCCAGCTCGTCGCAGCGGGGCAGCGCCTCGGCGAAGAGCTGGGCGCCGCCGATGATCATCGCCTCCTCGGCGCCCGCCACCTCCGGCAGGGAGAGGGCCTCGTCGAGCGAGTGGGCGACGAGCACGCCCTCCGCCGTCCAGTCGCGCTGCCGGGTGATCACCACGTTGGTGCGGCCGGGGAGCGGCTTGCCGATGGAGTCGAAGGTCTTGCGCCCCATGATCACCGGGCGGCCCGTGGTGCGGAGCTTGAAGTGCTTCAGATCGGCGGGCAGGTGCCAGGGGAGCTGGCCGCCCCTGCCGATCACGCCGTTCTCCGCTGCGGCGACGATCGCGGTCAGCTTCATACCGCCACCGGCGCCTTGATCGCCGCGTGGGACTGGTAGCCCTCGAGGCGGATGTGCTCGAAGCGGAAGTCGTCGATGGAGCGCACCGCGGGATCGAGCCAGAGCCTGGGCAGCGGGAGCGGCTCGCGCGAGAGCTGCTCGTCCACCTGCTCCAGGTGGTTGAGGTAGATGTGCGCGTCGCCGAAGGTGTGGATGAACTCGCCGGGCTCGAGGTCGCAGACCTGCGCCACCATGTGGGTCAGCAGCGCGTAGGAGGCGATGTTGAACGGCACGCCGAGGAAGAGATCCGCGCTGCGCTGGTAGAGCTGGCAGGAGAGCCTGCCGTTCGCCACGTAGAACTGGAAGAGGACGTGGCACGGCTCGAGCGCCATCCGCGGCAGGTCGGCCACGTTCCACGCGCTCACCACCAGCCGCCGCGAGGTGGGCCGCGCCTTGATCTCCCCGATCACCCTGGCGAGCTGGTCGACGTGGCCGCCGTCGGGGGTGGGCCAGCTGCGCCACTGGACGCCGTAGACCGGGCCGAGATCCCCGTCGGGCCCCGCCCATTCGTCCCAGATGGTGATCCCGTGCTCCTGCAGCCAGCGCGCGTTGCCCTCGCCGCGCAGGAACCAGAGCAGCTCGCCCACCACGCCCTTGAAGAAGAGCTTCTTGGTGGTGACGGCGGGGAAGCCCCGGCGCAGGTCGAAGCGGAGCTGGTGGCCGAAGATGCTCAGGGTGCCGGTGCCGGTGCGATCGCCCCGCTCCACTCCCTCGGTGCGGACCCGGCGCAGCAGATCGAGGTATTCTCTCAACGGCGTCTCCCCAGTGAGGTCGGCAGGACCTGTACCACAGAACGAACCGCCTCCGCCTGCACCGGGTCGACCGGTTGCGGGAAGGAAGCCGCTCTGCCGACTGTTGTCGTGATCTACGCCGTGCGAACGGAGCCGGCGGGTGCCCCCCGGCATGGAGCCGGGGCAGCGGAGAGGAAATGGAACGGACGATCATTCTGACCCACCAGGATCTCAAGCGGCTGCACGCGCTGATCGAGGGGGTCCAGTCCGAGCGGAACGCCGAGGCGGCGGAGGCGCTGGAGTCGGAGCTCGGCCGCGCCCAGGTCGTGGAGGCCAGCGCCGTTCCGCCCGACGTGGTGACGATGAACTCGAAGGTCCGCTTCGTGGACGAGACCACCGGCCAGGAGCGGGAGGCGCAGCTCGTCTACCCGCAGGACGCCTCCGCGTCGGAGGGCCGCATCTCCATCCTCGCGCCGATCGGCGCCGCCCTGATCGGCCTGCGCGCCGGCGACAGCATCGACTGGCCGATGCCCAACGGCAGGACCAAGCGGTTGCGCATCGTCGAGGTCACCTGGCAGCCGGAGGCGGCGGGCCAGTACGACCTCTGATCGGCGCCGCCCGATCGCGACGAAGAAGAGCCGGTGCGCCAGGAGGCGCGCCGGCTCTTCACGTCTCCGCGTCCCGGGGCGGCACCCCCTCCCGCGCGGGCGGCGGCTCGAGCACCTCGAGCGCCTCCCGCAGGGCGAGCGCCATCCGCCGGACGGCGTAGCCCTCCCAGTCGTCGATCGGATCGATCTCCGGCCCGAAGACCTCGAGCACGTTGGCGAGGAACTCCCGCGCCTCGTCGGCCTTCGCCCGCACGGGCGCCGCGGTGACGCGGAAGGCGCCGCTCACCAGGTTCTGCCAGCGATCGACCCGCTCGGCCATCGGCGTTCCCGCTTCCCGCGCCCGGGCCCCCGCCGCCGACGGCGAAGGCCCGTCGCACCCGCGTCGGCTCAGTTGCTGCGCAGGATGTTGAGCGCGGAGCCCGCCTTGAACCAGGCGATCTGCTCGGCGTTGCAGGTGTGCTTGAGCGGGATCTCCTCGCTCGTGCCGTCGGCGTGGTGGAGCACCGCCACCACGTCCTTGCCCGGCTCGATGGCGAAGACGTCCTTCAAGGTGACCTTGTCGCCCTCGCGCACCTTCTCGTAGTCCGCCGCGTCCTTGAAGGTGAGCGGGAGCACGCCCTGCTTCTTCAGGTTGGTCTCGTGGATGCGGGCGAAGGAGCGGACGATGATCGCGCCGGCGCCGAGGAAGCGCGGGCTCATCGCCGCGTGCTCGCGGGAGCTGCCTTCGCCGTAGTTCTCGTCGCCGACCACCACCCACTTGAGGCCGCGGGCCTTGTAGTCGCGGGCCACCGCGGGAACCGCCGCCACCTCGCCGGTGAAGACGTTCTTCGCCACGCCGGCGTCGCCGGAGAAGGCGTTGATCGCACCGGTCAGCATGTTGTCGCTGATCTTGTCGAGGTGACCGCGGAAGCGCAGCCACGGACCGGCGGGCGAGATGTGATCGGTGGTGGTCTTGCCCTTCGTCTTCACGAGCAGCGGCATCTCCACGTACTCCTCCGCCTTCGGCGCGGGGAAGGGGGCGAGGAGCTGGAGCCGCTCGCTGGTGGGCGAGACCTTCACCTCGACGGAGGCGCCGTCCGCCGCCGGGGCCTGGTAGCCGCCGGTCGCCTTGACGAACCCGTTGGCCGGGAGGTCCGGCGCGCGGGCGGGCGGCTGGAGCTTCACGCCGTCGATGGTGTCGTTGAGGGGATCGAAGTCGAGCCGCCCGGCGAGGCCGAACGCCAGCACGATCTCCGGCGAGGAGATGAAGGCGAAGGTCTCGGGGTTGGAGTCGTTGCGCGCCCGGAAGTTCCGGTTGAACGAGGTGATGATCGAGTTCTTCGTGCCCTTCTGGATGTCGTCCCGCTTCCACTGGCCGATGCAGGGGCCGCAGGCGTTGGCGAGGACGGTGGCGCCCATCTTCTCGAAGGAGGCCATCTGGCCGTCGCGCTTGATCGTCTCGAAGATCTGGTCGGAGCCCGGCGAGACCCAGAGCTTCGCCTTCGCCTTGAGGCCCGCCTTCGCCGCCTGCTCGGCGAGGTCGGCGGCGCGCGAGAGATCCTCGTAGGAGGAGTTGGTGCACGAGCCGATCAGCGCCGAGGTGAGGTTGAGCGGGTAGCCCTCCTCCACCGCCGCCTTCTTCAGCGCGGAGACGGGCCGGGCGAGGTCCGGGGTGTGGGGACCGACAACGTGGGGCTCGAGCGTCGAGAGGTCGATCTCGATCACCTGGTCGTAGAACTTCTCGGGGTTGGCCTCGACCTCCTCGTCGGCGACGAGCAGGTCGCGGTTCTCGTTGGCGAGGTCCGCCAGCGCGCCGCGCTCGGTGCCGCGCAGGTAGCGCTCCATCGCCGCGTCGTAGGGGAAGATCGACGTGGTGGCGCCCAGCTCGGCGCCCATGTTGGTGATGGTCGCCTTGCCGGTGCACGAGAGCGCGCGGGCGCCGGGGCCGAAGTACTCGACGATGCGGTTGGTGCCGCCCTTCACGGTGAGGATGCCGAGGAGCTTGAGGATCACGTCCTTCGGCGCCGCCCAGCCGTTGAGCTCGCCCACCAGCTTGACGCCGATCAGCTTCGGCTGGAGCACCTCCCAGGGGAAGCCCGCCATCACGTCGACGGCGTCGGCACCGCCCACGCCCACCGCCGCCATGCCGAGGCCGCCGGCGTTGGGGGTGTGCGAGTCGGTGCCCACCATCAGGCCGCCGGGGAAGGCATAGTTCTCGAGCACCACCTGGTGGATGATGCCGGAGCTCGGCTTCCAGAAGCCGATGCCGTACTTCGCCGAGACGGAGGAGAGGAAGTCGTAGACCTCCTTGTTCTCGGTGTTGGCCACGCCGGTGTCGGCGAGCGCGCCCTGCCGCGCCTGGATCAGGTGGTCGCAGTGGACGGTGGAGGGGACCGCCACCTCCGGCTTGCCCGCCTGCATGAACTGGAGCAGCGCCATCTGCGCGGTGGCGTCCTGCATCGCGACGCGATCCGGCCGGAGCAGGAGGTAGGCCTTGCCCGCCTCGAGCGGCTGGTTCTGCGGGTCGTCGAGGTGGCCGAACAGGACCTTCTCGGCGAGGGTCAGCGGACGGCCGAGGCGCGCGCGGACCACCTGGAGGTTCTTGCGCGTGCGCTCGTAGACGCCGCGCACCAGCTCGGGAGTGCTCTCGATCACGGGCATGTGTCGTTCTTCCTTTCGATGCAGCTCTTTTGCAGCTCAAAGTCCAGGCTCAGGCGGCCGACCAGCCACGGTCGTTCCTGCGCGCGGCGCCCCGCTTTTCCAGCTCGAGGAGCGAGGCGAGCGCGCTGCGCTCCGCCACCGGGTGGAGGAAGGCCGGCGTGTCCGAATAGACCCTTTCGACGATGTCGGCAAGCGTGCTGGCGCCTGCCTGCAGCGCCGCCCGGATCGCCTCCATCCGCGCCTCCCGATGAGCGAGGTAGGCCTCGAGTTGCGCCCGCCCGTCGGGGATCGGGAAGCCGTGGCCCGGGTAGAGGACGCCCGCCCCCACCTCGATCAACCGGCGCAGGGAGGCGAGGTAGAGCCCCATGTCCCCCTCCGGCGGATCGATGACGATGGTGGAGCCGCCGGCGACCATGTCGCCGACGAACGTGGCCCGGGTCCGCTCCTCCAGGAAGCAGAGGTGGCCGTCGGCGTGGCCGTCGGTGCGGATCGCCCGCAGCCGCATCGTCCGCGGGCCGGCGAGCTCGATCACGTCGCCGTCGGCGAGCCGTCCCTCCACCCCGGGCACCCGCGCCGCCGTCCCGGCGCTGCCCCAGACCGGGATCCCGAGGCGCCTGCCGATCTCCAGCGCCGCGCCGGTGTGGTCGCCGTGGTGGTGGGTGAGGAGGACGCACCTGGGCCGGCGCCCCTCCTCCGCCATCCGGCGGAGCTGGCTTTCCAGCAGCGCCTGCTCCTCCGGCCACGGGGAGCCGGGATCGATCAGCGCCAGCTCGCCGGTGCCGACCACCCAGCAGTTGGTGTGCTGCGCCGGGGGGAGCGTGGGCGTGCGCAGCGGCAGCAGGTGGATGCCGCGTTGGAACTCGATCCGCTCCACCACGTGATCGGGCCCCACGTACGGCGGCGTCCGCAGCCGCGGGATGGCGTCCTCCGCGGGAAAGCCGGCCAGCGTGGCCAGGGCGTGGTGGTTGGGCGGGTGGAGGAGCGCCGTCCCCTCGTGCCAGCGGGCGAGCGCCTCCGCCGGGCGGATCCAGCCGCCGTCGGAGAGCTCGCCGGGGATGACGTGGGCGCGCTGCGCCGGCGGCGCGAAGGCGAGGTACATCCGCGCGTCGAAGCGCACCGGCGAGAACGGCGGCGTCAGCCAGCGGCCCGCGGGGACGAGCACCTCCGCGTCGAGGACGAGCCCTTCGCGCCGGAGGAGCGCGGCGAAGGGGGCGCCGCCGAGGAGCTCGGCGCGCAGGGCGTCGAGCCGCTCCTGCGGGAGGCGCTCGGCGCCGCGGGCGAGGAGCACGCCGCTCTCCTCGAAGGTCTCGCGGATGGCGCAGACCCGGAGCGCCTCCTCGCCCGGCGGGCAGCGCTCGATCGGCGTCCGGGCGTCGGCGGCGTCCACCTTCCCGCCGGGGAAGGCATAGAAACCGCCGGAGAAGGTGAGCTTCTCCCCCCGCCGGACCCAGAAGACCTCCTGCGCGGGGCCCTCCTGCTTGCGGACCAGCACCACCACCGCCGAGTCGCGGATCTTCGCCGGCGGCGGGGTGAACTCCATGCCCTCGATCGCTTCGCTCATGGCGGCGCAGGGTAGCCGCTCCCCTGGCGCCGCTCCACCGAAAGCGCCCGCGCTTCTTCCCCGGCGGCGGGCGCTCTTCGCGGCGGCCCCCGCGGATCGGCTCCACCGCCCGCCACGCCTCCCGCTGCGCGGTCGAAGCGATCCCGCAGGCGCCCGCCGCGCCCGTCAACCGCCGTGCAGGGCGGCGCGGATCCCCTCGCGGTAGTCCGGGTGGCGGAGCGCGACACCCAGCAGCCGCAGCACCGCAGCGCCGTCCACCCTGCGGTCGGAGCGGAGGGTCTCGTGGAGCGCCTCGGGCGGTGCCGAGGGCGGCATGGGGAGCCCGAGCAGCCCGGCGCAGAAGGCGGCCACCTCCCGCGCCCGGGCCGGCGTCGCGTCCGCCACCGGCCAGGCGCCGCCGGCCTCGCTCTCCAGAGCGGCCACCGCCAGCGCCGCGAGATCGTCCACGTGGATCCGGGAGACGAAGTTGTCGCCCGCCCCCGCCAGCCTGTACCGCCCGGCGCGCATCGCCTCGTGGACGCCGCGCCCGGGTCCGTAGATCGCCGCGGGGCGGAGCACCATCCACGACCACGGCCCCGCCGCCACCGCCCGCTCCGCCGCCAGGCGCAGGCGGGTGCGCTCGGTATCCGGCGCCGGCGGCGTGGTCTCGTCCACCGCCGGCTGCGCTCCGTAGACGCCGGTGGTGGAGAGGTAGACCACCCGCGCCGCCCTGGAGCCGAAGGCCTCGAGGAGCACCGGGGTGGGATCCCACGGCCCGGCGGGCCCCTCGAGCACCGGCACCGAGTGGAGGATCCGCAGCCCCGCCGGCAGGCGCGCCGCCAGCGCGCGGAGCCCCGCGGGATCCGCCGCGTCGGCCCGGTGGACCACCGCGCCCCGCGGCAGGCCGGGCCTGCCGGGCGTGCGGGTGGTCACGTGGACCGTGGCGCCGCGGGCGAGGAGCGCCGCGGCGACCCGGGCGCCGGTGTAGCCTGCGCCGAGCACGAGAAAAACCATGCGGGGGAGCATAGTCGATTGAACGGGGCGGCGAGGCCTGCCACCCTTGCCCGCGTGACGCAGATCCGCGACCCCATCCACGGCTCGATCGCGATCGACGAGCGCGAGCGATCGGTCGTCGATTCCCCCTTCTTCCAGCGGCTCCGCTCGGTGCGCCAGCTCGGCTTCGCGGATCTCGCCTTCCCGGGGGCCAACCACACCCGCTACGCCCACGCGCTGGGCGCCTCCCACCTGGCAGGGCAGATCTTCGACTCGATCTACGCCAGGCTCCCCCACGTCCCCGAAGCGGAGCGGCAGCGCCTCCGCGCGGCGCTGCGGGTGGCGGTCCTCCTCCACGACCTGGGCCACGCCCCCTTCTCCCACGCCTCCGAGTCGATCATGCCGCCGCGGGCGTCGCTGCGCCTGCCGCTCTGGGCCACCGCCGGCAGCAACGCCGGCCAGGCGACCCACGAGGACTTCACCCTGAAGCTCCTCCTCGACTCGGAGCTGACCGAGCTGCTGCGCCGCGCGTACGGCCCGATCGACGTTCCGCCCGAGGCGATTGGCTCCCTGGTGGCGGGCGTTCCCGGCCCCGGCGGCCCCTGGTTCTCGGTGGGCGGCGTCGATCACGGCCCGCTGCTGCGCCAGATCGTCTCCAGCGAGCTCGACGCGGACCGGATGGACTACCTGCTCCGCGACTCGTTCTACACCGGGGTCAACTATGGCAACTACGACCTGGACTGGATCGTGGAGCACCTCGGTGCCCACGTCCACGACGGGGTGGCGCAGCTCTCGGTGGGCAGCCGGGCGATCTTCGCCTTCGAGGACTTCCTCCTCTCGCGCTACCACATGTTCCTCTCGGTCTACTACCACCGCACGCCGATCTGCTTCGATCGCATGCTGCGGCTCTACTACCGGGAGGCGCCCGGCGAGTTCGAGATCCCCGCCGATCCGGCGGCGTACCTGCGCTGCGACGACGTGAGCCTGCTCACCGTCCTGCGGGGCTCGCGCAACAGGTGGGCGCAGCGGATCGCCAACCGGCGCCCCTTCCGTCTCCTCCTCGAGGCCAACCCCTACGACACCGGGTACGACCTGGTGCAGATCGTCGGCCAGCTCGAGCGGGCGGGGATCGAGCACTTCGCCACCGAGTCGCTGGGGATGGTCTCGAAGTACTTCGGCGGCGGGGAGGCGTCGCAGCAGATCTGGGTCCACGTCCCCGACCAGCGGCGCTTCGTCCCGCTGGAGGAATACACGCCCCTCTTCCGCCGCTACGAGCGGGAGGTCCGCATCGCCCGGATCTACGTCGATCCCGCCCGCCACCTCGAGGCGCGGCGCCTCGCCGGCCTTCCACAGGACGGCGACTGATCCGATTGGCCTTCTGCCTCCATTGGTGGAGATGGTGGTACCCTCCCAAACCTCTGCAGAAGGAACGGGGAACATGAAGCGCCACACCGCTCGTCCCCGGGTGCTCGCCTTCCACGCGCCGGGGGCTACCCCGGAGATGTGGGAAGAAGTCGCTGCGGCGGCTCCCGAACTGGACCTCATCGCGCCGGATCTCCTCGCGCTCTCCCACGCGGTCGGAGGCAGGCTCGGTCCGATGCTCCGCGCCCTGGCGGCGATGGTCCCCCAGGGGCCGGTGATCCTGACCGGCTGCACCCTGGGCGCCAACATCGCCCTGGAGATCGCGGCGCTCCTCGGCCCCCGGGCCCAGGGCGTCCTCCTCCTCGCGCCCCAGCCGGCGCGGCCGGTGGCGGGCTTCCGCGACAAGATGCGCCAGCTCTCCCTGCTCCTCGCCGCGGACATGGGGCCGGACGAGGCAGCCGCCTGGGCGCCGCTCCTCGTCCACCGCGCCTCCCGCCGCGGGCGCGCCGCCCTCGGGAAGGCGGAGACGATGCTGCGCGAGGCGTACGGGGCGGCAGCGGTGCCGCTGGTCCAGCTCGCCGCGGACTTTCCCGAGGCGACCCTCGCCCTGCGCCGCATGAAGGCGCCGGTGCGGGCGCTCTTCGGCGCGGAGGCGGTCAATCCCTTCCCCGGCCCCACCCTCCTGCCCGACTGGCGGAAGGCGATCGGCGCCGACAACGTCGAGGTCCTCCCCGACTGCAAGGAATGGATCGCCCTGGAGGACCCGGCGCTGGTGGCGGCGGAGCTCCGGGAGCTGGCGGCACTGGCGGTGCCCGAACTGGAACGCGAAGTGAAATAGTCGGGGCTGCGCAGGGAACAAGGCGTAGAATCGGCGCATCCGCCCTTCGCATCCATGGAGAGCGATGACGCCGACGATCTACGCCTTGCACGCCCTCGCCGTGTCGCCGGAGATGTGGCACGACGTCCGCGACGCGGCGCCAGACCTCACCTTCGTCGCCCCCGATCTGACCGAGGTGGTGGAGGAGCCCGGCAGCGAGGGGAGCCTCGCCACGTTCGTCCGAAAGCTCGCCGACCGGGCGCCGGCGGGCCCCCTCCTCCTGCTCGGCGCCTCCATCGGCGCCAACTTCGCCCTCGAGCTGGCGGCGGTCCTCGGGGAGCGGGTGCGGGGAACGCTCCTCGTCGTCCCGGGCCCGCCCGCCGCCGACGAAGCCTTCCTCGAGCGGACGAGCGGCCTGCTCCGCACCCTCCGCCACGCCTGGAACGACGAGATGGCCGCGGCCTTCGTGCCGCTCCTCGTCTACCGCTTCGGGCCCCGCTATGCGCAGGTGGCGGAGCGGGTGGAGCGGATGCTCCGCCGCAACGGCGCGCGCGCCGCGCCGCTCCTCGAGCTCTCCCCCGCCTTCGCCCCCGCGGCGGAGCTGCTGCCCCGGATCCCCGGGCCGGTGCGGATCCTCGTCGCCGCGGACAACAGCAACCCGATCGTCGGCCCGCACGTCCTCGAGGACTGGCGCCAGCTCCTCGGCACGGAGGCGGTGCAGCGGGTCTCTTCCGCCTCCGAGTTCCTCCCGATGGAGCGGCCGGAGGTGGTGGTGGAGGCGCTCCGGGCGCTGATCGGCTAGCGCTTGTCCTGGGGCGCCTCGGCGCCTTCTGCGAGCCGCTCCTCCAGCGGCACCCGGCTCCGCTCGAGCACCCCCTCCAGCGCGTCGCCGCCGGTGAGGCCGTCGAGCCGCGCGCCCGAGACGTAGGTGGCGCGACCGAGCAGGTGGCCGGCGATGGGCACGGTGAGGAAGAGGAAGGCGATGGTGGCCAGCCCGATCAGCGTCACGTCGAGCCGCCCCATCTCCACCATCACGCCGAGGAGCACAAAGCCGCCGCCCACCGTCCCCGCCTTGGCGGAGGCATGCATCCGCTGCAGCGGATCGGCGAAGCGCAGGACCCCCACGATGGCGGCGACGAGGAAGAAGACCCCGATCGCCTGGAGCAGCAGGCCGAGGATGTCGAGGATCATTTCTGCCTCCGTCCCTTGCGCTCCACGAAGGCGGAGAGCGCCACCACGCCGATGAAGGCGGTGAGCGCGGTGCCGAAGCCCACGTCGAGGAACTCCCTGCGCCCGGTGGCGGCGGTGATGAAGCCGGCGATCGCCACCGCCACGCCGGTGAGCATGTCGAGGGCGATGATCCGGTCGACCAACGTCCTGCCGGTGACCAGCCGCCAGCCGGTGAGGGCGAGGACCACCACCACCACGCCGAGGAGGAAGGTGTGGGCGTGTGCCAGGAAGCCAGCGCTCATCGTCCCTCGATCTCCCGAACGCGGCGCTCGAAGGTCTGCCGGATCGAGGCGACCACGTCGTCCGGCGCCTGCCCCTCGAGCGCGTGGACGTAGATCACCTTCCGGTCGGGCGAGACGTGGAGGGTGCAGGTGCCGGGCGTGAGCGTGACGCAGTTGGCCACCGTCACCACCCCCAGGTCGGTGCGGAGATCGAGCGGCACCGCGACGATCGCCGAGGTGGTGCGCGTGTCGCGGGAGAAGGCGACCCGCATCACCGCGATCGCCGACTTGACCAGCTCGTAGAGGAGGATGCCGAGCAGCTCGACGATCCCGAGCCCGCGGCGGACGAGACGTGCCATCACTGCCCTCCCGCGGCGGCGAGACCCGCCGCGACGTAGGCCGCGGGATCGAGCAGCCCCGCCGCCGCCGACCGCGCGTAGACGACGAACGGCTCGGGCAGGAAGCTGATCGCGAGCGTGACCGCCGCGAGGCCGCCGATCGCGAGCAGCATCGGCGCCGGCACCCGCCCGGCGCACCGGCGCTCCGCAAGCGCCGGCTTCCAGAAGGCCTCGATCCAGATCTTGCTCATCGAGAAGAGGGTGAGGAGGCCGACGAAGAGCGCCACCCCCGCGAGAAGCCCCTCGCCGGCGCGGAAGGTGGCGTCGATGACGAGGAACTTGGCCCAGAAGCCGGAGAGCGGCGGGACCCCGCCGAGGGAGAGGGCCGGGACGAGGAAGAGCGCCGCGAGCAGCGGGTTGCGCCGGAGCAGCCCGCCCGCCTCGCGCAGATCCCAGGTGCCCGCCGCCCGGTGGATCGCGCCGGCGATCAGGAAGAGGTTGGCCTTCACCACGATGTGGTGGATCACGTAGAAGATCGCGCCGGCGAGCGCCGCCTCCGTGGAGATGGCGAGGCCCAGCAGCATGTAGCCGATCTGGCTGACGATGTGGAAGGAAAGGATCCGCCGCACGTCCCACTGCACCGCCGCGCCGAAGACACCGAAGAGCATCGTGGCGGCGGCGATCACCGCGAGGATCTCCCGCATCCCCGCCCCCTCCAGCGGGAAAATCAGCGTGAAGACGCGGAAGCAGGCGTAGACGCCCACCTTGGTGAGGAGGCCCGCGAAGATGGCGGCCACGGTGATCGAGGCGGTGTGGTACGAGGCCGGCAGCCAGAAGAAGAGCGGGAAGTAGCCCGCCTTGATGCCGAAGCCGCAGAAGAGCAGCAGCGCGGAGATGGTGAGCTGGATCGAAGGCTCCATCCGCGGCACCACCCTGGCGAGATCCGCCATGTTGAGGGTGCCGGTGGCGCCGTAGAGGAGCGCCACGCCGGTGAGGAAGAAGAGCGTGGAGAAGAGGTTGAGAACCGCGTAGCGGAGCGCGCCGTCGATCTGCGCCCGGCTCCTGCCGATCACCAGCAGGCCCGTCGAGGTGATGAGCATCACCTCGAACCAGACGTACAGGTTGAAGATGTCGCCGGTGAGGAAGGCGCCGTTCACCCCGGCGAGCATGCCGAGGAAGAGCGGATGGAAGCCGGCCCGCTCCTCCCTGCGCCGGATGTCGGCGGCGCCGAAGAGCATCGTCGCCGCGGCGAGGAGGCCGGTGATGGCGACCATCGCCGCGCCGAGGGCGTCGACGGTGAAGACGATGCCGAAGGGCGCCGCCCAGCCGCCGAAGCGGACCACCTGCACGCCGTCGCGGATCACCGTGTCGAGGAGGAGGAGCGCCGCGGCGAAGAGGAGCGCGATGGTCGCCCGCGCGGCGAAGCGCTGTGCCCGCGGGTGGTTCCACAGGCAGGTGGTGATCGCCACGCCCGACACCGGCACGAGGAGCGGCCAGAGCGCCGCGTGGGTGACGAGGAATCCGTTCAAGGACGGCCCCCCTTCCCGTCGAAGGGAGAGCCGAGCGCCTCGGCGTAGCCGTTGCGCCGCAGATCGAGGCTGCCCAGCCGCCGCCAGGTCTGGAGCGCGATCGAGGCGAGGACGGCGGTGAGGGAGAAGCCGATGACGATGGCGGTGAGGATCAGCGCCTGCGGCACCGGGTTGGCCGCGTCGGCGGCGAGGACCTGCTCGCCCTCGGGGATGATCGCCGGCGCGCGGGTGACGATCCGCCCGGCGTAGAAGATCACCAGGTTGACCGCCGCGGAGATCAGGTTGATCCCGATGATCAGGCTGACCGCGTGGCGGGAGAGCGCCAGGTAGAGGCCGCACGCGGCGATGAGCGAGAGGGCGAAGGCGTACAGGAGATGCATCTCTAGAGCCCCTCGTAGAAGCGGATGACGAGCGCGAGGATCCCGCCGAGGACCACCAGGTAGACGCCGCCGTCGAAGAGCATGGTGGTGCTCAGGTCGATGCCGAGCTTCGTCCACTGGTGGGTGAGGAAGGAGCCGTCGGCGACGAGGCCGAAGATGCCGCTGCCCACCACCGCGCAGACGCCGATGCCCACCAGCACCATCGGGTGGATCCGCAGCGCCGCCCGGGCGGCGTCGATCCCCTCGGCGAGGGCGACCACGGCGAAGCCGCAGGCGGCGATCAGCCCGCCCACGAAGCCGCCGCCGGGCTCGTTGTGGCCGCGGAAATAGACCCAGAGCGAGACGACGAGCATCAGCCCGAAGAAGGTGCGCGAGAGGACCGAGAGGATGAACGAGTTCATCGCGTGGTCTCCTCCCCGCGGGCGCTCCCGCCCGCCCGGCGCAGCAGCCCCCAGACGGTGATCGCGGCGAAGGCCACCACCACCGTCTCACCGAGGGTGTCGAAGCCGCGGTAGTCGACGATGATCACGTTGACCACGTTCCTGCCGTGGGCCTCGAGGAGGCTGGTGGCGCCGAAGAAGTCGGAGAGGCGGAGGTCGAGGGGCGTGGTGACCGTCGCCGCCAGGGCGACGAAGAGGACGAGGCCGAAGGACGCGGCGAGGAGCGCGTCGCGCCGCTTCTCGCCCGGCTGGCGCGTCCGCTCCACGCGGTCGGGGACCTGGAGGAGGAGCGCCACCAGGATCACCGCCACCAGCACCTCCACCGAGAACTGGGTGAAGGCGATGTCGGGGGCGCCGTTCATCAGGTAGAGGACCGCGGAGCCGAAGCCGATGGCGCTCACCGAGAGCATGGTGCGCATCAGCGACATCGCCCGGGTGGCCGCCACCGCACCGCTGCACATCACCAGCAGGACGATCGCCGAAGGGAGATCGAAGGTGCCGCTGGCGGGATCGAAGACGGGCACGGTGCCGCTCGCCAGCACCCCGGCGACGACGATGACCAGCGCCGCCCCCACGGCGGTGGCGGTGTAGCGGCGCTGATCGCCGTTCTGGAGGAAGCGGGTGGTCCGCCCGGCGAGGGAGAGGATGCCGTCGAAGACGAACTGGTAGCCGGCGTCGCCCAGGACCATCTCCTCCACCTTGCGGAGCTCCGGGCGGTGGTGGAGCGTCCGCCAGAAGAAGAGGAGGCCGATGCCCAGCGCGATCACGGTGGCGCTCAGCACCAGCATCGGCGTGAAGCCGTGCCAGAGGGAGAAGGAGACGTCGACGCTCCGCCCCACCAACGCCGCGGTGGCGGGCTCGATCAGCACCAGCAGCACCGCGGGGACGAGGCCGAAGGCGAGGCCGAGGAGGCCGAGCGCCAGGGGCCCCGCCACCAGCCCCGGGCTCTCGGGGTGGAGCACCTCCGAGCGGACCTCCTTCGAGAAGAAGGGGCGCAGGGCGGCGATCCCCGCGATCGCCACGAAGACCGCGTTGACCACCACGGTGAGCGTCACCACCAGCCAGGCGGTGCCGGCGTCGAGCTGGCTCTCGAAGAGGTACTCCTTGGTGATGAAGCCGAGCGTGGGCGGCAGGCCCGCCATCGAGAGGGCGGCGAGGCAGGCGGCGGCGGCGGTGAGCGGAAGGCGCCTGCCCAGCCCGCCGAGCCGGGGGAGATCCGACTCGTGGGTGGCGTGGATCACCGTTCCCGCGCAGAAGAAGAGCGCCGCCTTGTAGAGCGCGTGGGCGAGGACGAAGGCGATGGTCGCGGTGGAGGCGAGCGGACCGGGCACGCCGATCAGCATCACCAGCACGCCCAGGGAGGCGACGGTCGACTGGGCGAGGAGCGCCTTGTAGCCCGCCGCCGCGACGGCGCGAATCGCCCCCACCGCCATGGTGAGGAGGCCCACGAAGACCAGCGTTTCGCCGAAGAGCGGCATCCCGTCGAAGGCGCGATCGAGGCGGGCCAGGAGGTAGACGCCCAGCTTCACCATCGTCGCCGAGTGGAGGAAGGCGGAGGCGGGGGTGGGCGCCTCCATCGCCGCGGGCAGCCAGAAGTGGAAGGGGAACTGCGCCGACTTGGTGAAGGCGCCGAGGAGCAGCAGGATCATCGCCGGCAGCGCCACCGGGCTCGCCACCAGCTCGTCGCCGCGGGCCACGACCGCCGCGAGGGACCAGGTGCCCAGCGCGCCGCCCACGAGGAGGATGCCGGCGAAGAGGCACAGGCCGCCGCCGGCGGTGACGAGAAGCGACTGGAGCGCCGCCTTCCGCGCCGCGGGCCGCTCGGCGTGGAAGCCGATGAGCAGGAAGGAGAGGAGGCTGGTCGACTCCCAGAAGAGATAGAGGACGATCAGGTCGTCGGCGAGGACCGTCCCCAGCATCGCGCTCATGAAGAAGAGGATCAGCGCGAGGAAGCGGGCACCTTCCTTCGGCGGTGCCTCCGCGAAGTAGGCGCCGGCGTAGATGGTCACCAGCGTCCCGATTCCGGTGACGAGGAGCGCGAAGAGGAGCGAGAAGCCGTCGAGGACCAGGGTGAGGGAGATCCCCAGCGCCGGGACCCACTCCACGGTCTCGACGATCGACCCGGTGCCCGAGAGGCCGAGGCCCTTCCCCAGGAAGAAGGCGAAGAGGCCCGCCGGCAGCAGGGAGAGAATCCAGCCGCCGTACGGCGCCAGGCGCCGCGCCACGAAGGGCGCCAGCGCCGACACGGCGAAGCTGATCAGCAGGGCGGCAAGCAACACGCGGTCGTTCTCCGTTGGCCGACCAGCGGGGGGCGGCTGCTGGGCGCCGGGCGCATCCTACGCGCCTCGGTCGCCCGGGTGCTCCAGGGTGCGGGACGGTGGCCGCGCGGCCCGGGGCGTCCCGACGGGAGTCCTCCTTTAGTCGGTGGGACCGCCGCTGCCAAACGAAACCCGTATCCCCGCCGCATCCGCTTTCCGGCCAGGGCGGGGCAGCGGCGAATGTCGCCGCGGGCCGATCCGTCCTATTCTCGGAAGCGAACGGCCGGGCACGGACCGCCCGCCACCCGAAGGAGCAAGCACATGACCCGCATCGTCACCTCTCTCCTCGCCACCGTCCTGCTGGCGGCGCCCCTCGGGGCGGCGGCAGCTCCCGCCGACGCGGAGGTCGAGCAGGTCTACCTGAAGAACTGCAAGAACTGCCACGGCGCGGACGGCAAGGCCGAGACGAAGATGGGCAAGAAGCACGACATCGACTCGTTCGCCGACCCCGCGTGGCAGGCCCGCCACAGCGACGAGAAGATCCGCGACGCCATCGCCAACGGCGTCAAGGACACCAAGATGAAGGCCTACGGCAAGAAGCTGAGCCCCGAGCAGATCGACGCCCTGGTCCGCTACGTCCGCGCCTTCGGTGGCGGCCAGGCGGCGCCCGCCAAGGAGGGCGAAGCCAACCAGTAGTCCACATGTGATCCCTGATCCGAGGATCAGGGTGCTGGCCAGAACCGGTTTTCGGCGGGGATCGCCGTCCGGTTTTCCACAGGGCACCCTGATCTGCGGATCATACCTGCCTTGCCTTCGGGGATCGCGCGCCCGAGAGTTGGCCCATGCGCGCCGACCCGATCGCCCTCTTTCCCGCCGCCGCAGGACACGCCGACCTCTACCGCGTCGTCCGCGGCGACAGCCTCAAGCTCCTCGCCAACCTCCCCGACGCCAGCGTCGACCTGGTCTTCGCCGACCCGCCCTACCACCTGTCGAACGGCGGCTTCACCTGCAAGGGCGGCAGGCGCGCCAGCGTCAACAAGGGCGGCTGGGACGCGTCGCAGGGTCTGGAGTCCGACCACGCTTTCCAGCTCAGCTGGCTCCGCGAGGCGCAGCGGGTGCTCAAGCCGAGCGGAACGCTGTGGGTCTCCGGCACCCAGCACGTGATCTTCTCCATCGGCTTCGCGCTGCAGAAGCTGGGCTACCACCTGCTCAACACGGTCACCTGGTACAAGCCCAACGCGGCACCCAACCTGGCGTGCCGCTTCTTCACCCACTCCGCCGAGCTGGTGATCTGGGCGGCGCCCCGGCGCGACCGCAAGCTCCTCCACACCTTCAACTACCGGGAGATGAAGGCGGAGAACGGCGGCAAGCAGATGCGAGACGTGTGGAAGCTCGACTTCCAGGTGCCGGAGCCCGGGGGCGAGCAGGTGGTCTGGAACCTCCCCACCCCGTCGAAGAGCGAGAAGGTGCTGGGCAGCCACCCGACGCAGAAGCCGCTGGCGCTCCTCGACAGGATCGTGCGCTGCGCCACGCGCCCCGGCGACCTGGTGGTCGATCCCTTCAGCGGCTCGGGCACCACCGGCGTCGCCGCGGTGCTCAACGGCAGGCGCTACATCGGCTTCGAGCGGGAGAAGGAGTACGTGGAGCTGTCGCGCCTGCGCATCCACGCCGCCGCCCAGGCGGCGGAGGCGCGCGCCGCGCAGGTCGCCTGACGGGGTCCGGCGGAATTCCACGGGAGGAAAGCGGACGCGGGGGGTATGCTGCGCCCGCTGGAGGACGACGTGACGTTCCGCATCTACACCCGCACCGGCGACCGCGGCGAGACCGGCCTCTTCGGCGGCGGCCGCGTGCGCAAGGACGATCCCCGGGTCGAGGCCTACGGCGAGATCGACGAGCTCAACGCCTGCCTGGGCGCCGCCGCGGCGGCGGTGGACGATCCCCAGGTGCAGGCCTGGATCCGGCGGATCCAGGACGAGCTCTTCGTCCTCGGCGCGGAGCTGGCCACCCCCGATCCCGACCAGGTGCGCCGCCAGATCGTACCGGTGGACGCCACCCAGATCGCCGCGATGGAGGCGATCATCGACCAGGTGGACGCGGAGGTGCCCCCGCTGCGCAGCTTCATCCTCCCCGGCGGCCACCCGGGCGCCGCGCAGCTCCACCTCGCCCGCACCGTATGCAGACGGGCGGAGCGCCGGCTGATCACCTTCGCCCGGGCGGCCCCGGTGCGCGAGGAGGCGATCGTCTACCTCAACCGGCTCTCCGACCTCCTCTTCATGCTCGCCCGGCTGGTCAACCACCGCGCGGGGGTGGAGGAGCCGAAGTGGACCCCGCCGCTGCGCCAGGAAGGCGCCTGACCCCCGCGGCGTTCTCCCCGCCGGTGGCTCTCGATCCACAGGAACGCGGCGCGCTCGTGCGCCGGCTCGGCCTCGAGGCGGGCTTCGACCGGGTCGGGATCGCGCCGGCGCGCGCCCTCGATCCCGCGCCCTTCGAGCGCTTCTTCGCCGAGGGGCTCCACGCCGACATGGAGTGGCTGCGGGACGACCGGCGCACCGATCCCCGCCTCCTCCTTCCCGGCGCCGAGGCGGTGGCGGTCTTCGCCCTCTCCTACTTCGATCCCGCCCAGCCGCCGGGCCGCGTGGCCCGCTACGCCCGCGGCACCGACTACCACTCGATCCTCCGCCGCAAGCTGCGGAAGATCCGCAAGGCGCTCGCCGCCGCGGATCCGGGCCTGGGCACCTTCGGCTCGGTGGACTGGGGCCCCATCGCCGAGAAGCCCTGGGCGCAGGCGGCGGGGATCGGGTGGATCGGCAAGAACGGGCTGCTGGTCACCCGCACCCACGGCTCGTGGGTGCTGCTCGGCGCGCTGGTCCTCGACAGGCCGTGCGCGCCCTACGACGAGCCCCACCGCGACTTCTGCGGCGCCTGCACCGCCTGCCAGGGCGCCTGCCCCACCGACGCCTTCCCGCGCCCCTACGTGGTCGACTCGGTCCGCTGCCTCTCCTACCAGACCATCGAGAACCGGGGCGTGGTGCCGGACGGGTTCAAGAGCGAGTGGCTCTTCGGCTGCGACGCCTGCCAGGAGGTCTGCCCCTGGAATCTCCGCTTCGCCCGGCCCACGGCAGAGCGCGGCTTCAGCCCCAGGGCGAACGGGCTGTGGGACGTGCCCCTCGATCGGCTGGTGCGCATGGGCCACGCGGAGTGGGAGGCGCGGGCCCGGGGGACGGCGCTCGCCCGGCCGAAGCACTTCGGTACCGTGCGCAACGCCCTGATCGCTGCGGGAAGCGTGGGCGATCCCGCCCTCCTCGAGGCGTGCGCCGCGCGCCTCTCCGATCCCAACGAGGGGGTCCGGGACGCGGCGGCCTGGGCGGTGCGGCGCCTCGGCGGCGATCCCGCACGCCTCGCGGCGGAGGTGGAGCAGCTCCCCCCCTGCGGCGAGGGGCTCGGGCGGGTGGACGAGGGGCCTGAGCGGACCTGAGTTCCGTCTGAGAAGAGGGCCGCCGATTCTCCGCCGGCCCACGGCGCTGCTACGCTGCGGGCACTTCGCGGGAGGGCAGCGTATGCGTCGTGGATGGATCGTCGGTGTCGCGCTCGGGCTGGCGCTGGTGGCGTGTTCGTCGGAGGAGGAACCGGGCGGCGGGGGCGCCCTGGCCGGCGGGGGCTCCGGCGGGAGCGCGGGCGCCGGGGGGAGCGGCGGCAGCGACGCCCCCGGCGGCAGCGGCGGCGGGGGCGCGGGCGGCTTCGGCGGCGATGCGGGCGCGGGGGGCGGCGGCGGCGAGGCAGGCCCCGCCTGCAGCGTCGAGGACTTCCAGAGCGAGGCGTGCCAGGCCTGCGTCGCCGCGGCGATCCTCCAGTGCGGCGCCGACGCGGGCTGCGCCACCGGGATGATCCAGTTCGCGGCCTGCGCGGCCGACGCGGGCTGCGTGGACGACGCAGGCATCGACTATGTCTGCGCGGCGCTCTCCTGCCCCACCGAGGCTGCCGCTGTGGGCCAGTGCATCGCCGGCTGCGAGGCGATGCGCGACTGCGCCGGCCTCTAGGCCGCTGCCGCTCCGCCGGCGCCGGGAGGGGACGCAGGGCGTCGCGCGCCCGGCGCCGGGAGCAGGCGGCCCCCGCGCCGATCCGGCTGGTGTCCGGTCCCGCACCAGCCGGCGGCGCCCGCGCTTTCTCCCCCCCGCCCCACCCGCTACGATGGCGATCCGATGCCCAACGCCACGATCGCCGTCGACGCCATGGGGGGAGATTTCGCGCCGGAGGAGACGGTGAAGGGCGTGGCGCGCCTCTCCCTGGAGACGCAGCTCGACCTCCTCCTCGTCGGCGACGAGCCGCGGATCTCGGAGCTCCTCACCCGGGTGCGCCACAACCCCGAGCGGATCGGGGTCTGGCACGCGCCGGAGGCGATCGGCATGGGGGAGAAGCCGGCGGAGGCGCTCGCCGGGAAGCCGGAGGCCTCGATCGCCGTGGCCGCGCGCCTGGTGGCGGACGGCGTGGCGGACGCGCTGGTCACCGCGGGGAACACCGGCGCGGCGATCCTCGCCTGCGCCGACGCGCTCCGGCTCCTCCCCGGCGTGCGCCGTGCCGCGCTGGCGGCGGTCTTTCCCACCGCGCTCCGCCACGGCCTCAAGGAGGATCCCTTCTCCCTCGTCCTCGACGTGGGCGCGGGGCTCGAGGCGACCGCCGACGACCTGGTCACCTACGCGGTGATGGGCTCCGCCTATGCCCGGGTGATCAGCCGCAACCCGCGCCCGCGGGTCGCCCTCCTCTCCAACGGCACCGAGGCGGAGAAGGGGACGGCGGCGATCGTCGAGGCGCACCGCCGGCTCGCGGAGCTGCAGGGGATCGACTTCATCGGGAACATCGAGGGGATCGACATCCCCCGCGGCACCGCCGACGTGGTGGTGACCGGCGGCTTCGTGGGGAACGTGGTCCTCAAGATGCTCGAGGGCGTGGCGGAGACGGTGATGGAGCTGGCCCGCTTCGCCTACAAGGAGCGGCTCGCCTGGCGGATGGGGCTCACCATGCTGGGCGGCGGCATCCGCCAGCTCAAGAAGGTGACCGACTGGGAGCAGTACGGCGGCGCGCCGATCCTCGGCTTCGACAAGGTGGTGATCAAGGCCCACGGCCGCTCGAAGGAGCAGGCGATCTTCAACGCGTGCAAGGTGGCGGCGAAGGCGGTGGCCGCCAGCATCCCCGCGTCGATCGCCGGGCTCATGGTCGAGTCGCCGCTGCGCGCGTCGGGGGAGTAGCGGTGGGGGGGATCCGGCACGTCTACCGGTGGGACCTCGACAAGACCTACCTGCGGACCGACTTCGACAGTTGGCGCGGCCTCCTCCGCGCCGCGTGGGAGAAGGCGAGCGCCAAGGTCAACGTCGCCGGCTCCGCGGCGCTGATGCGCGAGCTCAAGGCGCTGGAGGGAGCGCGCGTCTGCGTGATCAGCGGATCGCCGCGGCAGATGCGCCGGACGCTGGAGGAGAAGTTCCGCCTCGACCGCGTCGCCTTCGACGAGTTCACCCTGAAGCCCAACTTCGAGAACCTGCTCCGCGGCCGCTTCCGCGCCCTGCGCGATCAGGTGGGCTACAAGCTCCCCGCCCTCCTCGAGGGCCGGTCGCGCGTGCCGGATGCCGCCAACGAGACCCTGTTCGGCGACGACGCGGAGGCGGACGCCTTCGTCTACTCGCTCTACGCGGACGTGCTCGCGGGGCGGGTCGGCCCCGCGGAGCTGGAGGAGATCCTCCGCCTCTGCTCGGTCTACGAGGACGACGCGCAGCGGACGCTGCGCCTCGCCGCGGAGGCGCGCCACTGCGATCCGGTGGGGCGGATCTTCATCCACCTCGACGGCTACACCCCGCCGGCGCGCTTCGCCCAGTACGGCGCGCGGGTGGTGCCCATCTACAACTACTTCCAGGCGGCGGTGCTGCTCATGATCGACGGCCACTTCGGCCCGATGGCGGTGGCGCGGATCGCCGCCGAGCTCTCGCAGGGCTACGGCTACTCGCTCATCTCCCTCGCCAACTCCTTCCAGGATCTCCTCCGCCGCGGTCTCGCCAGGCGGGAGGACGTGAGCGCCCTGCGCCTCGCCTTCGAGGCGCAGGCGGCGGTGATCGACGCGCTCCGCCCGGCGGGTGAGGTGTTCGAGGCGTTCCTCGAGCGGCTGGCGGTGGTGGCGGGGGTGCGCGAGCGCCTGCCCGAAAAGGTGCCGATCGACTACCTGGAGATCCTCCGCACCCAGGGGCCGCCGGGGACCTGGCGCCACAAGCGCCGGGGCAGGACGCGGCGGGTGGACGATCCCTTCGCCTGATCGGAAGCCGCCTTCCCATCCGCGGCGCGCCCGTTCCCGCCCCGGCCGGCAGCTTCCGCCTTCCTTCCCGTGCAGGCAGGCGATCACCAACGTTGAGGCGAGGAGGCACCATGCGTGCGACCATCGCCTTGAGCCTGTGCGCCCTGCTCCCCCTCGCCGCGGCGGCGGAGGAGACGGCGACCGACGGCGTGATCTCCGGCGAGTGGGGCTACGTGGAGATCCTGCCGGAGGCGCCGCCGCCCGGCACCACCATCGAGCTGCGCGAGGGGTGGATCCGGGTGGAGTCCGCGCCGGACGACGAGGAGCCGGGCTCGGGCTCCTTCGGCGTGATCCACAGCGAGGCGCTGGCGCAGCGCCCGGACGATCGGGTACGCACCGTGCCCCAGCCCGGGCTCCGCGCGGGCGCCGGCTACCGGGAGGCAGAGCCGCCGCGCCACCGCGAGCCCGCCGGGCCGCCGGCGCTGCGGGACGAGCCGCAGGATCGGCGCGCGCTGCGCGACGAGCTGGTGGCGCGCGATGCGGGCCTCGGTCCCTGCTACGTGGAGCGCGAGAAGTACGTGAAGGAGCTCTTCCGCATCGCGGGAATCGAGGGCGAGGTGGACCACCCGCTGGCCCTCCTCGCCGCGCTGGGCGACACGCCCGGCCTCTCGCCGTGGGTGCGGTTCAACCTCTTCGGCCTGCCGGGCGGCGGGCCGTGGGGCGCGAGCTGGATCGATCCGGTCCGCCCCCTCGCCTGGGACGACGGCCTCCAGTGGGTGGCGCGGGATCTCGAGCGCTGCATGCGCCGGGAGCTGGGCTTCGACGATCGGCTGATCGATCCCGACCTCGAGCGGCGGGAGGGCGAACGGACCGCCGAGCCGCAGCGGGGCGAGCGCCCGGTGCCGCCCCGGCCGCGCGACGGATCGCTCTGAGCGCGCGCCCCGAGAGCCAATTCCACGTTGCGCGCGCCCGCTCGCTCGGGCTACGCCCGGTTCCCGCTCGCGGGGGCCGGGCGTTTCCACGTGGTAATTTGCCCGGCCCTTCCACTGTTGGGACGGTCGTATGTCGCTCCTCCACCTCGAAGACGCCACCCTCTCCTTCGCCGGCGAGCCCGTGCTCGACGGCGTCTCGCTGCGCATCGACGAGCGCACCCGCCTCGGCCTGGTGGGCCGCAACGGCGCGGGCAAATCGACGCTGCTGCGCATCCTCGGCGGCGAGCTCGTGCCGGAGAAGGGCCGCATCCAGCGCCGCCGCGACCTGAGCGTGGGGTGGCTCAAGCAGATCGACGAGAGCGCCGGCCTCACCGTGCTGGAGAGCGCCCTCGAGCCCTTCTCCGATCTCCAGGCGATCGAGGCGGAGCTGCGCCGCCTCGAGCCCGAGCTGGCGAGCGGCGATCCCGCCCTCCTCGAGCACTACGGCCACCTCCACGAGCGCTGGGAGCGGCGCGGCGCCTACACCGCCGAGGCGCAGGCCAAGAAGATCCTCTCCGGCCTCGGCTTCGCCACAAGCGCCTTCGACAAGCCGGTGACCGCCCTCTCCGGCGGCGAGCGGACGCGGCTGGGGCTCGCCCGCCTCCTCCTCGGCGGGCCCGACGTCCTCCTCCTCGACGAGCCCACCAACCACCTCGACCTGGGCGCCACCGAGTTCCTCGAGGACCTCCTCCGCGGCTACAAGGGCGCGGCGGTCATCTCCTCCCACGACCGCACCTTCCTCGACGCCACCGTCGATCGGATCGGCGAGATCGCCCGGGCCCGGCTCACCCTCTACACCGGCAACTACTCCGCCTACGTGGAGCAGCGCGAGCTCCGCCGCGCGCAACAGCAGGAGGCGTTCGAGCGGCAGCAGGAGCTGATCGCCCGCACCGAGGAGTTCATCCGCCGCAACATCGCCGGGCAGGCGACGAAGCAGGCGCAGGCGCGGCGGAAGATGCTGGAGAAGCTCGAGCGCGTGGAGGCGGTGCAGACCGAGAAGGTGGCGCGCCTTACCCTCGACGTGAACGGCCAGTCGGAGACCGAGGTGATCGCCGCGGAGAACCTCGCCCTGGAGGCGGGGGGCAGGCGGATCGCCGAGGGGATCACCTTCACCCTGCGCCGCGGCGAGCGGCTCGGGATCGTCGGCCCCAACGGCGTGGGGAAGAGCACCCTGCTCAAGACGATCCTCGGCAAGCTCCGCCCCGCCGCGGGCTTCGTGCGCCTCGGCGGCAAGGTGAGCCCCGGCTACTACGACCAGGAGCTCACCGTGGTCGATCCGCGCAACAGCGTCCTCGCGGAGCTCCACCAGGCGCGGCGATCCCTGAACGACGGCGCGCTCCGCGCCTGGGCGGGGCGCTTCCTCTTCTCCGGCGAGGAGGCGGAGCGCCCCATCTCCACCATGTCCGGCGGCGAGCGCGCCCGGGCCTGCCTGGCGAAGCTCACCCTCTCCGGCTTCAACCTGCTGGTGCTCGACGAGCCCACCAACCACCTCGACGCGGAGGCGCGCGAGGCGCTGGAGAGCGCCCTCGACGACTACCCGGGCACCCTCGTCTGCGTCTCCCACGACCGCTGGTTCCTGGAGCGGACCTGCGAGCGGATCCTCTGGATCGACGGGGACGGCAGCGGCCCCGCGCGGGCGGAGGACTGGCACGGCACCTTCTTCGAGGTGAAGGAGAAGCGCGAGGCGCGGGCAGCCGCCGCGGCGCAGCCCTCCCCTGCCGCCGCGGCGCAGCCGGGCGACGGCAGGAGCGACCACGAGCGGCGCAAGGCGGAGGCCAACGCCCGCAAGGCGGCCGAGCGGCGCGCGAAGGCGATCGACGAGGAGCTCGGAGAGCTGGAGGCGCAGGTGACGGCGCTCGACGAGCGCCTCGCCGATCCCGACCTCGCCAGCGACTACGTGAAGCTGGGCGCGCTGCAGGCGGAGAAGGACGCGATCGAGGAGCGGATGCTCGCGCTCCTGGAGGAGCGGGAGGCGCTGCCGCTCTGATCCGCCGCGCCCCTCACAGCGCGCGCCGCAGCGCCCGCGCCGTCTCCCGATCGAGCGGCCTGCCGCCGAAGCGCGTCCGCTCGTAGGCCTGCACCGCCGCCCGCACCACGTTGGCCCGCTCCGGCGCCACCCGCACCGCTGCCTCCACCCACTCCTCCGCGGTGGCGCTCTCCGGGAGCGAGACGCCCCGCTGGCGGAGCCGCTTCTTGACCAGCCTGTAGAGCGCCACCGCCTGGCGGTGGTGCGGCGGCACCCGTGCCGCCCGCTCGGCGAGGATCCGCCTGCGCAGGCGCAGGGCGAGCCAGCCCGCCACCGCGAGGCACAGGGCCGCGCCGAGGAAGCGCACCGGCCGCGCCAGCGCCCGCCCCGCCCCCTCGCGCTGGGCGAAGGCGTCGGCGAACGCCCGGGCGATCTCCATCTGGCTGCGCGAATCGAAGTCGAGCACCCAGTCCGCCCAGCGGACGCGGAGGACGTCGATCCACTCCACCACCGAGGCCCACGCGCCGCCCACCTCGCCGGGGCGCACCTGCGCCGGCGTGGCGTCGAAGCGGACCCAGCCGCTCTCCGGGAACCACGCCTCGGTCCAGGCGTGGGCGTCGCCCTCGCGCACCATCCAGTATGCCCCCGCCTCCACCCAGGTGGCGCCGTAGTAGCCCGCCGCCACCCGCGCCGGAATGCCGTTCACCCGCAGCATCAGCGCCAGGGCGGAGGCGAAGAACTCGCAGTGGCCCTCCTTCCGCTCGAAGAGGAAGTGGGCGATGGGATCGGCCACCTCGCCGGGCAGCTCCCGCGTGTAGCGGTAGCCCTGCTCGAGGTGCGCCACCAGCGCCTCCGCGGTGCGCAGGGGCGAGGCGCCGCCGCCGAGGCGCAGGGCGAGATCCCGCACCCGCTCGTCGAGGCCCGCAGGGATCTCCAGGTAGCGCGCCACGTCGGGCGGCGGGTAGGCGCGCGCCTGCCCCTCGAGCTCGCTCGCGTCGGGCCGCGGCGCGGCGGTGATGCGGTAGCGGAGGTCGGCGCCGCCGTCGCTGCGCACCTCGAGCTCGCCGCCCGGCGCCGCGAGGAGGATGGGCGGCTGCTGCCCGCGCTTGATCGGGAAGCGCACCTCCAGCGGCGCACCGGGGCTGGGGAGGCCGGGGAGCCTGCCCAGCACCTCCACCTCCGCCACCACCGCGCCCGCCTCCTTCGGGCCGAAGCGGTAGACGCCATCGGGCGACGGGAGGATGGGCGTGCGCCCGCCGGCGGGGCGGGTCCAGCCGCGCCCGTCCCAGCGATCGAAGGTCATCGTGCGCCAGTAGAGCTCGCTTGCCGGCGCCCCGTCGGGGAAGCGCACCCGGAGCACCGGCGTGGGATCGTCCTTGAGCACGCCGACGCCGCCGAGCTGGATCCTGTCGCCGTCCCCGCCGACGCGCTGCTCGATCGCCCGCCGCACGATCCCCGCGGAGACGCGGGGGAAGGTGACGAAGACCACCGCCGAGCCGACCAGCACGGCGACGGAGAGGAGGGAGAGCGCCCCCACCAGCGAGCCGCTCACGGTGCCGCGCCGCTTGCTGGCGGCGGGACCGTCCACCTCCTCCAGCTCGCGGCGCAGGTGGGAGAGGCAGAGGGCCACGGTGGCGGTGACGGCGAAGGCGGCGAAGGCGACGCCGTAGGAGAGATCGCCGGTGAGGGCAGCGCCTCCGGCGAGCATGAGGAGCGCGGAGAGGAGGAGGAGCGCGTCGTCGGCGGGCCCGCGCCGCCCGAGGAGGCGCGAGGCGGCGAGGGCCACGGCGAAGGTGGGCGCCGCGACGATCACGTCCACCGCACCGGAGAGCACCTGCGCGGCGAGGACCACCAGCGCGCCGAGGGCGACCACGTTGGAGGCGTTGCGCACGCCCTGCGCCGCCCCCTCGCGGAGGACGAGGCCGAGGATCGCCGCCACCACGAAGCCGGCCACCGCCCAGATCGGCAGCTCGCCCGAGATGGCGAGGGAGGCGAAGCCCGCCACCACCGCGGCGAGGAGCGCGGCGCGCTGCATGCCGTGGAGGGTCAATCTGCCGCGCCCGTCGCCCGCCACCGGCTCGTGCACGGGCACCACCCGCGCCTCGGCCAGCGCCGCGGCGCGCTGCGCCGGCACCTCCACCGCGTGGGTGCCGCGGTAGCTCCGCGGCGCGGGCGCGCCGGCGGGGGCGGCGCGGAGGGAGGCGGCGGCGTCCCCCAGCCTGCGCAGGTGGCCGGGCCCGGCGCCGGGCGGAATCGCGCCGCCGTTCCATGCGAGCGCCACCTCGCAGCCCGCCTCGAGGAAGCGGCGGGCCAGCGCCAGCGCCGCCTCTGCCACGCCGTCCACCGCGCGATCGCCGCGCATCCCGCGGGTGTCGACGAGGAGGGTGACGCGGCGGCGCCGCTCCCGCTCGCGCTCCACCACCATCGCCCTGCCCGTGCGCGCGGTGGAGCGCCAGTGGATCTGCCGGGTGTCGTCGCCGCTGCGGTACTCCCGCAGCGCGTGGAACTCGCTCCCTGCGCCGGGGAAGGGCTCGGGCCGCTCCCCCTCGCCCCGCAGCGGACCGAGGCGCGCCGCGGGCGGGCGCACCGGCGCCGGGTGGATCGGCAGCGTGCCCGGCACCCACTGCTCCCGGCTCTTCTCGAAGAGGCCGAAGGGAAAGCGGGTGGTGATCCGCACCAGGCCGAAGGCGCCGTCGCCGCGCCGCGGGACCACCGCCTCGTAGAGCGCGCGGGCCTCCGCGTCGGCGGGCACGCGGGAGAGGAAGACGCGCACGCCCGCGGCGGGCCCGTCCAGCTCGGTGAGCACCAGCGAGAAGGAGGGGAAGCGGCGCTTGTGGTTGCGCACGCGGAAGGCGGCGCGGAAGGGCTGGCCCGCCACCGCGTGGCGGGGGAGCTCGCGGGCCACCTCGATCCCCCGCAGCGCCGTCTCGGAGAGGAGCGCGGAGAGGAGGACCAGCGCGAGCTGGAGGCCGAGCACCAGGTAGAGGAGGTTGTTGCCGGTGTTGATCGCGGCGGCGCCCACCACCAGGGTGAAGCCGACGTAGAACCAGCCTTCGCGGGTGACGCGCTGCATGCGCATCAGCCGCCACCACAGGCGGGCGGTGGCCCGCACCCTGCCCCAGTCCACCGGCTACTCCGGCACCGCGGTCTCGGCGATCACCTCGGCGAGGAGCCGCTCCGCCTCCCCCCGATCCGGATCCCACGCGTCGCGCCCCGCGGGCTGCACGCGGTGGGCGAGCACCGGGATCGCCAGCGCCTTCACGTCCTCCGGCAGGACGTAGTCGCGGCCGCGCAGGAGCGCCCGGGCGCGCGCCGCCGCGGCGAGGGCGAGGGCGCCGCGGGTGGAGACGCCCAGGGAGAAGCGCCCCCCTTCGCGCGTCGCCGTCACCAGGGCGAGGAGGTAGTCGGCCACCGGGCCGTCGAGGCGGACCGCGTCCGCCGCCTCCTGGAGGCGCCGCACCTCGCCCACCCCCGCCACCGGCTGGAGGGTGGAGGCGGGCTGCTGGCCGCGCCGGGTGAGGAGGAGCCCCCGCTCCACCTCCTGCGCCGGATAGCCGAGGGAGAGGCGGAGGAGGAAGCGATCGAGCTGCGACTCCGGCAGGGGATAGGTGCCCTGCTGCTCCTGCGGGTTGAGGGTGGCGATGACGAGGAAGGGATCGGGGAGCGGGCGGGTGGTGCCCTCCAGCGAGACCTGCCCCTCGGCCATCGCCTCGAGGAGCGCCGACTGGGTCCGCGGCGGCGTGCGGTTGAGCTCGTCCGCCACCACCACCGCGTGGAAGATCGGCCCCTGCCGGAAGGTGAAGGCGCCGCTCTGGGGATCCCAGGTGGAGACGCCGAGGATGTCGGCGGGGAGGAGATCGCTGGTGAACTGGATGCGCGCGAAGGGGAGATCGAGCGAGCGCGCCAGCGCCTGCGCCAGCGTGGATTTCCCCACGCCGGGCACGTCCTCCACGAGGACGTGGCCGCGGGCGAGGAGGCCCACGAGGCAGAGCTCGATCGCGTCGCGCTTGCCCTGGAGCGCGCGCTCGACGTTGGCGATCACCCGCTGGCAGATCGCCCGCGCTTCTGCAGGCGCGAGGGGGACCACGGGACGGAGGGGGCGGGCTTCGGGGGAACTCACGTTCCGACGAGTATAAACACGGGACGGGCGCGGCGCGGCGATTCCGTCGCCGCCCACACGCCCCCACCTGCGCGAAGCGGCGGGTCGCTGCCCCGCAGCGCCCGCCGCCCGCCGGCCGGCTCCGCCTCTCGCGATCAGGTCCCGCAGGCGGGCACGTAGGTGATGTCGATCCGCGAGCCCGGCGGCGGCGCCGCCGCCTCGGTGAAGACCACGTGGTTGGTGGAGGAGTCGTAGCTCCAGCCGGTGGAGACGATCTGGCCGTCCACCCGCACCGTCACCCCGCCCACCGGCGTGCCGCTCAGCGGGAAGCGGAGGCTGTAGCCGAAGGTCGACTGGGCCAGGTTGACCAGCGAGCGGCCCCAGTCGGTGGTGCAGATCGACTCGATGGTCCCGCCGGTGGCGGTGATGACCGCGCTGTACCTGTCGCCGTTGCCGGAGGCGGTGCTGCAGCCGTTGCCCAGCACGCCGTGGACCGTGACCTTGTCCGCGTTGGCGGCGCCCTTCAGGTTGCGGAAGAAGTTGGCGTAGAACGACGGCTCCTTGTCGGAGTGATCGTCCTCGTCGGTGACGATGATCACCGAGAGGCGCGCGTCGGGCCGGTAGAAG
>Ga0182742_1000665_pt1 | contig 50800 bp, 37 predicted proteins | sample eDN5th37CBELigMG_FD_128880 | JGI IMG/M metagenome (GOLD analysis project Ga0182742, IMG submission 128880) | Enriched Miracle-Growth compost microbial communities from Emeryville, California, USA - eDNA 5th pass 37_C BE-Lig MG (version 2)... ...
AAAGTGGTGGGCCGTATAGGACTCGAACCTATAACCAACTGATTAAGAGTCAGCTGCTCTACCAATTGAGCTAACAGCCCACGTGATCGTGGTGTGCGGCGTAGTGACTGAAGGTCAGCGCCGTCTACGAAGACGTAAAAGTGTAACAGAACTTTCCAAACTACCCAACGCAGCTCTCGCGAGCGCATCGCGCTTCATCGAGTGGGGTGGACGATGGGGCTCGAACCCACGACGACCGGAATCACAATCCGGGGCTCTACCAACTGAGCTACGTCCACCATTGCAATCGATAGTGGCTCCCGCGCGCCGACCCTTCAAGAGGGCCCCGGGCGTTGCGGGGCGCAGAGTATATACGAACTCGGCGCGAACACTAGTCGTTGGAGGCAGTTCGAGCACAACATCCGGCGGCAGGATGGCGCGCCCGGCAGGACTCGAACCTGCGACCACCGGCTTAGAAGGCCGATGCTCTATCCAGCTGAGCTACGGGCGCGTCGCGTCAGGTGATTTCCTGGCCGATTCCCACCGCGGCGCCAGACGACGAACCAGCGGGAAGGTGAAATGGTCGGGGCAGCAGGATTCGAACCTGCGACCCTCTGCTCCCAAAGCAGATGCGCTACCAGACTGCGCCATGCCCCGACGGGACGCGCATGTTAACAGCTTCGCGTCAGGCCGCTACTACAAGGTGCGTTTTTCGATCTAAATGGTTGAGCGCACTTGAGAATAGCGCAGCGCCACCCGCTCGATCGGCGGCCTGAAGCGCCGTTCAGGCCCTCAAAAGAGGGATTTGTAGAGCAGCTGAACGCCGACGGCGATCATCAGCACATAGATAATGAGGATGAATCGCTCGGCATCGACGCGGCGGACCAGCCAGACGCCAAGCAGGGTTGAGAGGATCGCGAGCGGCGCCAGCACCGCCGAAGCCATCAAGTTCTCGTGCGTGAACTGGCCCAGCGCCAGGTAAGCCGGGATCTTGAACAGGTTGATCACCGCGAAAAAGATCGCGGTGGTTCCCACCAGAACCGGGGGCGAGAAGCCTTTCGGCAGCACCCACATCTGGAAGGGGGGCTGGCCGGCGTGTGCGACTTGCGATGTGAACCCCGAAGCAAATCCAAGCGCCATGCCGAGCGCACGAGGCGCATCGCTGGCAACGGGTACGCGACCGCCGCGAGAGATCCACAGCCGATAGCAGGCGAACACGATCGAGATCGCACCGAGCACGGCGAGCACGACGGTCGCGGACACTTTTGCCGCCAGAAAATAGGCCGCGACGATGCCGGCCGTCGCGGAGGGAATCATCAACGCCAGCACGTCCCGATCCCAGTTCTTGCGAAAAGCCCAGACACCCACGGCGTCCTGAACGACGAGCACCGGCAACAGGATGGCCGCGGCCTGCACGGGTGAAATGCGAAGCGCGAGCAAGGGCAGGGCAATCGCGCCGACACCTGCGAAGCCCCCTTTCGCCAGTCCGAGAAGGATCACCGCAGGAACGGCGAGCAGATAGAACGTAGGGTCCGTGAGCATTCAAAAAAATCGCGTGTGACGAGCGCAGCCGGGCTCGGGCGGGGTTCAACTTTGGCTTGAAGGCATCGAGCGACGCTCATTCAGCGGACGCGCATCTTGCCACCGCGCCGCTTAAACACGACATGCCAGCGAAAGATGCTCTTGAGCGATACTCAGAAACGATATATCGTTTCGATGAGCTCCACAGGCCATAAAGGCGTAAGCATCTGTTTCGCAGAATATTTTCCGGCCGCTGTGGCGGCAGTCATGGTGCGCACCATTGCGGCCACCCGGGTGGCGGGCGAGGTGGTGGTGGTCACCGCGGCATGTTTTTCGGCGGCCCCGGCGGTTTCGGGCGGGGCGGCGGTGGTGGTGGTCGCAGGTTCGGGCCCGGCGATCTGCGATTGATGTTGCTCGCTCTCATCGAAGAGAAGCAGCGCCACGGGTACGAGCTGATCAAAGAACTCGAGCTGAAATTCGGCGGCGCGTATGCGCCGAGCCCCGGCTCCGTCTATCCCACGCTGACCCTGCTCGAAGAGCTGGGGCATGTTCGCTCCACCACGACCGAAGGCAGCAAGCGCTTGTACGAGATCACCGACGAGGGTCGGCGTTACCTGCGCGAGAACGAAGCCATGCTCAACAGCGTCAAGAAGCGCATGGCCATGGCTGCACGCGCCGCTTCAGGCGAGATGCCGCCGGAAGATCTGCATCACGCCATGCATACGCTGCGCGCGGCGTTGATGTTTCATCGCGGCGGCTGGACCGAAGCAGAGACCGAGCGCGTGCGTCGGATCATCGAGACCGCTGCCGAAGAAATCTCACAAGGACGAGGCAATGAGTAATCCACCGAATATCACTCGAGTGCGCCATGAGGTGCGCTTGCGACGCACGACCGTGTCCAACGTCGAGATGATCGCGCCGAAGATGAAGCGCATCACGGTGAAGAGCGACGAGTTGCGCGGCTTCACGTCATTGGGTTTCGACGACCACGTCAAACTGATCTTTCCAGATGCGAACGGTCAGTTGAATCTCGCGCCGCCGGGCTCCGCAGGCACATCGGAGCGAATCATGCGTGACTTCACGCCCCGGCGCTTCGATGCCGACGCGGGTGAGCTCGTGCTCGAGTTCGTGATCCACGACGATGGACCGGCGACGAGTTGGGCTGCCAATGCGACGGTCGGCAGCGTGTTGGGCGTCGGCGGTCCGCGAGGGTCGTCGATCATTTCGACCGACGGGATCGGGTTGCATCTGCTGATCGGCGATGAAACCGCGCTGCCTGCCATTGCGCGTCGCTTGGAAGAGCTGCCGGCAAACACCAACGCCATGGTAGTTGCGGAGGTGGAGCCGGGATTCGAGCTGCCCTTATCCAGCCGCGCCAACCTGCAGGTTGTGTGGGCGCGCAGAACCGATCCGAACGCCGTAACGGGTGAGTTCCTGCTCGGGGCGCTGGACGATCTACCGATCAAGGCGCAAGGGTGTTTCGCTTGGGCGGCGACCGAGACGCAGGCGGTGCGTGCGATTCGGCGCTATCTGATCGAAGGTCGGGGTTTCGACAAGCGCTGGGTCAAGGCGGCCGGTTATTGGCAGCGCGGGGCGGTCGGCTCGCACGTGGTCGTCGACGACTGATCGGTTCGTCGTTGACCGGAATGAAACCGACCCGCGACTGAGCTCGTGACCCGGTCGGGAATAGACTGTCGCGTCCGTTCCCGATCTGCGAGTTCCATCATGCAGTCGCTCACACAAGTCAGCGCACCGCGCGAATATCGTGGCTGCGTGCCGATCGACGGTTACGTGCACAAGTTTCGTTTGGAGACTCGGGAAGAGGCGCAGGCCGAGCAATGGCCCAAGCCCGATGCAACACCGACGGTGAGTCTCGGTGGATTGCTCGGGAAACTTGCACTGTCTGCCGTCGCCCTGACAGGCATCGCCGCTGGCGCGAGTGTTCTGATCTAACTCTCACGATGCTCGATCGCCGTGCCCGAAGACACGGCGTACGCGCGCTCGGCCCGAGCTAGCGATGGGATCTTGCTTGCAAAAATATCAGCCCGACGGCCGCAAGCATCACCAAGATTGAGCCCGGGGAGCGGGTCGGAGAGCAAGAAAAATGCACGTCCGGCGACCCGGCATGGAAGTGTGTTAGAACGTGGCGAAGGACTTGAGCCCACGAGGTGAAGGCAGATCATGAGCAACCACGAAACGAAAAAATTCCCGCCTGAAGTCTGGAAGCTGTTCGATAAGTACGTGCATGGCGGGATCTCCCGGCGCGAATTCATCGACTCCGCTTCGGCCTTTGCCGTCGCTGGCATGAGCGGCGCGGCGATCCTCGATGCGCTCAATCCGAAGTTCGCCGAAGCACAACAGATTGCGCCGACGGATTCGCGCATCAAGACCGAGTACGTCGAGATACCTGCTCCTGGCTACGGGAAGCTGCGTGGCTATCTGGTGAAGCCGGCCGCGGCGAAGGGCAAGCTGCCCGCCGTGCTCGTCGTGCACGAGAACCGCGGCCTCAATCCTCACATTGAGGATGTGACCCGGCGTGTCGCGCTCGAGAACTTCATCGCCTTCGCGCCGGACGCGCTGTTCCCGCTCGGCGGTTATCCCGGCGATGAAGACAAGGCGCGCGAGCTGTTCCAGAAACTGGATCAGGCGAAGACGCGCGAGGACTTCGTGGCGGCCGTGGACTATCTGAAGAAGGTGCCGGGCGGCAGTGGCAAAGTTGGAGTCACCGGTTTCTGCTACGGCGGCGGTGTTGCCGGATTCCTGGCGGCTCGCGTGCCCGATCTCGCCGCGGCCGTACCCTTCTATGGGACGCCGCCTGCTCCCGAAGATGCGGGCAAGATCAAGACGCCGTTGTTGCTGCAGTTCGCAGAAACGGACGAGCGCATCAATGCAGCGTGGCCGGCATCGGAGGCGGCGTTGAAGGCGGCCGGTGTGAAATATCAGGCGTACATCTATCCAGGCACGCAGCACGGATTCAACAACGACACGACGCCGCGCTATGACAAGGAAGCGGCGGACCTGGCGTGGAAGCGCACGATTGAATTCTTCAAGGAGAACTTGGGCGCGGCGTCATAACGCTGCCGCAAGTTCCTGGATCTGACTGACGCGAGCGGCCGCCTGATTCAGGCGGCCGCTTCGCAATTGAAGCTAGTTCGTTGCTGGCAGACTGTTCAACACCGGCCGCACGCCGCGTGAGAACACGAATCCGTTGAATCGATCCCAGTTGATCGAGAACGTCATCACGCCTCTGAAGTTGTTGTAGCCGCTCGCGCGACGAAGCACGTACCGTCCGCCATACGACTGGCCCCTCACCAGATAGTTGATCGCTTTGGCCACCTCGGCAGGCGGTGTGTAGCCACTGCTTGCGGCTTGAGGCGAAGAGGGCAAGCCGATCATCACTTGATCCTCGCGCAGTGGCGGGAAGAATCGATCCGGGTTGCCGGCGACCGGGAATCCCACCATCAACATTTCCGCCATCGCTACTTGGAAGTCTGCGGTTGCGGATGCGTAAGCGACGCCGTCCAAGCCGAGCACCGTGCCGGTGTTGTAGTGCTGCACGTGGATGAAATTCAGAATGTCACGCACGCCATGGATCACCGGCAGATACGCGCCGGCCGCGCCGCCGTAGGCTTGAAAGCCCACCTGCACATAGAATGTTTCCGGCGCCATCGACAAAATGAAATCGCTGCCGAACCGAGACTTCAGCGTGCGCAGCGCCGAGATCAGGTTGACGATCTTCGGAGTCGTGGGCGAACGGAAATCCAGATCGCCTGCGTTCAAACTCAGTGAGCTGCCTTCGAAGTCGATGTCGACGCCGTTCAGTCCATATTGAGTGACGATGGCCGCGACGGAGTCGATGAAGTTCTGCTTGTCGACTTCGGAGTTCAGTTCGACCGTCGTGTTCGCGCCGCCGATCGACAGCAGTACTTTCTTGCCTTCGCGCTTCAGTTGCGCAACGTCCGACTGAATCTCAGCCGCCGAGGTGCGCGTATCCGGCACGAACTGAATCAGCGAGCGGCTGCCCGGAGCCGATTCGGCGAATGAAAGATTGATCACATCGAAGTCGCGAGACACGTCGCGCAGCTTGATGAAGCCCGAGCCGTTCTCGAAGTTGTGCCAATAACCCACGAACGTACGTCCCGGTACGGGACCGCCGCCACCGCCGTTGTCGTTCGGCAGCGTTGTCGCACTGACTTGATTGCTCGGTGCAGACAAGTTGCCGGCAGCATCTCGCGCGCGAACCGAGAACGTGTAAGTGGTGCTCGGCGACAAGCCAGTGGATGTAAACGTCGTCGCGGCGCTTCCGGTCAGCGTCGTTGCATTCTGAACAATGTCGTAGCGAGTCACGCCGACGTTATCGCTCGATGCATCCCACGCGAGAGAAACACTCGACGAGGTCGTGCCGGTAACTCTCACGTTGCCTGGCGCGGTGGGTGCTTGAGTGTCGCCGCCACCACCATCGCCCCCACCAGTGTCAGCGCCGATATTCAGCCACAGCGCGGGCGTGTTGATCGGTTCCCAAGTGACGATCGATGTGTGCGCCTGTCGGCACTGATAAACATTTCCTTGGTAAGTCACCTTCGCGTTGACCGCGTATGCGGTGTTCGGCGCCCACGCTGGGATCGATTGCGCGTGTGACTCGGAGAAGAACAACGTCATCGCCACCAGTAGCAGCAGCGACAACAGCCATCGTTGGTTGCGAGCGAGTGTAGGGTTCATGAACATCCTTGATTGAGGTCCGTCTCAGATTGGCGGGGCAGAGCGTGAGCGCACTGCCGTGCCAGGAGAGGTTCGCGATCCTTCCGGCCACAGATGCAGCTGGGGCTGAGGGCAATCGGCGACGGGCAGGCTGGCCCGGAGGCGCGATCCGGGCGGATTCCCGGCGCCCAGGGGCTCCCGGGCCGGGCATCCCGGGCGAACAGTTCTCCAGCGTTCTCGAATGGCAAGGGCTGCTCGGGTATACTCCGCCGCCCCCGCGAGGGAGGCCGATCCCAAACCTCATATATATGTGTGGCTTAGGGAGCGGGGATCGCGAAAGTGGCGGAACTGGTAGACGCGCTGGATTTAGGTTCCAGTGGGTAACCCCGTGAGGGTTCGAGTCCCTCCTTTCGCACCAACAGGCGCCTTCGGATCAAGCCCGGGCGCCGCAGACATTACTCATTCGTGACTTGAGGCAGGTTTCGACCATGCAGGTTTCAGTTGAATCGACCGGGGCCCTGGAGCGCCGGATGGAAGTGCAGGTTCCGGCCGAGCGCGTCGAAAAGGCCGTCGACGAACGGCTGCAGCGCATGAGCCGCACGGTGCGTCTGAAGGGGTTCCGCCCCGGCAAGGTGCCCGTCAAGGTGGTGCGCCAGCAGTTCGGCCAGCAGGTCCGTCAGGAAGTGCTGGGCGATGTCATGCAGAGCACGTTCAACGAAGCCGTTGTGCAGGAAAAGCTGACGCCGGCCGGCGGCCCGCGCATCGAGCCGCTCAACCTGGAGCAGGGCAGCGATCTGAAGTATCGCGCCACCTTCGAAGTGCTGCCGCAGATCGAGATCAAGGGCGTCGAGACCCTGAGTGTCGAGCGTCCGGCGGCAACCGTCAGCACGGCCGACGTGGATGCCATGATCCAGAACCTGCGCGAGCAGCGCCCGAGCTATTCGGAAGTGGAGCGCGAAGCGCGCGACACCGACCGCGTCACCATCGATTTCGACGGCACCATCGACGGCACGCCGTTCGAAGGCGGCAAGGCCGAAAGCTTCCCGGTCGATCTGGGCGCTGGCCGCATGCTGGCCGACTTCGAAGCCGGTCTGCGCGGCGCCAAAGCGGGCGACAAGAAGGACATCGAACTGACCTTCCCGGCCACGTACGCCGCCAATCTGGCCGGCAAACAGGCCAAGTTTGCGGTCACTGTGCACAAGGTCGAAGAGCGCCAGCTGCCCGAGCTGGATGACGAATTCGCCAAGATCTACGGTGTGGAAGAGGGCGGCATCGAACGCCTGCGCGCCGAGGTGCAGGAGAACATGGAGCGCGAGCTGAACGAGGCGATCAAGGCGCGCGTCAAGAAGCAGGTGCTCGACGGTCTGCTCGCGGCCAATCCGATCGAGCTGCCGAAGTCCATGGTCGACGCTCAGGTGCGCGAGCTGCAGCTCGATGCGGCCCGTCGCATGGGCGCTCGCGACGCTTCGCAGATTCCGCCGCCGGAAGGCTTCCAGGACACAGCTCGCCGTCGCGTGGCGCTGTCGCTGCTGATCGGCGAAGTCATCCGCAACGCCAACATCCAGGTCGACCAGGCCCAGGTGCAGGCGCGCTTCGAGGAGCTGGCTGCGCAGTACCCGGATCAGGGTCAGGCCCTGCAGCAGTACCGCTCGAACCCGCAGTTCCGCCGGCAGATGGAAGCGGCGGTGCTCGAGGATCAGGTGATCGACTGGCTCGCGCAGCGCGCCCAGGTCGCCGAGAAGCCGTCGACTTTCAAGGAAATCATGAATTTCGGCGCGTAGTCCGGAAGTGCGGACGCAGTGAAAGGGTGGCTATTGCAGGCGCTCTTGCCTCTTCTAAACTAGCCCCCACACACTGCTGTCCCGCTTCAATCACCATTACTGAAAGTCAGCACTCATAGATGACCACCATGAACCTTGTCCCGATGGTCGTCGAGCAGACCGCTCGCGGCGAACGCGCTTATGACATCTACTCGCGGCTGCTGAAAGAGCGCGTGATTTTCATCGTGGGCCCGATCGAGGACCACATGGCGAACCTGGTGGTGGCGCAGCTGCTGTTCCTGGAATCGGAAAATCCGGACAAGGACATTTCGCTGTACATCAACTCCCCGGGCGGCTCGGTCAGCGCCGGGCTGTCCATCTACGACACGATGCAGTTCATCAAGCCCGACGTGAGCACCATGTGCGTCGGTCAGGCGGCCAGCATGGGCGCCGTGCTGCTGGCGGGCGGCGCCAAGGGCAAGCGTTATGCGCTGCCGCATTCCCGCATGATGATCCACCAGCCCCTGGCCGGCTTTCAGGGCCAGGCGTCGGATATCGACATCCATGCTCGCGAAGTGCTGGAAACCCGCGAGCGTTTGAACCGTATTCTGTCCAAGCACACCGGCCAGACGGTCGAGCGGATCAGCAAGGACACCGACCGTGACAACTTCATGGGCGGCGAGGCGGCGGTGGGCTACGGCCTGATCGACCGCGTGATGGAGAAGCGGGGCGAGCCGGCTTTGGCGGTCGCCGCTGCGGCGGGTCGCTGAGAGCTCCATTGAAGGCCGCCTCCGGCGGCCTCATGAAAGGCTCTGACGAGGACACTGTGGTCGGGTTTTCCCTGCGGTTGTGACCAGGGAGAAACCTGCAAAAAGGCCGGAAAGGGCGTCTTTGCAGCCTGACGGCGGCGCGTGCTATATAGCCCGGACGCAATAGTGTCGCGACCGTGACGCGATTTCGTAACACGCTGGGACGTTAGAAGTGTCTGATTTGTCCCGGCTTTCGAGGGTAATGCATGTCCGACGATTCCCGCGGCAAACACGACGACGGCAAGCTTCTGTACTGCTCGTTCTGCGGCAAGAGCCAACACGAAGTACGCAAGCTGATCGCCGGTCCGTCGGTGTTCGTCTGCGACGAGTGCGTTGAGCTCTGTAACGACATCATTCGTGAAGAGCTCGAAGAACGCGCCGAGCGCACGCGAGACAAACTCCCGCGTCCCCACGAGATCAAGAAGGTTCTCGATGAGTACGTGATCGGTCAGCCGCGCGCCAAAAAGGTGTTGTCGGTGGCCGTCTACAACCACTACAAGCGCCTGCAGACGAAGACCTCCGAAGCGCGCGCGAAGGATGAAGTGGAGCTCGCCAAGAGCAACATCCTGCTGATCGGCCCGACCGGTTGCGGCAAGACGCTGCTCGCCGAGACGCTGGCCCGACTGCTGAATGTGCCGTTCACGATTGCCGATGCAACGACGCTGACCGAAGCCGGTTACGTCGGCGAGGACGTCGAGAACATCATTCAGAAGCTGCTGCAGAAGTGCGACTACGATGTCGAGAAAGCGCAGACCGGTATCGTCTACATCGACGAAATCGACAAGATCTCGCGCAAGTCCGACAACCCATCGATCACGCGTGACGTGTCCGGCGAGGGCGTGCAGCAGGCACTGCTGAAGCTCATCGAAGGCACGATCGCGTCGGTGCCGCCGCAGGGCGGCCGCAAACATCCCCAGCAGGAATTCCTGCAGGTCGATACGAGCAACATCCTGTTCATCTGCGGTGGCGCGTTCGCGGGTCTGGAAAAGATCATCATGAACCGCACGCAGAAGACCGGCATCGGCTTCACCGCCGACGTACGTCAGACCGCCGAGCGTCCGCACGGCTCCGACGTGTTCCACGATGTGGAGCCGGAGGATCTGATCAAGTTCGGCCTGATTCCGGAATTCGTCGGTCGTCTGCCGGTCGTGGCGACGCTCGATGAGCTGGACGAGGCGGCGCTGGTGTCGATTCTGCTGGAGCCCAAGAACGCGCTCAGCAAGCAGTATCGCAAGCTGTTCGACATGGAAGGCGTGGAGCTGGAGTTCCGCACCGACGCGCTCAAGGCCGTGGCGAAGAAGGCCATGCAACGCAAGACCGGCGCGCGCGGCCTGCGCACGATTCTGGAGAATGTGCTGCTCGAAACCATGTATGAATTGCCGTCGTTGCGCAACGTGCAGAAAGTTGTGGTCGACGAGCAGGTCATCCTCGGAGAGAGCAAGCCGTATGTGCTGTACGGTAACGCCGACGAGGGCCGCATGGCGGCTGTCGAAGAGCGTCGCCCGACCGGCAGCGATCACTGAAGTAAGTGCAGTTTTCGAGTTCGGAAGGACCCACCGCTTCAGTGATGAGGCGGTGGGTTTTTCCTTGTCCGGGCAGGCAATCAGCCCGACCCTGCAATTCGCATTCGTCGCCACACGCACCGTCTCACAGTTTTTCCATACATCGGAAAACCCGAGCCCATTTGCGTGGCACAGAACTGGCAGGGCCGCTTTGCTTCCGGTATTTTCGGTTCGACCTGATTCTTCTTTTTTGCGGCGCCGGTGGTTCGTGCCGGCGCTCACCACATGAGTAAAGCGCGTGAGCACCGATATTCCTGACGCTCCCGAATCCGACAAGACTCCCGCCGCGGCACTGCCTGTTCTGCCGTTGCGCGATGTCGTCGTCTATCCGCACATGGTGATTCCGCTGTTCGTCGGTCGCGAGAAATCCATCCTCGCGCTCGATCAGGCCATGCGCTCCGGCAAGCAGATCCTGTTGGTCGCGCAAAAGCAGGCCGACGTCGACGATCCCAGTGCACAGGACCTGTACCGCCTCGGCACGGTCGCGACCATCCTGCAGTTGTTGAAACTGCCCGATGGCACGGTGAAGGTGCTGGTGGAAGGCGCCGAGCGCGCCAAGATCGAGAAGCTGGTGACTGGCCAGTATTTCTCTGCAGACACCAGCCCCTTCAAGGACATCGAGAATTACGACGAGCGCGAAATGGACGTGCTCGCACGCTCGGTCACCTCGCAGTTCGAGCAGTATGTGAAGCTCAACCGCAAGGTGCCGCCTGAAGTGCTCACTGCGCTTGCAGGGATCGAGCAGCCGGGCCGCCTCGCGGACAACGTCGCCGCGCACATGTCATTGAAGCTCGACGCCAAGCAGAAGGTTCTGGAGATCCAGGACGTGCGCAAGCGTCTGGAGCACATCCTCGCGCTCATCGAAGGCGAGATGGACGTACTGCAGATCGAGAAGCGCATCCGTGGCCGCGTCAAGCAGCAGATGGAGAAGAGCCAGCGCGAGTACTACCTGAATGAGCAGATGAAGGCCATTCAGAAGGAGCTGGGTGAAATCGAGGACGCGCCGAACGAGCTCGCCGAGCTCGAGCAGCGTATCCAGAAGGCCGGCATGCCGAAGGAAGCGCGCGACAAGGCGATGAGCGAGCTGAACAAGCTGAAGCTCATGTCGCCCATGTCCGCCGAAGCGACCGTCGTGCGCAACTATGTCGACTGGCTGGTGAAGGCGCCTTGGAAGAAGAAGACCAAGGTCCACAACGACATCAACCTCGCCGAAAAAGTGCTCGACGAGGATCACTACGGGCTGGAGAAGGTGAAGGAGCGCATCGTCGAATACCTCGCCGTCCAGCAGCGCGTGAAGACACTGAAAGGTCCGATCCTGTGTCTGGTCGGTCCGCCGGGCGTCGGCAAGACCTCGCTGGGTCAGTCCATCGCGCGTTCCACGAATCGCAAGTTCGTGCGCATGTCGCTCGGTGGCGTGCGCGATGAAGCCGAGATTCGCGGTCATCGCCGCACGTACATCGGCTCCATGCCGGGCAAGATCATCCAGAACATGGTCAAGACCGGCGTGCACAACCCGCTGTTCCTGCTCGATGAGATCGACAAGATGGCCATGGACTTCCGTGGCGATCCGTCTTCCGCGCTGCTCGAAGTGCTCGATCCGGAGCAGAACTCGACCTTCAACGATCATTATCTGGAAGTCGACTTCGATCTGTCGGAAGTCATGTTCGTGTGTACCGCGAACAGCCTGAACATTCCGGCGCCGCTGCTGGATCGTATGGAAGTCATTCGTCTGCCGGGCTACACCGAAGACGAGAAGGCCGCCATCGCGCAGCGCTATCTGCTGCCGAAGCAGATGAAACAGAACGGCTTGAAGGAGAACGAACTGAAGGTCTCCGAGAGCACCATCATCGACATCATCCGCTACTACACGCGCGAGGCCGGTGTCCGTAACCTCGAGCGCGAAGTGTCGAAGTTGTGCCGCAAGGCTGTGAAGCAGCTGCTCACCAAGGGCGAGCCCGATCACATTTCGATCACGCCGAAGAATCTGTCGAAGTATCTCGGCGTGCGTCGCTTCCGCTACGGTCGCGCCGAGGAGCAGGATCACATCGGCCAGGTCACGGGCCTGGCGTGGACCGAAGTGGGCGGTGAGCTGCTCACGATCGAGTCTGCGGTCGTTGCCGGCAAGGGCAAGCTCACGCACACCGGCCAGCTCGGTGAGGTGATGCAGGAGTCCATCCAGGCCGCGATGACGGTCGTACGCAGCCGCGCTGCCGTGCTCGGCCTCGATCCGGACTTCTACCAGAAGGTCGACGTGCACATTCACGTGCCCGAAGGCGCCACGCCGAAGGATGGCCCGAGCGCAGGTATCGGCATGTGCACGGCGCTCGTGTCGGCGCTTACCAAGGTGCCAGTGCGCTCGGATGTCGCCATGACGGGCGAGATCACGTTGCGCGGGCAGGTGCTGCCGATCGGCGGATTGAAGGAGAAATTGCTTGCTGCGCACCGCGGCGGCATTCGCACCGTCTTGATTCCGGACGACAACACCAAGGACCTGGCGGAGATCCCGCAGAACATCAAGGACAATCTGGAAATCAAACCGGTGAAGTGGATCGACGAGGTGTTGCAGGTAGCACTCAAACACATGCCTGCGCCAATCACAGCCGCGCCAGAGCCGTCGCGCGGCAATGACAAGCCGCGCTCGCGGCGCGTCGCCAAGCGCTCCAACAAGCAGGTAAGAGCGCATTAATCTGGCCGACAACGGGTCCGGAATACGGGCAAATTGCTCGATTCCGGCCCGCTCGGGCCGGCGCTCCGTCTAGAATCGACCGACAGCAAACGCGGCGCCGCGCTTCCTTTCTCCGCCGTCCGCTGCTATAACGCGCCCCCGCTCCTGACGTAGTCGTCGCGAGCGAGGCTTTCTACAAGAAGGAAACCGGATATGAACAAAGCGGAACTGATCGACGCCGTGAGCACCAAGACGGGCCTGCAGAAGGCCGAGGCCACGCGTGCCGTCGATGCGGTTTTCGACGCCGTCACTGGCGCGCTGAAGGCTGGCGACTCCGTGTCGCTGCTCGGCTTTGGCACGTTCGTTGTGAAGGCTCGTGCGGCTCGTACCGGACGCAATCCGCGCACGAATGAGCCGATTGAGATTCCTGCAACGAAAGTTCCTGGTTTCAAGGCTGGTAAGGCGCTAAAGGATGCTGTAAATTAGCGCGCCTTCGAAACGGGGGGCTTAACCAGCCTCTCGCTCGCCAGGGTTCTGATTGAGCGGGTGACACGAGTACTGTTTAGTACATACGGGTGCTTAGCTCAGCGGTAGAGCGTCGCTCTTACACAGCGAATGTCGGGGGTTCGATCCCCTCAGCACCCACCAACTCGGTGACAAGAGTTGCACCCGCAAGGGTAGAAGGCATCACAAAGGTTCCAGCGCGGAGCGGTAGTTCAGCTGGTTAGAATACCGGCCTGTCACGCCGGGGGTCGCGGGTTCGAGTCCCGTCCGCTCCGCCATCTCTTTGTGAACAACATCAGCGCCTTACCGGCGCTGCGCCATTCGCCAATGGCCAATCCAGTGTCCACTTCGACGAGCTGGGCGAATGCAGCCATGGCATTTGTTCGCCGTTGAAAAACCATCTCAACTAATTCGTTGCGCGCTTGATTGCATCGATATGCTCTCGACGCCGGAGCTATCGGTGCGGGAAAGGCCCGTGCCATCGTCGTGCAACTGTGCCCGGTTGTTTTGCGCCCCGCTTCGGCTTCTGCCAACGATCAAGTTTCAGCTAACGGACGTAGGTCTCTCGCAATAGGGAATTCGATGGCGGATTGTTGATAACGTGGTTCGCGTGCGCCACCAACGGCGCTTCGTTTTCATCCAGGTCGCGCCCTGGTGGGCCGCGGGGATGGAATAACAGCAACTCCTGGTGGAGATGTCCCGCAGTTCGCAGTCTCTCTGCAATGTAAGCTGACGATCGGCCCTGACCTCTTATCGCATAGTTGCGATCGATGCCGTGAATGCGCGACTTGCTCAGCGCGATTTGCTCCGATGGCGCCGGATCGAGGGCAAATGAAACTCGTGCGGCTAAGAGTAGCTCCGGCGCCATTAGGCGCGGAATGGATCGATCTGACGGACGTTCGAATCAAATGACACAGGCGATGGGGTTGCAGCATGAGTTGCGCCTCTTTCTCACAGCAATCCAGTACTTCACTCGCGTACCTGTGCCCGATTGGGTCGGGCACAGTGCAGCGCAGCTGAATGCGGCTGCTCGATACTTTCCCCTGGTCGGCATCGTTGTGGGCGGCGTTGGGGCGCTGGTTTTGCTTGCGGCGAGCAATGTTCTATCCGTGTGGGCAGCGGTGGTTATCTCTACAGCCGTCACGTTGTTTCTAACCGGCGCATTCCACGAGGACGGGCTGGCCGACACCTTCGACGGCATCGGGGCGACGGCCGATCGCGACCGAGCGCTGGAGATTATGAAGGACTCGCGTCTCGGCACCTTCGGGGCACTCGCCCTGACTTTGGTATTGATGCTCAAGGTGGCGGCGCTTGCCGAGATGGCCGCTGGGACAGCGGCACTTGCGTTGATAAGTGGTCATGCGCTGTCGCCTGGTGTGCGGTCATCGTTATCTGGCGAATGCAGTATGTGCGTGAAGATGTGTCAACGAAGTCCAAGCCCCTGGTACACGAGCTGAGTCGCTTAAGTCTCACCGTGGCCACTTTGTGCGGGCTGGTCCCGCTTGCGTTATTAGGCGGGTCAGCGGTCGTGGGGTGCGTGTGCGCCCTCGGTGCGTTGTTCATTCTCTCGCGCTAGTTTCATCGGCGACTCGGTGGTTACACCGGTGATGCACTCGGCGCGACGCAGCAGATCACGGAAGTTGTTTTCTACGTGGGCGTCCTCGGCGCAATGAGAGCTTGCTGATCTACGATCAACCGCCGGACTCGAGAGCTGGAATGGCAGTCGGACTCGGGCGAGGTGCGGCTGAGGTCGGATAGTTGACGCCTATCGCCGATTCAGGCAATTTCGCGCCCTGCGATCAGTGCCCCACTGGGGCTTAATAGGGAACTTGGGTTTGAAGCCCAGGCTGCCCCCGCAACTGTAAGCGGCTGTCGGTACCAATAAACCACTGGGAATTCTTCGAAGACCTGGGAAGGTGGTGCCGATGATGAATCCGCGAGCCAGGAGACCTGCTGTCGCTGTCGTCCATCGATCAACCGGGGTGTGTTGAGCGAGCGGGATTCCCCGAGTGACGGCGGGTCACGTCTGTTTTCCTTTGGAATGCAGTCGTGTAGGCGTGGTTACACATGGGGCTTTTCATACATGTTCATTTCACCGCGTCTGGTGCTGGGTGCATCAGTCGTTGCCTTTTCTATTGTCTCCACTTCTATTGTCTCCACTGCATCGGCCGATGCGCCGGAGGTGGTCGTCGTCACCGCCACGGGTATCCAGCAAGACCTCGCCAGGGTGGGCGATTCGATCACGGTGCTGCAGCCCGAACAGATTCGGGCCAGCCAACTTACCGTTGCATCCGACCTGCTGTCACGCACGCCCGGCGTGATCGTCACTCGCAATGGCGGTGCAGGTGGCACGACAGCGTTGCGCATTCGCGGGGCCGACACCGACCAGACAGTCGTGCTGTTCGATGGGCTGAAGTTGAACGATCCGTCTTCTACGGGCGGCGGCTACAACTTTGCAAACATGCTGCTGGATGACGAGTCGCGGATCGAGATTCTGCGCGGACCGCAGTCGGTACTGTGGGGCAGCCAGGCGATCGGTGGCGTGATCAACGTCGTCACTCCGCAACCCGAGGGGCCACTGTCGGCGTTGATGAGAGCAGAGCTCGGTGGGCAGGACACCGGTTTTGTGCGCGGCCGCGTCCAGAGCGGCGATGACCGGTTCGCCTGGCGCGCCGGCGCCAACTACTACAGCACGGAAGGCGTATCGGCGTTCGACGAAGATCTGGGTGGACGTGAGCGTGATGGTTATCGCAACGTCGGCGCGGATTTCACTGCGTCGTACCAATTGAATGAAGCGGTATCGGCGGAGGTCCGGACGCGATATGCGGATGCCGACAGCGATTTCGATGGGTTCCCTGCGCCGCTGTTTTCGTTTGCCGACACTCCCGAGCACGGTGAGACGCAGGAACTGATTGCCTATGCCGGCGTGAAGGTCGCGGCGCCCGGGAGTCGGTGGACGCACCGACTTGGCTACGCTTACACCGACACGGATCGCCAGAACTTCGATCCGCTGCAGGCGGTAACGACCACGACTTTCAAGAGCGAGGGTGAGAACAAGAGGCTGGAGTATTTCGGTACGTTCGAAGTCACTCCGGCCTATCAGCTGAGCTTCGGCCTGCAGTCGGAGAAAGCGCAGTTCCGCTCGGCCGCGCCATCCTCGTTCGATCCGAATCCGCTGCCGATCGGCGATGATGTCCAGCTCGACAGTGGCTTCGCGCAACTCCAGGCGAGCCCGATCGAGCCACTGAGCATCACGTTGGGCGTGCGCTATGACGATCACGACACCTTCGGTAGTGACAGCAGTGCACGCGCTGCGGTCGCATGGTCCGTCGCAGAGAACACGGTTCTGCGCGCGACCTACGGTGAGGGCTTCAAGGCGCCAAGCCTGTATCAGCTCTACAGCGAGTACGGCAATACCGCGCTGGCTCCGGAGGAGGCCGAGGGCTGGGATGCCGGTATCGAGCAGCGATTCGCCGACAACAGGGTTGTTGTCTCCGCGACCTACTTCGCGCGCGACACTGACAACCTGATCGACTTCTTCTCGTGCTTCGGCAACGCGGATCCTCGCTGCGCCAATCAGCCTTTTGGATTCTACGAGAACATTGCCAAGACCAAGGCGGAAGGCGTGGAGCTGGCGTTCTCCGCACAACTGCTGGATCGTTTGAGCTTCAGCGCGAACTACACCAGCTACGATGCGAAGAATGAGGAGCGCTCGAGCGTCAACTTTGGCGCCGACCTGCCGCGTCGCCCGGAGAACAGCTTATACACGGATCTGAGTTATGCCTGGCCTGTGGGGCTCACCACCAGCATCGCCGTGCAGCGAGTCGGCAAGAGTTTCGACGATGCGGCAAACTCCATCGAGCTCGATGCGCATATGTTGGTGGACCTGCGCGTGAACTACGACCTGTCACAGAAGGTGAGTTTCTACGGCCGCGTGCAGAACCTGACCGATGAGGACTACGCAACGACCGCGAACTACGGCTCCATCGGCCGTACGCTCTTCGGTGGAGTGCGACTGAACTTCTGATCGGCGAGAGCCTGGAAATCCTCCCGTCGCTATTGCGACGGGAGGGCGCCTGGATTCACCTCGCAGTTATAGAATCTATGCACGAAGTGCGCGTGCCGCCGACACCATGTTGGTCAGCGCCGGAATGACCTCGCTCCATTGCCGCGTCTTGAGGCCGCAGTCGGGATTCACCCACAGCCGCTCGGCTGGGATTCGCTCGGCAGCCTTGCGCATCAGTTGCACGATGTGCTCCTGAGTCGGGATGTTCGGTGAGTGGATGTCGTAGACACCAGGGCCGATCTCATTCGGATACTTGAAGTGCTCGAAGGCGTCGAGCAGTTCCATGTCCGAGCGCGAGGTTTCGATGGTGATGACATCGGCATCCATGCTGGCGATGGAAGCTATGATGTCGTTGAACTCCGAGTAACACATGTGAGTGTGAATCTGCGTTTCATCATCGACGCCATTGGCCGTGATACGAAAGCACTCCACGGCCCAGTCGAGGTACTCCTGCCATTGCGACCTGCGCAACGGCAAACCTTCGCGCAGCGCCGCCTCATCGATCTGGATGATGCGCACACCAGCTTTCTGCAGGTCCAGCACTTCTTCGCGAATGGCGAGTGCCAGCTGCTTGCACGACACCGAGCGGGGCTGATCGTCGCGCACGAAGGACCAATTGAGGATGGTGACGGGGCCCGTGAGCATGCCCTTCATCGGCTTGTCGGTGAGCGAGGCGGCATACTCGATCCACTCGACGGTCATCGCCTTGGGGCGGCTGATGTCGCCGAACAGGATGGGCGGCTTCACGCAGCGAGAGCCGTACGACTGCACCCAGCCGAGCTGGCTGAAGGCGTAGCCGTCGAGCTGTTCGCCAAAATACTCGACCATGTCATTACGCTCTGCCTCGCCATGCACGAAGACGTCCAGGCCGAGGTCTTGCTGCTCGCGGATGCTGCGGGCGATCTCGGCACGCATCACCTCGCGGTACCTGGACTCGTCGATCTTGCCGGCCTTGAACTGGCTGCGAGCCTGGCGAATCTCTGCGGTCTGTGGGAACGAGCCGATGGTGGTCGTCGGGAACTTGGGTAGTTTCAGGTGCGATGCTTGTTTGACTGCGCGCTGCGGGTAGGGGCTCTTGCGCTGGCCGAGTTGCGCGCTGATTTCAGAAACTGCAGCTTTGACTTCGGGGTTGTTCACGCGCGGCGAGCGGTGCCGCGCCTGGATGGCGGCATAGTTGGCTTCCAGCTCGGCTTTCACCGCCGCGCGTCCCTGCTCGAGCGCGGTGGCAACGGTGTTCAGTTCATCGAGCTTCTGCAGGGCGAAGGCGAGCCACGACTTGATCTCGACATCCAGATTCTGCTCGCTGTTCAGATCCACCGGTACGTGCAGCAGCGAGCACGAGGGGGCGATCCAGAGCCGATCGCCAAGTTGCTTCGCGACTGGTTCCAACCAGTCGAGCACCGCGCTCAGGTCGGTTTTCCAGATATTGCGCCCGTTGATGATTCCGAGCGAGAGTACGCGGTCAGTTGGCAGCTGGGCAGTCAGCGTAGCGACTTCGTGGCGCGCATTGATGGCATCCAAATGCAGGCCCTGCACGGGCAGCGAGCACACCAGCGGCAAGTTTTCCTGTAGTGGGCCGAAGTAGGTGGCGAGGAGCAAGCGCACCTTGCCGGTGTTCAACGCGTGATAAGCGACGGTCAAGGCCTGCTTCCACGCAGAATCCAACTCGGTGACCAGAACAGGCTCGTCGATCTGCACCCAGCTCACGCCCTGAGCGGCGAGGGTGGCAAGAAGCTCCGCGTACACCGGCAGCAGGCGGGGCAGCAGCGCAAGTTTGTCGGAGCCGTCTTTGGCCTTGCCGAGCGCAAGGTAGGTGATCGGTCCGATGATCACCGGCTTGGCTGAAACCCCTTGTCGTTTGGCTTCGGCCAACTGTTCCATCAGGCGCGAGGCGTCCAGTTTGAACTCGCTCTGCGCGTCGAACTCCGGGACGATGTAATGGTAGTTCGTGTCGAACCACTTCGTCATTTCGCCCGCGGCCACACCGTCGCAGCAGTGGTCGTGCTCGTCGGCTGCCTGAGCGGAGCGTCCGCGCGCCACACGGAAGTAGTTGTCCAGCGAGTCGCCGTGAAAGCCCCGGACCCGCTCGGGCAGGTTGCCCAGCATGAAACTCATGTCAAGCACCTGGTCATAGAATGAAAAGTCGCCGACGGGTATCCAGTCGAGCCGCGCCTGCGCATTCCAATGATGCTGACGCAATTTCGCTCCTGTCGCTTTGAGATCATCGCGGCTGAGCTGTCCTTTCCAATAGGACTCCAGTGCAAACTTGAGTTCACGTTGAGCGCCAATGCGGGGGAAACCAAGGTTGTGGGTTGTGGCCATTTGAGCATCCATGAGAGTGCAGTGGCCATCGTAGGAGGGCGCAGTCCGCTGCGTAAAATGGTAGTTTCTCATTCATCGATCGATTCTGTTCATACATCCCGCTTGGAATATTGACCGTGTTGGAACGAATACATTTGGCCATCATTCGCGAAGTGAACCAGGCGGGCTCACTGACTGCCGCGGCGGCTTCGCTTTGCACGACGCAGTCGGCGCTGAGTCATTCCATCCGCAAGCTCGAGGAACAACTGGGCGCGGAAGTTTGGTTGCGCGAAGGCCGTAACCTGCGGCTGACGCAAGCCGGAGAATATTTGTTGGCGCTCGCCCATCGCGTGCTGCCGCAACTGACGGACGCGGAGGAACGAGTGCGACAGTTTGCGGCCGGCCTGCGCGGCACGCTGCGGATCGGCATGGAATGCCACCCTTGCTATCAATGGCTGCTCAAAGTGGTGGCTCCCTATCTCCAGGCCTGGCCCGATGTTGACGTGGACGTGAAGCAGAAGTTTCAGTTCGGCGGCATCGGGGCGCTGTTCGCCTACGAGATCGATCTGCTGGTGACGCCGGACCCGCTGTACAAGAGCGGCCTGCACTTCGAGCCGGTGTTCGACTACGAACAGGTGCTGGTGGTGAACTCGGAACATCCATTGGCGAAAGTCGAGTTCGTGCGCCCTGCAGATCTCGCGCGCGAGGTGCTGATTACGTATCCGGTGACGACGGAGCGCCTGGATATCTACAACCAGTTCCTGCTGCCGGCGGGCTTCTCACCGCGTCGTCACAAGACCATCGAGACCACCGATATCCTGCTGCAAATGGTGGCCAGTGGCCGGGGAGTTACGGCGTTGCCGCGCTGGCTGGTCGAAGAATATGCGACCAGGATGAACATCGCGCCGGCCCGGCTCGGACCGAAAGGGCTCTCGAAACAGATATTTCTCGGCATGCGGGCGGCGGACCTGGATACGGACTATCTCAAAGCCTTCATCGAGCTGGCGCGGGCCTAGCGCCGCTCATTCACAAAATTTGCAAACTCCGCAGGCGGGCTTCGCCGATCTTCACAAATTCAGCCCTGTTCGCCGGCGCCTGGCTGCGAATAATGCGAACCCATCGAGCTGCGGCACAGGCCGCGGCTGCATTCCACGAGGTTTCGCATCATGGCCGCGTCCGCACAGTCCTCTGCATCAAGCCCTCCACGTGTCAAGCTGCTCATCGATGGAGAGTGGCTCGACTCGACCAGTACGCAGTGGCGGGATGTGGTCAACCCGGCGACGCAGGAGGTGCTGGCGCAAGTCCCATTCGCGACGGTCGATGAGGTCAATCGTGCGGTCGCCACAGCGAAAAGGGCGTTCAAGACGTGGCGCAAGACTCCCATCGGGGCGCGCGCCCGCATATTCCTCAAGTATCAGCAGCTGATTCGAGAGCACATGAAGGAGCTCGCCGCGATCCTGACGGCGGAGCAGGGCAAGACTTTGCCGGACGCCGAGGGCGACATCTTCCGCGGCCTCGAAGTAGTGGAGCATGCGGCGAACATCGGGACGCTGCAAATGGGGGAGATGGCGCACAATGTGGCAGGCGGTGTCGACACCTATACCGTTCTTCAACCGCTAGGCGTGTGTGCCGGAATCACTCCCTTCAACTTTCCTGCCATGATCCCGCTGTGGATGTTTCCGATGGCCATCGCCACCGGCAACACGTTCGTGCTCAAGCCGAGCGAGCAGGATCCGCTGGTCACCAACCGGCTGGTGGAGCTGGCGATCGAAGCTGGCATTCCGAAGGGTGTGCTGAATGTGGTTCACGGCGGCGAGGACGTCGTCAACGCGTTGTGCGACCACCCTGACATTCAGGCGATCTCGTTCGTGGGCTCGACCAGAGTTGGTACGCATCTCTATCGACGTGCGACGCTGGCAGGCAAGCGCGCCCAATGCATGATGGGCGCGAAGAACCATGCCGTCGTGCTGCCCGATGCGAACAAGGAGCAAACGCTCAACAATCTCGTGGGAGCGGCATTCGGCGCCGCGGGTCAGCGCTGCATGGCGGCGTCGACTGCGGTGCTGGTCGGCGAGGCGCGGCACTGGATTCCAGAGCTGGTGAACAAGGCCCAAACGTTGAAGGTGAGCGCGGGCGCCGAAGCTGGCGTTGACGTCGGGCCGGTCATTTCGCGCGCGGCGCGCGATCGAATCACAAAACTGATTGAAAGCGGCGTGCGCGAAGGGGCCAAACTCGAGCTGGATGGCCGTGATCCGCAAATCCCCGGCTACGAACAGGGCAACTTCGTTGGACCGACCATCTTCTCCGGCGTGACGCCCGGCATGCAGATTTACGAGCAGGAGATCTTCGGGCCGGTTCTTGTGATTCTGTTCGCCGATACATTGGAGCAGGCCATCGAGCTGGTGAACGCCAATCCTAATGGCAACGGCACCGCGATCTTCACTCAATCGGGCGCTGCCGCACGCAAGTTCCAGGAAGATATCGACGTAGGGCAGGTCGGCATCAACGTTCCTATTCCGGTGCCGGTGCCATTGTTCTCGTTTACAGGGTCACGCGCATCGAAGCTGGGGGATCTCGGTCCCTATGGCAAGCAAGTGATCCTGTTCTACACGCAGACCAAGACAGTGACGGCGCGCTGGTTCGACGACGCAGCAGTCGGCGGCGTGAACACGACGATTTCGCTTCGCTGAAGTTATCGAGCGGCGGTCATGGATTTTTCATTGAGCGAAGACCAGCTGGCGTTGCAAGCAGCGGCGCGCGACTTCGCACGTCATGAGCTGGCGCCGTTTGCGGCTCAGTGGGATGAGAGTGGCGAATTTCCGCGCGCTGCGCTGACCAAGGCTGCGGAGCTGGGATTCTGCGGCCTCTACACACCGCAGGAGCTCGGTGGTCTTGGCCTGACGCGACTCGATGCCGTGGTGATCTTCGAAGAACTGGCCGCTGGCTGCACCAGCACGGCGGCCTATCTCACGATCCACAACATGGCAACGTGGATGGTGGCCAACTGGGGACAGGCGCCGGTGCTCGAACGTTGGGCTCCGCGCCTTGCGACAGGCGAAGCCCTGGCGAGCTATTGCTTGACGGAGCCTGGGGCTGGCTCCGACGCCGCTTCGTTGCGAACACGCGCCGTGCGAGCGGGCGACCGATATGAGTTGACCGGTAACAAAGCGTTCATCTCCGGTGCGGGCGAGACGGATCTGCTGGTTGTCATGGCGCGCACTGGCGACTCGGGCGCGAAAGGAATATCCGCGTTTGCCGTTCCCGCCGACACGCCCGGCATCAGCTTGGGCAAGCTGGAGCACAAGATGGGCTGGAACTGCTCCCCCACTCGCGGCATCAGCTTCGAGAAGGTGCAGGTGCCCGTCGACTATCGGCTCGGTGCCGAGGGAGAGGGGTTCAAGCTTGCAATGCGGGGGCTCGATGGCGGGCGCATCAACATTGCCACCTGTTCCATCGGCACCGCGCAAGCGGCGCTACAGCGTGCGCAGGAGTACTTGAACTCTCGCAGGCAGTTCGGTCAGCTGCTGGCACATTTTCAGGCGTTGCAGTTCAAGCTCGCCGACATGCTGACGGAACTCGTGGCCGCACGGCAGATGGTGCGGTTGGCCGCATGGAAACTCGACACGCGCAGCAGTGATGCGACCACGTACTGTGCGATGGCCAAGCGTTACGCCACAGATATCGGATTCCAGGTGGCAAACGCGGCGCTTCAGCTACACGGAGGCTACGGCTACACGCGCGAGTATCCATTGGAGCGACACGTACGAGACAGTCGCATCCATCAGATCCTGGAAGGAACAAACGAAATAATGCGCGTAATCATCGCGCGAGCAGCGCTGCGCGAAGGCGCGGCGGAGGAACTTAGATGACTTCAACCTACACCAATCTCAACGTCCGGCGCGAGGGGCACACTGCGGTGGTGACGATCGCGAGTCCGCCTGCAAATACCTGGACTCTGGCGGGTCTGCAGTCGTTGCGACAGCTGGTGCTGGATCTCAATGCGGATCGAGAGGTGTACTCACTCATCGTCACAGGGGAGGGTACGAAGTTCTTCTCCGCGGGTGCCGACCTGAAGACGTTCGCTGATGGGAACAAAGCCATGGCTCGTGACATGGCGCGCGCGTTCGGCGAAGCGTTTGAGACGCTGACCGCGTTTCGTGGTTTGACTATCGCGGCCATCAACGGTTATGCGATGGGCGGTGGGCTGGAATGTGCGCTCGCCTGCGATCTGCGCATCGCCGAGGAGCAATCACAGTTGGCGCTGCCGGAAGCGGCCGTCGGCCTGCTGCCGTGCGCCGGCGGAACGCAGAATCTTCCCTGGTTGGTGGGTGAAGGCTGGGCAAAGCGCATGATCCTGTGTGGAGAGCGAGTCAGCGCGGCGACTGCGTTAGCGATTGGCTTGGTCGAGCAAGTGGTGCCGCAGGGGCAGGCATTGCCGAGCGCGATGGATTGGGCGCTGCAGGCGACGAAGCAGAGTCCCACCAGTATCGCGGCATGCAAGCGCTTGATTCAAAGCGCACGGGCCAATCCCATGAAGCAGGTATTGCCAAGCGAACGCGAGGCGTTCGTCGACCTGTTCGATACTCAGGATCAGAGGGAAGGCGTCACCGCTTTTCTGGAGAAGCGCAAGCCGGAGTGGCGCAATGCTTGATGTCGTCACGCCCGAACCGCAGGTTCTGTTCGAAGAGCGGACTACGGCTAGTGGCCACGTCGTCGGCTTCGCGCGATTGAATGCGCCAAAGTCGCTCAATGCGCTGTCGCTGACCATGATTCGCCTGCTCGATGAGCAGTTGCGTCGTTGGGACGAAGACCCAAACGTTGCGTGCGTTGTGTTGCATGGCACGGGCGATAAGGCCTTCTGTGCCGGTGGCGACGTTCGCAGTCTGCATCGTGCAATCAAGGACGAGGGCCCCAGTCCCACCAACGCAATGGCGCTGGCATTCTTCAGTGAGGAGTATCGCCTCGACTATCGCATCCATCGCTACTCGAAGCCGGTCATCGCGTGGGCTAGCGGCATCGTCATGGGCGGCGGATTGGGGTTGTTGGCGGGTGCGAGCCATCGCGTGGTGACGGAAACGTCGCGCATCGCGATGCCTGAGATCACCATCGGACTGTTTCCCGACGTGGGGGGAAGTTGGTTTCTGCGCCGTATGCCGGGCAAGATGGGGCTCTTCGTCGCGCTCACTGGTGTATCGCTCAATGCCAGCGACGCCAAGACGGCGCGCCTCGCGGACCACTTCCTGCTCTGCTCCCAGTTCCAGACAATGTGCGACCGGTTGCGCGAGGCATCCTGGCAATCGTCCGCGACTCACAATCGGGCCACGGTGTCTCAGATCCTCACCACGCTGGCCATCGCTTGCGTGGCATCGATGCCGGAATCGAATCTGCAAAGGCATGCGACGCTGATCGATTCGATGTGTGGCGGCTCCGACCTGGGTCAGATTGTTGCCCGTATTGCGGGCTATGACGGCACCGACCAATGGTTGCAGCGCGCGGCCAAGACGTTGGCTGGGGGCTCGCCCACTACCATGGCCTTGATCTGGGCGCTACGCAACCGAGCCGAATCGTTGAGCCTCGCCGATGTGTTCCGGCTGGAGTTGACGGTGGCCATGCAGTGCTGCGCGCACCCGGACTTCGCCGAAGGCGTGCGTGCGTTGCTCATCGACAAGGACGGTCGTCCGAGCTGGACTCCGCAGCGCCTGGACGAGGTGTCTTCCGCGTGGCTCGCCGAGCATTTTCGCGAGCCTCAGTGGCCGCATGCCCATCATCCCTTACATGATCTGAACTGAGTTGTTCGTCGGGGCACATATGCAGAGAATCGCATTCATTGGTCTGGGCAACATGGGCGCACCCATGGCGCGCAATCTGCTCCAGGCTGGCTACCATTTGCAGGTGTTCGACGCGGTTGCCGCTGCCATGGAGCCTTTTCGAGCGCTGGGAGCGTCGATTGCAGCCGATGCGACCGAGGCGGCGCGCGACGTTGATGCCATCGTGACCATGTTGCCGAACGGCGCTCTGGTAAAGGAGGTCTATCTGGGAGAAGGAGGTGTGCTTGCAGCGGTCCGCCCGGGCACGTTGCTCATCGACAGCAGCACCATTGCACCCGAGGATGCTCGGGAGGTGGCGCGAGCGGCAGCCGAACAAAACCTTCCGATGATCGACGCACCAGTGTCCGGCGGCACTGCCGGAGCGGCGGCAGGAACGCTGACCTTCATCGTCGGCGGCGAGAGCGATGCGCTGGAGCGCGGGCGGCCGTTGCTCGAAAAGATGGGAAAGAACATCTTCCACGCCGGGAGCAGCGGCGCGGGGCAGGTTGCGAAGATCTGTAACAACATGTTGCTTGGCATTCAGATGATCGGCACCGCCGAAGCGCTGGGTTTGGGCGTCGCCAACGGCGTCGATGCGACGACACTGTCGGACATCATGGCCAAGAGCTCGGGTTGCAACTGGACGCTGGATGGCTATAACCCGTGGCCAGGAGTCATGGACAACGTTCCGGCGTCGCGCGACTACACCGGGGGCTTCGGTTCCGATCTGATGCTCAAAGATCTGGGGCTTGCTCAGCAAGCTGCGTCCGCCAGTCGCTCGGCAACGCCCCTGGGCGCGCTCGCTCGCCAGCTCTATCAACTGCACAGTCAGTCGGGCCACGGCAAGCTGGACTTCTCCAGCATCATGAAACTGTTCGCCCCACGCTGATTCCATTGAGGGATCGAAAGGCTCGCTCAGGCGAGTCTCTCGGTTGCGGCTGGAAATGCCCGCTGCGGGCAGCGGGCACGTGCACAGACGCGGCAACCAGGGCCGATGGGCGTCGCCATGTCAGGATTCAGATCGAGGCCGCGCGAGTACACCAGCCGCCGTGCATCCTGAAGATCACAACCCAGGGCGACCGCGAAAGTTTGTTGGGTTCGATCGAAGCCCGGCGCGCCGCTGTCGACCTGGCGTGCGACCCAGAAATGGCTGCGGCCATCCGGCATTCGCGCGACCTGAGTCAGTACACGCTGTGGCTGGCTGAAAGCTTCGTAGACGATCCACAGCGGGCAGGTGCCGCCAACGCGTGAGAAGTGAAATTCCGCCGCGGAGTGGCGCTTGGAAACATTGCCGGCGCGATCGACGCGCATGAAGAAGAATGGCAGTCCGGGAGCGCTCGGGCGCTGCAGCGTCGACAGACGATGACAGATGGCTTCGAAACCCACCCCAAAGCGGCTCGCGAGACGTTCGATGTCGTAGCTGCAGTCCTCGGCCGCTTGCAGAAAGATTGTGTACGGCATGACCAGCGCGCCGGCGAAATAGTTGGCCAAAGCTACGTGCGCCAGCCGGATTGCGGCTACGGTAGCGAAACCGGCCCGTCGAATCAGTTCGCCAAGCGTGTCGTCGAGCTCCAGCCTGGCGATTTGCGCAGCCATTTGGAACGCCTGTTGGCCGGGACGCAGGTAGTCGGCCAGGTAAAGCGTTCGGCTGCTGGCATCGAAACGGCTCTTGGCGCGCTCCGGCCACGTGTCGCGCAGTTCCGCGTTGGCGAGCGCAATGCCGACGTGATGCCGCTCCCGCAAGCGCCGCTCCAGGCGCGACGCGCTCTCCCCGACAGATAGCTGCGCATCGCTGAAGATGATCTCCGCGGCGTCGTCCAGCTCGGCAATGTGATTCTTGCGTCGATTCAAATAGTCACGCACTTCATCGTGTGTGAAGGGCAATGCAAGCTGGCTTTGGTCGCCGATCAGTGCCGCCAACGCATCGGCTCGCTCCACGCACGCGCGCTGCGAGCGATGTAGATCGACCAGGGTGTTGGCGATTGCGGGCATGTTGTCGACGAGCGCACGCAGCTCGGCGATAGAAACGTTCGTACCGGTATCGGCGAGGACGTCTTTCACCTCGGAGACGAGTTTGGCCTGGTCGGCCTCGGAGAACAGCTGCACGTCGACGCCGAGCTGCGCGTTGATGCGCAACAGAACCGGCACCGTCAGCGGCCGCTGGTTGCGCTCGATCTGATTCAGATAGCTGGGCGAGATGCCCAATGACCTGGCGAAGGCGACCTGGCTGATGCCTCGCTCCTCGCGCAGACGAGCGAGGCGAACGCCCATGAATACCTTGCTCATGCGAACAGTCCGAGTGCCTCGGCGAGGAGAGCGACGAAACTGACTGGAACTGCGGGAGTGGTGCGCGATCGGGGAGGCGCGATGCAGGCATATGGATGCACACGCCGGCCGACGTCCGCCCACCGCAGACAATGCCTTTGCGTGAGGCCGGTCTCCGGACTCGCGAGTGTGGACTCCGAATCGCCTTCCCACGCACGGGTCGATGACCTTGGGCGCAGTGGCATCCTGATTCGAATCGACTCGCTTACCGTTGCGGGGGCAGTGCCAGACTGATCCTCGTGGGATGTCACTGGCTTCCCGTTTCACCCTCGGCGGTCGATCGACCGCCGAGGACACCTCAGCGGGCCGAAGCATACCGATCGGTAACATGAGCGGTCAATTGCAGCCCGCGAGTGACATCGTCCATGCGGATGCCGTCACGGGCCTCGATGTAAGTAGCTCGGAGAAACGGTCGCAGCTCGCACGGTTGACACCGCCGAGTTGGATTCTGCACCATCGGTGCGCTTCGGTGTTTCACGGCGTCTGCCGTGAAGCCTAAAGGGAATCCGGGTGCAGGCGTGGCCTGCGACTCCGGAGCTGCCCCCGCAACTGTGATCGGCGAGCGCTGCCTAGAATGTCACTGATGAGAATGTTCATCGGGAAGGCGGGCCGGTGCGACGACCCGACAGCCAGGAAACCTGCCGAACGCAAGTCTTGAGTCAACCACGGGCGGGGTGTCCCGGCGGTTCAGGTGCCGGCTTGCACATGATGCCCGGCCTGCTGCCGATTCATCTGATCCGCATTAGAGCGGGCATCGATGATTTCCACGAAGAGTAAATGCGCGCCGTCATTGGTGCATGCGGCTACCTTCCGATGAGTGTAGGCATCCGGCAGATGAACACTCCATTGGATATTTCTATCAGCGGCCGTGACATCGTGGTGAGTTACCTTCGTATCCGCGATAACAATCCGCTTGCGCGCGTCCGACAGCGGGAGATTGTGCGGTCACTGGAGCACAAGTTGAAGCCGCTCGGCTCCGTGGTCACAGATGCTCAGTGGTGCTCAATGCGGGTCACTGTGCCATCAAACTCGTCAGCGAGGAGAGTAAACGCAGTGCTCGGGTCGTTACTGGTTCAGGTGACGCGAATTGTGCAGCAACCGTGCACGCCGAAAATGGTGCTCGAGCTATTGCGGATCGAATCCAAGGAGCGATTGCGCTGGACTCGGGACGGGCGTCTGAGGCCGGTGGGCCGGCTGCCGGCCAGGAACGGCAATGGCGCGGCATGCCGAACTTACGCGGCCGCCGATATCCTCAATCTCCTGCGCCATCCGGAGATCATCGCGCAGTGGCGGCACGCCGATGCAGGTGAGGGCCCCCGGCGGCCCTGAACTCGCCCTAATGGTGTTGACGTCACCAGGCAACCACAATATCTTGTGCCCATTCTCGGTGCCGGCCCCCAACGATTGGGGGTCGGCTGAAAAGGGAACCCGGTGACCGCGCTTCGACGCGCGCATTCCGGGGCTGCCCCGCAGCGGTAATTGGGAACGAACGGCGCGTATTGCACTGGGCTTTGTGCCTGGGAAGCAGCGCCAAGTAGGTCGGCGGAATGCCAAAGCCCATGAGCCCGAAGACCTGCCGAGGATCCGTGCGTCCGAAGGGACGCACACAGGCTGTCGGGCTCTCGAGGGACAGGGCTGGCGGATGTTCGCGTCGCTTCGTTCGCAGGCGATCGCGCCTTCCGTTGTTTGCGTATCCCCATCGATGACCCGATTTCGCTCGCGGGAGCGAAGGCTGTCCTCAGTGCGCGTGCTCTGCGCGCGTGCTGGCGTCGTGCTTTGCGTGCCGCGGGCCCATCGCTTCGGGGACAAGAACATGATGGAAACGCTCGCACCGGCAACCGCAGGCAATGCATCTGCCCATGCCGGTTCCAATCAGGCCGATTCCAATCAGGCCGATTTCCAGTTGACGCCGCCGCATTCGGCGCGCACGCAGATGCGTGTCACCAAGCGCAACGGCGAACGCGAAGCAGTCGATGTCAACAAGATCGTGCGCGCCGTCGGCCGCTGCGCGGAGGGTCTCGACGCGGTTGATCCCATGCGCGTGGCGCTTAAGACCATCGCGGGTCTTTACGATGGAGCGACCACACGAGAACTGGATGAACTGTCGATTCGTACGGCTGCTTCGTTCACCTTCGAGGAGCCGGAATATTCGCGGCTCGCGGCGCGCTTGCTCGCGGGCTTCATCGACAAGGAAGTGCAGGGCCTGGGTGTGTACTCGTTCTCGCAATCCATCCGCCTCGGCTTCGATGTGGGACTGATCAACGAGCGCCTGATGAGCTTCGTCGAGAGCAACGCACGCAAGCTCAATGACGCGATCGATGCGCGCCGGACGCAGGAGTTCGAGTACTTCGGGCTGAAGACGCTTCACGATCGTTACTTGCTCAAGCACCCCACGTCGCGCCAGGCATTGGAATCGCCGCAGCAGTTCTGGATGCGCATTGCCTGCGCGTTGAGCACGAACGTGCACGAGGCGATCGATCTGTACCACGTGTTCTCGTCGCTGGATTACATCCCGAGTTCGCCCACCTTGTTCAACGCGGGCACGCGGCATGAGCAGCTGTCCAGCTGCTTCCTGCTCGATTCGCCCATGGATTCGCTGGAGTCCATCTACGATCGCTACAAGGATATCGCGTTGCTGTCGAAATTCTCCGGCGGGATCGGCGTCGCGTGGCATCGCGTGCGCTCGGAAGGTTCGCTGATCCGTGCGACCAACGGCCTATCGAACGGCATCGTGCCGTGGTTGAAGACGCTCGATTCATCGGTGGCCGCCGTGAATCAGGGCGGCAAGCGCAAGGGCGCGGCTTGTGTTTATCTGGAGCCCTGGCACGCGGACATCGAAGCGTTCCTCGAATTGCGTGACAACACCGGCGATGAGGGCCGGCGCACGCATCACATCAATATCGCGAACTGGATCTGCGATCTGTTCATGCGCCGGGTGGAGGCGGATGAGATGTGGTCGCTGTTCGATCCGAAAGATGTTCCACAGCTTCCCGATGTGTGGGGCGAGGCTTTCGAAGCGGCCTACATCCAGGCAGAGGCTCAAGGCCTCGCCCGCAAGGCTGTCCGTGCCCGCGATCTGTATGCTCGGATGATGCGTACTCTCGCGCAGACCGGTAACGGCTGGATGACGTTCAAGGACAAATGCAATCGCGCTGGCAATCAAACGGCGCGTGCCGGCAACGTGATTCACCTGTCCAACTTGTGCACCGAGATTCTCGAAATCACCAGCGATGGCGAGACGGCGGTCTGCAATCTGGGTTCCATCAACCTCGGGCGGCATGTGGTCGACGGGGCGTTCGATTTCGACAAGCTGGGGCAGACCGTGCAGACCGCCGTGCGCCAGCTCGATCGCGTGATCGATCTGAACTTCTATCCCATCGGTACGGCACGCGCGTCGAACATGCGCTGGCGGCCGGTCGGCCTGGGCGTGATGGGCTTGCAAGACGTGTTTTTCCAGACGCGCCTGTCCTTCGACAGCCCAGAGGGCAGGGAGCTGTCCACGCGCGTTGCGGAAACGATCTACTTCCATGCACTGCGAACCTCGATGGAACTGGCGCGTGAGTTGGGTGCTCATGACGCGTTCAAGGACACGCGGGCGGCGGCCGGCGAGCTGCAGTTCGATAGCTGGGGAGTGACGCCGTCCGATACCAAGCGCTGGGATGAGCTGCGCCAAGAGATCAAGGCGCATGGGCTGCGCAACAGTCTGCTGATCGCAATTGCTCCGACCGCGACTATCGCGTCCATTGCGGGCTGCTATGAATGCATCGAGCCGCAGGTGTCCAACCTCTTCAAGCGCGAAACGCTATCCGGTGATTTCCTGCAGGTGAATCGCTACCTGGTGGAAGAGCTGAAGCAGCTGGGTTTGTGGACCGACGAGGTGCGCAATCGCATCAAGCTGGCCGACGGCTCGGTGCAGGGTATCGCCGAGATTCCCGAAGCGCTGCGCGTCATCTATCGCACGGCTTGGGAGATTCCGATGCGCGCGCTGATCGATCTTGCGGCCGCTCGTGGCGCGTACATCGATCAGAGCCAGTCGTTGAACCTGTTCATGGCCAACCCGACCATCGGCCAGCTCTCCAGCATGTACATGTATGCCTGGAAGAGCGGCATCAAGACGACGTACTACTTGCGCTCGCGCCCGGCGACCCATATCGCGAAGACGACCGTGCAGACTGCGCAGGCACAAGTCAGCGACACCGCGGCGGTCATGTGTTCCCTGGAAAATCCTGAGATGTGCGAGGCCTGCCAGTGAGTGCCGCAATGAATCTTCGCAACCACTCGCTGCTGGACGCAGGCTTCGATCTGACCTTGCGGCCCATGCGCTACCCGCGCTTCTACGAGATGTACCGGGCTGCGATCAAGAACACCTGGACGGTCGAGGAGATCGATTTCCAGATCGATCTCGGTCATCTGTCGCAGCGAATGACACCCGCCGACCGGCACCTCATCGAGCGGCTGGTGGCGTTCTTCGCCACTGGCGATTCCATCGTGTCGAACAATCTCGTGATCAGCCTGTACCGGCACATCAATTCGCCCGAGGCGCGGATGTATCTGTCGCGACAGCTGTTCGAGGAAGCGCTGCACATCCAGTTCTACCTCACGCTGCTCGACAACTACGTCCCGGACCAGCAGCGACGTGCGCAGGCCTTCGCGGCGATCGAGAACATCCCGTCGATTCGGCGCAAGGCCGAGTTCTGCCAGAAGTGGACCGATTCGGTGTTCGAGGTCGGTCAGATCCGCAACGACGACGACAAGCGCAGATTTCTGCTGAACCTCACCTGTTTCGCGAGCTGTATCGAGGGTTTGTTCTTCTTTGGCGCCTTCGCCTACGTCTATTTCCTGCGCTCGCGAGGACTGCTGCCGGGACTCGCCGCCGGTACGAACTGGGTGTTCCGTGACGAAAGCGCTCACATGGCGTTTGCCTTCGAGGTACTGAATACCGTTCGTCGCGAGGAACCGCACTTGTTCGATGCGGGCTGGGCGAAGGACGTGCAGGCGATGATTGAGGAGGCAGTGGAATGCGAAGCCGCCTTCGCCGAGGACGTGCTCTCCGGTGGCGTGGTCGGGCTTACCAAGAAGGAGATGCGTCAGTACCTCGAGTACGTCGCCGACCAACGGCTTACGGCGCTGCGACTTCCGGTTCGCTACAACGCGCGCAATCCCTTCCCGTTCATGGAGCTGCAGGACGTTCAGGAACTGACGAATTTCTTCGAACGGCGCGTCTCGGCGTATCAAGTCGCCGTGCAAGGGCAGGTCGCGTTCGACGAGGCGTTTTGACGCGATGGCAGCTCGGGTTCGGGACGCCTCTTCATAGCGGCTGACGGCACACATCGTTATAGCATCGTTGCGCCAGGTCGGCCGTGGGTCAGGAGTACGTCATTCAGCCTATTCCGGTCCGGCGGTCGGACGGCAAGATAAGCTGGTCGGCGCGGTGTCGACGCAAGTCGCTCGGCAATCTGTAATCTTGGACGGCCTGATCACCGCCAGACAAGCCGCTCCGAGCCAGACTCAATTCTTAATAGCGGGCCAACCGGCCAGTTGGTACGTTCTGTCGGTATGACGCTGAAGAGGGTCAGGGACGCGGCGTGCAGGTGGCATGTTCAACAGTTCAGTTGGAGTCCATTGAGATGGTGCGCTTGTGAGCATTCGGCGATTCACTGCGGTCGGACTGAGCGCGCTGGTCGTGTCCTCAGTCAGTTTCGCCGGCGGCGTTCCCACGACGGTCATTGACGAAGTCATCGTCACCGGCCGTTTGGATCGACTGCAGGGAGCGCCGGTCTCGGCTAGCCAAGGCGTGGTGAGCGACGAGCAGTTGGGCCTGCGTCCCGTGCTGCGCACCGGCGAGCTGATGGAGGTCGTGCCGGGCCTTGTCGTGGATCCTTCTCCTCGGGTTTTTTGGAGTCGGAACATGCTAGGCCTCAAGGCTATCTCGATCTGCGTCGTTGTTGCTTTCTCAGGGCTTTGCGCGGCTGCATCTCCTTACGCTGGGCAGCACGGCCGCGAGATCAAGGCGCTCTCTGAATCCGACATTGCAGATCTGCTCGCGGGAAAAGGTCGGGGATACGCCAAGGCCGGTGAACTGAACGGCTATCCGGGCCCAGCGCATGTGATCGAACTCGCCTCGCAGCTTGAGCTATCGCAGGCGCAGTTAAGCCTGAGTCGCGCGATCCACTCGCGCATGGAGGCCGGCGCCACAGCGGCGGGAGCGTCGCTCGTTGCCGCCGAGCGTGACCTCGACACTCTCTTCCGCACTCGCAAGGCGACACCCGAGCTGCTGGCAACGGCATTGCAAAACGTGGCGAATGCTGAAGCGAAAGTGCGCGAAGTGCATCTCTTGGCTCACATCGAACAAACCAGGGTGCTGTCTCCAGAGCAGATTGCGCGGTACAGCCAGTTGCGTGGATATGGTGGCACTTCCGGGCACCATGATCACGCCCAGGAAGTCATCACGACGGGCACTAAAGCGTTCCGCCCAGCGAGTGCGAGGGCGAGGGCGGCGAGAGGTCGCCACTGAGCATCCGTCCAATCGGATGGTCGGTTAGTCGACCAGGGCCGGATTTGACGGCTTCCATCGAGCCCGGCACCCTGCGACGTCCTGTCGCACCCTCCTAGCCGCAGCTCCTCGTTACAGTACCTGCCGTGGAAAATCGCGCCTCTCTTTCCTTCATCACGCTTCTTGCAAACCTTCGCTGGCTGGCGGTCGCAGGTCAGGCGTTGACCGTGCTGGTCGTCACGGGACCGCTGCAAGTGGCGGTGCCGCAGCCCCCTCTATGGTGGGGCATCGGCGCGCTCGCGCTTTTCAACATCTACGCCACCTGGCGGGCGCGTGGCGTCGGGGAGGTCAGTGCACCCGAAGTGTTTTCTCACATCCTCGTGGACATCATGTTGCTCACTTGGATGGTGGCGTGGAGTGGCGGTATCGAGAACCCGTTTTCGACGCTGTTCCTCATGCCGATGGCCCTGTCCATCCTGGCATTGCCGAGTCGTTGGGTGCGAGCGACTGCGGTGGTGAGCATTGCCGGCTATGGCATATCGGCGCTGCTCGGACGCGAGCTCCCTCATGTGCACGGCGTATTCAGCGATACCTTCAGCATCCACAAGGTCGGCATGCTGGTGAACTTCGTGGTGTCGGCGGCGGTGGTGCTCATCTTCTTCACGCGCGTCGCTGCCGCCTGGAGGCGCAGCGAACAAGAGGTCGCCCGCATGCGGGAGCAGTTCACTCGCAACGAAGGCATCATCGCCCTCGCCACGCACGCAGCGTCGGTCGCGCACGAGCTCAACACGCCGCTCGGCACGCTGACATTGATGGTGGAGGACCTGGCGGACGAGGCGAGCACGGAGGCGCAGCGTCAAGACTATGCGACCATGAAATCTCTGCTCTGCGTTTGTCGAGACCGCGTGCGGGAGCTGGCGCGTCCGGCCGAAGCCGGGCAATCCGGCGGCCCGGCCTCGAGAGTGGACCTGGAACGCGTGATCGAGCGCTGGCAACTCGTGCGGCCGACGATCGAGTTGCATCGCTCGGGCTCGGCAGTCCCTCTTGATAACGTCGATCCAGCCGTCAGCCATCTGTTACTCGCACTGCTCAACAATGCAGCCGATGCTGGCGAACAAGCGGGCGTGACCCGAGTCGACTTGAGCATCGAGGCCGACGCGCAACAACTGCGAGTATCGATCCGGGACTACGGCGTCGGGTTCGAGCAGACGCAGCCGATGCTGCCCTCGAGACTGTTTCGCACCAATAAGCCGGAGGGCATGGGCATCGGCCTTGCACTGTCGCACGCAACGGTAGAGCGTCTGGGAGGATCGTTGTCCATGCAGGCCGCGGCGGATGGGCCGGGTGTGCTGGTGTCCTTTGAGTTGCCGACGATGGTGCAGGCATGACCACGGAATCGACGGTTCCGCCCGGGCTGGGGTTGCTGGTCGATGACGACGAGCTGTACCTGCGAACGCTGCAGCGTTCCTTGCAGAAGCGCGGCTTCGAGGTCGTTCTCGCACACAGCAGTGCGAAGGCGATCGCGGTTGCGCAGACCCATCGTCCAACGTTTGCCCTGATCGATCTGCGATTGGGGAAAGACTCGGGGCTCGCGCTCATCGAGCCGCTCCGGTCGGTGCGTGAGGACATGAGGATTCTGCTCGTCACGGGTTACGCGAGCATCGCGACCGCAGTCGAAGCGATCAAGCGCGGCGCTGACAACTATTTGACGAAGCCAGTGACGGCCGAAGTCATCGTGCGCGCTTTGAACGATGAGCTGGAGAGCGACTTGGCCCCAGAGAACACGATGGTGCCGTTGTCCCGCCTCGAGTGGGAGCACATCCAGCAAGCGCTCAGTGAAACACAGGGAAATATCTCGGCGGCTGCGCGCCTGCTCGGGATGCATCGCAGGTCGCTGCAGCGTAAGTTGGCCAAGCGTCCGGGGCCCGAGCGCAAGGCCGATGAGGAAAGCTAGCATGCGCCCGATCCCCGTAGGGAAGACCCTATAGTTCTCCAGGGGATCACTCCGACAGGCTGCGACATTCCGTCGCACTCGCCGCGTCGCCCGATGGCCGATAATTGCCAATTCCGGTGTGAGGTGATTGGAAGGCGGCGGCAGCTCTCGTGGCGTCAGACATCATGAATGGTACGAAGGAAGATCCGCTGAGTTCGTCGCAGCGCCTGTACGCCCGTATCTGGCGCTGGCATTTCTTCGCCGCGCTGATCGTCATTCCTTTCGCCCTGTGGCAATCGGCGACGGGGGTGATTTACCTGTGGCACCGAGAAGTCACCTCGCTCGCATATCCGGAGCTGGTGAATGTCGCACCCAGCGGAGCGACCGTGAGCTATGAGCGGCAGTTGGCATCGGTGTTGCAGCACCAGCCCCGTGAACGTCTCCAATCGATCGAGATCAGCGACGACCCGACGCAGTCGACCGCATTCTTCTTCGCGGATCCCAATGGTCTGCCGTATCCGGCCTTTACAAATCCCTACACGGGCGAATATCTCGGCGCAGTCGCGTCCACAGCCTGGCTGCGTGGCCTGAGCAAAGGGCTGCATGGCGGCTGGCCCATCAATCCTTGGGGAAGCTATTGGTTGGAACTCGGCGCCTGCTGGGCCATCGTGATGGTGCTCACGGGGCTGTATTTATGGTGGCCGCGCAATGCCAGGGGCCTTGCCGGAGTGCTTTATCCGCGCCTGCGCAGTGGCAGCCGCATATTCTGGCGCGATCTGCATGCGACTGTCGGGGTGTACTTCGCGCTCATTCTGCTGGCCTTTCTGTTCTCGGCGTTGCCTTGGACGACGTTCTGGGGCGAACAGGTGCTGCGGCCGATCCAGACCGCGACCCACCAGAGCTCCCCTGGCGGCTTCTTCTTCGCGGGCCATCATGGCCCCTCCCATGGCGATCACGCGCAGCACGGCGCCGAATCATCGGTGCTGACGCTCGATCAGTTGATTACGCAGGCGCGCGCTGCCGGTGTGGTTGGCGACATCGAGCTGCAGCCGAGCCAGAGCGGCTCGCCAGTGAACTTGCGCAGCGAGCGACCTCGCGCCAGCGATGAAATCTGGATGCAGCTCGATGCCACCACAGGTGCGGTATTGATCAGGGCGACCTGGAACGACTACCCGCCGCTGGCCAAGGCGATTGCGTACGGCATCGATCTGCACGAGGGCCGGTTCTTCGGTCGCATCAACCAAATCTTCAATACCGCCGTAGCCACTGGACTCGTGTGGCTGTGTGTGACGGGCTTCATCGGTTGGTACCGGCGCAGGCCGGCGGGACGCATCGCGCCGCCGCCGAAGCGCGAGCTGCGCTATCCGCGCGCAGTGATCGCCAGTGCAGCGACGCTGCTCCTGGTCATGCCATTGCTGGCTGTGTCCGTGGTTGCGATTGCACTCATCGATCGCATTGCCGGCCGCCTTTTACCGCAATCCGTTTGACTCCGTGTCGAGGTCAGTTGTGCGTTCCCAGGTCATCCATCCCGTGGCGCTCGCGGTCAGTTCGATCTTGTTGCTTGCCGGCGGAGCATCGCAGGCGGCCGATACTATCGAGGAGGTCGTCATCACGGCGCAGCGCATCCGTGAGCAACTGGCAGCAGAGCAGGCGCTCACGCCCGGCGGCCTCACGGTCATTGATGGCGACGATCTCTACGAGCGCAGCGTCACCAACATGACGGACATGCTGCGATATGTGCCGGGGCTGTGGGTCGAGAGCGGGTGGGGGTCTGATGAGCTGTTCTTCTCGAGTCGCGGCTCGAATCTCGATGCCACCGACTACGACAAGAACGGCGTCAAGATGTTTCAGGACGGCCTGCCGATCACAACGGCGGATGGTAACAATCACAACCGTGTGCTCGATCCGCTCAGTGCGCGCTACGCGGTGATCGCACGCGGTGCGAATGCGTTGACGTATGGGGCGAGCACGCTCGGTGGGGCGTTCGATTTCATCTCTCCGACTGCGCGCACGACGGAACCGTTATCGATCTATCTCACCGGAGGAAGTTACGGGCTGCTGAGCGGGCGGGCCACGGCCGGGGGAGTCGCAGATGCTTTCGATGGGCTCGTCACATTCGAAGCGAAGGAGTACGACGGCTTCCGCGATCACAGCCGGCAGGAGCGCAAAGGGGTCTATGCGAACGGCGGCTGGCACGTGTCCGATGCTGTTTCCGTTCGTGTCTACGGCGCATATCTCGACAACAACGAAGAATTGCCGCGAGGCTTGTCGCGTGCGCAGTTTGTGGAGAACCCGGATCAGGTAGTCGCGAGCGCGATCACCGGAGATAACCGTAAGGACGTACAAACGGCGCGCGCCGCGTTCAAGACGACGTGGAACATCAATGCCGGCAGTTCGCTGGAGTTCGGCGCTTCGTACGAGGAGCAGTCGCTGTATCACCCGATTGTCGATATCCGCGGCCCCGATCCGGATGGCGCTGGGCCGTTGCTTGGCCCGCAATTCTTCAGCCTGCTCATCGATACGGATCATGAGACACGGGCCGGCATGGTTCGGTATCGACTGAAGGCCGGCGACCATGACTTCGTCGCGGGGCTGAACTACAGTGTCACCGACGTGGAAGGCGGCAATTACCAGAACATCTTCGGTCAACGCGGCTTTTTCATGTTTGCCTCGGACGAGCACTCCGATAATGTCGAGGCGTACTTGATCGATCGTTGGGCGCTGACGGACTCGTGGACGCTCGTCTATGGCGCGCAGTTCGCGGACACCCGCCGCGATGTCGGCGGTACCAAGGGCGACTACTCAGCGTTCAATCCCCGTCTCGGTGTGATCTATTCGCTCAGCGATTCGAACGAGCTGTTCGCAAGCGTGAGTAAACTGTACGAGCCACCCACCTCGTTCGAGCTGGTGGACGACCGGACCGGCACCGGCCAGTTGCTGGACCCAATGAAAGGCGTAGTCGGCGAGATCGGCATTCGCGGCTCGACCGGCTCCCGGCAAGGAACGCGTTGGCAGTGGGACGTCTCGGCCTACTATGCGGCGATCGACGATGAAATTCTGTCGATCGACGATCCCGCCGCGCCGGGAACGAGCCTGTCGGCGAACGTCGACTCAACGATCCACGCGGGCATCGAAGCGTTGCTCGGAGCCAGCTTCGCGATCCGCGGTGAGAGCCATCGGCTCGAGCCCCTCGTCAGTTTGACGATCAATGAATTTTCGTTTGACTCGGATGGCAACTATGGCAACAACGATCTGCCTGCCGCCCCCAGATACGCGGTGCGAGGCGAGTTGATCTATCGGCACGCCGGTGGCCTCTACGCCGGCCCAACGTTCGATCTCGTCGGCAAGCGCTACGCGGACTTCGTGAACACGTATGAGGTGGGTTCCTACGAGCTGATCGGCTTGCGGGGCGGCTTCTCGACCGGGAGGTGGGAAGTGTTCGCTGAGTTGCGCAACCTGCTCGACAAGAAATATGTTGCGATGCTGAACGTACGCGATCGTGCGAATGAGGATGCAGAGGTTCTCTTCCCCGGTGCTCGGCGCTCGGCGTACCTGGGCGCGCGATTCGCATTCTGAGTAGATGACGATCATGCATCTTCGGCATGAACGGTTGCGCACGAGGCGTCAGATCAGGCACCAGCCATTCCCTTTGAGCCAACATCGATTTTCGGGTACGTCTTCGTTGCGGACCAAGCGAGTGACCGTGTGCCAGCCGCCCTTTCTGAAGGCTGCAGCGAGTGCGGCCTCCGCGGTCCGGTTTCGCGCGCCAGCACCTTGCGCTGGAAGGAGCGCGGTCGGCAATAAGCCGCGCGCGTTGAAAGCCTTTCCGCATCGCTGAATTCGGAGATGCGCGCCCGAGCGCAGTGCCATCCCAGAATCGAATGTCGAGCCTGGAGTCGGAAAGTTCTCGTCCGTCGTCAACGGAAGAATCAGGCGGCCTTGTTCTGAAAGTGCGTCGAGCCAGCCACCCGCAGGATGGGTGACGCCCGCATTGACGTAGATCACGTCCGCAACGCTGTGAGTCGCCGTCGTCCCGTCAGCCTCGATGACCTCGACGTTCGGCATCCCGGACAGGCACTCTCGCGCGCGTCGCGCGAGTAGCGAATCACATTCGATTGCCGTGACTCTTCCATCCGGTCCAGCGAGTTGCGCCATGATGGCCGAGTAGTATCCCGTTCCGGCGCCAACGTGCACGATGTGTTCGCCTTCTTGTATCCGGGCGGCTGCAATGAGCAGGGCATGCAGGGAAGGCTGCCCATTGTTAATGCCGATCTCCGGTACGAGCCCGAACACCTGATCCACATAGACGCAGGCCGGATCAGGGCTCGGGGTCTCGATATAATTTCCTAAGGGCCTGCACATCGACCACGGCGCTGATCCGAGGAAGTGCTCACGCGGGATAGTGGCGAATGCCTGTTCGATTCTCGCGTCGGCCACTCCGGCCGCTGCCAGGATCTGCTTTGCATAGGCGCGACGTATGATCGCCAATTCCGACTGTTGATCCATGACGCCTCGGCGAGGGTGCTGCGTGAAGTTGTCAGGGATGTATGCGCTGGTATGACTTGCGTGGGGACACCGAGTTTTTCTCAGAGGGTTGTCCGCGCGCTGGTCCCCGCAGCGCATATACAGATGATGAAGACAGGCGGTGCCAAGAGCATGGTGGACGCGGCCGAGTGCGTGCAGAGGACGCCGGCGAGGCAAGCGTTGGACGCTAACCTCGTGACCGAGGCGGATCTGCTGCGCCTCAAAGTGATCGCTCGCCTGCACGCTCGGGGGCTGCCCCCGCACGTGGGTTGGGGCGATCTTCTGCAGGAGGCCTTTGCGCGCGTGCTTGACGGATCGCGGCGGCAACCCGAGGGCGTACCGATGGTGGCGTTCCTGGCTGGAGTTATGCGCAGCATCAAGGAGCACCATTGGCGACAAGCTCGAAGAGGAGCCTGGCAGCATCCGAAAGTGCTTGCCGATTACGGGGCACTCGACTCCGACGAGCAGGTTGCCGACCCGGCCCCCGGTCCCGAGCGGCGCGTCATTGCGTTTGAAGAAATGGAGGCGATCAAGAGGCTGTTCGAGGGGGACTGGCGAGCCCAGCAGATCCTCGATGCACTCTACGAAGGCTGGACCCCAGACGAGACCCGCGCGCGCTACGGCCTGTCAAAGACCGACTACGACTCCACACGGAAACGTATGCGACGCGCCCTGATACGAGTAGGACTGAGGACGCTCTCATCATGAGTACTGCACAACCCATACTTCGGTTCGAGCGCATGCTTGCGGCGCTGGAAGGAGACCTGCTTGAGTCAACGGATGAGGAGATCTACACAATCGCGAACGAGCTTGGCATGAAGCCGGACATGAAGGGGTCGATTGCGCTGATGGGGATTACGTTTGCGTCGCGCCTGAGCCATCCGGGCACCCTGTCCAAGCGAGTGCGCAGGGTGGCGGGTGACGGGTTGGGTGAGTCTCGGTCTCGGCGACGACTGACGGGGGCTCGTCCGTCGCGCCGGCTCTGATCGGGCACCCTGCTGGCCTGTCCACATCGCGCAGGCGACAGCTCCCCAACATTTGCCTCATTGGCACGCGGTGCGGGCGTGGCCAGGTGTCTGATGGTTTTGACTCCCAGCGCTGCGCTGGCTAGCATGTGGCGTCCGCAGCGTGGCGCCTCTCCACTTCCGTGTTCGTCTACATTCGTCCTTGTTAAGCCACGGGCGTATGTTGGCCGACGGGGGGTACATGGTGACGGCAGGTTGAAAATCGGTATTTAATCCCCTTTCATTTTTCGAGTCCTGTCCGCTCCGCCAGTCCTTTGTGATGTTTCTTTTGCCGACGAGGCGTTCCCCCTTCTCCTGGGGGATTCACGCCGAAGTACGACAGCCAGTCGTACAGAAATATTTCCTCTTCCTGCGCGCGTAGCGAAGCCCTGTGAGCCCTTTCGATCGGGCCTGGGTTCCAATACATTCTCCGCTGCCAATGAACATCGCGCTATTCATCATGGCTGCGGCTGCCGCTGCACCTCCCTCCGAGGTGACTGTCGTTGGCTCTCGTGTTCCGGCGCTCGAACAGGACCTCTCCTCGAGTGTCACTGTGTTGCGGCGTGAGGACCTGCGCATCGAGAAGCCGCTGAGCCTTGCCGATGCCCTGCGACGCGTGGCGGGTCTACATGTCGATACGGTGGGCGGGCGAGGCGGCACTGGCTCGATCTATGTGCGCGGCGCGGATCCCAACTACACCCTGGTGTTATTGAACGGCGTGCGGATCAACGATCCCACGAATTCACGTGGTGGCTCCTTCGATCTGTCTGCGTTGGATGTGACCGATGTGGAGCGCATCGAAATCGCACGCGGTCCTTATTCCGCGATCTATGGCGGCGATGCGCTGGCGGGCGTGATCAACATCGTCACGCGCGCTGAATCCACCACCTCAAGGATGGTCGTCGACGCCGCAGCCGGCGCTTACGACACCAGTCAACTCTCTTTGCATGCGACTTTGCCAACCGAGCATGCGCGCTGGCACTTCGGCTTCGGCGAGGTCGATGAGGGGCAGCGCGTTCGGGGCAATGAATTCGACATGCAGCGGTTTGCCGGCGGTGTCGACGCGTCGCTCGGTGAAGCGACCGATCTCACGGTGTCGGGGCGTTATTCCGAAACTGCCCGGCAGGGGTTTCCAGACGACAGCGGAGGGTTCGAGTACGCGACCTTGCGCGATGTGGAATCTCGCGACTCGAGGGAAGCCTTGGTGGGCGCGGGGCTCACGCATCGTGCGGGCGACTCCGCGATATCGCTCACGCTCGGATACTTCGAACGGAACGAAAGCATCGACTCACCCGGTGTTGCGCCGGGCGTGCGTGATCCCTTCGGCGTGCCTGCAAGCCTCGTCGACACCAACTTCACCCGATATTCGGCGACGCTCTCCGCCACGCAGCCGGTATCGAACGGGGTGACGGTCGCGTATGGCATCGATTGGCAGCGAGAGTCGGGCGTGAGCGATGGGCAGCTCGATTTCGGTGGCTTCTTCGCGCCCACTTCGTTCGAGTCGACGCGTTCGTATTGGGCGCCGTTCGCCGAGGTCAGAGTCGAGTCCGCCATCGGTCTATCTGCACAAGCGGGTGCTCGCGTGGACATGCCGGACGATGAAAGCTCGGTCACGAGTCCGAGGCTGCGCATCGCTTATGCATTCCCTCAGCGCTTCACGCTCGCGGCAAGTTGGGGGAAGGCGTTCAAGTTGCCGAGTTTGTACGCGCTGGGCCACCCGCTCGTCGGCAATCCAGCTCTGTCGCCCGAGCGCAGCCGATCGTACGAGATCGAGCTGGCGCAGGAGCTGGGTGCGGCCCGATGGAGTGCGACGTGGTTCGACAGTGAGTTTCGCGACGCTATCGATTTCGACGCCGGACCACCGCCGCAGCTGGTCAATCGCAATCGAGTGCGCTCTCGCGGCATCGAGGTCGCGAGTCGCCTGAGCGTAGGTACGCAGTGGTCCGTCGACGCGAACGTGACTTACGCTCGCAGCCGAATTACGGCAACCGATAGCGAGTCGCGCAACCGGCCGGACTGGAGCTCGGCGATCGCCATGCACTGGACACCTTTCGACGCGCTCAAATTGTCTGCCGTCGCAACCCATGTCGGATCGTCCTTCGACTCGTCCATTGCGACCGGAGATGTTCGCTTGCGCGGCTACAGCCGCGTCGATGTCGATGCCACCTGGACGCTGTCGTCGCGATTCGAGCTCTATGTTTCGATAGACAACCTGACCGATGAAAAATATGAGCAGTTTGTCGGCTTCGAGGAGCGGGGTATCCTGCCGGTGGCTGGCGTGCGGTTGAGCCTGTAGCGACTCTTGCCGATACGAACTTCATGCGTCCGCTCGCGCCGATCCTGCAGTCCCAAGCCTGAATCGACCTAATGGCTCAACCCGACAACACCAAACTCAAACGGCTCATCGACAAGCTCAAGGAGCTGTTCCAGCTCGATCAGCCGGAGCTCGATTTCGGTATCTATCGCATCATGCATGCGAAGTCCGGCGAGGTGACCGAGTTCCTCGAGAAGGATCTGTTGCCGCAGGTGCGCCAGGCGTTCTCGCAAGTCCAAGGCGATATCGCTGCACTCGAGAATGAAGTCTACGACCATCTTTTCACTTTCTTCCGGCGCTACTACTCCGAAGGCGACTTCCTGAGCAAGCGCGTCTACAAGGAAGGGGTCTACGCGGTTCCGTACGAGGGAGAAGAGGTCAAGCTGTACTGGGCGAACCAGGATCAGCACTACATCAAGACGAGCGAATACCTGCGCGACTACGCCTTTCGGCTGCGTCCGGACGACAGTAGCGATCCCATGCGCGTGCACTTCCAGCTGGTGGATGTTGCCGAGGGCGAGCATGGCAATGTCAAAGCTCTCGAAGGCAAGGAGCGTCAGTTCATTCTCGCGGCCGAGAACTTCATCGCCGAAGAGGCGGGGGGGCTGTCGCTGCGCTTCGAGTACCGCTCAGCAACCCTCGAAGATTGGCCGGAATCGCAGCGGGCCGGCAAAGACAAACCGCCCTCGCGCGAGGCGCTCATCGCAATTGCCGAGCGGCGAGTGTTCGCAGCGAATGAACAGTCGCTACTGCGCTGGCTGACTGAATTGCAGCGGCCGCATACGAATGCCAGTGGCGAGCAGGCCGATTGCAGCCGGCTGGTTGCGCATCTGCGGCGCTACACGGCGCGCCACACGTTCGACTACTTCATCCACAAGGACCTTGGTGGATTCCTGCGACGCGAGCTCGACTTCTACATCAAGAACGAAGTCATGCGGCTGGATGACATCGAGAGCGAGTCGGCGCCGAAGGTCGAGCAGTACCTGTCGAAGATCAAGGCGCTGCGTCGCATCGCCGGCAAGATCATCGACTTCATGGCGCAGCTGGAAAACTTTCAGCGCAAGCTCTGGCTCAAGAAGAAGTTCGTCGTCGAGAGCAGTTACTGCATCCGCTTGGGATGCATCGACAAAAAGTTCTATGCGGAGATCGCGGTGAGCGAGGCGCAGCGCAAGGAATGGGCGAAGCTGTATGCGATCGATACGCTCGCCGGCGATCCCGTTGGATTCATCGAGGCGAATCCAACCTTGATGATCGACACACGCAATTTCGATCCATCTTTCGTCTCGCGCCTGCTGGACTCTTTTCCGGACATCGATCAGCAGACCGATGGTTTGCTGATCAACGGCGAGAACGCGCATGCGCTCTCGCTTCTGGGCAAGACCCTTGGAGAGCAGGTCCAGTGCATCTACATCGATCCGCCCTACAACACGGGTAAGGACGACTTTCCATACAAAGATTCCTATCGGCACTCGTCGTGGGCGTCGATGATTGCCGAAAGGGTTGCGCTGGCGCGCCCCTTGCTGACGAGCAGCGGTGCGTTGTTCGTCAGCATCGACGAGAACGAGCAGCCGACGTTGCGGGCCATGCTCGACGCCCAATGGTCCGCAGCCAATCACCTTGCCGATTTCGTCTGGATCACCGAAGGCAACTTCGACAATCAGGCGAAGATCAAGATTGCCCACGAGTACGTCATCGCCTATGCGAAGCTCGAAACGAGCTTCGCGACTCCGCCGGTGGTCGATCCGTCTCTGCCTCAGTCCAGCAAGATCTTCAACAAATCCATTCGCAACACCATCGTCAAGAATGGGCCCAGGAATCCGGTGAGCGATCTGCTGTTGCCGGCGGGGTTCCCAGCGGACGTGGTTGAAGCAGACATCGCTGCCGGGGCGAGCGAATGGCCGAAGTACGACAGGGCCATCGTGATCCGCGATGGCAAGCTGGTGGAGCCGGTCGTCGCAAGAAGCGGCTGGAGCTCGAAGGATCTGTGTGAGGAGTTCATTCGAACGGGTTTGCAGCCGGTGCGCGATGGCAAGGGCCAGGACACCCGGTTCGTTCTGACCGGGACGGGCGCCATCGAATCCATCAAAACGCGTTCGCAAACGCCCAGCTACGTAACGTCCATCCTGCGCTCGACCGGCACCATTCAGGCGACCACCGCCATGCTGGAGGAAATGGGAGTGAGCTATCGTGGCTATCCCAAACCGGTCGGGCTGGCCAAGTACCTCATCGGCATGACGGGCGGCGAGTCTGCTCGAGTACTGGACTTCTTCGCCGGTTCCGGGACTACCGCACACGCCGTGGTGGAGTTGAACAGAGACGACGGCCAACGCAGGAAGTTCATCCTGGTCGAGGCCAGCTCGTCGTTCGATGAAGTCATCGTGCCCAGGCTGAAGAAGCTCATATTCTCAGCTCGCTGGAAGGGCGGCCGACCGGAGCGCGCCGCTTCAGCCGAGGAGGCGGAGCGGTCGCCGCGTATCCTCAAGCTATTGCGCCTGGAATCTTATGACGATTCCCTCAACAATCTGAAACTGCATCGAAGCGAGATTCAACGATCGTTGTTGGAGAACGATGCGGCTCGCGGTGCGGGCCAGCTGCGCGAGCAGTATCTGTTGCAGTATCAGCTCGACGTGGAGTCACGAGGAAGCGCGTCGCTGCTCGATTTGGCGCAGTTCTCGGATCCTACCTCTTACAGTCTGTGGATCAGAAAGACCAGCGACGAGAGTCGCCTGGTCGCGGTCGATCTGGTCGAAACCTTCAATTGGCTGATCGGATTTACCGTGCAGCATGCGGTGCAGGCCAGGAGCTTCACGGCGCAGTTCGCGAAGGACGGTGAAGGAAGGTTGAGAATCGAAGGCGGACTGCAACCGCGTGATGACGGGCCATGGTGGTTTCGAGTCGTTGTCGGAACCCAGTCCGACGGCCGCAAGGCCCTGGTCATCTGGCGCAAGCGAACCGGCAATGTCGAGAAAGACAACCTGGTTCTGGAACAGTGGTTCACCGAGCAAGGTTACGCGGGCAAAGACAGCGAGTTCGAGCTGATCTATGTCAATGGCGGCAACACCCTCGAGCGCCTGAGGTCCGAGCGCAGCGCCTGGAAAGTGCGCCTGATCGAGGAGGACTTCCAGCGACAGATGTTCGGCTCGGCGGACCAGTGATCATGGCCGCGAAGAAGACCGGAAAGAAGTTGGCGACGAAGCTGCCTCCCGTGAAGTTTGCGCACCGGCTGGTCCTGCATCGATGGTTGTTGTCGCTTTTCGGTGTGGCGCGGCTGGAGGAGCTGGCCGAGCATTTGCGAGGCGAATCGCTCGAGGGGCTCGACGAGAACAACATCCACCACTTCCATCATGCCTTGGCGGCGCATCTGTTCGATCTCGAGCAGTTGCCGGCCGAGTTGCTGCTGGAGTACGACCAGAACATCGTCAGGCACACGCGGCAGCTCAACGATCGACGCATATCGGCCGGCGAAGCGCCGATCGTGTGGAAGTACTTCCAGTATCTGTCGCTGCTCTTCACGGAAGTGTATCTGGATCGCTATTTCCGCGATCCTGCAGCGCTGCTCATAGAGTTGAACCGGCACATCGCGGCGTTCAATGCCGATCAGCCGGAGCCGGCGCGCATCTCGTTGCTCGATGAGGATACGGATGCGGTGACACAGCTCAACAAGCTTGCGTTCTGGAACGCGACAGGCAGCGGCAAGACGCTGCTCATGCATATCAACATTCTCCAATACCAGCACCATGCGCGGCAGCACGGCCGTTCACAGGATCTCAATCGGATTCTGCTGCTGACGCCGAATGAAGGCTTGAGCCGCCAGCATCTGCGTGAGTTCGAGCGCTCTGGAATGGCGGCGGAGCTGTTGAACAAGGATGGCCGAGGCTTGTTCTCCGGGAAGGCGGTCGAGATCCTCGACATCCACAAGCTCAGGCAGGAGATGGGCGAGAAGACCTTTGCCGTGGACGCCTTCGAAAGCAACAATCTGGTCCTGATCGATGAAGGACATCGTGGCGCCAGTAGCGGTGAGGAAGGCGCCTGGCTGCGCTTTCGCAGCGCGCTTTGTGAAAAGGGCTTCTCGTTCGAGTATTCCGCGACGTTCGGCCAGGCGGTGAAGAACAACAAGAGCCTGACCGACCTGTATGCCCGAAGCATTCTGTTCGACTATTCGTACCGCTATTTCTATCGGGATGGCTTCGGTAAGGATTATCGGATCCTGAATCTGGACGGCGGCACGCTGACTCAGCATCGCAGCCTGTACCTGATTGCCTGCCTGCTCGCGTTCTATCAGCAGTCGCGGCTGTATCGGCAGGAGCGGGATTCATTCGAGCCGTTCAATATCGAGAAGCCGTTGTTGATCTTCGTCGGTGGCAGCGTCACCAACGGGTTCAACACTCGTGAAGCCAGCGACGTCGTCGAAATTCTGAAGTTCTTGAGCGCGTACATCGAAGAGCGTAGCCAGAGCCTGCAGGCGATCGAGCGCGTACTGCGCAAGGGCCTGATTACCTCGCAGGGAAAGAATCTGTTCGCCGACCAGTTCAAGTATCTGAACGCCATCGGTCTCACGGTGGAGGAGGTTTTCGAGGATTCGCTGGCGCTGCTGTTCAACGCGACCGGGGGTGGCGCGCTGAGTGTGGAGAACCTGAAGGGAGCGGCTGGAGAGATTGCATTGCGCGTCGGTGACAACGACCCATTCGGCGTCATCAATGTCGGCGACGACGCGAAGCTGGTCACGCTCTGTCAGAAGGCAGGCATCACGGTCAGAGAGAGCGAGTTCGGCGGCTCGCTGTTTCACGCGATCGACCTGCGTGATTCGAAGGTCAATGTGCTCATCGGCTCGCGAAAGTTCACCGAGGGTTGGAGCAACTGGCGAGTCGGCACCATGGGGCTCATGAATGTCGGCCAGAGTGAAGGCTCGCAGATCATCCAGCTGTTCGGGCGCGGCGTGCGCCTCAAGGGCTGGCAGACGAGCCTGAAGCGAAGCAGCGCGCTGCAATTGCCGGCGCAAGTGAACCGCCACCCGGACATCTCAGTGCTCGAAACGCTGAATATCTTCGGCATTCGCGCCAACTACATGGATCAGTTCCGGGCCTTCCTGGAGGAGGAGGGGCTGCCATCGAACGACGGTCGCACGGAGTTCCTGCTGCCGGTCAGCGAGAATCTCGACGCGACCAAGCTGAAGATCATTGGCCTGGGCAAGTCGAGCAATGGTGCGAGCCTGGCCCCCGGCGATGCGTTCCGGAAGTTCGGGCCCATCCCGACGCTGGGATTGCCGACTCCCTACCTGCAGCAGCATCGGGTCTTTCTGAACTGGTATCCGAAGATCCGCACGCTGAAGTCACATGGTGTCACTGAAGACGCCGAGGTAAACCGCCATCAGGCGCATCTCACGGAGGAACACATCGCGTTACTGGATATCGACAGGATCTACTTCGAGCTGGAGCGCTTCAAAGCGGAACGGGGCTGGTTCAATCTGAACCTGACGCGGCAATCCGTGCTCGAGCTGTTGTCCGACTCGACGTGGCACACCCTGCAGATTCCCGCAGAGGAACTCGCGTACGACTCGATGGACAAGGTGCGGTTGTGGGAAGAGATCGCCACCGCGCTGCTCAAGAAGTACATGAAGAGCTACTACATCTACCGCAAGCGCGAATGGGAGCTGTCGCATCCGGAGTATCGGGAGTTGGAATCCAGCGAAACGCTCCTGTCGCTACCGGCGCCCTGAGATCAGTTTGCCGCGGGGGGTGATTGCAGGTTGGCATTGACGAGTGCGACGTTTCGCTCGTGCGAGGCCAGCATGGTCGAGAGGGCACGGTGGATCGCCTGATCCTGCACCTTCGGCGTCAGTTCACGCAGGCGCTTGATCACCCAGCCCTGGCCGCGATTCAGAAACGCGAGTCGTTCCGGCAACGACGAGATGGCCATCGCTTTCTCATAGAAGGCGCCGATGCGCGATGAGGGCGTCGCGCCCAGCGTGAGGATGGCTTTGGTCAGAACGGCGCACCAATGGGCCTCGTCTCGTTGGATGTTCTCCACGAGCAATCTGGATGCGGGATCTGTCGCTGCTTCCGCAGTACGCAGGCAAACGCGCGAGCCGGCGCGCTCGGCTTCGAGCAACTCGTTCAGAGCGGCCAGCAGCTCGTCGCGGCTTGCAAAGCCCATGTACTCAGGCGCGCTCTCCGCATAGCAGACAGGCGAGGAGGACTCAGTTGCGTCGACGGGTTCAGCGAACTCCGCTCCGAGAATGGCGCTGGCCTCGGCGGCGATAGCTCGCAGTCGCTCGCCAGCGCCGACGATCGCGCCGATGCGCCCGACGCCGGCGCCCGAATACAGCGCCATCGCTTCGAAGTCGCCTGTCATGGAGCGCAGCGGGGAGTCCGTGCTGAACAGGTAGATGGGTCGCCCGTCCTCGTCGCCGATAACGGTTCGCTCCGGTGCACGCGCATCGCCGCGCTCGCCGTTCGTGACGCTATTGGACAGCACGCGGACCTTCGCGCCCAGCGGCCAGTTGATATGAAAGATATCTGTGAGCACGGTATCGGCG
>Ga0182742_1000666_pt1 | contig 50719 bp, 47 predicted proteins | sample eDN5th37CBELigMG_FD_128880 | JGI IMG/M metagenome (GOLD analysis project Ga0182742, IMG submission 128880) | Enriched Miracle-Growth compost microbial communities from Emeryville, California, USA - eDNA 5th pass 37_C BE-Lig MG (version 2)... ...
CAGATTCTGCTGATTCAGCAGTCGAAGAAACTCTATCTGCTGAACCAGCAGAAACAACGGAACCGCAGTCTTCCCAACTAGAAACAGCGCCACAAGACACACAACAGACAGACAGTCAAACGTTAGCACAACAAGAACCAGCACAACCAGAACAGAATGAAGCCGTGCAATCAGCGGCATTACATAATGAAGTTACGGCAGCTGCTCTTACAGGTTGGATTCAAAGCAATGGTCAGTGGTACTATTATACCGATAATGGCTACAAACTATATGACGAGTGGATTCAAAGCGGCAGTAATTATTATTATGTAGATGATTCGGGGGCAATGGTCGTAAATCGGGCTGTTGAAATTAACGGATATGGTTATTTCTTTAATCATCTAGGTGTGATGCAGTCAAGCGGTTGGGTATCAGATGGGTATGATTGGTATTATGCAACCGCTAATGGAACGTTATGGGAAGGCTGGCTTCCTCACAACAATGAATGGTATTATTTCGATGATTATGGATATTATATGTCGAAAGGCTCTCATTATATCAATGGGAACCATTATTTCTTTAAAAACAATGGAGCCATGGCTAAAAATGGTTGGGTATCAAATGGTTATGGATGGTATTATGCACAAGCAAACGGTGTTCTCTATCTAGGTTGGTTATCAAGCGGAGGCAAATGGTATTATTTTGATTATGATGATGGAGAGATGGCAAAGGGGATACGATATATTGACGGTGCACGCTATGTATTTAATGATAGCGGAGCGATGGTCTCAAACGGCTGGTACCATGACGGCTATAATTGGTACTACGCTAAAGGGAATGGAACATTATATACAGGTTGGTTATCAAGTGGCGGCAAGTGGTATTACTTTGATCCGCAAATGTTAACTGGAAAATGGACAGTCAATGGAACTAGATATTTCTTTGACAAATCAAGCGGTGCTATGAAAACGAATAGCTGGATTCAAGATGGATCGAACTGGTATTATACAAACAGTAAAGGGATACTCCATACAGGATGGCTCCAAAGCGGAGGCAAATGGTACTATTTTAATGCGAGTGGAAATATGCTTTCTAATGGTATTTACCAAATCGGTTTCGACCGCTATTATTTCGATTTGAATGGTGTATTACAGGACTCTAAAGAGGCCAGTAACTATTACTACTATTATTAAAAAATGAAACTCCTTCATCGGTCGGTGAAGGGGTTTTTTTGCATAATTTTATTACTTTTCGCTCATTGCTAAAGTGGAGGGGCAGTCAAATAATCTCTATCTGACTGTTTTTACTGGAAGAGAGGGGCTGCCTCCTGAGTCCCACATGATTGTTTGACAAAAAGTCCTTCGTAATATGTACAAAATGTATCTAATTGATGCTATAATTGAAAGCTGAAGTATCAATTAGAATAATTTGTCGATTAACATAGATTTGTTGTGGAAAGGTAAAAAGTTTTCTTTCTAAACGAAAATAGATGGCGCAATCGGCAAGGGGCATGGGCCGATAAGCAGGCGCATAATGAATCGAAGCGTAGGAACATGAAGTTCCGAGGGAGCTGGCGCTTCTCTTAGATTTAGTGCAAGCAGCGAGCTGCGAATGGTCTAGCGGTTTTTTGAAGTGAAGGCAAAATACCCCTTCTATTCAAGAGCGTTTCATGAGAATCATGAGGCTGAACAGGCGCTTGCGCTTTTCTAACAATAGTTAAAACGAAAGAGTGGGGAAATGTGGGCATTGCAAAGGTAGCGATAAGCATCGTAACATACAACAGTAAACATATATTCAAAGTTCTTGATAATTTGAAAGATGAGCTTGGTCATGATGAACGCTTTCGAATTGTCATCTTTGATAATAACTCGAGCGAAGAATATAAACAGAAGCTGTCTGCATATCAGGATTTTGCGGATATTAATTTTTATCATGAGAACAATGGGTTTGGTTTCGGCCATAACCACAACTTGCTTCAGGCACCCGAAAAATACTTCTTAGTATTTAATCCGGATATTTTGGTCACAAAGGAAAACTTAGAAACCATGCTAGAGTACATGGAGAGTCATTGGGATCTTTCACTCCTTGTGCCTAAGGTTTTAAATCCGGATGGAACAACACAATATTTAATCCGTGACCGCGTTTCGGTTTTTGACTATGCCCTTCGTTATATTCCTTTTCAATTCGTTAAAAAATTATTTGCTAAGCGTCTGGAATCATATGAATGCCGAAACCTTTCTGATAAAGAATATGCAAATATCCGCATTGGTTCTGGCTGTTTTATGTTTTTACGCGGGAATGATTTTAAAGAACTGAATGGTTTTGATGACCGTTATTTCATGTATTTTGAAGACTATGATCTTTGCTTGGAATTAGGTAAACGGCATAAAAAAATCGTTTATACTCCTTTTTCGCATGTCATTCATTTTTATGAAAGAGGTGCACATAAAAACTCTAAGTTATTTAAAATATTCCTGAAATCAATGTGGAAATTTTTCAATAAATGGGGATGGCGTTTGTTTTAATTTTTCTTTGTAGTGATAAAAGGCTCTATTTAACATGTCTTAAAAGGGCCATTTTTTTATGGAAGCAGGGGGTTTATTTGTATGAATAAGTTTGAAAAAATACTGCTGACACTATTTTTTGTTGAGCTCTTTGTCGGCGGAGGGGGCAGGCTAATTGATTTCGGCTTTCTGTCGATTCGCCAAGTCCTATTTATTTTGCTCATCATGACATTTGTCGTCAGAATCATAAGTCAAAAGGCCATATTCGATAACAGGGTCAATACCTTTTTTCGATTTAATCCATTAACAATAGGGGTTTATCTGTTAATTGCCAGCTTTGCCTTTAGCGGCGCAATCGGACTTATTAACGATCATGCATTATCAGATATCATTACAGACTTTTTCCGGGTATCGTTCTTTGCAGCCTATTTTCCATTAGCATACTATATCGCTGAGGATCGGTTCTCAAAGGATCGTGTCATTTCTTTATTAAAATACAGCGCAGTTGCTGTTTCCATTTTCACACTTGTGATTGCTATTTTAGGAAAAACCATCTTTAGTGCTGACTTTGCTCCGTACTATTACTTTATTAATGGTTTTATGAATGATGATTTGTATTTCAGACCTAGTAACAGTGTCTTTTACAAGAGTCATATTTTCGTTCTTATTGCAGTCATTATTTCGTTAAATGCTGTGCTTGATAAAAAGTTTACAAAGCTTGATGTGGTTACACTGATATTAGGTTCGATTTCTGTTCTGTGGTCCGAAACAAGAGGATTCTTGCTTGCTTTCATGATCAGTGTTATCACAATTGTCTTATTAGATGCAAGGATTGTGACACAGCCAATTAAAGGATTTTCAGAAAAAATTCGCACCATGTTTACTTCAAAGAAATTTTTACGAAAAATGATCATCTCTGCTTGTATTGTGGTCGCTGTTCCATTTATGTTCCAATATATGACGTTGGAGCGATTTGAAACAGAAACACCGCAAACAGAAGAACTACACAAGGAAACGGGAAAAAAGGCATCGGGTGAAAAGAAAAAGAAACCTGAGACTGAAGTGAACGACATCAGTGTGAACACTCGTGTCGAGGATATTCTCGAAGCGCGAAAATTATTATCCGATCCGGTTCATCTCATTATGGGACTTGGTTATGGTACGGAAATCGGGGGACGTGTAACCGGGATTGAAATGAGTATGCTTGACATCCTAGTTGAACAAGGATTGGTAGGACTGGCTGTTTGGCTCATGCTCTGTCTGCTCGTCTTTTACAATTATCATGTTGTCCATCAAAAGCGAAAGAGCATCTCAACCCTGGAGATATCGCTCATGGCAGCGTTTATGGGAATGTTGCTTTTAACAAATATTAATCCATTTATTAATAACCCGCTTGGTATCGGCTTCTTCTTATTTATCTTAATCGTGTCACAAAATCGTAAAGAAAAAGAATCAAACGGGGAACTTGCCGCATGATGAAAGTAACCATTGTTGTTGTGTTTTATAAGCAAGATATTAAGCAGTCTAAGACATTCTCTTCGCTGGAAAAAGTTCTGCTTGAACAAAAAGCTTCATTAGAAAATTTGGATATCATTCTGTATGACAACAGTCCAGAAAAACAGGATTTTGATGGTAGTCATTACAATGGCCATATAGACTATATTCATGACCCAAGGAATCTTGGCATCGCAACAGCTTATAATTATGCTTGGCAAAGGGCGGAAGAGAATGGCAGTGAATGGCTGTTGCTGTTCGATCATGATACGACGGTTACAGAAGAATATATGGATCAAATGTTAAAGAATCACGACGTGACGGAAGAGATTGTGGCGGTTGTACCAAAAATCATCACAAATGGAATTATGGTATCACCTGTCTACAGTCATTCGCTTCGTCCATTGCAGACTGAAAGACCGGTCGAAGGTATTCAGGAAAAACCGGTGATGGCCATCAACTCTGGTTCACTGCTGAAGGTAAGCTTTTTAAATGAAATTGGCGGTTTTAATAAAGAGTTTCCGCTCGATTATTTAGATCACTGGTTATTTCATGAAATATATACTCATGGTAAAAAGGTTCTTCTGCTCCGGGTTACGCTTGAGCATGACTTGTCTGTTATGGACTACAGTGGTGTTTCGCTCAATCGTTACAAAAGCATTCTTGATGCAGAAATGAAGTATTATAGCACATATAAAACAGAATTAAGCAGTGAATATCGTAAACAGCTGGTTAAACGTCTGGCAAAGCAGCTTTTAGTAGTAAAAAATAAACGAATTGCATTGTATACGTTAAGCAAGCTGCTGCAAAAATAAACACCTTGCTTTGTATACAAGGTGAAGGCTTAAGCAACAATAAAAAGAATGTTTATGAAGGAATTTTTCCTGTTGGATTGGAAACAGGTAGATAGGCAGTTATGGTCCGTTAAGGCGCCATCGGCTCAAGGCACATGCTAATCGGCGGATGCCTTGAGCTTTTTATTTAGGTTTTGCTGGGATTTTGTTTGATTGGGAAAGAAACGACATCCATACAGGTCCTTTAATATAAAGAGGGGATACAATTATGAACATATCAGTTTGTCTGGCCACCTATAATGGGGCTGCATTTATTGTTCGTCAACTTGATTCTGTCATTAAACAGCTGAAAGCTAATGATGAGATCATCGTAGTTGACGATTGTTCAACGGATGATACCGTTGAGATCATAAAGAATACATATGGTGAAAGAGTACAGGTTTTTGTTAATAAACAAAACATGGGGGCCATCCGGAATTTTGAAAAAGCCATTCTGCTTTCGAAGGGGGATGTTGTGTTCCTGTGTGACCAGGATGATATTTGGGAAGATAACAAAGTCGATTTGGTCATGAAGGCCTTTAAGGAAAAGAACGCCGATCTCGTTGTTCACGATGCGGTTGTCGTTGACGGTGATCTTAAGGTCCTGTCCCCATCCTGGAATGAGTATAACAACAACAATATCCATCAAGGGATTTTGGGAAATGTTTTGAAGAATGCCTATACCGGAGCATTTATGGCTTTTAAAAAGGAATTGATACCGGCCATCACACCGTTTCCTCAGACTATTGAAATGCATGATCAATGGATTGCTTTGGTCTGCATGATGAAAAAGAAAAACATTGTGTTTCTTGAAGAAAAGCTTGTCAAATACGTACGCCACGGCGGAAACGTTACGGGAATGAAAAAGCGCTCATTGTCCCAACAATTGAAGGGAAGAATCGGGACCATTCGTTCAATCGTAAAGACTCGGTTTTAAAAGTGTAAATCCATCTCTGTAACAAAAATTAAGTTTGTACAATCCCCACTTCTTATCTATAATATGTTGGGGAAGATTTCTAGAATTACCGTATAACTTCATTCAGCAGAAGTCCTCTACTTTTAAAGTTAAGGGCTGAAGGCAAAAAGCTCTCCGATTTGGTTGGGTTCAAACTCCGGCTGAATGAAGTTAAGCCTCCGGCGGATGTCTCGGATTTTTTAAAGGTATTTTATCGAGCGAGCTCGACAAAAATCCGGACGCAAATTCGACGAGCGAATTTGATAAAGTAAGACACCATTAATTAGGGAGTTGATTGCAGTGAAAGGGATTATTTTAGCAGGTGGAAGCGGTACGCGGTTATATCCGTTAACAAAGGTCGTATCAAAGCAGCTGCTGCCTGTATACGACAAGCCGATGATTTATTATCCGCTATCTGTACTGATGCTTGCAGGCATTAAAGATATACTCATTATTTCCACTCCGCAGGATATCGGTCGTTTTGAGCAAATTTTAGGCGACGGATCTGACTTAGGTGTGAATTTTTCTTATAAAGTACAGCCCCATCCCGGCGGCTTGGCACAGGCTTTCCTCATTGGAGAAGAATTTATCGGTGACGACAATGTGGCCCTTGTGCTGGGCGACAATATTTTCTATGGCCACGGCCTGACAAATCTTCTTGAAAATGCAGCTAGCCGTGAAAAAGGCGCAACGGTTTTCGGATATTATGTAAACGATCCAGAGCGTTTTGGAGTCGTTGAGTTTAATGAAGAAGGCAAGGCTATTTCCATCGAAGAAAAGCCAGCGCAGCCAAAATCAAACTATGCTGTAACAGGTCTTTATTTTTACGATAATCGTGTCGTGGAGATTGCGAAGAATATCGAGCCTTCCGCACGCGGTGAGCTTGAAATTACCGACATTAATAAAAAGTATCTTGAAATGGGCGAACTAAATGTGGAGCTCTTAGGCCGCGGCTATGCTTGGCTTGATACAGGAACACATGAATCCTTGTTAGAGGCTTCACAGTTCATCGAAACCATTGAAAAAAGACAAACGTTGAAAATTGCCTGCCTTGAGGAAATTGCATATAAAATGGGCTATATAACAAAAGATAAGTTAATTGAACTTGCCGAGCCGTTATTGAAAAATCAATATGGACAATATTTGATGAAAATTGCGACGCAAGGCGTTAATCGATAAAGCGAGGTTTAAGGAAAAATGAATAAAATTGAAACGAAATTACCAGGCGTTTTTATTCTGGAACCAAAAGTGTTCGGCGACCACCGCGGTTATTTTATGGAAAGCTATAATAAAAATATTTTTGAAGAATTAGGATTGCATTTTGATTTTATTCAAGATAACCAATCTCTTTCAGCACCAGTTGGAACTTTAAGAGGACTTCATTTCCAACTGAATCCGAAAGCACAGACAAAGATTGTCCGTTGTATTACAGGTGCCATCTATGATGTGGCTGTTGATATTCGTAAAGGTTCACCTACATATGGCGAGTGGATTGGTGTCATTTTATCTGAACACAACAAACGCCAGCTTGTTGTTCCAAAAGGCTTTGCGCACGGCTTTTGTACCATTGTTCCAGATACAACGGTTGCTTACAAAGTGGACGAGTATTATTCACCAGAGCATGACGGCGGTATTCTATGGAATGACCCGGCACTTGGCATCGATTGGCCGACAACCAATCCGATACTATCTGATAAGGATACAAAACATCCGACATTAGCAGAAGCATCACATTTAAATTTTGTTTATGAGGAATAGGAGGCACATCAGTATATGAAATTACTAGTAACAGGCGGAGCGGGCTTTATCGGCAGTAACTTTGTCCGCTATATGGTCAATAAATATCCGGAGTACACCATCTATAATTTAGATTTATTAACATATGCCGGAAATCTTGAAAATTTGAAGGATATCGAAGACAAGCCGAACTACAAATTTGTGAAAGGCGATATTGCCGACCGCACATTCGTTCAAGAGCTTTTTGAAAAAGAACAATTTGACTATGTGTTGAACTTTGCGGCTGAATCTCATGTGGATCGCAGCATCACAAACCCGGAAATTTTTGTTCAAACAAATATTCAAGGAACTCTTGCGTTGCTTGATGCCGCTAGAGCAATTGGCGTGAAGAAATATCTTCAGGTTTCTACTGATGAAGTATACGGTACCTTAGGTGAAACAGGTTATTTTACAGAAGAAACACCATTAGCGCCAAACAGCCCATACAGCGCAAGTAAAACAGGCGCAGACCTATTAGTCCGTGCATACAACGAAACATACGGCTTGCCTGTGAATATTACTCGCTGCTCAAATAACTATGGTCCGTATCATTTCCCTGAGAAGCTAATTCCATTAATGATTATCAATGCGTTGCATGACAAAGAGCTTCCGATTTATGGCGACGGATTGAATGTTCGCGACTGGCTTCATGTGGAAGACCACTGCCAGGCGATTGATTTAGTGCTTCATAAAGGCCGTGACGGTGAAGTATACAATGTCGGCGGTAACAATGAACGCACAAATATCGATATTGTTAAAACCATCTTGAAGCAGCTAGATAAGCCGGAATCATTAATTAAATTTGTTACAGATCGCCCAGGGCATGACCGCCGCTATGCGATTGATGCGACAAAGCTTCGCACAGAGCTTGGCTGGGAGCCGAAATATACGTTTGAAACAGGTATCAAGCAAACCATTGATTGGTATTTGAATAACAAAGAATGGTGGCAGAATATTATTTCCGGTGAATACCAAGAATACTTCAAATCTCAATACGGCGACCGTTTAGAGGTAGAATAATGATTGTTCTTGTGACAGGTATAAATGGTCAATTAGGATATGATGTGGTAAAAGAGCTGGAAAAAAAGGGCCATACCGCTCACGGAACAAAACGTGAGGATTTTGATTTGACGAATGAAGCTGACGTTCACCGTTTTGTTGCAGAAATAAAGCCAGATGCTATCATTCATTGCGCTGCCTATACGAATGTGGATCAAGCGGAAACAGACCGTGAGAACGCCTATAACGTCAATGGTCTTGGCACAAAATATCTCGCACAGGCAGCCCATGAAGTGAAGGCAAAAATGGTATACGTTAGTACGGATTATGTTTTTGACGGCAATGGAACAGAGCCGTATGAAGTCGAGGAGCCGACAAAGCCTCTTGGCGTATACGGTGAAACAAAGCTTGCCGGAGAGAACTTTTTAAAAGAAAGTCTACAGCAGTATTATATCGTCCGGACCGCATGGGTTTACGGCATAAATGGCAATAATTTTGTCAAAACGATGCTTCGTCTTGGCAAAGAGCGTGGGGAAGTAGGTGTTGTAGCCGATCAGGTCGGCTCGCCAACCTACACCGTGGATTTAGCAAGGTTCCTTGTGGAGTTAATTGAAAGTGATAAGTATGGCACCTACCATGCAACGAACAGCGGAATCTGCTCTTGGTATGAATTTGCCGTGGAAATCTTCAAACAAGCTGGTTTGGAAGTAAAAACGAACCAGCTCACAACCGAACAATTCCCGCGTCCGGCAGCCCGTCCGAAGTATTCGGTTCTTAGTAAAAAGAAACTGGAAGAACAAGGATTCACGCCTTTACGGGATTGGAAAGAGGCTCTTTCCGCTTACTTAGAAGAGCTAAATTCCACGGAGCAAATTTGATTTATCCCACTCTTAACGGGCAGTAAGAACCTCATCTCAAGATTCTGAGTATACAAAAGAAGATAGATGGGGGATCAACTGCCCGTAAAGGTCCATTCGTGGAATCACAGACTAAGAACGCCACATGTGTGGCAACGTCTGTGTGACCCACATCCTGTGGGCCCCAACTAACCATCAGTGGGGGAGGAAGAAAACCCCCGCTGATGGAAGTTTCACTTTATTAAGAGGATGACTTATAAGAGTTTGACCAAAGAGAGGTGTCAGGCATAACAAAAAGACAAAATGATCAAAGTGTCTTTTTACGGTGCTTGACACCGCCTCGGGAGTCTGACGCTTAGCTTGGTCAGCCTCTTTTTCATCATGTATACAACAGATTTAAGGGGGAGCTTAGGTGACAGTCTATGAAAAAGTGAAATCTTATTTTCGCAGTAAAAAGGTATATCAAACATTACGTTCAAATCCTGTTTTATTAAAAATTAATCAGCATTACCGTGAATCCGCAGAAGCGGCCAAGCGTGAATCAGTAAAAAACTATGGCTACGAAGCATTATTGCATGTAAAAGAACTGTTTGCGGAATTAAAATTAGATTTTTGGCTGGATTATGGAACACTGCTTGGAGCCATCCGTGAAAAGGATTTTATCGGGCATGATGCGGATATTGATATCGGTACCTTCTTTACGACAGGAGAAGATGCCAAAGCAGTAGAAAAGGCTTTTATTGGGAGAGGCTTTAAAAAGGCAAGAGAATTTTGGTTTGAAGGGAATATCGTTGAGGAAACCTATATTTACAAAGGGGTAAATCTTGATGTTTATTATTATGTAACAGGAGAGAATCGTGTTTCCTGCTTTGCTTTAGAGGAAGGCGAGCGTACGATTTATAAAAAGGCTCCTGAAAAAACAACCATTACCGGGCTTGTGGTGAAGAAATTAACTTCCACTTTTAGCGGAATTACCTCCATTGATTTTAAGGGCAATCTTTTTCCGATTCCGGAAAACTATGATCAGTATTTGAAAGAAAATTATGGTGAAACGTATATGATTCCAAATCCAAACTGGGATTGGACCAAAGTGGATAATGAAACACTTCCATTTAAAGATAATACGAAGGCCTATTTGTTCCATTAATAAGGGATTAGAAGGAATGTTTTATGAAAAAATCATTGTTTAAAAACATGATCTACAAGGTTATTTTAAATGGCTTTAACCTTATTCTTCCCATCCTCGTCGGTCCCTATGTGAACCGTGTGCTTGGTGCTGAATCAATCGGGAAGGTGCAGTTTGTTGAGTCGATTTATGCTTACTTTTTAATCTTTGCGACCTTTGGCGTCTATCAATATGGATTGCGTGAAATTAGCCGGATTAAAGATGACAAGAAGAAGGTCAGCCAGCTTTTTACCAGCTTGTTCACAATTGGTCTTGTCACAAGTCTAGCAGCCTTGCTTTGCTATGCAGGGGTCAGTTATTTTGGCTATGGTGAGGAAAGTATTTTTCCCATTTTAATGATTTTCGGGTTTAACTTCATCGCCAACATTTTCATGGTTGAATGGGTGAATGAGGCTTTAGAAAATTACGATTTTATTACGATTAAAACGGTCATTGTCCGGATTATTTATGTCATCCTTATTTTTGCGATGGTGAATAACAGCGACAATTATTATGAATATGCGATGCTTCTGGTATTTTCAACTGTATTAAATAATATTGTCAGCTTTATCTATATTAAGCGGAAAATAAAATTTGATTTCAGTAATATTACGATTGTGCCGCATTTAAAGCCGTTATTTGTGGTGGTTGTGTTTGCGAATGGAAATGTTTTGTTTACGCTTTTAGACCGTCTGATGCTCGGTCAGTTTAACACACCAAGGGCGGTTTCCTTTTATGTCATCCCTCAGCAAATCATGGGGATTATTAATACATTAATGTTAAGCATCATTCAAGTAACACTCCCAAGACTTTCTTATATTTTGGGGTCAAATGATGAAAAGAGCTATCATATTCTCCTTAATAATATTTCAAAGGTCTATTTTTCATTGTTATTCCCTGCATCAGCGGGTATCTTTGTCTTATCAGATGTTGCCGTATTAATCTATGGTGGTCAGGACTTTCTCGGGGCTTCAACTGCCTTAAGCTTATTTGCCTTTTACATGATTGTGCTAGGCATTGACTTTATCCTTGCCAACCAGGTTATTTATGTAAAAAAGAGAGAAAATGTCCTCATCAAGCTTGTGTTTTTATCGGGTTTTATCAATGTTTTATTAAAAGTTGGCTTGCTTTTCATGGACAAGCTGACACCGGCAACAGCCGTTTTTACGACCGGAATCTCGACTTTAATTCTAATCCTGCTGGAGTACTGGTATATCAAACGCTATATCAAAATCGAGTATAAGTTGTTTGAATGGGCAAAGATGAAATATTTAGCCTACTCGCTGCTATTCATTCCAATTGCCTATGTGATTAGACAGTTTGTATCAGGACCCATTCCGCTCTTTATCACGATTGGAATGACCTGCTCCGTTATTTATGGAATCATCCTCATTGTTACAAAAGATATTGTCGTACAAATTGCCCTTGAAAAAGTAAAGGGGCGTTTTGGAAGAAAGCAGTAGGAAGAATAATCCTATTGCTTTTTTTATAAAAAGTGTTAGTATCTTTAAAGTCATCAATCGGGAAATTTTTAGACAAATTTCGTCAATGATAGCGAGAAAAGGCCATGAAATCGGCGGGATTATTACAAACACTGTAACCGTTTTGTGATTAAAATAAGATTCTCAACCTCATAGATTTATGATATAATCCATTTGGTATATTACTAGGTTAGCTGATTTTGCCAAAATATAAAAAATTAACCTAATTGGTTTGTGTTAACTGTATTTGCCTGTATTCATTTGTGATGAGGTGGGCAATATACAATTAAGGGAGGATACTCATGATTTACTTGACGATGTTGCTATGTTTTATCATTTCGATTCTAATCACTCCTGTTGTTATCAAGTTAGCGTTTAAAATTGGTGCAACGGATAAACCGAATCAAAGAAAAGTTCACCAGAAAATTATGCCTCGCCTTGGAGGTTTAGCGATATACATCAGTTTTGTATTCGGAGTATGGTTCTATCAGCCTCAATCGCCATATATCATGTCCATTATGGTCGGTGCAACGATTATTATCATCACTGGTATCCTTGATGACATGTATGAAATATCGGCTAAACTGAAGTTATTGGGTCAACTGGCCGCAGCTGGTGTTGTTGTAGCCTGGGGCGGAGTACAAGTTGAATTCGTTAACTTGCCTTTTAGTGATGGCATCTTGGAATTTGGATTTTTAAGTGTACCGATAACGATTCTTTGGATTGTCGGGATTACGAATGCAATTAACTTAATTGACGGTTTAGACGGTCTGGCAGCCGGTGTTTCTTCCATTGCATTAATTACAATCTCTGGGATGGCGATTTTGTTCGGAAACCCATTTGTTGTGATAATTGCTTCTATCGTATTAGCTAGTACACTTGGTTTTCTTGTTTTCAACTTCCACCCAGCGAAGATTTTCATGGGCGATACGGGAGCCTTGTTCCTAGGGTTTATGATTTCGGTCCTATCATTGCTAGGATTTAAAACATCTGCGTTTATTTCCTTCATCATACCGATTATTATTCTCGGTGTTCCGATTTCAGATACATTCTTTGCAATCTTACGCCGAATTGTGAATAAAAAGCCGCTTATGGCACCAGACAAATCCCACTTGCATCACTGTTTATTGGGACTGGGATTTACACATAGACAAACGGTTTTATTAATCTATGCAATGGCATCCTTCTTTGGATTAGTAGCCGTGATTCTATCTCAGGCAAAACTACTAGGCTCATTTGCATTAATCATTGCGCTGTTAATTATTATTGAAGTTATAGCTGAGAAAATTGGATTGGTCGGCAAAAACTACCGTCCGCTGCTAAAGTTTATTAAAAGCGTTCGTTATTCAGCTGCAAAAAACCGTTAATAGAGTATAAAAAAGGTGAAAGACTTCTCACAAGTCTTTCACCTTTTTTGATAGGGAAAAAGAGAGAGTGTCAGGCACCACCAAAAGACAAGAACCATAAAAGTGTCTTTTGACGGTGTCTAAAACGGCTAGATCTCTACACATCCTTTTCCATATAAAGCACTTCTCCAGGCGTAATCTCGCCCTGACCGTTTGTTAGTTCTATCATCCAATCAGTAAAGTTCCCCGCATCAGCTTCTTCGACATAGGTTTCAATTTCTACTTGATCTAAATAGTGAATCTCTTTAATCTCGTAAATCGAAGAGCGGAGTTCATTTTCGACTTTGCCAAGCCAAGTGTAGTCAATTTTTGTTGATATGACCTGCATTAGCTTGCGTTCTACGATACCAGTGGCCTCTATACCTTCTGAGGTAGCTTTTCCATAAGCACGAATCAATCCGCCTGCACCGAGCTTAATGCCGCCGAAATAGCGAGTGACGACCACAACCGTATCTTTTAGATGCTTCTTTTTTAACACTTCTAAAATGGGAACACCTGCTGTGCCGCTTGGTTCACCATCGTCATTGGCCTTTTGAATTTGATCGTGCTCACCGATTAAATAAGCCGAGCAGTTATGTGTGGCATTCCAATGCTCCTTTTTGATTTTTTGAATAAATTCTTGAGCCTCTTCCTCTGTTTCAGCTCTCATGACATGAGCAATGAAGCGGGATTTTTGGATGACGATTTCATGTTCGCCATTGTTTTTAACCGTATAATACTGGGATAACATAGCAACGCACCTTTCACTAATATTATTTGAATAAACCAGGATCCATGTAATTATTGGCAATATTCTAGTCTTTATTACAGAAGATTTACTAACACGAAAGTCTTGCTTTTGCAGAAACCATGTAGTATTCAAGGGCTTTTTGTCTATTTCTATTATAAGTCGACTTCGTTCTTAACATCAATTTACAAAATGTTTGTAAACAAACTTTAACATGGGTGACTTATTTGCATGGTATAATAGTTACAATCAATGGGGACTAATGTCGTTATGAAATACTCAAAAAAATTTTAAAAATATTATCAGTATTTTATAACGAACAATTGAAATATGGTGTAAAATAGGATATGTAGCATGCATGTTGGGATAATCATATGGAAAGTTTTAAAAACACTTTATAAAGAACGATTATCCTGATGGATACCTTTTATGGTAAACAAGTAACATGTATGAAAAGTTCTAGTGTCCTCTGGGGGAATACAATGAACATAAAAAAATTTGATACAAAAGCACTTGACCAGATATTGGAAAAAATGGTGGAAACTGTCGGGAACAGTAAAATGGAAATCTTTGAGATTGGGCAAAGATGCCAGGATGATTATCAATCGCTTTCAGAAGAACTGCGTGAAATCAAAATGGCTGTTCGCAACACAATTGATGAGGGTGACAAGCTTGAAGCCATGGCAAGACAAGCGAGAAAGCGTCTGTCAGAAGTCAGTAAGCATTTCAACCTTTATAGTGAAGTAGAGGTCCGAGAGGTATACGAAAAGGCTCACCAGATTCAAACAGACCTTACGATGAACAGGCAGATGGAAAAGCAACTGCGGGCACGTCGTGATGACCTTGAACGCAGATTAGTGGGCTTGACTGAAACCATTCAGCGGGCAGATCATCTTGTATCACAAATCTCTGTGGTCATGAACTACTTATCAAGTGATTTGAAACAGATTGGTGAAGTGTTAGAGAACGCCAAGCAAAAGCAGGATTTTGGCTTGAAAATTATCGAAGCGCAAGAAGAAGAGCGCAAACGATTATCAAGGGAAATTCACGATGGTCCTGCACAAATGATGGCGAATGTCATGATGCGTTCAGATTTAATTGAAAAAATATACCGGGAACGGGGCGTGGAAGAGGCTATTTCTGAGATTAGGAACCTGAAAAAGATGGTTCGAGATGCTCTATATGAGGTGCGTCATATCATTTATGACCTGCGCCCGATGGCACTTGATGATTTAGGCTTAGTACCAACCTTGAAAAAATACTTACAAACCATTGAAGAATATTTCAATTCTGCACACATTCGTTTTATTTGTATCGGAGAGGCAAGAAGGCTGCCGACCAAGTATGAAGTGGCGCTCTTCCGGTTAATACAGGAATCTGTTCAAAACGCCATGAAGCATGCTGCGGCCAGTGAAGTGACTGTCAAACTAGAGTACCAGCGAGATTATTTGAACGTTATTGTTCGAGATAACGGAAAAGGCTTTGATATAAACCAGCAAAAGCCAAGTTCCTTTGGATTAATAGGGATGAAAGAAAGAGTCGAGCTGCTAGAAGGAGAGCTTTTACTTGATACAAAGCTAGGTCAAGGAACGATGGTCAGCATCCAAGTACCGATTGCAGCGGAAAGCGCAGTAAGGGAATATACCATATAAATACCATAAATAGAATAATAGATGGAATTTGCCTAACAAACTAGCAATAGATAAAGTATCCAAAGCTATAGTAGAAATAGAATGGCAATGTTTTAGGAGGCGGAGTATTGTGACAACCAAAATTGTGATTATTGATGATCATCAGTTATTTAGAGAAGGTGTAAAAAGAATCCTGGAATTTGAAAAAACATTTCAAGTTGCAGCAGAAGGCAATGACGGCTGTGAAGCTCTACAGTTAGTGGAAGAGCATCACCCGGATGTTGTACTGATGGATATCAATATGCCGGAGACGAATGGAATTGATGCTACTCGTCAATTGGTAGAAAAGTATCCTGATTCTAAGGTTATCATACTTTCTATTCATGATGATGAGAACTATGTCACACATGCGTTAAAAACCGGTGCGTGCGGATACCTATTAAAGGAAATGGACGCGGATGCCTTAATCGAAGCGGTAAAAGTAGTCGCTGCGGGCGGATCGTATCTGCATCCGAAGGTTACTCACAACCTAGTCAATGAATTCAGACGCTTAGCGGCAGAAGAGGAAGGCGGAAATAATTATGTACTGCAAATGGAAGTACGTAGACCGCTTCATCTATTAACGCGCCGTGAATGTGAGGTTCTTCAGTTATTAGCAGATGGAAAAAGCAACCGCGGGATTGGCGATGCTTTATATATCAGTGAAAAAACGGTTAAGAACCACGTAAGTAATATCCTGCAAAAAATGAATGTAAACGACCGTACACAAGCGGTAGTGGAAGCGATTAAAAAAGGCTGGGTAGAAGTTAGATAAGGATATACAGAACGTACTCTCTAGGAGGGTACGTTTTTTTTATGGAGATTCCAATGATTGGGGCCAAGTTTGTGGATGTTTGACATATGGGTTGTGGATATGTTTATGTAATTGTGGATAATTGGTTAATAATGGCGGAGATGTACTAATTTTACTAATAGGGTTAGATTTATCCAATTATAGGTAAATGTGGATAAAGTGGTGTATTTTGTGGATAAATTGTTCATAACAGTGGATAACGCTATGGGATGTACGGGTTTTACTTTAAACAATCATCATTTACCCCTTGTTAGAGATTTCTTCTTAGGCATATAATGAGCCTCTTTACTAGATTTTTCTCACTCTAGTTATCATAATTCCGAACATCTAGTGAATCATTTCCAGATTCCTTTACAAAGGGAGGCGGAATTGGTAAATCTAACTTAGAACATCTAACGAGGTGATGAGGATGAATCTACTATACATACTGACAAATGAAGAGCTGTTACGAACTTATCTCCTGGCACTGGATAAGGAGTTAGATGATGTGTTTGTAGAGATGCTGCGAAACGAATGGGATTACAGAGTGTTGAAAAATTGGCAAACCTTACAAGATGATAACTATTCACATTTGGTAGATGTTCATGACATTTGATGTTCTTTATAAAAAACTTCAAAGCAAGCCTTCTGAAACATAAACCCTCTATTCAGCTGTAAATAATGCAATTTAAACAGTTTTCATATAAAATAGAATTTAGACAAATAGTAAAGGTGAAGGGTCCCGAGGGCCATTGTGGAATGTCTGCTGAATGAAGTTAAGCCTCCGGCGGATGCCTCGGATTTTTTAGAGGTAGTTTATCGAGCGAGCTCGATAAAAATCCGGACGCAAATTCGATGGGACGAATTTGATTAATAAGACTGAAATGGGTATGTCTGCACGGAAGAAAAATGACTGGTCAGTCAAAAGTCCCCGCCTCTATGTATCAATTGAAATTTTATCATCAAGGAAGGTATCCCTTTTATGAAAACAGCTGTTGTATCAGATAGTACGGCCTATCTTCCGAAAGAATTGGTCGAGGAATTAAATATACACATCATCCCGTTAAATATCATCTTTGGGGATGAATCTTATGAGGAGGAATTAGAACTAAGTGCTGAACAGTTTTACCAAGAAGTAAGGCACCGCGAACTGCCGAAAACCTCCATGCCGGCCATTGGAAAATTTGTCGAGCTATTTGAGTCCCTTTCCCAAGAATATGATGCGGTAATCAGTGTCCACCTTTCAAGTGGTATCAGTGGTACATATCAAGGCTCGATTACGGCAGGGGAAATGGTTAAAGGTATCGAAGTGTATTCTTTCGATTCGGAAATTGCTTGTATGCCACAAGGCTTTTTTGCGATTGAGGCGGCAAAAATGGCTGCACAAGGCAAAGATCCCCAAACAATTATGACTCGTTTAGATGAAATGAAGAAAACGATGGGCGCGTATTTTATGGTAGATGACCTTGCCCACCTGCAGCGCGGCGGCCGGCTTTCAAGCGCCCAAGCCCTGATTGGCGGATTACTTCAGGTGAAGCCGCTGCTTCATTTTGAAAATAAAGTCATTGTCCCCTTTGAAAAAATCCGTACCCGAAAAAAAGCAATCAAACGAATTGTGGAGCTGTTAAAGGAAGCTGTCAGTGATGGTGCAGCCTACCAAGCGGTCGTCATCCATGGCAACTGTGAAGAGGAAGCCGCTAACTGGAAAGTGGAACTCGAGGAACAGTTTCCAAATGTTGAATTCCAGCTCAGTTATTTTGGTGCCGTTATCGGAACGCACCTTGGTGAAGGGTCCTTAGGACTTGGCTGGGTGAAAAAGTAAACAATCACGCCATTCCATTTTGGAGTGGCGTTGACTAAAGATGGGGCTTCCTCTATTGAAAAATCAGCCCCGCGGAAAATTTTTTCTGAAATCCGCATAACCGCCTGACTAACAAAATAAAGAGGTGAAAATATGAAATTCTCCTGTCAAAACGGAATTTTACTCCCTAATCAACTGTTTCCATCTCAAGAACATTCCCCTGACTCCCTCCCGATTTCAACAATAGAAAACCTGCCACAAGCTCCGTCAATGAACCTCCATTACTCCTATAATAAAGACCTGCAAAAATGGCTTTCCGGAAAACAACTTCTCCTTGATGACATCCCTTTTTCTTTACGAGACATCCAATCCCACTACGAAAACGGCTATCTTAGCTACCGAAAAAGCATCATGATTGAAAAAAATAAATATACCTGCGTTCGGTGCGGTAACGGGCAAAAGCATTTATTTGCATCCTTTCCATGTGCAAGATGCGGGGAAAATTGTGTGTATTGCCGAAAATGCCTCATGATGGGACGAACAAGCACCTGCAGCCCGCTGATTAGCTGGACGGGTCCAGATATCCCTATTGATTGTCATGAACATCCGCTGCGCTGGACCGGAACCTTATCAACGGGTCAAGACTTCGCGTCAAAAGCAGTGGTGGAAGCCGTACAAAACACAAAGTCCTTACTCGTTTGGGCGGTATGCGGTGCAGGGAAAACAGAGGTGCTGTTCAATGGAATAAACAGGGCACTTTTGGAAGGAAAGCGGGTTTGCCTCGCAACACCAAGAACGGATGTTGTCCTTGAACTTTCTCCGCGCTTGAAAAAGGTATTTCCGACTATTACCGTTGCTACCTTGTATGGCGGCAGTGAGGATCGCCATCTATATGCACCATTAACACTTGCCACGACCCATCAGCTTCTCCGTTTTTACCATGCGTTTGATGTAGTTGTATTAGACGAGGTCGACGCCTTTCCCTACTCCGTTGAAGAAGCACTGCAATACTGTGTAGAACAAGCCCGCAAACCGATTTCTTCCATTATCTATTTGACCGCCACTCCTAATGAAAAATGGCGAAAGGAGTGTAGGAAGGAGAAAAGAAGCTTTGTTACCATTCCAGCCCGATTTCATCGCTATTCTCTGCCAGTGCCGCGATTTGTCTGGTGCGGGAATTGGCAGAAATCATTGAATAAAGGAAAGCTCCCCGTAAATGTCTATAAGTGGATCACGAAACGGATTCAGGATAATCAACAGGCATTGCTCTTTTTCCCTCGTATCGAATTAATGGAAAAAGTGCTTCCTCTGTTAAAAACCATTCATCCTAAAATCGAAACGGTACATGCTGAGGACCCGAAACGCAAAGAAAAAGTCCAGGCCATGCGCGATAAAGAGATTCCCATTTTATTAACGACAACCATCCTAGAGCGCGGGGTCACTTTTCCTAAGCTCGATGTAGCCGTAATAGGCGCTGAAGACCGTATTTTCACCGAAAGCGCGCTTGTTCAAATTGCTGGACGTGTCGGAAGAAGCTCTAATTTTCCGAGTGGAGATATTACCTTCTTTCATTATGGAAAAACAGACAGCATGGTCAAAGCCCGCAGACAAATCCTCTCGATGAACAAGGAAGCGAGGGGAAGGGGATTGATTGATGATTAAGTTTTTATCACCTCCTTGTTTTCGAGCGTTCTATCAACAGGCCTACGTTTATGATAATCCCTTTATGATGTTCCTCGCTCTAATCTGCACATTCAACCATTCCCACATCCTACTAGAAAAGGACTGACCCCTATGCGTGATTATTGCCTGATTTGTTTTACGGAAATTATCCCTCAAATGGGATGGAAAGACCTAATCGCTGAGGTGAAGAAACAAACTATTTGCCCGGCATGCAAAGCGAAATTAGAAGAAATCAAGGGTGAAACCTGTTCGATGTGCCATCGGCCGCTTGAACAGCTTGATGCCCGCTTTATCCACGATGACCGCTGCTACGACTGTGTCCGGTGGGAAGAGGATTCGCTCTGGCAGGGATGCTTGACTAAGAATCACTCGCTCTATCTTTATAATGATTTTCTTCAGGAAGTCATTTCCCGTTATAAGTTCCGCGGTGATTATATTTTGGCGAACCTTTTTACAGAGGGGCTGCTTCAGAGGTTGGCCCATGAAACGTATGATATGCTCGTCCCGATTCCGTTAAGTCCGGAACGGCTGCAGGAGCGGGGTTTTAACCAAGCAGAGGCAATCATTAGGGAAGCCTTCCTGAACCCGGCAAATATCTTAACCCGTGTTCATGGGGAAAAACAATCAAAGAAATCACGAAACGAGCGGATTCACGCAAATCAGGTGTTTCAATTGGCAAATATTCCAGATCAAATGAGAAAGCAACCTTCTCATCCCCTACAGCAGCTGAGTATAAAGGGTCAAAGGGTCATCCTAATTGATGATGTTTACACAACCGGTTCTACCCTCAGACACGCAGCAAAAGTATTAATAGACAATGGTGCTGCCTCTGTTACAGCTATCACCATTGCAAGAGGCTAGAATAGTTAACGGAAATTGGCATGAACATGCCGAATATCATCGGACCTTTGTATGAAAAAGTCTACATAAAAGTCGAATTTCCTTTATAATAAAGAATAAATAAGTAAATATTCACAGTAAAATGTTCTTATAAAGGAGAATTGTCGTATGGTGCCTGATGTCATTAATTGCCCAAGCTGCGCAAAACTAACAGTCAAAAGTAAGTTTCGTGATGTTTGTGAGGAATGTTATAAAGCAGAAGAGAAGATATTTGATGCTGTTTACAGCTATATGCGCAAGCGTGAAAATAGAGCCGCAACCATTCCGCAAATTATTGAAGCAACAGGCGTGGAGGAAGCTTTGCTATTAAAATTCATTAAAAATGGCCGATTAAAGCAAGCACATTTTCCTAACCTTGGTTATCCTTGTGATAAGTGCGGAGGAATCATTCATAGCGGGAAGATATGTGGAAACTGCGCAAAAGAGCTTAGAACGGAACTAGAGATTCACGCAAAAGAGGAAATCCGCAAACAGGAAGTAATTGAGCGGGAAAGGCGCAGTACGTATTTAAGCGGTAAAAACACAGAGCTTTAGAATAGACTGAAAGGGAAAATTAGTTTTCAACGTAGGACATCAGTTATTGATGTCCTTTTTATGGTGTAGAAGAGATTAGCTTCAGCGAGCTTTTAAGAGGAATAAAATAGCTATAAACTACCAAAAAGGCCTTTTCAAGTAAACTTCGGCAGCTATAAATTCAGCTAATCTACTAAAAGAAAATAAAAGCCCATGACACCATCGCTCCCCCAATCGCTTCCCGTAGGTAAGTTCCTTTCCGAAAGTATCTCATCTTTTAACAATCACCATCACAACCATTATTTGGTCACATAGCCCTATTTAATTTTTTCAACCTTTTACCGATATAACATCTAGAGAAAGTGATTTGTACGGGAGTGGAATATTATGCGGGTTAACCATCAATCAATTCGCCAACAGTCAGCAGTATCTGAAGCCCCTTTAGAATTGAAACAAGGGGAAGTGGTCAGAGCGTCTATTAAAGAAACTCTGTCAGATACTGATGCTATTTTACAAATAAGAGGAAAAGAAGTCCGCGCAAGGTTTACGGAAGGAGTACCCCTGTCCGGGAAAGCTGTTACGATTCAAGTAAACGGCCAGGATGATGGCGTGCTCCAGGCAAGAACCATTGCCACGGAAAATACGAGAACTCCGTCGGTTGAAGAAAAAATCTTTGCCAGCGCTGGTTTAACGGGCAAAGAAAATGCTGGTGTGAAGCAAGCAGTAAGAATCCTATTGGACAAAGGTCTGCCCTTATCCAAAGAAACGATTCAAGAGCTAGACAGCTTTATGGCAAAAGCCCAGGGAACGCTTGAGGAAAAAATCGATTCAGTCCGGGCGTTGGCGAATAAACGATTAGACGCAACCGGCACTCAGCTCCGTGCTGTTCACGAAGCATTGCACGGAAAACCGCTGAATGAAGTACTGTCAGATATAGCAAAGGAAATTGATCCACAGTTCCAATTGGAGAAAAAGGATGCAGGACAGAGGACTCCCAATACTAGAGTCCAGAATGAAAATACTACAGCAGGGAAAGCAAGCAGTTGGGCTGCGACAAAACAAGAAATCTTACAGGTACCACAATCCTTTCAGAAAGAAAACAATCTTGCACCAAAAGTGACTCCTCCAAACGGTACAGCAGTAAAAGAAACGGTAACAAAAAGTGCAGATACCAGTACACAAGAAGGAATCCCTGCGGATGACAAGCAAAGAATAGCAGCTAAACAAGCAGCTGAACTAAGTGGGATTATCCGAAAAAACCTTGAGCAGGTTCAGAACGAGCACGATTTACAAAAAGCCGTTGCTATAGTGAAAGAAGAAATTGTTAATCATCCGAAATTGGATCGAGACTTGGCGCAAAAAATAGACAAGGCGGCTCAGGAAGCAGTCAAGCTGCAGTCTATCGGTAAAGAACGTCTTGTGGAAGCCTTGAAAACGGCTGAGGTCCAGCTGACAAAGATTCAAGAAGCAGCAAGTCAAAGGAATGTTTCCGTACAAGAGCCTATTAATCTAACTAGTCAAGATGGGAAACTATCCGATTTAGTAAAAAATATGAATCAAGAAGTTTCAAAGAGTCCTAATCTTAAGGAATCAATTGAGAAAGTCCAGGAAAGAATCGTAAATAATGAACGCTTTCCTAATGTGTTGAAGGATAAAGTAAACCGTGCGTTGAACGAAGCGGCTTCACTAGAGAAACAAGGCCGAATAACAACAGGAAAAGAACTGTTGAGCCGAGTGTTAACGGAGGTAGAAGCTTCCATCGTTCAAGAAGAAAGAAAAGCTTCACAGCAGACATCCACAGCACCTCGACCTCATCAAGAGGGAAGAACGGCTAATTCGAGCTCAAGTGAAATGGTGAAAGAAGTAAGGGCTGAAGTTCAAAAAGAACCTAATCTGCAGCGAGCCGTTGAAAAGGTCCGAGAACAAATTATCGCTAATCCGAAAGTAGATAGAGAAGTCGCGCAAAAGGTAGAGCAGGCGGTTAAGGAAGCGGTGCAGCTACAACAAATTGGCCGAGAATCAACTGGTCGTGAACGATTGCAGCAGGCATTGGCGAAAGCGGAAGTAGAATTGCAGCAAATCGAAGCGAGCCAGCCAAAGCAAGCAGCACTAAAACCTGGGCCAAGTCCAAGTGAAACGGTGAAACAGGTTAAAGCAGAAGTACAGAATGAACCGAATTTGCAAAGAGCGGTAGAAAAGGTTCGCGAACAAATTATCGCTAACCCGAAAGTAGATAGAGAAGTCGCGCAAAAAGTAGAGCAGGCAGTCAAAGAAGCGGTGCAACTTCAACAAATTGGCCGAGAGTCAACTGGTCGTGAACGATTGCAGCAAGCATTGGCGAAAGCAGAAGTGGAGCTGCAAGAAATTGAAGCGAGCCAACCGAAGCAACCAGCTCTTAAACTTGAATTAAGTCCAAGCGAAACGGTGAAACAGGTTAAAGCAGAAGTACAGAATGAACCGAACCTGCAGAGAGCGGTAGAAAAGGTTCGCGAACAAATTATCGCTAATCCAAAAGTAGACCGAGAAGTAGCGCAAAAGGTAGAGCAGTCAGTCAAAGAAGCGGTGCAGCTACAACAAATCGGTCGTGAGTCAACTGGTCGTGAACGATTGCAGCAGGCATTGGCGAAAGCGGAAGTAGAATTGCAGCAAATCGAAGAAAGCCAGCCAAAACAAGTAGCTTTTAAAGCTGAAACAAGTCCAAGCGAAACGGTTAAACAGGTCAAAGCAGAAGTACAAAGTGAACCGAATCTACGAAGAGCGGTAGAAAAGGTTCGTGAACAAATTGTTACTAATCCAAAAGTGGATAGAGAAGTCGCGCAAAAAGTAGAGCAAGTGGTTAAAGAAGCCGTGCAACTCCAACAAATTGGTCGAGAGTCAACCGGTCGAGAACGATTACAACAAGCATTGGCGAAAGCAGAAGTCGAGCTTCAAGAAATTGAATCGATTCAGCCGAAGCAATCAGCACTTAAACAAGAACCAAGTCCAAGTGAAACGATGAAACAGGTTAAAGCAGAAGTACAGAATGAACCGAATCTGCAGCGAACGGTAGAAAAGGTTCGCGAACAAATTATCGCTAATTCAAAAGTAGACCGAGAAGTGGCACAAAAAGTAGAGCAGGCAGTCAAAGAAGCGGTGCAGCTACAGCAAATCGGTCGTGAGTCAACCGGTCGAGAACGACTGCAGCAGGCATTGGCAAAAGCAGAAGTAGAATTGCAGCAAATCGAATCGAGCCAGCCAAAACAAGCAGCTCTTAAACCTGAACAAAATCCAAGTGAAACGGTCAAACAGGTCAAAAACGAAGTACAAAATGAACCGGATCTCCAGACAGCGGTAGAAAAGGTTCGCAAACAAATAATCGCCAATCCAAAAGTGGATAGGGAAGTAGCGCAAAAGGTAGAGCAGTCGGTTAAAGAAGCGGTGCAGCTTCAACAAATCGGCCGAGAATCAACCGGTCGTGAACGATTGCAGCAGGCATTGGCGAGAGCAGAAGTCAAACTGCAAGAAATCGAAGCCACTCAGACGAAACAACCAGCTCATAAACCAGAACCAAGTCCAAGTGAAACGGTCAAACAGGTCAAAACAGAAGTGCAAACTGAACCGAACCTACAAAGAGCGGTAGAAAAAGTCCGAGAACAAATCGTTGCTAATCCAAAAGTGGATAGGGAAGTAGCACAAAAAGTAGAGCAAGCGGAGAAGGAAGCGGTGCAACTCCAACAAATTGGTCGTGAGTCAACCGGTCATGAACGATTGCAACAGGCACTGGGGAAAGCAGAAGTCGAGCTGCAAGAAATCGAAGCGAGCCAGCTGAAACAACCTGCTCAAAAACCTGAAACAAATCCAAGTGAGGCTGTAAAACAGGTTAAAACAGAAATACAACCTGAACCAAGTCTACAAAGAGCGGTAGAAAAGGTTCGCGAACAAGTAATCGCCAATCCAAAAGTGGATAGAGAAGTCGCGCAAAAGGTAGAGCAGTCAGTCAAAGAAGCAGTCCAGCTCCAGCAAATTGGTCGAGAGTCAACCGGTCGTGAACGACTGCAGCAGGCATTGGCTGAGGCAGAGGTCGAGCTACAAGCAATCGAAGCCAGTCAGCCAAAGCAAGCAGTTCAACCAGCTATAAACAGAGAAACTCATCCAAGTGAAACTGTAAATGAGGTTAAAGCAGAAATCCAAAAAGAACCAAATCTGCAGCGAGCAGTAGAAAAAGTCCAAGAACAGGTCATCACTAATCCAAAAATAGATCGAGAAGTCACACAAAAGCTAGAGCAAGCAGTAAAAGTAACCTTACAGTTAGCACAGATCGGTCGTGAAGCCATCGGCAGAGGACATCTACAAACGGCTTTAACCCAAGCAGAGAAAGAATTACAGCAATTAGAAGCACGTCAACCTGCCCAACCAGCTCAAGATTCGCGTCCAACTCAAAACATAGCATCATCCTCTGAACAGGATAGAACAAATGAAGCTTTACAGGTACGAGAAGCAATGAAAAACGTCAGAGAACAAATTCAAGAGGAACCTGATACAAGAAAGGCTGTTCAGAAGGTACAGGAACTACTATCAAATAACAAAAATATCAACTCAGAAATAAAACAAAACCTTGAGCGCCTTGCCGGTCAAGCGAATCAATTAAATCAAGCAGGCAGAGACCGACTCGTAAAAATGCTGCAACAGGCAGAAGCAGAACTACAACAAAGCGTTGAAGCAAAGGGACAGCCAGCTGGTTCCAGCATAGCCAATACGGAACAGCCTGACGTAAATCCTACTCAAAAAGCAACCGAAACAAATAACAAAGTAACAGAAGTGAAAACAGCAGCAAAAGCAGAGGCCCAAACTCTGCCATCTCAATCAATCAAACAAGCCTTAACCCAATTGCAAAAAGAACCAAATTTGGAATCGGCACTTGATCAGGTAAGAAAAGAGATATCCAGTAATCCTTCTATTGATTTGAAAACGATTGAGAAAATCGAACATGCGCTTAATCATACGCAGCAGCTCAATGATAAAGGTCGTGAAATAGCAGCGAGACAGCATATTACAAAAGAACTCTCAGCAGTCGAAAAAGAATTAGTCGCGACAGAACCAAAACCGATTCAAGAAGTTAAACCGCAAGAAACGTTGCCGTATGATTTAAATGAACAATTACAAGCCTTAAATATACAAGGAAAAGATATTTTAATCACAAAGGTAACACAAAAGCTGGCCCAGGCTACACATGATTTCCGTGAACTAAAGCGGGAAATCTCGAGAAATCTGGATAATATTGAACGAGTCATTAATACCTTTAAGAAAAATGCTTATCCGCAGGCTAAACAAATGCTAGAAGCAACCATCAGTAAGCTAGATAATGCGATTTTAAAAAGTGATATGATGCTGTTTACCGATATGAGAACAGAAAAGCAGCTATTGCAGGCAAGCTCCCAGCTGGCTGAGGCCAAAAAGCTGCTATCCAAAGGGAATCACGCCCAAGCGGGAAAAATCGTCCATGACGTGAAGACTCTCATAGATAAAATTATTTATAAACCATCCGAGCAAAAAGTCGTTCACTTTGTGGATAAAGAAGTTCTTGGAATGGAAAGTCGTTCACCTTCCCAGCAGCTGTTATCAAAATTCAGTGAATCAACCTATAACGCAAACCAAAATCATGAGGGGTCTGCCCGTCAAATGTATGATATGGTTCGCTCATTAGGATTAAATCATGAAAGTGATGTCGCGAATTCACTCGTTTTCCAACGAAATGACCAGCCAGGTTCTGAACAACAACAGCAGCATCAGAATTTAAAGGAAGTCTTAATGAAGCTGGCTCAAGGAGAAGGACAGGAACATAATCCAAAAGTTGCTCAGCAAGCGGAAAAGGCTTTAACAAACCTCACCGGCCAGCAGTTGTTAAGTAAATCGGATGGAAATGGGACATTGCAAAGTATGTTTTTTAATCTGCCGCTTATGTTAGGCGGAAACCCTGAGAATCTACAAGTCTTCATTAACTCGAAAAACGAAGGTGAGCAGGTGGAATGGGAAAACTGTAATCTTTATTTTCTATTAGAAACAAAGAAATTAGGAGATGTTGGCATCCTCTTAAATTCAACCGATAAAAATTTATCGATTACGGTCAAAAATGATATGCCTGGCTTTAAGGAAAAAATGGAACCGATAGCTGAGATGACGAAACAAAAGCTTCAGGAAGTTGGCTATAACGTCTCTAGTATTAACTTTACAAGAATGAATCCTATTGCAAAGCAAAGCACTTCTCATAAAGAATTAGGAAGCGAAATGGAACAAGTAAAAGCAACAAGACAAATCTTCAATGAGAAGGGACTGAACTTCACAATATGATGAGAGTGTCTACTTATTATAATCAAAAGAAACGCAAGGATATGAACGGTCCGCAGGCAGCTGTGATTAGATATGATGAGGAAAACGGGAAAGCACCGATTGTTGTGGCATCAGGAAAAGGCCAAGTGGCACAGCAAATTATCGAGTTAGCACAGAAAAATAATATCCATATGCAGGAAGACTCTTCGCTTGTTGCTAACCTATTAGACATGGATTTGGGGGAGAATATTCCCCCTCAGCTTTATTCGGTTATGGCAGAGATTCTTCTCCTCATTGAAGAAATGGAAAAAAATTATTAATAAATAATATAAACACTATTTTAGATTTGCCGATAAATAAAATAGAATCACTTTGGAGGTGCACATTCTGTGTCCGACTACTTAACAAAAGAAATGATTTATCAAAAATCACCACAAGAACTCACTTCATTATTATATGAAACTTGCTTAATGAGTTTAGAAGAAGCAATTGAAAATATAAACAGCAAAGACTACGTTATAGCAAACCAAAAAATACAAAAGGCAAATGATATTCTAGAACGTCTAGGTGCCGGATTAAACTACGAAGCAGGCATCATCGCAGACCAGCTTGATATGATGTACAACTATATGGCTGCAAAATTGATTGAAGCCAATCTAAAAAAAGACCTAGCCATCATCAAAGAAGTCATTAAGATTCTTGAAGACATTTCTCAAGCGTGGAATCAAGCATTGAAGAAACCAGCGAAACCGTTGAATCCAAACAGAATGAGAGCCATGGCGTACGAAAAAAACATTTTAGTAGAGAACTAATAAAGGAGATTTAAACATGAAAATCAACCATAATATTCAAGCGTTAAATGCGTATCGTAATCTTTACCAAAATCAAATGACCACTTCTAAAAATCTTGAAAAATTATCTTCAGGTTTACGTATTAATCGCGCGGCAGATGATGCAGCGGGTCTTGCTATCTCTGAGAAAATGCGTTCTCAAATTACAGGATTAAAACAGGCTGAACGTAACTCTTTGGATGGAATTTCACTTATGCAGACCGCAGAGGGAGCGATGACTGAAGTTCATTCTATGCTGCAGCGTATGCGTGAACTAGCCGTTCAGGCTTCAAATGATACGAACACTATGTCTGATCGTCAAGCAATCCAATTGGAAGTCGATCAATTGAATCTTGAAATTGACAGCATTGCTTCCAAAACAGAATTTAACACACGTAAATTATTAGATGGTTCAAGTGCTGCAGATACTCAATACATTGTTGGAGAAATGGAAAATACAAATATTAGTGAAGTGCCAAGAGTTATTAATGCATCACTTAAAACAGGCCGTTATGAAGTTGGAATAAAGTCAAATCCACAGCTTACTTATAAATTAAATCAACCTGGAGCAGGAGTAAGTTCAGCTGCTGTGATTGCGATTGAGGAAAGTACAATTTCTGATACTAATGGTGCTAATTTAGCAAAGGCACCAAAAGTAATAGCTTCTTCTGCGGAAAATTTAACAACAACTGATGTAACGGATGATTTTCTGCCTATAAATGATGGTGTTTATTCATTAGAGGTTAGTACTGATGATGGTACTGTTACAGTAAAAAAAGGTAATGTTGTAATTGGAAAAGAAGAGTCATTTGACTTTAATGGAACTAATCAAAAATTAACTGTCGGAGGATTTGAGTTTGATTTAACAGATGTGCAAACTGGTATAACCAACTTTGAGGTTAAATCTTCTAACCTCGGTCTTGGTGAATACACCATTGTAGTATCTGATTATGGTTTGGACAAAGATGGAAATAAAAGTGCCACCATCGAAGTCTTTGATCCTAATGGCTTTTCTATTGGAGAATTGGCTTCAATAATTGGAAATGATAGTTTAGACGAAAAAATAGTAACAATTGGATCTGACAAAGCAAAACAAGTAAAAATTGATACAAGTTTAATCACACAAGCGGGAACGGCAAAAGTTCAAATTGAAAATAAGCTGATGATTTCTGTTGCAAAAGTTGAAACAGATGAGCAAGGGAATTCAATACCGAATTCTATACCTACACCAATTACTTTCCAAAAGGAAATCACAACTAGTAATGGAATTCTTCAACATGGTGGACTTGAACTAACATTTGGTGCAAATGCCCGAAAAGGAAACTCTGAATTTGACCTAACAAACAAAGCACTAAGCTTCCAAATCGGTGCAAATGCTGACCAAAGTGTATTCATTGATGTTCCTGAATTAAGTACAGTTAAATTAGGAATCGATGGTCTTAAAGTTATGGACCAAGAAGGTGCAAATGACGCCATTTTCCGTATTGACCAAGCGATTACAAAAATCTCTGCAACACGTTCAAAACTAGGTGCAACACAAAACCGTCTTGAGCACACAATCAACAACCTGCAAGTAACAAGCGAAAACTTAACATCTGCTGAATCACGTATCCGTGACAGTGATATGGCTCTTGAAATGACTGAGTTCACTAAGAATAATATTCTGAACCAGTCTGCACAAGCGATGCTTTCACAAGCAAACCAATTGCCACAAGGAATTCTGCAATTATTACAACGTTAATTTTCATGAAGGGAGTGAGCTTAGGGGGCTCCTCTCTTTTCTTTTGAAAATATGTTAATATAACATCACATTATATCGAAACTAAAAGGCGGGAAGAACATGGATGTTCAGAAGGTCGGGAAAGTGGGTCTGGATCGGATCAAAAGCAAGCAAGACATTCCCACTGAAAGCATTTCTTTTCAAGAAGTAATGGCCAAGGGCCGGACAAATGTCGTTTATGAAAAACTAACGAAGCTCGTAGCAGAAATTGAAGACCAAGGGAAGGTTCTAGCTGATAAGCGGACAGTTGATCATCTTCGTAAATATAAAAAATTAGTTAAAGAATTTTTGGATGAAGCCGTACAAAACGGACTTCAGCTCGAGGAGCAGCGGGGATTTAACCGACGTGGCCGTACGAAAATTTATAAAATCGTCAAAGAAATAGACAGCAAGCTGATTGATTTAACAAACACCGTCCTAGATAAAGAACGGTCAAGTCTAGATATTCTGCAAAAAGTCGGAGAAATTAAAGGAATGCTTATCAATATTTATACCTAAAGTACTACAGTCTAGTTCAGTAGTACTTTTTTTCTCATTTCTCTAAAAAACTTTTACAGATAGCCGATATTAATAACAAGAATACTAAATCTAACTTATATAGTAAGCAAATAATGGGGAATGAATAAAGAGAGGTGAGTCTTGTGAAAATCAATAATTTCAGACCGGTGAACATGAATCCTTATAACAAGCAGCTTGATAAGGCAGGAAAACTCCAAGCACATGCAGCTAATCAAAAGGATAAAATTGAAATCTCAAAAGAAGCATTAGAAATGCAGATAACTAGTCAATACGAAGTGGAAAGACAGCAAAGGGTCGATGAATTAAAAAATAAAATTGAATCCGGCGAATATAAAGTCAATCCACAGGAACTAGCCCAAAAAATGTACTCATACTGGGATAATTTGAAATAATAACACAGGTTGGTGAACATCTTGTCAGCTAAAAACATCATCATGGCGTTAGAGCAGCTGCTGTCGATGCACGAAAATCTTTATGAAAAGTCGAAGCTCAAGACGGATATCATCAAATCCGGCAATATAGATACACTAAAATCCATGACAAACGATGAACGGAAATGGGCTAGAACCATCAATGACATACAAAAAGAGTTAATGCACCAGACCGATTCTTTTCTAAAAACATTTTCTATCTCAAAGGAAAATCCAAGCTTGAGGGATTGCCTGATCTATATGGATGAGCAGGAAAAAGAGTCTGCAACAGACCTTCAGGCAAAACTAGTCGATCAGATTAATCTCATTAAGGAGCAAAACGACTTAAACCAGCAGCTGCTCGAGCAGTCACTGGCCTTTGTGAACATGTCATTAGATTTGTTAACACCTGATCCTGATACGGATTCTTATAATTATGAGCGGCCTAATCGTCAGCAATCCTATGAACAGCTCGGCCGCTCTCTTTTTGATTCAAATGCATAACGGAGGTAATAAACGATGCGTTCGACGTTCCAAGGTTTAGAAACGGCAAGAAGAGCAATGGCCGCGCAGCAGGCTGCCTTACTTACAACCGGCCATAATATTGCGAATGCTAATACACCAGGCTATACAAGACAACGGGTCAACTTACAGACAACGGAGCCCTATCCAGGAGCAAGCTTAAATCGCCCGCAGATACCAGGTCAAATAGGGACAGGTGTACAAGTTGGCGATGTTCAGAGAATACGAGATTCTTTTACGGATATGCAGCTTCGTAATGAAACGAGTAAGCTAGGGTATTGGGAAGCAAGGGCAGAACAGCTGTCGCAAATGGAGTCCATTATGAACGAGCCATCTGAAACAGGGCTTGCGAGTTCAATGGATCAATTTTGGAATTCCTTGCAGGACTTAGCTTCCCAGCCGCAAAATAACGGAGCAAGACGGGTAGTAAGACAGCGCGGAATCGCCTTGGCTGATACATTTAATTATTTATCGAGTTCTCTTCAAGCTGTTCAAAAGAACTTTCGAAATGAAATAAAAGACAGTGAAAATACGGTTAATTCCATTCTCAGGCAAATTAACATGGTCAATAAGCAAATTAGTGGTGTAGAGCCCCATGGGATGCTGCCAAATGATTTATATGATGAACGTGATCGGCTGCTTGATGAATTATCAACGATGGTAAACATTAAAGTGGAGTCAAAATCCAGCGGTGGCCAAGCTTCTCCAAATGCAGAAGGTCTTTTAAATGTCTATTTAGCTTCTCCTCAAGGAGATATTTTGCTAGATAAGGATAATAAGCCTATCAAATTAATAGATTCAGCTACAAGCAAAGCAATTGGTTTTCATATCCAGTATGAAAATCGGCAGGAATTAAATAGTCCTGTGACAACGATTAAGTTTTTTGAACTGGATGCTGAAGCAGGTTTTAAAGGACTAACAGAGGTACAAGCCGACGCAAGCAATGCAGCAGAATATCAACTAAATGATGTAACGAAGTTCAATACCAATGGGAAGCTGCGCGGTTATATGGAAGGCTACGGCTATAAAACGAGCGAAGGTAATGTGGAAGGCTTATTCAATGGGATGCTCGCAGATTTAGATACGATGGCCTATACCTTTGCGACAGAGTTCAACAAGGTGCATCAATCTGGCTGGAGTCCGATTGAAATTCGTACAGAAACAGATACCCAGCAGGATTTCTTCTCTTTACCAGAAGGGGTAAAAGGAGCAGCTGCTAACATAAAAGTAGCAGATAAGATAATAGAAGATGTCGACTATATTGCTGCAGCGCAAAAGACGGTTGATGACATTGCTTATGTAGGAAATGGTACCAATGCGCTTGCTTTGGCAGATGTAAAGGATGCTGTTATAGATTATGGCGGCAATCTAACAAATGTCCAAACCTTTTATCAGGGGATGATTGGAACATTAGGTGATAATGCCTCACAGGCAAACCGTATGACTGAGATAGCAGGAGTACTGAAGGATTCACTTGATCAGCAGCGAATGTCAATCAGTTCCGTATCATTGGATGAAGAAATGACCGATATGATTAAATTTCAGCATGCGTATAACGCGGCTGCTCGCAATATTACATTAATCGATGAGATGCTTGATAAGATTATCAATGGTATGGGTGTTGTAGGAAGATAAGGTAGGTGATTAAGAGTGCGTGTGACACAAGGGATGCTTATTAATAATAATATTAAATATTTAAGCCAAAATTATAATAGATTAACAACTTTGAATGAACAAATGATGTCTGGAAAGAAAATTACAAAGCCGTCAGATGATCCAGTCGTTGCCATGAATGGGATGCACTACCGCAGCCAGGTAGTCGAAGTCGAACAGTTCAAACGTAACTTAAATGAAGGCTTCAACTGGCTTGAGAATGCAGACTCTTCCCTTAATGAAGCAAGCCAGGCTCTGCATCGGATCCGTGAACTAACCGTACAGGCATCAAATGACAGCTATGATGCAGGTGCAAGAAAGAATATTGCTGACGAAATTACTAGTCTCCAAGAGCATCTAGCTGCACTTGCCGAAACAAAGGTAGGAGATACGTATATTTTCAGCGGAACGGATACAAATAAAAGGCCGATTAATCTCAATCAAATCGGTGTTGATTACGGTACATTCCTATCTCAGAATGATAAAACGGGCTATGTAGTCAGTTATAATGGTCAAACATTTAAGCATGATTCATCTGATGCATCTGGCAACACATTCGTTTCAGCTTCTGGTGAAAAGATGATTGTTGATCCAGCTACAAGTGAAATAACATACCAATATCAAGAAGAACTCCAATACCGTGATGGTGAATTAGCAAATGTGGAGAAGAAATTATCAGATGATGAAGTCATTATTTCCCACATAAGTGCCGTTTCAACGAATAATGAGAATGTGGAAATCGAAATCATGAAGGGCGTCAAGATGGCCATTAATATCCGCCCACAGGAGGCGTTCCCAGTGGATTTGTTCAGCGGCATAGAGTCGATTAAGAAAATGCTGATAGATCCTAACTCGAGTGGTGCAGAAATTAATAAATCACTTGAATCCATTGATACAATGCTTAATAATATCATTTCCACCAGATCAGAACTAGGAGCCCGCACAAACCGAGCGGAATTGGTCCAAAACCGTCTCATGGAGCAAGAAGTTATCTCCAAACAAACATTGTCAGAAAACGAAGACATTGACCTCGAAAAAGTCTATATTGACTTAACGATTGCCCAAAGCTTGCATCAAGCATCATTAGCAGTCGGTGCAAAGTTAATCCAGCCAACATTAATGGATTATTTAAGGTAAATTGAATCCCTATGGAGAGTGCTCTATAGGGATTTTTTTAGGATAAATCGAGAATAATGTGAACTACCACGAACCTAAAGGCATCGTGGCTTCTGAAAAAGAAGCGACATGGTTTTAGGATTGTCCCTTCAAGGGTAAGTTTACCAGACTGAGATAGGAGAAATCCTAACTACGATAGATCGGTCATGACACCTTCGGTTGACGCACCAGACCGTTGCTCTGTCGCTTGCATTTAAGTAGAGGTGAGGTAAACCTCGGTGATGCAAGTGTAAAAAGCTGATGTATCATTGTCGAGGTGAGGTCGGATTCCTTGTATGGTCATAGTACAAGGATACGCATCACCTGCTTTCGGGCAGAGATTTTATCCGAAAGGATGTTTTACATGGTATATGTTTTAACTCAAGACAGAAGGCCCTTGATGCCCTGTTCTTCGGCAATTGCGAGATTGCTTTTGAAACAAGGAAAAGCAAAAGTGAAGCGAAGAACACCTTTTACCATTCAATTACGATACAAAACAGATACAGAGTATGTACAGACTTTAACTCACGGAGTAGATACAGGGAGTGCAAAAGTAGGCTCTGGTGTTGCTGACGAAAAGGGGAATGTGTTGTATCTATCTCAAATCGAAATTCGCAATGATATTACTGACAAAATGAAGCAGCGCTCGAAATATAGAAGGAATAGACGAAATCGCAAAACTCGTTATCGAAAAGCAAGATGGCTCAATCGAAAAAACTCAATCAAAAAAAAACGCTTTTCACCAACGATGACTAGCAAAATCAATGCCCATCTGAAAGAAATGAAGTTCGTCTCTACGGTTCTTCCAATAACGCGACAAATCTTAGAAACGGCTACTTTTGATCCACATGCGTTAAAAAATCCAGCGGTATTAACAAACAAATGGATCTATCAAAAAGGATTGAACTACGGTTATGCCAATACGAAAGCATATGTCTTAACAAGAGATGCCTATCGTTGTCAACATTGTAAAGGAAAATCAAAAGACAACCGATTAGAAGTGCATCATATTATTTTTAGAAGTATGGGTGGTTCAGACGAAGAATCCAATCTTCTTACTCTTTGTAAAACGTGTCATGATGCCCTTCATCATGGGAAGATTGAGCTTAAAAAGAGAGGGAAGAAAAAAGGGCAACTCAATCACGCTACACAAATGAATAGTATTCGCATTCAACTATTAAGGCAAACAAATGCGGAAGAAACCTTTGGGTTTATCACGAAAGAACACCGTCAACTTACGAGATTACCAAAAGAACACTACTTTGATGCTGTTGCGATTGCAACAAAAGGAGTAACTCCTACTTTTAAATCAAACAACATCTTATTTAAGAAATGTGTATCTGATGGTGATTATCAACAAACCAAAGGAGTTCGTAGTGAACAAAAGATACCAACGGGAAAACTCTTTGGTTTTCGTAAATTCGATAGGGTTCAATACAAAGGGGAAAAATATTTCATCAAAGGAAGAATGAGTAGTGGCTACGCTATCTTGATGGATATAGAAGGAAACAACGTTCCTTTAAAGCCGATTCCAAAATTCTCTAAGATGCAGAGAGTGAGTGCTAGAACATCATGGATTACCATACAAAAAACCATTCCAAGTTTTTACTTAGGTGCCACTTGATATTCGTGTGTAAATACCGCAAGAAGTTGTTGATTTAACTTGGAAATGATGTGAAACAACTCATGCACGATATAGCTAATAGATATCATATTAGAATTTTCGAAATGGAAGTAGATAAGGATCCTATTCATTTACTTATTCAGTATGAACCTAAGATAAGTATACTTGAGATTGTAAGGCTACTAAAGCAAATGACTACCTTTCACATTTGGAAACAACATGAAACGTATCTTTCTAAGCATTTTTGGAAAGAACGAACTTTTTGGAGTGACGGATATTTCGCTTGTTCCATTGGAAATGTTAGTAGAGAAACGATTCAAAAATACATTCAAGAACAAGGCTAAAAGCAGGCTTACATCCCCTCCCCTAAAGGGATAGGGTTTTACGCCCAATTATATAAAACTCAAAACAGAAGGACATGATGAGATGAAGATTAGAACAAAATATCATGGAGAAATGACCATTAACGAGGAAGATATCCTGCATTTTGAAAAAGGAATCCCGGGGTTTCCAAATGAAATGAAATTTGTGTTAATTCCTTTGACTGACGATGGGTTATTTCAAGTACTGCAATCCACTGTTAATGAAGACATTGCATTTATTACAACAGACCCGTTCTTTTTCAAGCGTGACTATGATTTTGTAGTTGATGATGCCATTGTTGAAAGTCTTGGAATCCAACAGGAAAAGGATGTCAAAGTGGTTGTCATCATCACACCACAGGAACCATTCAATCAATCAACCGCAAACCTTCAGGCACCAGTTGTTATGAACAAGAATAACAATAAAGCCAGACAAGTGATTTTAAACAACACAAACTATTTAACGAAACATCCTCTCTTTGCAGAGGAACCAGTTGCTGCAAAGGGGTGATTATCCATGTTAGTACTGTCACGAAAAAAGGGACAAACGATTCGGATTGGCGATGATATTGAAATAACGATTGTGGCTACGGCTAATGATCAAGTAAAGATTGGCATTCAAGCGCCGAAGAATGTTGAGATTCTTCGCCAGGAGTTATTTGAGGAAATACAAGCTGAAAACAAAGCCGCAACAGCATCTGTAGATAATCTATTAAGCAACTTAAAAAATCTATCGAATTTGAAAAAATAATTTCACTAAAACACTAAACAGTTCCTATCCTCCTCCGATATTAAATATGTAAGGGGGAATAAAGGCGGCCGACTTTGTTCCTTCTGAAATTTGATTGGTTCACAAGGAAGTGAGCCTGACATTCAAGGAGGAAAAGGAAATGAGAATTAATCATAATATTGCAGCGTTGAACACGTATCGTCAGTTTAATACTGCTGGTACAAATCAAGCAAAATCAATGGAGAAGCTGTCTTCAGGTCTTCGTATTAACAAAGCTGGCGATGATGCAGCAGGTCTAGCAATCTCTGAAAAAATGCGTTCACAGGTTCGTGGTTTAGACCAAGCTTCTAAAAATGCTCAAGACGGTAGACTAGAAATGCCGCTCTAAGCAGTAATGCTTAGATGAAAACTCCGTGAATTCGGTGGAACCCTAAACCAGTATAATTGTGCGGATGGTAGGCAATACCGAGCCAAGCCTAATGAATCGGTAATCTGTAGTTAGGAAGGTGTGACGGTCAGGTGGTGAGGAACCGTACCAATAACCCACCCACGAGCGCGGGGCATCCTAATGGGATGAAGATATGACCTGAACTTTATGGAAACATAAAGAAGCAGAGGATAAAAAGCCACTGTGATAACATAATTGATTTCTATGATTCAAACAGCTGAAGGTGCTTTAAACGAAACGCATGATATTCTTCAACGTATGCGTGAACTTGCAACTCAAGCAGCAAATGATACAAATACAGTAGATGACCGTGGTGAAATTCAAAAAGAAATTAACCAATTAACTTCTGAAATTAACCGTATTGGTAACACGACTGAGTTTAATACAAAGAAATTATTAAATGGTGATTTTGAATTTAAAGCTGCAACATCTGGTGTAACAAAAGCAACTGTAGCACTTGATAGCTCAACTACAATTACTAATCAAGAAACAGCTGCTGCCGTTACAGGAACAACTTTTGGTACTGGTGGTGTAACAGCTACAAAAGCTACAGCTGCAACAGCAACGGGTACAATTGATGCCGATGCAGTTGCAATTACTAACGATAACAATGAGTTAACTTTAAAAGTAGATGGAACAGAGTATAATATAGAATTTACAGCAACTCCAGTCAATGCTGATGATGTAATAACTGAAATTAATACTAAATTAGCAGCTGCTGGTGCGACAGCAAGTTTCGATTCCGCTACTGGTCAACTTTCAATTAAATCTAATACGCTAGGTAGCGGTGGATCAGTTGAAATTCTCGGTGGGAACTTTGCAACAGAATTCCTAAGTGGTACTATAGCAGGTATTACTCATACAGAAGGTAAAGATGCAGGGGATGTTTGGGTTCACGGAGATACAGCAGCTGCAGTAACTGGTAGTGTAAATATATCTAATGGAGCAACAGGTTTAGGTGGTTCTTCTATAACTATCGATGCTGCTGCTGGGATGAACGAGTTAACTATTAAAATTGATGGTACGGAAAAAACGTTAACATTATCAGATGCAGTGTATGATGGTACTGCTGGTAATGACCAAGCAGCTTTACTTGCAGATATTAATGGACAGATTTTAGCTAAATATGGAACCCAAGTTGCAACAGCAAGTGTTGATTCAGGTAATAAACTTGTTATCACTTCAGCAGATACAACTACATCTAGTTCTGTTGAAATCTTAGGTGGTGGAGCAGCTGACTTATTGTTTGGAGCTGCTAATACTAGAACTACACAAGAAAGACAAGCTGATAACAGTACACTAACTTTAACATTAGATGGTTCAGCATCACCAACAGATATCACTATCGCAAAACAAACATACCAAGATCTTGATGAATTCATCACTGTTAACCAAGCTGCATTTAATGCGGCGGGCTTAAGTGCTTCAGATGAAGGTGGAAAACTTAAACTTACATCAACTGCAACTGGACAAGAAAAATCAGTATCTGATATTGTTGCTAATGACCTTACTAAACAATTAGGACTAGTTGAAGCTGACGGCACGGCATTAAGTACAGGTAACTTTGTTGATGGTACAGATGGTAACTTTAAGTTAGATTTCAAAATTGATGGAGATGCTACTACTTATACAGCAGAAATTCAACAAGGAACATATACTGATAAGGATGTTCTAGCAGCAGCAGTGGCTTCTGCAATGAATAAAGCTTTAGAAGATGCTGGGGCTGCTGGAAGTGTATCAGCATCAGTAGATAGCGAAGGCAAGCTTGAAATCACAAGTACTAAAGAAGGCGCGAGCAGTAAAGTTGATATATTATCAAATTCAGATGCTGACGCTGCTGATATCTTAAAGTTAGATGGATCTCATACTGAGGGAACTGGTACTGCTCAAGAGGCAGCGGAACTTACATTCCAAATTGGTGCAAACCAAGGACAGTCAATGGCTCTAAGTATGAGTGATATGCGTTCTAATGCATTAGGTATTACTGGATCAGGTAACGGTTTCTCAGCATCTGACAATGTAACAAATGGTACAAATAATGTAGTAAATGAAAAGGCATTAGATGTAACAACATCAGAAAATGCATCAAATGCTATTAAGGTATTAGATGAGGCTATTAAAAAAGTTTCTGGTGAACGTTCTAAACTTGGAGCGAATCAAAACCGTTTAGAACACACAATTAACAACTTGAATACATCTTCTGAAAACCTAACTGCTGCGGAATCTCGTATCCGTGACGTAGATTATGCTTTAGCTGCCTGAGCAGTGACAAGCACAGTCGTCCTAGCTGGTAACGGTTAGTGATTATTATCGGGTGAATTGCTGGAAAACCCTTAGAGCTTTTCTTGCCACAACGTAGTTGGAAACGACAGGCGTGAAGGTTTGAAAAAAGAAAAGATATGGGCAATCAGCAGCCAAGCTCCTGTCTCGAAAGAGTGGAGAAGGTTCAACGACTAGGATAAACCATCTAAAGCGAAAGCAATGATGATGAAATCCGTAGGTGAAACAATGTCCATCAGCATTGTGAATCCGAAGTGCCCGACCCTTACTAGATTGCTAGAAGGTGAAGATATAGTCTAGTCATTTATGAAAGTAAATGTTCGCACGATGGCGAAAGAAATGATGACTCAAACTAAGAATTCTATTCTTTCTCAAGCAGCACAAGCAATGTTGGCTCAATTGAATCAAATGCCTCAAGGAGCGTTACAACTCTTGAGATAATTGATAAGAAGGGCGTCTAGCTTGGTAACGAGCTAGAGTATAACTGGGTGAATTGCTGGAACTTCCTAAAGCTTCGTCAACCACAACGTAACTGGAAACGGTCAGCGTGAAGGTGTGAAAATGATGAAGATGAAACAATGGATAATCAGCAGCCAAGCTCCTGTGAGGAAACTCTGGAGAAGGTTCAACGACTAGAGAAGTACGGTTTAAGGCGAAAGCTATGACTATGAATCTCGTAGGGCAGCCAAAGCTGTTCGAAGTGCCCAGCTCCATGGAAAATATGGATGAAGATATAGTCTATTCTGTAATCGAAAGATACAGTCGCAAAGCAAGCGAACCAACAACCACAAGGAGTTCTACAACTTCTTCGTTAATTTATCAAACAGTAAAAGGGAACCTCGAATCTTCAAGGTTCCCTTTTCTACTAATTTCATATAAAAGAGGTTTATCTCATGGAAAAATACTTAGAGATTATAAGAAGAACAATTGAACTATCTGAAACTTGTTTAGAAGGATTAGAGCATATCAAGGGAAAACTAAAAGAAGGTCAATTTACAGAAACGATTCCATTGATGAATGATTCAGTTATCGCCTTTTCACAGATGGAAAAATCCCTTCAGCTTATTTTCTCTACACTTGATTCGAATTACCTTGAATCATTAACCCATTCCCTACAAACTGCATTTGATCATACTGTCACTGTGTATGAATTAGGACAACTAGGAAAAGCATTAGAAATCTTCCAGTTTACTCTACTACCAAGTTTTAAAAAGTGGAAGAATGAAATAGAAGTAGTATTTCATCCTTACTTAGTTTCGTAGAAGTTCATTGGATAAAGAACAGCTAGAACGGAAAAAATTTCTTGAGCAGCAACTTGAGCGGAGTAGGAAACAAGATCACATCTTAGAAGAAATAGAAATGAAGCTTCATGAAATGAAAGAAATAGCTCAATATGCTCTCGATTATGAACTTACAGCAAAAGAAGTCGCTGGGTTGAATAGTCAATTGAATGAATTGAAAAGAGAAGTTCATTTTTTAGAAAAGCAGCTACACTCTGTTGTCCATTAGAAGGAGAAAGGGAGTGTTTTTGCGGATAGTGCATTAATGTCAATGACATTAATATATAAAGGTAATGAAGAAAGATATGAGTATATATTATAAACTTGAACATACATGTACATGATGTTCATCAAATTAGGGCTTCTCTCTTCGGAGGGAAGTCCTTTTTCTATTTTGGAGGAGGAATCGTAATCATGAAAAATCAATCTGCAAAACGTGTAAACATTGTTAGCCTAAAGCTAGTGAAGGAATCGAGCATGCTTTACAAGAATCGCTGTGTTCGTAGTCCAGAAGATGGCTACCAATTGTTGAAGCAGTTCTTAGGAGATGTGGACAGGGAATACTTTGTTGTTGTTTGTTTAGACACGAAGAATCAGCCAACAGCCATCAACATCTGTCACATTGGAAGCCTAAATGCAAGCATAGTACATCCAAGGGAATGCTTCAAGCCTGCCATTTTGAGTAATGCTGCATCAATTCTTGTCGGACATAATCATCCAAGTGGAAAAAGTGCTGAAAGTAGGGAAGATGTGAAGGTTACTAAAAGATTAGTAGAAGCAGGTGAAATCATTGGGATTGACGTTCTTGACCATATCGTGCTGGGTGATGGGGAGTACGTTTCCCTCAAAGAAAAGGGCTACATTTGAAAGGAGAAGAAAAGATGGTGTATCTAGAATGGTTTTTAGGAACAATGAAAAAGACATTTAATATTGAAGTCAAAAGAGACGAAGTAGGCTATGAAGCTTATGATTTCTATCATGAAGAAATAGATGATTTGCTCATTCCAGCGGAACACTTAGGAAAACTCCCTGACCCATTGCTCATTGAAACACTCTCATATGTGGATGTTGAAGGGTACGAGTGGGTTGCTGGCTATGTATTAGATGAAGAAACGAGAAATAAACTGTATGAAGTATGGATAAAGAATGGAGAACAAATTGCTTATAAGATTTATGTGGATTAAAAAATCCATTCATATAGGAAATCCGTTTCTAGCTGGTAAGTAGAGCTCCCTGCAAAAATTAAGAGAAACTCCCTGCAAAATAAAATAGGAAAAAGTAAAACATAATCAAACTTAGTCATACCAAGAAATCTAGCACATTCTGAAGCTAGAAATCTCCCTGCATAATGATAATACTGTAGGGAGTTCTTTCTCATAGATGAGAATTTCATAATCGAAATGGAATAACGTAAAAATTTGTTTTGGGCATTGTCTTGTAATGAAAAAATGATTTCAAAATGAAACAGAAAGAAAAAAAGAGGAGGAAAAGAAATGAGGCAAGGATTGCTAGTGATTAGAGGTACAGGTGACGAAAAGGAAATTGAAATCAAGCCAAGTGCAAAAGGTGCAGCTACGGGTGTAGCGGCAGGAGCATCGGTTGGGGTAAGACTAGGAGGTCCAGTTGGTGCGGTTGTAGGAGCAGTCATTGGGGGAACTATCGGACTCATTTTTGGTCCAGAAGATTAAATTAATAGGGTCTTTGTCCAAATGGGCAAAGACTCAATTTTTTTAGAGGAGGAAGAAATAGTGGGTGTTCGGCAGACAATAGAAAAAGAATTTGAAGAGTACCTGATTCATAATGGCATTGCACCTAAAACAATTGAGAACTACACAACAGATGTACGCTTGTTCAATGATTTCATTCAAGAAAGGGGTGTAAAAGACATAGCTTCTCTAAAAAGGTTTTACACCACTAACTACAAGCAATGGATGCAAGAACAAGGATACGCAATAGCGACCATTAATAAAAAACTTAATTCTTTGCGGGCTTACAATATGTTTCTGATGGAAAAAGAGTACCTAAATGAGCAGGTTGTGTTTCTTGGTAAAGATCGAATAAAAATTGCAACAGGAAGTCAAAAAGAGGTTGATGTTCTAGACGATGAACAAGTCAACCGTCTCCTGTTCTTTGTCCAAGACAGAAGTAATATATCACAAAGGAATGAGTTGATCGTAATGCTTTTACTTTACACAGGAGTTCGTGTAAGTGAGCTTTGCCAGATTCGTATTGATGACATAGATTTCCTTACGGCAGAGCTTGCTATTTACGGCAAAGGTGGAAAGCATCGGGAAGTACCGCTTAGACATGATTTGATTGAAAAAATACGTGATTATCAAAAGGGAGAACGGATGCAGAGTAAATTTGTAGATAGTCCCTATCTTCTTGTTAGCCAACGTAATGAAAAGCTAGCTAGAGACTCGATTAATACGCTGTTAGAACAAATTGCTCAGGGAGTAGGCTTTAAAATTTTCCCTCATCAGTTGCGCCACACATTTTGTACTAGACTCATTCGGAAAGGTGTTGATCTCACAACTGTTAGTCGATTAGCTGGGCATCAATCCATCATGACAACTAGCAAGTTTTACATTTCTAGCAGCCGAAAAGAAAAGATGGAAGCTGTCAATCTACTTTAGAAGGAAGGACAACAATTGTTCCTTTCTTTTTTTGCAATCATAATTTGATGGTGATTGTTCCGTACAAAGCATCAGTGCTGTCAGTAGTGTCAGTGGTTGTCACAATGGTTGCTACTGACGCTACGTACGAAGGTGGGGAGGAAATGAATCACAGGTTAATTGAGAGAATATTGTTGATTTCTCTTCGAATACTTGCATCGCCATTATTCGTAACGAGGAGGAGAAGCGTTCCGCTAGAACCCACTAAGGTCCCAATTACTTCTTTTCTGTCGGAAAAGTAAGCCTCTAGCTTAGCGGCAATTAGAGATGCAAAAACGGGATCTACCTTAAATGCAACCATGCTTACGCTTTCGTCAAGGTAAGTTGCTTTTGCTTGATCTAAGACGCTTTTTAAATCCCTTTTCTCCTCTTCCTTTTGAACAGATTCCTCTAGTTGATAACAATTGGTCTGAGGATCCTTTCTCAATTTTAAGGAAGAAATGTCTCTTGAAATGGTGGATTGATTGGATTCAACCCCAAAGTCTTCCTTTAGTCGTTCAACTAATTCCTCTTGGCTTCGGATGAAGTGATTACTAATAATAACCTTTATCGCTTCCAAACGCTCTTCCTTTTTCTCACGCATGGACTGAATTGTTTCTTTCATAATAAAATCTCCTTTTAAAAATTTTTTTTGGAAGTTTTTTACCCACTTTTTTCGTCTTTTTGTCTTAAAGAAGGGATCGCCTAAAGCCTTTTAGGGAGGAGGTACTGACGATTAGGGTTGCATACCCGTAATCGAATGGATCTCCTGCCTTAAAACGATTTATAAGGATGAATTATACTGTTACTCTATTATATTTGCATAAATTTATGGGTAATTCAACAATGTATGCGATTTTGGCCTGTTTTACATGAATAAATACATAGTTTATACTCAATTCAACAGCGAAACACAAGCAACTAAAATTAATCATTCACTGCTTGGTGGAGCTAAAAAAACATAAAAATCATATCTCCATACGAAGCGTCAGATCCGTCAATAGTGTCAGAGATTGTCGCGATGGTTGCTACTGACGCAATGCACGGAGATTAGGGAGGAAAAAGCAAATGAAACTAGTAGACTTACAAACTGATGATTTTCTACAACGTCCAGAGGGCAACAAAAGAACAACTGATGATGGTGTCTATCGAGGAATCACCGCTCATGCAGAATTTCAAGAATGGAGTTGTAATTTTAGTAAAGATGGAACTCGAGTTGTTCTCAGTCTTAGGGTAGAGGTCGAAGATTCAGAAGGAGAACTTGTTGATCTTTATATTTCGCCAAACTACAGCTGGAGTAAGAAGGGGAAAATGATAAAACTTCTGGAAGATTTGGACATGCTTCCAGGACCAGGTGAAGGCATAAAATTAGCGGACCTTGTTGGGATTCCAGTACAAGTCACTGTTGAGAATGTCGAGAAAGATGAAGAAACGTACTCAAACATTGTAAGTATGAAACGTAATGGTTCAAAACGTACAACGACTACTAGCTCATCAGAAAAAAGAATAGTGAAAAAACGTCCTATTCCAAAAAGAGAGAATGCTCAAGCAGCCGAAGCGCTTTTTTTAAACAATGAGGAGTATGAAGAAGTAGATTCAATTGATGAGATGTAGGAAAACTAGCATGACTCCCCTACAAGGTTCAATTGTAGGAGGAGTACTTCATAACACTTAGGAGGCAGAAATAGATGTCAAAACGAGATGTAGCAAACGAAGTTATAGAAACTATTACTCTTTTATCCAGTGAAGGTGATGTAAGGGAAGTTCGAATTTTGAACACTAATAAAGGAATTATAAGCGGATACTTTGATGATGCAGAAAAACTGGCAGAAGCCATTCAACCATACGTAGGAAAGTATGATATTTACGTTTCCTTGAATCCAGTAAACCCAGATTTGTTGGCAAGGGCAGAGAATCGACTGAAAGAGTATGCAAAACAAACAACTTTGGACAAGGATATCGATCGAATTGAATTTATTCTCATCGATGTTGATCCAACCAGACCTGCAGGTATTTCCGCTACTGACGCTGAACATGAAGCTGCTAGGAAGATGGCTCAGAAAATTGTTGATTTTCTAGTAGAAAGCGGCTTTCCAGGAAAGGTTCTTGCTAACAGTGGGAACGGCTACCATGTGCTGTTCTATACCGAAATGGAAAACACTCAAGAGAATGTCGAGTTGGTGAAAGCTTTTCTTAATGCTTTGGATTTTCTGTTCAGTGATAAGGACGTACAAGTGGATCGTACAACATCAAATTCTAGTCGTATTGTGAAGCTTTACGGCACAAAGGCTTGTAAGGGCGATGACACGAATGAAAGACCACACCGCTGGTCGGAAATTATAGAAATACCTGAAGAGTTAAAGCCTGTTCAGAGAGAGCAATTTGAGAGCATTATTGCACTTGTTCCTACCATTGAGGAACCGAAAACGTTGAAAGGTAAAACAAAGACCACTTTTAATTTAGAGGAATGGATAGCTGAAAAGGAACTTAAAGTTGCCTTTTCTGGACCTTTTCAGAACAAGGGAACGAAGTATGTTCTAGATGTTTGTCCATGGAATGCAGATCATACGAACCGCAGTGCTTTCATCATACAATTTGCAGGTGGTGGCATAGCTGCAGGCTGTCATCATAATAGCTGTTGTGATGAGAACTGGCATAGTCTTAGAGAGCTACTTGATCCTGAATGGAAGGAGAAAAAGGTGGCTGGTGAAGGTGGAGAGAAGGAAAAGCAATCAGATGTCATTATCCGTTTAGCTGACAATATTCAATATTTTACGAATGAACTTGAAGAATCGTTTGCTGCTGTTGATATTAATGGTCATACAGAAGTGATGGCCTTGAATAGTGCAAAATTCAAGCTATATCTGACGAAACTTTATTTTGAGAATAGAAATAGTGCTCCAAGTAGTGATGCGATGGGGCAAGCCTTGAAGGTGCTAGAAATGAAAGCAATGTTCTCAGGGGAACAAAGAAAACTACAAAGAAGAATAACGGAACATGAAGATAACTACTATTATGATTTAGCAGATAAACATTGGCAAGCGATCAGAATTTCCCAACAAGGTTGTACCATTGAACAACGTCCGCCCATTCTTTTCACCCGTAATAAAAACATGAAGGAACAGCTTCTTCCAGATTTGGATGTTGACCATAAAGAGCTTCTTCGATTAGTCCGTAAGCATTTTCGATTCAAAAAGGAAACGGATTGCATCTTATTTACCGTATTCTTAGTGAGTTGTTTTGTAGCAGAGATTGCTCATGTCATTCTGGTGCTATTTGGAGAAAAAGGTGCCTCGAAGTCTACGACAATGAATATGGTGAAAGAGATAGTTGACCCTGCTATGCAAGGCTTATTATCTATGCCAACCTCTAAGCAGGATTTGGCTATCATTCTAGCAAACACGTACATGCCAAGCTTTGACAATCTTGATTCTTTATCAGCAGAAAAAAGTGACATGCTTTGTATGGCTGCCACAGGTGGAGCTTTTTCTAAAAGAACACTTTACAGTGATGCCGATGAGACAATTCTTCGTTTCAAACGCTGTGTGATGCTAAATGGAATTAATGTTGTCGCAACTCGTTCAGATTTGTTAGACCGCTCTATTGTGTTAGAACTAGATCGGATACCGAAGAATGAGAGAAAAACAGAAGCAGTCGTTTGGTCTAGTTTCAATGATGATCTTCCTTTAATTCTAGGTGCTATCTTCAAAACGCTTTCGAAGGCAATGAGTCTTCGTCCTAATGTACAACTAGAGGAAGTCGGAAGAATGGCCGATTTTACCTATTGGGGGTATGCAATTGCCGAGGTCTTAGAAATTGGAGGAGACACATTTCTACAAGCTTACCTAGGAAATCAGGATCAGGCTAATGAAGAAGCGATTTCATCACACCCAGTAGCAGCTGCTGTTCTAGCACTCATGAAATCAAACAACAGGTGGGTAAGCAGTGTGTCGAAGCTACTGAAAGAGTTAGAAGAAGTGGCGGAATTAGAGCGAATCAATACAACAGTAAAGACGTGGCCTAAGGATGCTCATGTGTTGAGTAAACGTCTTAAGGAAGTGAAGTCTAACCTCGAAGAAGTAGGTATTTACTACGATATTCGCCATGCAGGGGACTTTAAAAAAATTACAATTGAGAAGGTTACGGATGATACAGGTGGAGAGGAAGATGTGCCTTCCCAAGAATCTATTCGTCAAAAAGCAATGAGAAAATCTTCTATCAAGCCAAAAAAAGAAATGAACGAGTTGTTTCGTCCATTAGAAGAAGCTGAGTAGAATGTGTTGTCCTGTGTGAAGCGTCAGTGCTGTCAGTTGCGACCGTTTCATGACGGTAATGTCTGTACTGACGCTTTCTAAGGACATGGTGTTATCTAAAGGAGTATTTGTATCAATTTTGATTATATATTATTAATTTGAATTAATTAGAAAGGGGTTTTTTACATGTTATTCATGGAATCTGTTGAAGTGTTCGGAAAGTACCAAGCAAATATTGAGAGAAGTCCTGTAACTATTCAGGCTTATCACGAAGATCTAACGCTTCTGAATCGTTACCTCCAAGAGAAGTACAACGGTCCTGTTTATTTAGAAGACATTACGCAGGAGGATGTTGAAAATTATCTCTATTATCTTAAGGAAGTCAAGGGCTATCAACCGATTAGTAGAAAACGGGTGTTAGGGAGTATGCGATCCTTTTTTAGCTACGCCTACAAAAGCGAGTGGTGCGACAAGAATGTGACTGCCAGATTAGAACCAATCAAGTGCCAGCAAAAAGAGCGGCATTATCTATCTGAGGTTGAGGTTAATCAGTTTGTTAATTCTATCCAACATGATCTCATTCGCTTAGTCGCACAAACTCTTTATTACACTGGGATGCGTATTTCCGAATGCCTAAACCTTCAGGTGGAAGATGTGAATTTATCAGAAAATCTCATTCACATTAGGCATGGGAAAGGAAACAAAGACCGATTTGTACCAATCAATGCAAAATTGAAGAAATTATTGATGGATTACAACGAGAACTGGAGGGTGGCTTCAGATTACTTCTTTGCAACAAGAAGTTCAGGAACCCTTTCAAAAACGAGAGTAGCTAAGGTGTTTAGAGACACGACTCAAGCATTAGGATGGAAAAAGAAAGTGACAGCACACATTCTACGACATTCATTCGCCTCTAAGCTCGTCCAAAATGATGTTCATTTAGTCAAGATTTCAAAATTATTGGGGCACAGCAGTCTAAAAACAACGAGTATTTATGTTCACAGCAACATGGATGATTTGAAAGATGCCGTTAACACATTGTAAGGGAGGAACGGAAAATGGCTAAAGTGGAAGCATTACAACCAATGTATGATGACAAGGTCAAGAAGATTTTACAACTGTTAGGGGAAGGTCTTCCAAGGGAAGAGGTGGCAGAGCAGTTTCGTTATTCAACCTATCGTTCAATGGATGGATACATGAGCCGCAAGAACTTTGTTTGGGACAAACGGAAAGGAACCTATGTACCAGCGGATGTAATCAAAGCTTCACTGGAAACAATGGTTAATTTTCCATCAGACAGAGTTCGAAGAGTGGTAATGGAGCTAAACAAAGAGGGTGCTGATCTAAAAGAGATTGCATCGAAGCTAGGATTTCAAGGTCATTTGGAAATGGCTAGTTACATGAAATCAAAAGGATTTGAGTGGTCACAGGAAGTAGAGAATTATATTTCTACTTCCTCAACATTGTCTAAGGATGATGAGGGGGTTGCTACTCCTATTACTGACACTACGCATGAAAGTTTATCTTCTACTGGGAATGGTAATTTTGAACAATTCCTTCCAATGCTAGAATGGCTTGCGTCAAACAAGGATAGATTGCAAAATCTGTTAGGAGCGTCAGTTGCGTCAGGACAAATTCCCCGCTTCACCCTTCCTGGTCCTTTTGTTACTAAATCGGTTCACATGACGAACACACTAGATCAAATGGTTCGAGACTTTAGTAAGGAAAAAAGCATCAATCAGCGGGAGATTTTTGAGGTAGCATTGATCGAATTCTTTCAGAAGTATGGGTATGCCCGTGAGGTCAAAACATTGTTACATCAAAATGCTTAGCAAATGGATTTCTAATGGGAGAGATGACAAACAGGTCCTAATGATTTTCTAATGAAACCCTGTTTTTCACTCTTCCATTTTTTTATGATTTCCTAATGTTTTGGAACAAGTTCTTTCCATTATATTTATTTCTCCTAATGGTGCTTCATCACATTTTGCAAACTCTTTGAGTCACATGAGTTTCTGTATTAGGAAAATTTTTGATTTTCGAGGTTGCTTTTCGTCAGTTGAGTGCTGGTCAAGCTGGGCAAATGAAATCAATGGAGAAATTGTCTTCAGGTCTTCGTATTAATAATGCAGCAGACGATGCAGCAGGTCTTGCCATTTCTGAAAAAATGCGTGCTCAAGTACGTGGGTTAGATAGAGCTTCATCAAATGCTCAAGACGGTAAACTAGAAATGCCGCTCTAAGCAGTAATGCTTAGATGAACACTCCGTGAATTCGGTGGAACCCCAAACCAGCTTATGTGGATGGTGGGCAATACCGAGCCAAGCCTAATGAATCGGTAGAATAGTAGTTAGGAAGGTGTGACGGTCAGGTGGTGA